>Ga0082335_1000185_pt1 | contig 165876 bp, 163 predicted proteins | sample Subgrocontami58m_FD_72375 | JGI IMG/M metagenome (GOLD analysis project Ga0082335, IMG submission 72375) | Subsurface groundwater microbial communities from S. Glens Falls, New York, USA - GMW37 contaminated, 5.8 m (SPADES assembly) (version 2) ... | reverse complement strand
CAAGCCTATCGAGGTTGCGAAGGAGGTTGTGCGCGAGGATACGCAAAGAGAGCGTCTTGCGGGCAAGGTCGAAGCTTACGAGAAGTTACTTATAGGACGGGCTGTAACCATCTCTGCTTAGGCTTATGCACCACTTCTACCTTGTTAAAGTGAAAGCAGAGAACGCGGACGACGCGATAGCCGAGGCAACCAGCGCACTGGATGGCAACAATTTTGCAAGCGATAGCAATGGGTTCTTCGGTAGCTCCAAAGCCGACTGGTATGTGGTCGGAGGTCGATGGTCGGGTGTGCTTGCGGGCGTGAACGACGAGGAGCGCGAAAAGCGCGACTGCTACAAACAAGGTGGCTTCCCAGATGATGCGCAGCCACTGACTGCGGAGCTTATCAAACGCCTCAAGAGCGAGGACTACGGGACGGTCGAGGTGTTTGACCCAGAAGAGCAGGAGGAGCTGACGGTCGATGATTTATCAGAGCAGGACGAGCCGGGCACGTACCTTGTAGCTATCGACTATCATGACTAACTACCAAATCAAACTCGCCCTAATCATCATCTCTCCTGGCATCCTGTTCGCTATCGGCACCATTATCATGTGCGCTAACATTTAAGGGATATGGCCACAAACTATCGAGAGAGTGATTTAGAGTGGGAGGACTGCGAGACATGCAAATGGCGCGAGAGCGAAATTGGCTATCCCTCACCATGCCCGCGTCATTCCTCTGCACCACTGGAGGACTAGTTGCAATGATTACCCCAATCTGTTATTGGTGAACGGATAGGAGACCGCGTGTGAGTGAAGCATCGAAGACCTCATCGAACCAAAGCAAGCCACCTGGATGGGGCACTGACGGGCTGTCAGCGTTCCTTAAGATGGCTGGATCAAATCAGGCTTCGACCTTTGCACTTAAGAAGCCCGAATACAAATTGCTGTCCGACATCGACGACGCCTTTTGTAGAATTGGCAATAACCTCGTTAACCCGAAGAGTATACTGGGTGCAAATATGCTTTTCCGATCGCATGCTGCATATCGAGGTTCCTGTGGCCTTTGTATGTCCGGTCAAGTGGCAGAGACATTTGTTCTCTTGAGATCTTGCCTCGAGTACGCGGCATATGGCCTACACATCTTCAAGAATCCAGCTTTGGGCGAAACCTGGCTTAATCGCAATGAGGATGCAGCTTCGTTGAAGGCTGTTAGAAGGGCATTTCGTGCCATTGATGTGCAAAAGACTGTTGCAGGAGCGGAAGCGCGTCTTGGCGAAGTGTACGAACAATTGTATGAACGTTCTATAAACTTCGGAGCCCATCCAAATGTATTGGGCGTCACGGCCAGTATGACAATGCAGCGGGATACTGACCAAACGCAATTGCAACACCTTTACCTTCATGACGATGACCTGACACTCGCTATGGGACTGAAATCAACCGCGCAGGTTGGTGCCACGAGCCTTCATATTTTTCAATACGTCTTTCAAGAGAGATTCATGCTGCTGGGTGTGCGGGAGCTCCTTATGGAGCTACGGAAGCAAAATCTCTAGGAACCATCATCAACAGGTGAAAAATTGATCGTCCGGGTGGTCTCCCTTATGGCGCCCCGTCACCTTTACCGTCTCCTTGACCATCCTGTCCTTCACCGGCAGAACTGTCCCCAGCATCGGGAGCGGTATCAGGGGCGGTATCAGGCGATGGTGTGGCCTGTGCGATGTCGGCATTCAGGTTGTGGAGGCTGGTTTGATAAGCTTTGGCATGTTCGGAACGCTCTTGCTTTTCCGAATCAGTGTATTCCTGTGTGACCAAAGCATGGTCGTCTGGCCCAGGACCGTAAACATGGTTGTAGTATGCCTGCCGGCTGAGACTTTCAACGTAACCGGCAAGAGCTTTTTGAGCGTCTTCACGGTTTGAGTAAATCGTGCCGTCCCATTTGAAATAACCTTTCTGGTGTTCTTGCCATTCGGCGAATGCTTTGGTTTCCCGTTCCCGCGACGCTGTCAGCTCTGCGCGTTCCTGTTCAGCAAACCAGATTTTCCATTCTTTCGCGGCAGGAGTGTTGTATTGGCGCGCCTCTGCTCGCCGCTCATCATCTTCCCGCGCTATACGAGCACGCAGCAATTCCATCTGGCGCTCTTTATCTGTCATTTTTTCAAATGTCCGGGGATCGACTGGCCGGTATCGATTATTCTTGTGCGAGAGACCACCAGGTGGCCCGAGCTTCCCCAGAGCTGCGGTGACGCCCATAGAGACTACCCCTTTGACCGTGCCAGCCCAGTCGATTTTTCCCTTCCTAGGACGTTTGGGTATCGGCGGGTCTAGCGGCGTGCAGGATAGGTAGCGCGTCTTCACCTTCCCACCCTCTCGGTAGCTTTCCTGCACATATTTGTATCTGCGGCCCGACTTGCGGGTGCGAATGAATGTGTATGCCATTGGTATATCTCCACCCTTTTATGTAGTGGCACAAAGATAAACCACCAATATCACCAAGGTGCACCATAGCGACCACATGGTAAAATCACTCTCGGACAGAACACAGGAGCAGTCCGTGATGAGTGGAACCCGAGCACCAATGAGCACAGAGCAGCGCGCCAAGCTATCGGCAGCGCAGCTCGCCTATATCGCCAATGACGCAAGGTGGACAGAGCACCGCCGCAAACTCGCGGCAGCACAGGAAGCCAAGCGCATGACGCTCTACCCGAACGAAATGAAGGTGGTTATCGAAATGCGGAAGAAGGGCCGCACGTTTTCCTACATTCAAGAGGAAATCGGCGTTTGTCATGACGTGATACGGCGGGAGCTTATCGCCCAAGGTTACTCGACGCAGCGCATCAAGCGAGAGAGACGAGTGCGCAAGGGCCGTGGGCATTGGCGCAGCTTTGATTGACGCCATGGTACGATGAAGTTGTTGTTCTTTAAGAAAGGTCTGACCATGACACTCATGCTTCACGCTGGAGCTGACACCGTTGACTATGACGGTCTGCGCCAGCTCGAAACCCCTGACGCAACCTCAACCCACATCCCGATACCCCACTTCCGCATCATCGACCTCATCAAAGGGACGTTGACGATGTACGGGCATGAGGTGACGGACGAGCATCATGGAGTGACGCCAGATGGCCAACGCTACTTCGGCCTTCTCTCCCTGCGGAGCACCTACACAGGTTACGAGGATACCGTTGGCATACGCAATTCGCACGACCGGAGTTTTCCGGTTGGGATTGGCTTCGGTTCGCGGGTGTTCGTCTGCGACAACATGGCTTTCATGGCCGACCAGGTTATCAAGCGCCGGCACACGGCCAACTTGAAGCGGGATCTTCCCGGCATCGTCGGCGAACTCATCGAGCCGCTGGCACTGCATCGGGAACAGCAGCACCGCACCCTGCAACGCTACCAGGGCACGATGCTGACCGATGGCCAAGCCGACCATGCCATCCTCCAGCTCTACCGGGAGGGTGTCATCAACATCCAGCGCGTCCCCGACGTTCTGGCGGAATGGGACAGACCGTCCTTCCCCGACCTCGACGAACGGAACGCCTGGCGCTTGTTCAACGCTGTGACCTTCGCCCTCAATGGCAAGGTCATGGAGAAGCCCACGGCCACGCCAACCCTTCATCGGATTATCGACGGAGTTTGCGAAAGCATCCACTAGCCTTACACCTCCCTTGAAGGGGAGGTGTTTTTTTGGTCAATCTGGTATACGAAGGTCCATGGACATAGCAAAGTATGCGCGCGGGATAGTTTTGCGGCACTCGGAGGGTGTTCTTTTGGAGCGCCTGGCTATATCCATGGAAGGTTGGGTGCCAACAGCAGGCAACTGCCACGGCAATGTGGACCGGTTTGTTCTCGCCAACCCTACTTACCGATATGTTCGAGGGTATTTGGTATTCGACACGGGTTCTGGTAACTGGCGTATCGTGGCCCACTCTGTCCTAATGGACCCCAATGGTACTATGTTCGATGTGACGCCACCTTGGAGGTGTGAGCGCTATCCATTCGTCCGCCACGTCGGTCACGACGATGACTTTCTGATCATGGCCAAGGAGGAATGTGTTGATCTTTATGCTGTCGATATACCGTCGATACACCCGACTAAATAGGATTACTGAGTATCTGATATACTGAATTGCAATATGAAACGCGGCGGCCCTCTCCCTCGACACACTCCACTACGAGCCAAGACCCGAATCCGCGTAGCCGGTCACTCTGACACTGCCGAGATCAAGGAACGCATCCAGGCACTTTTGCGCGCGATCGTGATAGCCAGGGACGGCGGATGTATCCTCCGCGATGTCCGCCGCTGCAACGGGCTCCCGGATATCCCCGGTGTTGTCCTCCAGGCTGATCACCTCATCACCCGGGCAAACTCAGCCACGTTCGCGGATACCAGGTTGGTGGTCTGTGTCTGCCGAAGCTGCCATGCTTGGAAATCCTGTGGCAGCAACCAACGCAAGGCCGAATACGACGCCGTGGTGCGCACCCTGCTACCGCAAGACCGCGTAGCCCTGTGGGACCGATGCGAACAGGATAGCTGGCACCCACAACGGACGTTCATGTCGGATTGGATGTTGGCGGAGGTAGCATTGAAACACGAGCTACTGAACTCGGATAATTTCCAATAGAAGCTGTAACAGGAACCCGACGCCCAATAGGGTCATACCTGAGTAGAATCTAAATGGGCTCAAAAATGATGCGAGATATATGCGTTTGCCATTCTTGTTATCGTAGCCCCCGCCAACGTGCTCTCCAAACGCCGTGGCTGCCAAAACAGTCCCGCCAAAGTTGAGGATCAAAGCTACTGCTGATAGATACTGCATACATGACCTCCGTTTGGTAGCGTTACAACCACCATCCTGTTGCTACCCTACTACCATGACAGGCCCCGCGCTGGAAACATTCTGTGAGGAGGTGAACGGGGGTGACGCCATCGGATCTACCCTGCTGTTTCAGTTACTCAATCTCTCCCGAGCCATGGTGGAACAACGCCGCCCCTGGATGCTGCTGCGTAAGACCGACACTTCCAAGACGGTGTCCGCCAGTGCCAGCAGCGCATGGAATACGGCCATCTCCCTGGCTTCTATCACGGATTTCAATAGGTTCTACGAGACCGACCAGAACGCCCCTATCAAGCTGTTCGACGGCAACAACCGCATCGAGGAATACCGGCAGGTGCCCTTTGAGCAACGCCTTGCCTACAAGGACAGCCCCAACACCTTTTGCTACAACGAGGCGACACAAACCCTCTACCTCAACGGCAATATCTCGTTCGGTGGCACGCTGTATATCGACTACATCCGCGACAGTGGGGATATTACCAATGACGACGCTTCAAGCTGGGCTTTCCCTTCCTGGTCGCATCCGTTGCTGGGCTTCATGGCGGTAGGGATGCACAAGGGCGGTATAGATTTTGACGACATCAACGCCCGCATGTCCCCCGACAACCGTGCGCAGGCAGAAGCCATCATCCAGCGCCTAGAGACCTTGGACAACGCCAAGCAGCAATCCTCATTCCGGGCTACCGACCCCTACAACGAGCCAGGTGACGGATATCGTTCTGGGGCCATCAACATGAACTCATGAACATTCCCGATTTCACGGTTTCGTCCTTTAGCGGGCAAAACACCTTCATCAAGGACACCAAAACGCTCAAGCCTGGTATTGCTACCTCGGCACTCAACTGGGTCACGTCCAAGTTTGGCGACCATATCGAACTCCGTCGCGGCTCCCAGCTCTTGGGCGCCACCCGTCAAAGTGGTGTGGGGAAGGTGACCGGCATCGGCGTCGGCCTCCGCAACGACGGCACCCAGGTTCCATTTTTCAGCCACGGCCAGAAGGTCAAGTACTACGATGCTGATGACGACGACACACACGAGGTAGGCACAGACCTCCTCGGCAGCGCAGCGGACGGGGAGGATGTCTGGTTTTCGTTCTACCAGAACCTTGCCGGCTCGATGATGTACCTCGGCTCCCCCAATTCCGGCACGTTCAAAATCCCCGTTGCCAACCCCGGCAGCGCTGTGAGCCAGGCAGCCAGCAGTTTCCGCTTTGGCTTGCTCCGTTTCAATCAGGGGCGCTCCATGGGTGGACAGCGCAACGGCACTACGGCTGGGAATAACGATAAGACGGGCCTCTACCTCTCGGCTATCGACAAGGCACTTCTGTCTTCCTACACACAGACAACCGCTGAGGTGGTGGGGGCATCAGGTTCCACGGTTTACTCTGGAACGCTGACCGCCGTCACAGGCGTCAAATCCTGCATGTATGTGGCGATCAAGGAGGCCGGCGGCGAAACCCTCGTCGATGACCGAAATGGTGGACTGGTGGGCAATCAGGGATCTACGGGCACTATCAACTACGCCACCGGAGCCTACAGCGTGACGTTCAACCACACGACCTCGGGTGCGGTCACCGCGGACTACTACACCGAGGACGCTACCAGCAGCGGCCCTCTCGATTTTGATACATCCTCACCGGGAGCTGGTAAGGCGAAAATCTACCGCCAGGACGACGGCGGGCCGTTTATGACCGTGCTTCCGTTCCTCAATGTGGAGTATGCCATCCACCTGTTGAAAACTTGGGCACTCACGACCTCACTGGACGACACGGACAGTACCAACCTCCCGTACCGGAACATCGGCATCAGCTACCCACGAGCTGCCTACACCACACCGGATGGCATCTTACTCATCGACACATCCAACCCGAACGACCCCAAGGTGCGGCGGTTAGAGATCGGGCAGAACACCAACAACACCACGATTGTGCCTACCTCGATATCAGACGCCCTGGACCTCTCGGCTCATGGTTTTGATTATGCCGTGGCGTTTCGCTGGGGAGACCTAGAGATTGTCTGCCTACAGGAGTACGTCAATGGCACAGCCAACACCTACAACTCAGCCTTTTATGTGAAAAATGTCTACTCGGGGGCATGGGACAAACTGGACTACAAGGTATCGTGCCTGGATATCCTGGACGGGGCACTCATCGGCGGGAGCAGCATATCCAACAACGTCTACACCCTGTTTTCGGGCTTTGACGACGACGAATCACCCATCGAGAACTGGTGGCAGGACGGGCAGCTCAACCTCGGCACTGACAACCTCAAAAAAACCCATCTCATGCGGATCACTGGCCTCATTCAGCGTGACCAAGATATCGCGGTCTTCAACGTCCTTGATGACGGCACCCCCGTGCACGTATTCACCATCTCAGGCGACGGGTCTTATGTTGACCAGGGCATCAACACGCCCATCGGGTCCTACACCATCGGCTCCAAGGTCATTGGTGGTGGTGGAGAGGCTACAGCGCATCCTTTCGACGTGACCTTCCCCATCCACACAGCCAAATATCAATATATATCAACGCGGTTTCAGGCACTCAACATCGGGTATGCGGCGATCAACAGCTACACATACCGGGACAACCGTGATAAAGGCAGAAAGAGTTTGGCTACCAAGCATGTTTAGAGGCGGAGAGTCTGGGTGGATCAGTCGCCGACGCATATTTGCTGTCTCAATGAAGTTCAAGAGTGGGCGATATGGCTCATGTTGAAGACGATTGGCGTTGCTGATAAATGGCAAACTCTCATCTCTGGTCTCATTGCATTGCTCGCAGCCCTTATTGCATACCGAGCCGTCGCGAAGCAAATCCAGGCTGCCGAGGCTCTAGAGGAGGAAAAACGCCGAAGGGAGGCCGAGGCGGCTCTCGCTTTGTTGCCACTAGCATTGAGTGATCTGACAAAATATGCTACAGATTGCATAGAACTACTAAAGCCTTATGTTCGGACGTCTATTTCGGCCTCCGGTGCTGAAGGCATCCAAGTGTTGCCGCGTCTTGCGATTCCAGTCGTTCCAGCGCACATTATAAGCTCTATCCAATCACCGATTCGATATTTGTCGGATGATACATCGAAATTTCTCATTGACCTGCTACGTACTGTGCAAATTCAACAGGCCCGAATTCAGGATCTCATCGCACGACTCGCTAACGAACGTATCAATGAATTAGTTCGGAATCAAATAGTCATGCAGGTTTTGGATGCTGCAAATGTCATTGCGAAAATCAATTCGTTGTTCAGGAAAGCTAGAGGTGAAGATTTTAAATACAATTACGCTCCAGCCGATGAACTCAAAAACGCACTCGGCGTGGCGAGAATATCGGAAGATGAGTATTTGGTTGTCTATAAGTTGCTAGAGCAGCGTTACAATCCTACCCTACCGCCTATCATGGCAGCATGAAAAGATACCTGCTGCCTATAGGCCTCATCGTACTCGCTGCATTATTTATCGCCGGCTCCCACGCTTCCGCCGTGACCCTGCCAACAGGCACAGCCCTGTTTGAAACATCACTGGCAAGCCGCATCACGTCCTCTGACACCTCCATGACCCTTGTGAGCAACAGCGTCCGAGGGAGCGAGTCCGTGTCAGGCTACGCCTGCTTTACCATCGACGAAGGGCGCTCAGACAGCGAGTACGTCTGCGGCACGGTGTCCGGCACGAGCGTGACCAGCTTGGAGCGTGGCCTCAGCCTCACGACCGGCACTACGACCATAGCCGCCTTGCAGTTCGCCCACCGTGTGGGAGCGAACGTAAAAATCACGGACTATCCTCTCATCAACCGCCTACGAAACCAGAACAACGGCATTGAGACGTTTCCCAACACTGTGCGATACGCATCTGGTGTCACCCCAGCAGCAACCGGCGATCTTACCGACAAGGAGTATGTGGACGGTGTGGCGTTCAGCGGCGCAGGTGTCATTGACGCATCAACTGTCGCTAAGGGCGTCTCAGAGCTGGCTTCCGGGTGTGAGGTAGCGTCATCTACATCGTCGGGAACGTCCGGGCCTTTGGTTATCGCGGCATCATCCGCGACCTCGACCTACAATCTTCCGACAGCACCATGTCGGGTGGTAACCACCGACAACCTCGGGAAAATAGACAACAATTTCATCTCTACCTCAACTCTCATAGCAAACAACGGCGTTGGCTACACGCTTCCATCAGTGCGTGGGGCGTCGTCAACTGTTCTAACTGAAAATGGAAGCGGTATTTTGACTTGGCTAAAGCCAAATATGACCTTATTAGCTGCGACCACTTCAACCGCTGCTATGTCGTTCGCCACTACCACATTTGCAGCAGCTTCACACCTCAAGGTGGTGTACTACAGTGCTGGGTGCAATACTGCGACCATTCCACAAATACACTTCAACAACGACGCTGCAACAAACTACGGTTACACTATTAGTGACAATGGGGGAGCGATGGGCCTCACGAGCACAACGGGCGCTCTAGCAATGTCCGCTGTTTCGACCACTTCACCTCAGTTTTACACATTCGATATTATAAACCTGCCATCAGCTCGCAAATTCGTCACATGGGAGGGTACTCATAGCTCGTCAGCGGCTTTTGCTCCGCAGCACATAACTGGGTCTGCTGTATGGAACAACACATCCAGTGCAATCACGTCAATATCGTTCAGTTGTGGAAGTAACCCGGCTGTAACTCTTGGTATTGGAACCACCATAGCTGTGTACGGTAGTGCCTTCTAATACACATGGCTTCAAAGAAAGACCCACAAGCAGAGGCAGCGGCAAGTGTAGGAACTGCGTTTAGCACAGTGCCTTCTGACCTGTCTCCTGAACAGCAGACGGCGTTCAAAGGGGTGCAAGCAGCTTTTGCTCCACCTACCGCTGAAACCCCAACACAGCCCATTAAGCGGACGGTCATCAGCCCATCCAACGACCCAGCTACGGCATATCTGGACACCTTCAAAGCTCCGCAAACCGAAGCACAGATAGCTGAGGAAAAGCGCCGCAGTGCCCAGGGCCTCATCGATGCAAACAATGAAGTCTATGACACGCAGTTGGTGGAAGCACGCCAACGTGGCCAAGAGCGGCTCGACCGCAACAATTCGGTCAACGTGCTCTCTGGCCTCATGGGTTCTACCGAGGCTGTGCGAACGACCAACAACGTGACCGCAGCCAATCAGAAGGAGATTAACGCCATAAACGCGGAACGTGCTGCTAAAACGCAAGCTATTTTCAATGACATATCCAAGTCTGCCCGAGAAGAAGCAATATCCCAGCGAGAGGACGCTACCCGCAGTGCGGAAGCTATCGTGGCGCGTCGGAAGGAGACACAGACCCGTGCCACGGAAAATCTCAAACTGTTGGCCGCTGGCGGTCTGGTGGATTTTGATAAGTTCTCCACCGACCCCAAGAACCAAGAGGTCTACGCTCACGCCCTGGACGCCGTTGGAGGGTCTGAGGAGGCGTTGCGTGCCATGTTCGTCATCAACCGGCCCAAGGAGCAGATTGTCGGCACCCCAACCCGCATTGGGGATAAGTTCGTTCAGGCATACTCCAATCCAATCACGGGCAAAGTCAGCTACGAGGCCCTCACCTTGCCGGTAGACCTGCCACCTACCTATTCGAATTTCCAAAAGCTAGGGGATAACCTGGTTGCCATTCCCGATAACTGGGACGGAGATGTGAGCAAAATCAGAACGATAAACGGCCAGAAATCTGGTGGAGCAGCCGGAGGTGGCAGTGCATATGGCAGTGACCTGGATGCCATCATCGGCTCTACCCTTTCGACGATACCGACCAAGTTCGGGCAGGCGACTTTCCAAAACCAGATAAGCAAGGCCCGCAACGACGCGGATAAAATCAACCTCATTGCCGCCCAGGTGCTCAAAGGCCAACCGGCGGAGTTTAAGCGTGACTTCACCAATCAGGCCGTTGGCATTTCCGAAATCGACAAGGCCATCGCGCTCATCGACAGCGGTGTGAAGACTGGCGTGATAAGCAACGCGGCGCAGTATGTCTTCAACCAGGCCGGTAAGGACTTCGACCCCAAACTGGCCCAAATCAACAGCCACCTTGTGGCAGCTATCCAACCGTATCGTAACTCTGTGACCGGCGCCGCATGGGGCACACAGGAAGATGGCGAATACAACCAACTCTTCGGCTCCACCAAGTACTTCCCAACCGAGCTTCGCCAGCGCCTTGTATCCGTCAAGGAGGTGCTCAAGAGCAAATCTGCCGAGGGCCTCAATGCCTACGTCAACCCAATGGGCTACTATGACAATCAGTTTGCATCCGGTGCATATGCCCCAGGTGGCAGTAAGGTACTGATACCTCCGAATGGTGGTGAGCCGGTTGATGCTTCCGATCTTACATCGGAGGAATATCAGCAGGCACTCAACGACGGTTACACCCCTCAATAGCATGGCATATCAGGATAAACTCAAACCCATAAGCCCAGCATCAAGCGGCACACCTAGCTATGCGGCGAAGCTGAAGCCAATAGCGGCAGCAGCTCCGGCAGCGGCTCCGAAGCGTGACCTACTGGACCGTGCAGCTACGGGCATAAGCAAGATTTTCCCCGGTGCGCAACTTGGTAAGGCGATTGGCACATCTGCCTATGGCTTCTATGCAGCCGGAAAGAAGGCCCTCAAAGGCGATTTTCAGGGTGCCCGCCAGGAATTGAAAACAGTGGGTGATGAGAACAATGCCAATTTCAAGCGGATCGTCGGCGATACCGTACAGGCGGTCGCGTTGCCAGCGTCGCTTGCTGCAACGGCACCAACAGCGATCGGACGCCTCGCGGTCAACACGGGCCTCGCTGCACTCATTGGAGGTGGAAATTCCGCCGCGCGTGGCAAGGATGCAAAGACTATCGCACGGGATGCGGCAATCGGGGGCGCGGCTGGAGCTGCATTCAGTGGCGTTGGAGAGGGAGTGCGATTGTTTAAGGCAGGAAACCCAGCCAAATCGGCGCTAAAGGCAGTTACTCCCGACTTCAACGCAGCGACGAAAACTCAACGTGGCAAACTCATCAGTGAAACTGTGGGCGGTGCGCCGCGCGTCAATGAAGGGGGGATATTCAAGAGCCGGACACTGACGCCCAACAAAGCGGAGGTAGACGCAGCGGCAGAGTTGACCAAACTACCGGGCTATCAACCAAAGGCCACGGCATTAAAGAATTTCAACACGGTTCGCAGTGCTATCACCTCAAAAGCCCAGGCCTTCGAGAAATCCCTCGTGTCTGAGAAGACCATCGTGCCCAAGAAGGAGATTGTCTCGACGGTGCGCGGTGCTGTTACGTCCAAAGCGGATGAGAGCCTGCTACTGCAAGGGTCTGACCCCTCAGTTACACAGTATCTACGAGTGGTAGAGAACGCAGCGGGCAAAGCAAACGGTACCCCGAAGGGCATATGGGATGTTCGGAAAGCGATGGATGCGGCCTACGAGAATGCCCGAGGGAGGCTTGCCTACGATTCAGACAAGGTAGCTGCATTGGATGAAGTGCACCGCGCGGGACGTGATGCGCTCAACGATCTTATGACCAAATATGCCAAGAATACCAACGTCAAAGCGGAGTTTCAGACTTTGCGTAACCTTTTCCATGCGAAAGACGAGCTGCTTATAAAAGCTCAAGGCGAGAAAGGCTCAGTCTTCAAACGAGCAGCAGCAACGATACAGCGAAACCCAGTCACGGCGGCAATCGGAGCCTCAGCAGCTACAGCTCTTGGTGCTAATCAGCTACTCAAGTAGCTACACGTTGTGTCGGTAGCAAGCGGTGAGATAGCCGAATGAGAACACCGCTACCAAGGCAAGTATGATATCTGTCATGCCCCTACACTAGCATATCCACACGCATTTTGACACTTGTCCCCTTTCCTGTGATAAGATGGGCGTATTAATCGCTCACATAAATTTCATGATACAAGTAGCTACGTTTTTACTCCCTGACCAACAAGAAGCAGCTAACGAGTTTCTCAAGACTCACAAACCAGAGGGGCCGGTCAATTTTAACCGCGACATGGTAGTGGTGTTCTGGGATAACGGGGAATACCCAGCCGAGTATCAGATTGCCGATATGCAGGAGATGTTGAAGGCAAACGCCAATGCTCGCTTTCAGCAAGAGGGGACGCTCAATCTCATCTCAACACAGCTTGCAGACCTACAAGCAGAGCGGTCAACTCTCAATGCCAAGCACAACAAAGGCCGTGTGGAAGAGGTGGATAACCTCATCTTCAGCTTTGAGAAGGGTGTCAGTGAGACCAAGCAGGCTATCACACTCCAAGACTTAAAAGCAGAGTTTCTACGGGAGCGTATCGCGGTATTAGAAAGGACGATAACGAAATAGGTTAAATACCAACTATAACCGATGGCAGCACCAGCTCACATAGCCCGTGAGAACGGGAAGAAAGGGGGACGACCAAAGGGGAGCACCAACCGCCCTACCATCTTTGACTATTGGGACAAGAAGGCTATCGCGGAGTACTTCGAGTTCCTGCAAGATAACTACAAAGAGGATAGCCGCCTCATGGTGTTCGTCGGGGAGCAACTCATGGGCAAAGCGACACAGGCAATCAATTTCAAAGGTGATGTATCGCTCGGATTATCAGACCAAGACCGGCAACGGCTCGATGCGTTGTTGGAGGAATAATATGTTGAGCGTCCTACTCGGCCTGTTGATCGCCATACCGATATGCGTCTTCATCACATGGGCGTTCGACCGTTTCTATGAATGAAACTCACCAAAGAGAAAATCAACCTACTGCTTAACGGCACCCGCGACGAGCGGATGTATGCCTGTGCACGCTCTTTCACGCTGTTCAAATACTATTATTTTCTGAAGTATTTTACGTTCAAGTCCGCACCCTTCCATGAGGACTTTGACCAGGATGTAGAGGAACTGGTGTATGGCCGAGATATCAAAGAGGTTGCATGGATTGCGTACCGTGAGAGCACCAAAACATCCCACGCCAAGATTGCACTGGCTTGGATCATCGCCCGCAAGCAGGTTATCGACCAACTCAAGGAGAAGGGCGAGGACACGTCCCACTGGGGCGAGCGCATGTATGTCAACGTGGACAGCTACGACAAGAGCAATGCCGAAAGCATCCTGTTCGACGTAGTGACCGAGCTACAGACCAACGAACTGCTGATTGCGGACTTTGGCCACCTCTACAACCAACCGCGCAGCAAGGACGAGGCGACGCTCAAGCGGGTGTCCAATTTCATTACCACCAACGGCATTCGGGTGGAGGCACACACGGCATTGACCCCTATGCGTGGCCGCCTCTACCAGCAATATCGGCCTGACTTTGTGCTGCGCGACGACCTGGAGAACGCGATCACCGCAGCGTCCCCGGCTGTCACCGAGAAAATCATCTCCCTGATAGACGAGGCGAAGGGCGGAATGGCGACGCACGGTGCTGCGCTCAACCTCGGTAACCTGGTCATCGAGGAAGGAGTGGTGGGGTATCTGCGGCGCTCTGTGGAGGGCGCTGGCGGGCGTGTCCGCTTTATCCCCGTCGTCGCGCGTGATGGCACCATTTCGTGGCCCGACAAGTACGTGAAGACCGACGCCGAGGCGGCTGTCATCAACAAGGACATCCCTGACCCAGCCAGGCGCAAGGTGTCGCTGGAGAGCAAGAAGCGCGAGATGAATGCCGGCGGCCGGCGGGTGTACGAGGTGGAAATGATGCTCGACCCCGCAGCGGCAGGTTCCGCTTTCTTTGACCGCGCAACCATCGACCGCCTGATAGCACAGTGCACTGACCCCACGGAGGAGAAAGCCAATTTCCAGCTCTGGGCCACCTACAATCCCTCCCATGCCTACGCCATTGGCGCTGACACTGGGAAGGGCAACGGGGGCGACCATTCCACATCCTGCCTCATAGATTTTTCAACCATTCCAGCGCGCCAGGTGGGGAGCTACATCAACAATCAGATCCCCGCAGACCAGTTTGCATACGAGCTAAAGCGTGAGGGTGACCTGTTCGGCACCTGCCTCATCGGCCCCGAGAAGAACAGCGAGAGCGGCGGGAGCTGCCTGACCACGCTGAAAATGATTTACCCGGTGGACCTCATCTACCGGCAGATACCCCTGGACAGGCTGACGGACAAACCCTCTGGCACAGGGGAGCTGGGCTGGGAGACCAACCACGCCACCAAATACACCATCCTCAACGACCTCAAGACCGCCGTGGAGGACGGGCACCTGGTCATCTACGACATCCGCATCCTCAAGGAGATGCGCTCTTTCACCTACACGGACGCTGACGACATGGGCAGCAGCAGGGTAGGGCACTCTACCAAGCACTTTGACCTCTTGATGGCCTGTGCGATCGCGTGGGCGATGCGCAAGCACGCGCGGGTTCGCGTGGTTCCAACCGATTACAAGCAGCAGGAGTACGAAACCCCTGGCCTATGAAAGACCCACGCCAGATATCGGAGGATACGTTTGAGAAAGTGCGGCGGAAGCTGGCGCATCCACGCCATACCACACAAGTCCTTCAACTTCCCCGATGCACTGGCAAGAAGTCATATTGGAAGCATGACGCCACTGAGGTAATGCAGAAGCAACTCAAACACGGCATTTCCGAATTTTTGCGAGTATATCGTTGTCCAAAGTGTCGCTATTGGCATCTCACCCATAAACCGCCACTATGATTGACAACACCAACAATCCGCCCGTCGCTGAATGGGATAACTGTCCGAAGTGCGGGTGGTTCTACAAACAGGCTACCCTCGACAACTGCCCGATGTGTCGGCACCCATGGAGGCAGTTGGTCGGTTACCAACAGCCTAAGTACGAGTCTCCCTCATTGGAGGGTTAGAATGTTGATATATGCTCCGCTTTTGCCATAAGAGATGCGACATACACGGGGTATACCCGGTTCGCTTGCCTGTGCGGGCATTCCTCAATGGCAGTCTGCGTGTTGAAGTGGTGATTGCAGAAGTCTTTTGTCCGCAGTGCAACTTAGACCGCCTGCATGAAATATGTGGTGCCTGCCTGCTTCCTTGGGGAGTGGTCAAACGCCATAGCCACGGTCTCTGCAACACCTGTGCCGTGCGAGAGCTACGTTACAAAGCACGTCGCCTATCTACACTGTGACCATGCAATCAGATGATGAGATTCTAGACTCCGCCCCCACTGAGACGGCGGGTGTGAACGCATTGGCAGAGGAGGCAGTGGAGCGCTGCATGCGCATCGTGGCCAACGTCAACCGCTACAAACAGCCTCGTCTTGATCGTATCCAGCTCTACCGTGACCTCTACGCAGGGAAGGTTAAGCGGAAGTTTCGCCAACCCTTCAACGTCGTACTCCCAGTGTTCTCCGGTGCGATGGACACGCTCATGGCCGCCTACAACGACGACCTGGCATTGGAATTTCACGAGCAGGAACCTGCTGACTATATCTCTGTCCGTAAATACAACACGCTGTGGGACATGGAGACGACCTCCGTGGCTCCTAATGCCAAATTCCCGCTGAAAACGCGCCAAGACCGCTCAAACGCCCTCTTTTCGGGGCGTGGCTTCATGATGAACTATGCGGTGTCCGACCCTGAATATCGCAACTGCTTTGAGATATACGAGCTGGAGGACGCCATCTTTCAACCAACCGGGGGCGGCATCCTCGGCCTGCACCGATACAACGGGCGGCAGAACATCGTACGCTCCGCCTCAGAGCTGAAAACGGGCGGCTATAACCAGGCTCAGGTCAAGAAACTCTTAGACCGGGCAGCGAAGACCGACTTCGACCCACTGCTTGGTGACGAGGAGGGTAAAACAGCGCTGGCCAAGTTCAAAGCCATGGGCCTATCTCCCGAGGCGAACGACTACATCGGCGAGCAGCTTTTCAAACTGGTAGAGATGCGCATCATCATGAATGGCACGCGCTACTACATCCTGTTTTCACCCTGGTATCGTATCTGGCTGCGTTTCGACAAATTCAGCAACGTATTTTCCGCCGACATTGACCCATGGATTTCATGGGCCACCCACGACGACAACAAGAACTTCCTCTCCAAGAGCTACGCCGACGATATGTATGGCGTGGCGGATGCGACCCACACCCTTTTCAACCAGGAGCTGACCAACCGCGAGAAGCGGAACTTCAACGCCCGTGCATATGACCGTGAGATGTTCCCTGACGTTGCCCAACTGGACCAGGCACAGAGCCGTCCTGACGCGCTGGTAGCCGTTGATACCAAAGGTGGCACACGCAAGATTGGGGAGGGCATCTACACCTTTGAGACCGCAGAACTGCAAGGCACTATAAACCTTATTGAATGGATGCAGGCCGAGGCCGGCCGCGATGTTGGTGTGACTGACCTATCCATGGGCGGCGTGCAGGAAGTATCCAAAAAAGCGACCGTGGTGTTTGCCGAGCAGGAGAACATCAGTAAGCGCTTGTTGCTGCGTTCCTCCCCATACACCGAAGCTATGGGCGAGGTGGGTAAGCTGTTCATCCAAGGGTTGAAAGACCATATGCCTGCCGAGAAAGCTCTCCGTAAGCTGGGTGCCGAGGGCGAGGATTGGGACCGCGTCATCCGTCGCACTGACCTTGACCTCTATGCTGACGTGGACGTGCGTGTGGTGTCGTCGTCGCTGGACATGCGCAATTCTAGTCTCAAGAAGAAGGCCAAAATGGAGACCCTCACCAGCATATCGGCCAATCCGGTGGAGTTAGCCCAGGTCAATCCACGCTGGCTTGTGGCTGAGAAGCTCAAAGCTGGTGCCGAGATGGACGAGGCGTCAATCGACATCGCCATGGACACCAAAAACTACGGCAACATGACCGAAGTTGCCCGCGCGCACGAAGCTATCCAGGCGGTGCAGCATGGTAAGCAGCCCGACGAATTTTACGGTGCCACCACCATTTTCCTACAAATCATCTACGACTTTGCGGTCAACAACCGCTCATCGCTGGGAATGAAGAAATACAACATCCTCCTCGATTTCGTGATGCAGCACGGGGAGATTGTCCGAGAGAACATGGTGCGCAAGGCGCAGATTGACGCTTCCACAGCTCCGGTAGACCCCAACGCCGCCCCAGCACCAGCATCCGAGGGAGCACCAGCCGTCCCTAGTCCTGCCGCAGTGATGGATAACGCCGCAGCCATGCAACCATAATGGATATCCACGAAACCCTAGCAGCCCTGCGCGCACAATTCCCCGAGGATGTTGACCAAATCAACAAGGAGCAGGAGCGCGTCTCTGCCCTCTTGGAAGAGCAGGAATACTACGAGAACCCTCTGACCCAGAAGCTCATCGCCCTGTGTCGCAGGGACGTTGTGAATGCCCGTAAGAAGTTGGCGATCGAACGTAAGTTGACCGACGAAGCCCGAGCAGACCTCTGGCACATCATCGATGCCCGAGAGTGGTTTTTGAAGATGGTAGCCAAGGACTACGCATCCGAATTGGAGCAAATCGGCAGTGAGCTTGAGGCGGAGCTACACAGGTAGGCGTTACAATCCCAAGCCACCAGCTACTATCACGCTATCCGACCCAATTGGATTATTAAGTTCCTAATTGCATATAGCTATGGCAAAAACAGCAGAAGAGAAGGCAGCCGACAAAGCAGCCAAAGACGCAGCAAAGGCAGCCGAAAAGGAGGCGGCCGAAAAAGCTGAGGCAGACCGCCGAGCAGCGCTCACCCAAGAGGAGCGCGACGCGGAGGATGCTGCGAAAAGTGGCGGAAAGCCTCCAAAAGCCAAGGCCACCGACCCTATCGTGGTCAAGTACCGCGATTTCGAGGGTAAGCCTACCGAGCGCACGTTTTCATTGGACGTACACGGCGAAGGCTTCGCAGCATTGGCCGAGGAGTTCAAGGTCACAAACGCATCAAAGCTCATAACTGAGTAGCCCTTCAGGGGTCTGTTTTTCGCCCTAAAACAGGCTCCTACAAGCGCTAGTCGCTTCCCGCCCCGGACGGCTTTATCCGGGAACGTCTATAGGTGGGCGAATAACACCTATCCCTCGGCAGAGGCTATAAATTGCAATCGTATGGATGACGACAAGCACTATCCAGGGCAGCCGGAGGCCGAAACTCCAGCAGATGAGCCGGAAACCCCAGCTCAAGAGGGCGAACCAGAGCCGGAAGGCGATGATACGCCCGAACCAGGGGATAAGTCCGAAGACGCACCTGAGCCTGAAAAGGACAAGGAAGGCGACGAGGAACCCCCTGTTGAACCTATTAAAAAGCGGTCTATTTACGACGACCTCAAAGACGAGCGAAAGGAGCGCAAAAGCGCAGAAACCCGGGCAGCCGAGGCAGAAGCCAAAGCGGCCGACCTGCAAGCGCTTCTTGATGCCAAGGGCGAAGCCACCACACCCGAGGAGAAGAAAGCCGCAGCCAAGGACATCGCCGAGTACGCTGAAAAGCACAAGCTCGACCCTGATAGCCTGGAGGAGTTGAGTAACATTATCCTCTCCAAGGCTCCAAAAGCTGAAGGCACTCTAACCCCCGAGGAGGCGGCAGAATGGCGCGCAGAGCGTGCCAGAGCCAAGCAGACGGAGGAGGACCAGGCCATCATGGCCACAGCCCCTTCCGTCAAGGCAGAGCTGGGCATCACCAATGACACTGAGCTTGCTAACGTGATGAAGGAAGTGGTGCGCCTCGCGCACACCGCCGAGTTCCACGACAAAGAGCCAGAGTACATCGTGTGGAGGAAGAAGGATGCCTTGTCCAAGCTGGTATCTCCCAAACGCCCATCCTTTGAACAGGGTGGCCAACGTGAGGAGGGAGCAGCCGACACGGAGCCTGACTTCTCATCCGGCCAAGGCATCACGCCTGAAATGGCGGGCCGAGCGGCTTCACAGAAGCGCGGAAGCTCTATGGAAGTCCGACGCGGCAGCCAAGTCGTAGGGTAGCGTAGATAGGCCATAACAAACTGTTATGACCAACACATTTAAGTACCAGACCATTTGGACTAAGGAGTACCAAAAGTCCAACTGGGCGATGCCGATATACCCGGTCATCGCGGACTTGCAATTTACCGCAGGTCTTCAAAAAGGCGACACGGTTAAACGCCGCTATCGCACCAACCCAATCTTTGCCAATGACCTTGGGTCTGACGGTTCATACACCGTACAGAACTACGTCGAAGGTGAAGAGTCGTTCACCATCTCCAAGCAAAAAGAGGCAACTGTCCGTATCGTCAAACCGACGGTGCTGCATACTGACCTCGACGTGACCAAGAGTTACGGCGTGCAACTCAGCAATGCCATCTTCCAGGAGATTGACGGCGACACCCTCAACGCTATTCGTGCAGGTGCAGGGAATACAATCGACGACGGCTCACTCGGTGGAACCTCTGGCAACGGAGCAACCATCAGCATTGCCAACGTCGCAAACCTGCCCGTTCTCGCCATGGAGAAATTCATGGGCACGAACGTTGTGTACTCAAACAACATGAAGTTCGGCAAACTGCCGTACGAAGACTACGGCGGCATGTTGACCTGGATTGTCCCACCTCAAGTGTGGACTGTCATCCAGCTCTACATGATGGCTCGCAACACGCCACAAGGCGACACTGCGGTCACCAACGGATACGTGGGTCAACTCGGTCAATTCAACGTCTTCGTGTCAAACAACCTGCCATTTACGGCACGTTTGACACTTGGCGCTAACCCAAGCGATGGTGACACTATGACCATCAAAGGTGTTACGTTCCGCTTTAAGAGTGCAACCGCAGCAAACGGTGACATCCAAATTGGTGCTACCGCAGCGGATACCGCAGACAACATTGTCACCGCGCTCAACGCCCTTACCACGAACGTCACCAACGTCTACGACGCATGGGTTGATGGCACTGACACTGTCTCAGAAGGTGGCTTCACCATCGACAAGTCTGATGCGCTTCACGGCCTTTCAGCAACTGATGGTACGACGTATGTTGACATCCTGATAAAGGGTGCTGGTAAGGTGACACTGTCATCCAGCTTCACCAGTGCGTCTAACCTGTTTACCGCTGCAAAGCAGGTGGTTCACTCCATCTTCACCGTTGCAAAGAACGTATCTCTCGCCGTCCGTAAAGACCCAGAGATCTATGAAAACTTTGTCTCTGGTGCAGTTGCGAAGGACTACACTATGTGGACGGTCTACGACAACAAGGTGTTTATCGACCAGGCCCGCGCCTCGATTGACCTTGCTGTCCGTGCTGACGCAACCAGCTTCGCCGCTTACTCGAACGTTCACGCTTAATCTGACACTACTATGACCACAACCCAAAAATTCTTCGGCACAATCGCCGCCGTGGTGCTTGTGGTGGCAGGTTTAGCCTTTGCCCTCGGGCACTCGGGTTCGCAAGCACAACCAAGTCGTCTTGGTACAACTGACCAAGTAGGGTATTTGCAACAGCTCGTATCTTGGTTCAGTAACACGGTGTACTTCGGTACAACGCAACAGGCATCCATTGACACCAGCGGTCAACTCACTACGGCAACCACTACGAACACAACTTCGTACTGGACTGTAGGGGGGATAGACTACGCGAGTGTACAAGTGAGCATGGCGGCAACCAGTTCTGTGCCCTGTGCGATACCTAACCCATTTGGTGCAGCGACCTCAACGGTGTTGAACCACACCGCGCAGATCACAGCAGATGGACTTACCGGCACGCAAACGCTTGATGTTTCAACATCGAGTAGCGCGTATGCCAGTTCATCCCCTGCATTCGTCAAGAAGTTCAGTGCTACGGACGGGCAGCACACGCTTGTCTGGCAGCCTGGTGTAGCTTCAACGACCAATCCTGGGGTAATAGGGTACGACAGCTTCAACTCAACCGGTGCGTCACCGTACCGCCTTGGGCCAAGCGAGTTCCTTACCACCCGTGTTGCGACTGGTACGGCAGGCACGTTTGCCTCGTACTTCACCGGCACCTGCTCGGCCACGTTCATGAAACCTTAGCCAATTACTAATCTTCTTGGCTCCCTGTGCGGCTCTCCCAAGGGCCGCACGCCGGAGTCCGGAAGCAACCCATCATCATATGAATAAAACAATCCTCGCACTTCTCATCACGGCAATCGGCCTCTGTGCATCCGTTGGTGGTGCCCTTGTGGTGGTGCGGAACCTTCCACAGACACAGCCAAAAAACCTCGGTTCGACTGACCTAGTATTGCCTGCCTATCCCACTGCCACGAAGGTCTGGGTCGGGCTATCCGATACGCTTGTTGTAGCCACTAGCTCCGGCCGAGTCCGTCTCGAAATCGGGAACATCAGCGGCGCAACATCTAGCCCACAGGCGCTCTACTGCAACACAGGAGACCGCCCATCCGTTCTCTACGAAGGCACAGTGGTGCACGCCAGCTCTACCGCCGTTTGGACGCTCGATAACCTCATGCGCGGTGCTATCCGGTGTCGGTTGCCAGTGGCTTCCTCATCGGTCACAGTGATGGACTACTAATTATTAGAAATGATGCCGAACTGACGACAATGGTTGGGATTTCCGAACCGAGGGATTATACCCTACCAACAGTTTTTTCAAATTCATGGATTGCCAACCGAATTGGCTCTATAGCGTCTTTGAAATATGAACCGACCCTAACGCAATCATTCGGATGAACCTTTAAATATTGGTCAACCTTATCCCAAGCCACGGCGAACTGGGAGGCTTGCACATGAGCAAACGCGATCACAAAGTGCGCATGGAATAAGGCTTGAACCTCAGCCGGGGTTAACAAGCCAATACGATTACGAACAAGAGGATATACCCCAGTTAGAGGACTTTTAGGAAACGCAGTCTCAGTGGTGGCCTTAAAGAAGGTGCTCGAAATGTCCGAATACCGTTTCAACTCATATCTGAGTTCCTCTAATAGCGCGGCTCGGAGAGCTTCTCGTTCTAGTTCGATGGTATGCAGTCGGGCGTCCCTTGCTATGCCAGCGTTTTTGTTGAGTGTTCTGATAACCCCGTAGAAACCTAGACCGCCAGTTATGCACGCCGCTATCGCTCCCTGATAGTCCTTCAGATACCATACCCAACTGCACATCCAACCCTCCAGCGTTACAATTCCCCTGCTCCGTCTACCATGGGACGATGCAACTCGCCCAGAGCGTCATATCCCCGGCGGAAGACTTCGACATCTTCTATTTCCTACGCAACCACACAGACGGGACGACCTACTATGTCCGAGGAGTGGTGTACGACGTGCGCACGGGTGCCATCCTGCTGACCACCAACCTGGCGCAATCGGCTACCAACTCCCGCTTGTTCAGTTCGACCGTCCAAGCTCCCGCCGACTCTGCTGGGTATGGACGGAATGTCGTGGCCATTGCCACGGTCTACACCGACAGCGGGTACACCACGAAATCCCAGGATTATGAGGAGCAGGAGCAGTACTTTTTGGTGAAGGCCATCGCTCCCAATTTCGGAGGCGGGGGAGGTGTGGATTATCGTGTAATGCGTGAAATCGTGGATGAGGTGGTCAAAAAGCGTCTGAGCCAGCTCCCCACGCCTGAAAGACTGCCTGACATGCCCTTTGCCGAGCTGTCTGCCGACCTGGCAGAGCTACAGCGCGAGGTGGGCAAAATTCCCACGGATAAATTCGACGCCGCGCCTCTCATTCGTCGCCTTGGAGCCATCCAAGCAGCTATCGCCGCCATCCCTCAGCCTGAGCCGGTGGACCTACAACCCATCATGGACGCCATTGGTGCGCTTCCCGAGTTCCTGGTGTCCACCATGGAGGAGGCAACCGCTGCCTGGAAGGAGACTGGAAACACCCTTGCCCGTGAGCAGCAGCGCGCGATCGACGAGATGGCGGGCAAGATTGTCAAGAAGGCAGAAGCAGGTCTGAAGGATCTGATCAGCCGCCAAGAGCTAACCATCCCTCTGTCCAAACTCATGAAAGGTGAGCCCGAGCTACTTCCTGACATCAGCCATTTATATGCGTAAATTCATTCTCATAGCCCTATTACTCGCCCTCCCGACCCTTGCATCAGCCCAGGGGATTCAACAGCTCCAACAGTGGAAAACAGGCGGCACGAACATCATCCAGCCTACGAACAGCTCCGCTGGCCTTTTGGTGCCCGGCCTAGCTACATCGACCACAGGCATCCTCTGTGTTCTCTCTGGTGGGTGGGTCACACCGGTAGGATGTTCTAACGCGTTATTTGGGAAGAGTTGGGAAATTAACGCCCAGGGCTACCTTGCCCCAACCACCACTATCACCACACTGCATCCCAACGGCCTCATTTCAGCAGCCTCCTCCACCATCGGCAACGGTACACAGACAGGGGGTCTTACAATTTCAGGTGGTGCGACGACGACGGAAAATGCATACTTCGCCTCACAAGTGGGCATAGGCACCTCTACCCCCTCCTCAAACTTCAAAGCTGTCGTTGACGGAAACGTATGGATAACGGGTGTAAACGGCAGGGGTAATAACAACGCCACGGTTATAGGAAAAGCGTTTGTAGGTACTACGGGTGCGGAGGGAGTTCAAAATGATGTTTTGAATGTTGGTACTTCGTCCGTCGTGGCTAACGTTAGAGCGGGTACTTTCAGTGCCTACTACAACGGTGCTGGAAGTTCACAAGGAGGAATTGCGCAAGGTATTAACGGTAACGCAATAATGGGTGCGTCCACAACAGGAAACCTCACCAGTGTTACTGCCAACGGAGGCCCAATACGAAACAGGTATCAGGCGGTCAATAACAGTGTTGGATATAACTTAGCCCTCAGCTCCGCTTTGTCGGGCTTATGTACTGTAAACGGCACTCTCGCTTCTTCAACTGACTGTGCGAGCTTTCATGCTGAGCTGCCTACTATTGGTGCTGGGAACCTCATGACCAATAACTATGGCCTTTGGGTGCGTGGTGGTACACCAACAGGCACACTCACCAACCGATACGGTGTGTACATAGATGACCTCATCGGCGGCACAAACCGCTATGGTATTTACCAAGCGGGTGCCACTGACCTTAACTACTTTGCGGGGAATACTACTTTTGCTGGTAATTTAGTTAGTGACGATGTGACGAGCAATGGTTCGTTAAACTTGGACGCAGCAAGTGGTAATTCCATATATCTGCAAGTGGCAAATGGAGGTGAAGGGCAGGTAGAACTCTCGCAAAGCAACTTCATATTTTATCCAACTGGAACGACCGCTGTCCTTCAAGCTGACCCAAATGGCTTAACGGTCACAGGACAATCCACAACGACAGGAACGGGGTATTTTGGAGGCAAGGTCGGTATCGGCACCACCTCGCCATACGCCATGCTCTCAGTAGCAACCCCACCGGGCGCGACAGGCAGTCTCTCTAACCTGTTTGTCATCGCGTCTTCCACACCGACTGCGACCACGACGCTCTTTGCAATCGATAACACGGGCAATGTTGGTATCAACAACGTACAAAACTTAACATCTAACGCCGTCGCTCGACTCGTCATAAACGATGCAGGCTCTATGGGTCGCATTTGGTTTCCAAGAAACAACACTTCTAACACAGGAATGCTTCTTGGGAATGTCTCGGCAGGAGCCGGTGTAAACGGCTTCATTCACATGCTTGACGCTGCCGGACTCCAGTTTGGTACAAGTAACACCGCAAGGATGAATATTACATCAGGAGGAAATGTCGGCATCGGCACTACTACACCAGACCAGAAACTAAACGTAAATGGTGACATACGGGTTGAAGGTGGAGATATTTATGGTGGACACAACGGTGCTGCTGACCAAACACTTAATCTACGTGGAAATGATGACGTAAACATACACCTTGACGACGACGCCGCTACAGCTAACAACTCTGGCGACTTCCATATATATGATGGTGCTGACAATACCCTCGTTACCTTACTCGAAACAGGCAATTTTGGTATAGGCACCACCACTCCCTACGCAAAACTCTCTATCCATGCAAACAATGGCAATACGAACAAGACGTTGTTTGCCGTAGCAAGTTCTACTGCAACCGCGACCACAACTCTCTTCAATATCAACAACACAGGTGTCATAACCAGCACTGCGGCTGGTACTTCTACCTTCTCTAACACAATTCAGTCAACTTGTTTTACGACTAACGGCACGACGTGTATTACAGGAGGAGGAGCTGCAAGCAGCGCAAACTATCGCAACACAGGCACCACTAAAGCTCAAAATCCGCCTATCGCTATAGTAGCGGGTGACGTAGTTAAAATGTGGTTTATGGCAACGCTATCAAGCGGTTGTAGCTCGGCAAACGACATTGTAATGGGGATGGGATACAAACTCGGAACTTTCGCAGCCACAACGACCGACGCGACCCCAGGCCAAGGTGCAACTGGTGGCGATAGATGTTCAGTTTCAGGTTTTACCATGTTTACCGCCACCACGACCGATACCATTGCTCCCACCATATACGACGCCGCGTCAGACATTGGTGCGGACTTCACATCAGTGATGACCACGGTAAATTAAAAGTTAAATAATAACCAGTATGGACGAGCTAGACCCAAACAAAATAGTGGTAGATGAGCAAGGTAACATCGCTATTGTAGAGCCAGAAAGAATTGTGCCAGCACAACAAAAACCCATAAACCTTACAGAGTTAGAGCAAGCAGAAGAAGCCGCTCTTTCAAGAGCCGAAGAACTTGAGCGACAAGGCAACGCCGCCCTTGCTGATGCAGCAAACTTTCGCAACAGAGCAGCAGACTTTCGTGTGCAGATAGACGTATCTAAGGCACGAAGACCCGTACAACCTGATGATCTAGAAGTATGACGGAACTCCTTACCTTCCCAGACCCACAGCTTCCAGTCCAAGTCCTACCAGACGTGGCTACCTACTGGCTGCTGTATATTGCACCACCATGCCACGATATCGCATGTATATTTAAAGACCTAGTTATGTAGCGTATGGTAGAAGGAAGCACATTAACAACATGGGCAATCATAAAAAATGCACTGTATGTGCCGGCCTTCTTCCTGGGTATGTCGATGCACAGCTTTAGCATCCTATTTGCGTTTATCGTGTTGGACATGATTACGGGGATTTGGAGGGTATACGTCTTACAAGGCGGCGAGGCCATAAAATCCCGCCACGCTATCAACGGTCTTGTCTCAAAGATGCTCTTTATCGTCATTCCACTGATTATTGCCTACATGGGAAAGGGAATGGGCGTTGACCTTACAGCACTAGCTACTGGATGTCTCGGCCTTTTGATAGCGTCCACAGGCTACTCGGTTATAGGGAATATCTACACCATCCGCACTGGCTCTGCTGTAGTAGAGTTTGATGCTGTACGTTTTATCCTCGTTCGTATCAGAGACCTTCTCGACAAATTAACAGTTGATAAGAATAACAGATGCTAATATGACCTACAACAACTTTAACATCGAGAAGGAGCGAGCAGCGCAGGATGGGTCGGAGTGGCTTTTCGGGTCGCAATCCCCTTCCTCCCTCTATGAGATCCCCCTGGCAGAGCGTGAAAACTACCTACCTATGGGTGAGATACAACGTGGGTCGGAGGACTTTGCCGACTGTGCTTCACGGGGGCCGGTCAACTATCTTGCCGCAGAGTTTTCTTACGCATACAAAAATGGCTTGATGAAGCCGGAGAGTAAGCGATGGCTTGAAGCCAATGGGTACGTCCAAGACGGACGGGTAGACTTTTCAGACAGGTACATCGCCATCAACTCCGGCACAACTCGCCAAGGTAACTCTCTCAAAGCTCCCTTGGAAGCGATACGCGCCAACGGCCTCATTCCAAAGCCAATGCTCCCTGCTGAGAAGTGGATGAACTTTGCTACCTACATCGACCCAACCTCTATCACCCAGCAAATGCGCGACCTCGGAGCGGAGTTTTCACGTCGCTTCCAAATCAACTACGAGCAGGTGTCTAATGGTAACTTTGCTAAAGCGCTGGAAAAGAGCTGCCTTGATGTTGCTGTGTATGCCTGGCCCTTCCCTGAGAATGGGGAGTACAAGCGAGACGACCGACCTTTTAACCATGTGGTGTTGATGTTCGCACTACCCGCGTACTTTGTTTTCGATAACTACGTTGAGGTAGGCACGACAGATGACTTTATTAAAAAATTGTCAAGCGATTATGCGTTCTTTGATTGGGGATATCGGGTCTATGTGAGCGCCGAGGTGACGCCAGAGGAGCGAGCGGACACCGTCACCGTGTTCAACGTCCTGTCCAGGTTCGGTTTGACCCGCTTCTTTGCAGACTTCCTGGCGTTGTTCACCACTAGACAGGCCGTGAAACAGCGTGAAACAGCGCAGGTGCCACTTAAACCATGGCAGCCAACCCTTGTGCCACCCCCAGCACCTACAGCGCCGTCCGACATCCTGCCGAGCGACACGACGCCCAACCCAGAAAGCCAGGTTCCGATTGACGGGCCAAAACCTGCCGTATCAGATTACAAATGGGGCACCCGAGCAGAGATTATCCACTCCATCCGCGTGCTGTGTGATGAATACGGCCTCTCATGGGCAGAGAAGGCAGAAATATGCGCTACTATAGAGGCAGAGAGTAACTTCAATACAAAGGCGAAGTTAGAGAATAAGGTATCAAACGGAAAGGTTTGGTCTACTGATTGGGGCTTGTGCCAAATCAACGACCACTATCACGTTGGAAGGGGCAAAGCCTTTGCGTCGGTCGAAGAAATACTTGAATACCCAGAACGGTCGGTACGGTTTATGCTCACTTGCTTTGAGCAAGGTAAAATAGACTTGTGGGTAGCACACAAAAATGGAAGTTATAAGAAGTTTTTAAAAAAGTATTTAACTAAATAACATGAACGAACCAAAATACGGTGCTTTCTCCAGTTCGGTAAACCCACAAGAGTTAAGTTTGACGATTACCGCAGGTGCCCGCGTTGTTATCGGCCTTCTTGCCTCGTTTGGGGTCATTGAGGCAACCGACGCCGATACTCTCATTGAGCAGGGTATTCTCCTGTCCACTACCGTATTCACAGCGTGGTACAGCGCCCAAACAATGTGGGGCATAGTCCGCAAAATCATAGTGCGAATGTCACAGCGATAATCCTCAGCCAACCCTAAGCAGCTATCGCGTTCCGGCCCCAACAGTTCTTTTGGGGCATCTTCACCCTCAGGCCCGAGCGCGTGTCGTGTCTCACGGTATCGACCCCGGAGAGACAAAAACGCAGCGACATAAATAGACGTATGCCTATGTAGCTGTTTGGGGTTGTTTGTGGAGTATCCTAAAAGCAAAAAGGCCCCCGAGTGGGGACTTTTTTGATGGTCTCTTAGTATCTACTAGTCAGCGGGTGGAGACAATCAGTAAAAAATACCGCCTATGTGGGAAAGGAGAGAAGACCTGCTGTGCATAAGTATACATTATACTTGTATTATACCTGTAGTAGACTTGAAGTGGATAACTACGGGAGGTACTTTTGAAACTAAGCGACATCTGCCATGCAGATGGATGTGACAAACCACACTACAAACAGTGGAGCTTTATGGTCGGCGCAACACGCTACGACCAATGCTCCGCAGGATGCATGCACAAGAAATTGGAGGCACTTACATGCACAAGCGTCGTCGGTACCACTGGCGCATCTACCTTCGCAGCTACGTGAGGAGACACAACTACCATGTATGACATCGGACTGCCTGTCCCGGCTCTGCCGTGGAGGTCTGACCTATTTGCGGTCAAAACGGCCACTACAGGCCCTTTGTACGGCAAGGCGGACACTACAACGTGTTCCTGTGGGTGCAAACTGCCCCACAACTTCTCCGTGAGCAAACTGCTTACGGAACAGACGCCCTACGGCCCTGTACGCAAAGTGCTGTGGTTCCGCTCGATGAGTGACCGGCAGAAATGGGAGGCGGCAAATGGATAAGCAGCGTTGTTGGTGTGGCACGTACTACATCAACCCGGACGGCGCACACTATTCCATCGGTACGGATGTCATGTGCAGCCGCTCGTGCTACGCGAGGGCTTTAGAAACCCTCCAATCGCGTGAAATTGAGCCACAGAGCGTCTCTGGCGGCATGAACGGTCAACCTATCGGGAAGGGAGTGTAACGTGAAGGCAGAACAAATTGCGGCTCCTAAGCGAGTACGCCCGCCTACAGCCAAGTTCAATGCCTGTGCGTGGTGTTGGCAGGCATTCAAGCCCGACCAGCAGACGTACACGCCAAAGAGCATGGAAGGGGCAACATACATCCCCACGTTCGGCTCTGAGGCGTGCCTCTCCAACTTCGAGGGGTATGACGCGGGCATGGCACCCCGCAAAATCACGTGTTTAGCAGCATGAGCCCCTGGCACAGAGGCGACAGCTACCAGGAGGATTTCTGGGATGTCGCCCCACCCAAACCACGCTTCCTGTTTGGGTACGTTATCGGGGCCGTCACTCTTGTCGGCCTCGGGTTCCTACTATCCCTTTAATGGGCGCTCTCCTTCGGGAGAGTTTTTATTTTCTTCTGGTAGTAGCTTGGCTTTGTAATGCGTCGCCATTTAGGTTTGTTGTTCATTGAGATAGTTCTCCCCCCCTTTTCTCCCCCATCCCTTCCGATGGAGCGCAGTTGGAACCTATGAAGTCAGCAGAGCTGTGGTGTTGCGTAGTCTCCCGGCTACCAAACCACGAATCTCACATTCATGTCCTCATGGGGTTGCCTGTTGTCAGGGGGGCGGACAGAGCAGGGCTTCCTGAGAGGACACGAATAGGTTTCAGGGATAACGCTCGTGGTGGTTCTTTGAAAGCTGGATAGGTGTTGGTTATTAAATGGTTGCAGCAGCTTTGCGGCGAGCCTCCTTTCGTGCGACGGCGCGCGTGTGAGCCGCATCTTGCTGCTTGCGAACGCGCTCAGCTATCGCAGCCTTGGACTGCTTTTTAATGGCTTCCGCGCGCTCTTGGCGCTTGCGCTGCCGGGCACCGCGGTCCCACTTCGCTTCGGCACGTCGACCGGCTCGATTGAGCCGCCCCGCGACTTGGAACATACTAGGCGGTAGCGGCCTTCACAGCCCACATCGCTGCTTCCTCGAAGGAGGTTTGGGCAATAGATGCGAGGCGTGGGTCTTTGGCTTTTAGGTCTTCGCACATGTTTATCAGCTCTGCACTTTTTTGCTTGAGCTGATCCACGATTTCGTTGGCACTCGGATTGAAGGTGGTGCGCACGCGCGCCTCACCGACGGTCAATTCTTCTCCCATATTCTGGTGTGTTGTTACCCTATCCAGTTTTCAAAGAACCACAAACGGCAATCTACCAAGCCTTGTTACTGAGACCGGCGAACACAGAAATCCCCCGGCGATTAAGCCGAGGGTTTCTGCGGTGTCCAAACCACATTGAGTATAACACTTGTTCCGCTCAATATGGTGTGTAGTTTGGACATGGATTTCATCATACACCACTTCCTGGCTGTCCAGGAGGAGGGGTGTGGATATCGCTCGCCGGTACAGCAGTGCCACGGTTCCTCCATGGGAGGCGGTGGATTATACCTGGAAGGAATATACCCAACAGTGCACCCAATATCGTAAAGACAAAATTTTGCCCCGCCCCTATCCAGAAACTTTTATTGCTTTCCTTATCTAGCTCACCCCGGAGGGCTTGGACAACCGCGTTGGCTTGAGGTGAATTCAGCGCCGCGAGGTTCTTTGCAGTCTCTGCGTCCCGTTGAAGACGTTCCAAGAGTTCTTGGCGCTGGTCAACCTCTTTTTCGATCTCGGTGATTATGCGAGCCGAGTCGTTTAGAGATTTCGTAAGGCGAGAAATCCGATCCGCAAGAGCAGGTGTTGAAGGATTATAAAGATTGAACAGAGTGCTAACAAGACCCGATGCCGCGCCAATAACTGCAATTAGCGCTAACACCTCAGGAAATTTCGATTTAAGAAGGAATTTATTAATTGATTCCACTATATCCCGTTTTGGGCTTGCGTTGGGCGGGTTTGGCGGTGTCATTTTTTCCCTCACCTGTACGGTCGCTGATTTGGCACTGTCTCGCTATCAGTGTACGGCACACTATGTCACAGGAATACCCCTTGACAGTTCCCTTTCTGTTCTCATACCCTCCCATCCATGCGACCAGCCACACCAGACGAGATAGCCGACGCCCTCGCCTTTGCCCTTCGCTATGAGGGGAGGAAGCGGGTGCGCCAGGCCGATGATATGATGGCGCGGATCACTGCTGACCGCCTGGTGCGTCACCTGGAGGCCAGCGGGTTCGTGCTGATGAAGGCGGACCCTACAAGAGCGCCTAGTGCCCCGACTACTGGCGCGAATACCCACCCATAATCGACTCCCGTACCCCATCCGGGTAGTCTCCCGGGGTTCTTCCCGGTGAGGTCGGTATGGCTATCGCGCTCATTGTATTCCTGGTGGTCACCGCTTTGGCGGTGTTGTGGCTCGTACCCAGAGGGACACGAGGGATTACCCCAGAGCCTACCAGCGAGGGAATAGCTTGGCAGGAGGGATGGGACAGCATCCGCTCCCACTTCCGAGGGACGTTTGGGGTAGTGGCACTGGCCATAGTCCTCTGCGCTGGTGGCCTGATATTGGCGATACCGTCGTCCATCTTCTACCTATGGTTTGTAGTCCCCGTATTGTTGGCGATGACCTTTGTGATGGTGAAAGTCCGAACGACGGTCGGGAACGAGCTTTCACGCGGCATGATATATGTTGCCGTTGTAATTGTCGGAGGGACCATAATTTTGCCACGGCTTCCAGGTGACAACACTCAGACACCTTTGGCGCCGCCACACCCATTCACTCAAATATTAAACCCCCTATCTCTTTGTACAGAGACACTAAAAATGGTCACTATCGGTAATCAGCTTCAGGAACTTAACCCCGGCAATAGCTGTTTTATTCGTTGGGCTAAACCACCTCCAAATATCTGCATAAGTGTCTATGACATTCACAAGAAATTTATTGGTGAGGATTGTGGACGTGGGTATCGTGTCTATCCAAATGCTACGTATTTTCGTACCACTAACCCTGGCGTTCGAATAGACCTTGACTTTGTTCTGTGCAAGAATGCTGGCACCATCAAAGATTATGTGGGTGCATGCCTGTAGTCCCTTTTGAGAACGACAAAGGCCGCCTGTTACAGCGGCCTCACGCTACGCAAACTCACTCTCTGGCTGCGGCGGCGGGTCTTCCTCATGCCCGTAACTCCCATCCAATTGGGCCGCTTCTTTGCACTTATAGCAGCAGTAGTATCGGTAATACGGTGGGAGGATTTGCGGACACTTCCGGCATTTCCTCGGCGTCGTACTATCTGACCACAACACCTTCCCTTCAAGGAATTTTGGCCGGTAGGTGCGGATAAGTTTGGGGTCTATCTCCATGAGTTAGAGAATGTCCGGCAATTCCTCTGCTGCTACCTCTCCCTCATCAGCATTGGGTTTCTTAACTTCGGGTAGGTTGCCGAGCTGTTGGATTGCTCGCATGCGGAGTGCCCATTCCTCACTGGCGTAAATCTTCTCGCGCAAGAACTCGGGAAGTGCCTCGATTTCCTCAACGGGCGTGCTATCCACGCTGATAAACTTGCCTTCGTTGAACATGTCGGGTGCTTCGGTGCCTTTTGGCAGAGCTGACGCATTGAGGATGTTGGCGTAGGTTGCCCCGTTCTTTTCCTCATGGGTGACGGTTATCAGGCAGGCTTCCCCGAGCAAGCTCTCGATATCGAGGTTGTAGGCTTCGTCGTCATCAAGCGCGGTGCCTATCATACCCTCAATGAAGGGACGGAGCTTTCCGCGTGGTGACATGCTCCACCCGAATTCACGAGAGATGGAGTAGGGCCTTTCACCCTCACCTTCCTTGAACTCTTTGCGCTCATTGCACAGCTCGAAGGTAAGGCGGATTTTGTTGGAGGACTTCTCCTCGCCTTTGTATATAAAACTGGTGGTGCCTAGGTGGATGATGGAATAGAGACGCGCAACATGTGTGCCTTTTGGTACAGGGTCAAATGCCTTTGGGCGTGGTGCTTTCATATATTTGTTGTTTATTTTTTGTAGTGATTCGTTTGATACTCTTTCTGACTTCTCGGATGATGTTCTCTTGGTCTTTGTTCATTAGAGCATAGTCATCGGCTCGCAGGATACCAGTCTCAAGGTAGGTGTCCAACACGTGGTGGAACTTCTCCTCTGATAGACCTGGCCTTCCGAAGATTGGTGCTTTCATGTTAGCTGACGTAGATTGGCTCTTGTGCTTCTAACTCTGCCGCCCGTAACTCCTGCTTTGCCATCACCAAACGGTGATACGCTTTCTGTGATCGAACTCGTGCTTTGTCCTCTGCCTTGGATGCTGCGATCTTTTCCTCCATCGCTGCCCCGTATTCGTTCAAGGCATTTTCAAATTCCTTGGTCATGTTAGAGACTCACGCCTACAAACATACCCATTGAGAGGAAGAAACCCGCACCAGTGAATATGTGCCACCCTACTCGCACCACACCGCCGTACTTCTCTCTCAGAGTTGGTTTTCGGTAGTGGGAGTAGATACCTTCGATTTGTTTCATATGCTTGTTGATTGGTTGATATCGACCTTTAACTAAATCCTACCAAACCCACGAAAAGTGACAAGGTGACTTATCCACTCCGCGACTTTGACAACGGAATAGCCGTGGTAGGATAGAAACATGAGGAAACCGAAAAAGAAGGTCACCAAGCAGGTGCGTGTTTCATTAAAAGCATATGAGCAGTTGCGTAGGGTGGCGTTTAGAAAGCATCAGACAATGATCGAACTGTTGGAGCAATTAATAGACAACCATTTATGAGCATAAATCTCGGATCAATCACGTTGCCAATCAATGCTGCAACAAAGACCTTCGCGATCCTCGCCAAGCGTGGGGCCGGCAAGACCTACACGGGCGGCGTCATGGCAGAGGAATTCTACAAAGCTGGCATCCCCTTCGTCGTGTTCGACCCAATCGATGTTTGGTGGGGCTTGCGCCTGGCCGCGGATGGCAAGGGGAAAGGTCTGCCCATCGTCGTATTTGGCTTGCAGCACGCGGACATCGCGCTCGATCGCGAGATGGGCCGACAAATCGCCCAGGCGGTAGTGAAGGAAAACATATCCTGCGTGATCTCGACATTCGGCATGCCCAAGGTTGCTGCCCGGCATCTGATCGCCGAATTCGCGGAAGAGCTGCTCAACATCAACAATACGCCCCGTCATGTGTTCATCGAAGAAGCACACGAGTATGTGCCGCAGCGGGTCATGGGCGCTCAAGCAAAAACCTTCGCAGCGGTTGAAGCGTTGGTCACTATGGGCCGAAACAAAGGGATCGGTGTCACCATGCTCAACCAGCGTGCAGCCACGATTAACAAGGACGTGCTGACGCAGCTCGACACCCTCCTGGCGTTTCAGAACACCAGCCCTCAAGACCGCAAGGCGCTGCACGATTGGGTGGAGGCCCAGTCAGCGGAGGGCGACTTTCAGAAGTTCATGGCCAGTCTACCCTCGCTTCCCAAGGGCCACGGCTGGATATGGTCGCCTGAGTTCATGGGCGTATTCGAGCGCATCGAGATTAGGAAGCGCGAAACGTTCCACCCTGACCGAGAGAAGATCGGGGATCATTTCCAGGTGCCAAAGCTCGAACAGTCTGACATCCAAAGCTTCATCGAGACGTTTAGGTCCGCGCCTCCACCAGAGCGCAAGGAACCGGCACGGCCTACGGCAAAGGCCGAGGCACCAGTCGAACAGACGAGCATCATAGAACTGCGCAACGAATACGAGTCAAAGCTGGTAGCCAAGGACATCGAGATACGGGCCGCAAGGGATGAGGCAGCCAAGCATTCCAGAGCACTGGATGCCATTCGGGCCATAGTGGGTGGAGCACCTACTACGTCTACCGCTCAGACCGGGTTCAATGGCGCCGACGAGTGGATCGACAAACTCGGGCGCAACCGCGCTGAGGGTAAGATACTGGCGTTCCTCGCCTCCTCGGCAGGGCTATCGTTCACACGATCCCAGGTTGCCATCAGGACCGGCCTATCATCGACTTCTGGGGGCTTCGGCCAGGCGCTCGCCACCCTCGTCAAGAACCGGCTGATTATTCGAACCAATGGGGAGTATCGGGTTAGCACCGATTTGTAAGCAAAATTGAGCAGAATATATTCTATTCCCATAGCAACCGTATTACTCATAGCACCCAGAGACTTCCGGTCACGACCTTTGTAGTGACGTACATGGTAAGCTAACCTCAGACGTACAGCAGAGGAGTAGCGTCATGGCTAGAAACCCAAAGGCTGCTGAACCGGAGGCACCGCAGATGCAGTACTCGTTTATGTCTCTCATCAAGAGATCGGGCGAGCCACCCGCCAAGGTAGGCGGGAAAGTGACAGATCCCTTCGCAGTTGCGAAGGAGGCTATCGTGAAGGCGCTCGACGAGCAGACCCGATACCTCGGCCTGGTGGAGAATGGGCAACCACTCCCCAAAACCAAGGGAGGCGCCAAAGCGGTGTCCACTTGGTTTACCAAAACCCCCGAGGGATACTGGACGGGCATCCGCTACGGCCAGCTCCCCATCCCCCTCAACGGGGCGACAGGTCACTTCATTGGGACGGCTGACGAGCTGTCCGCGTTTTACGCGGCAGTGCGAGAGGCAATCACTAAGGGAGAGCTGGATGAGCCGATTCGCACGCTCCAACAGTCCCGATCGGCCGCGCTCAAGGGCCGTGGTCGTACGACCCGGCAGGTGGCATAGACCATGGCATACGCATTCGATACCCTGGGATATGCCAAGCGCCTGCGAGATTCTGGTGTGTCCATAGAGCAGGCCGAGGCACACGCGGAGGCTGCGAGGGATTTTGTGATGGGCGAACTGGTGACCAAGATTGATCTGGAAAATGCGCTCGACCGCTTGTCGCTGCGCATGACCGTTCGATTGGGGGCCATGATTGCCCTCGCGGTCACCGCCCTGGCGACACTCATCAAACTGTGACGTTGCCTCATATACGCGCGACACGGGCCGTCCTTCGGGGCGGCCCTTTTCATTGGCGAGACACCAGCGAGATACGAGGTTTGCGGGGAAGGGTCTAAGTCTTTGATTTTATTGGTCGGAGCGGCGGGATTCGAACCCACGACCCCCAGTCCCCCAGACTGATGCGCTACCAGACTGCGCTACGCTCCGACCGGGGCGCGGATGTCCTTTAGCAACACACCCGCTTGGCCGCAATGTCTGTCGTCTCGTGTTCGGTGCAGAGGCACGGTGATGCACCACGGTGACGCCATACCCTTGACCCAGCGCGTCCCCCGTCCCCAACTGACCGGCATGGACGCGATCGTCACCCACCCGGCCCCGGAGGCTATAGACCTTGCCATCACCGGCATGACCTGCGCCTCCTGCGTCAGCCGCGTGGAGAAGGTTCTCTCCACCGTCCCCGGCGTGACCGATGTCAGCGTCAACCTGGCGACCGAGCGGGCGCATATCGGCCTCGCCACCCATCCGGACATCGCCGCCCTGATCAAGGCCGTGCAAAAAGCCGGGTTCGAGGCGACCCAAGTCGTCCAGGACGCGCCGCTGCCGGATACCAGCGGGGCGGAGCGGCTGGACCTGATCCATCTGCTGGTCGCCGCGTCCCTGTCCTTGGCGCTGCTGGTCGGCATGATCGTGCCGGCCCTGATGCTGCCGGCCTGGGCGCAATTCGCGCTGGCGACGCCGGTGCAGTTCTGGTTGGGCTGGCGCTTCTACGTCGCCGGCTGGAAAGCCGCGCGGGCCCTGGCCGGTAACATGGATCTGCTGGTCGCGCTGGGCACCTCCGCCGCCTGGGGATTGTCCACCTGGACGTGGCTGGCCACGGGCCATGCCCACGCGCTCTATTACGAATCCTCCGCCCTGCTGATCACCTTCATCCTGTTCGGCAAGTGGCTGGAGGGGCGCGCCCGCCGCCAGACCGCCTCCGCCATCCGCGCGCTGATGAAACTGCGCCCCGACACCGCCCGTCTTTGGCGCGACGGCGTCGAGGTCGACGTTGCCATCGACGCGGTGCGCCGCGGCGACCTGGTGATCGTCCGCCCCGGGGAGCGCATTCCCGTCGATGGGTGCATCACGGACGGCAACGCCGCGATCGACGCCTCCATGTTGACCGGGGAGAGCCTGCCGCTGGATGCCGGCCCGGGCACGCGGGTTGCCGCCGGCTCGATCAACACCGATGGCCGCCTGACCATCCGGACCGAGGCGATCGGCGCCGAAACCATACTGGCGCGCATCGTGCGCCTGGTGGAGGGCGCGCAGGCCTCGAAAGCGCCGATCCAGCGTCTGGCGGACCGGGTGAGCGCGGTGTTCGTGCTGGTGGTGCTGGGGATCGCCCTGGTCACCTTGCTGGGGTGGCTCGTCGTGGCCGCCGATCCGGCGCAGGCGGTGCTGAATGCGGTCGCGGTGCTGGTGATCGCCTGCCCCTGTGCGTTGGGTCTGGCGACACCCACCGCGATCATGGTGGGCACCGGGGTGGCGGCTCGCCGCGGAATCCTGATCCGCGACGCCGCCGCGCTGGAGCAGGCCCATGCGGTGACCGTCGTCGCCTTCGACAAGACGGGCACGCTCACCGAGGGGAAACCGCTGGTGACCGACCTGGTGGCTGTCGATGGCGACCAGACCGGATTGCTCGCCCTGGCCGCGTCGCTGCAGGCCGGCAGCGAGCACAGTCTGGCTGGCGCGGTCCGCAGGCGGGCGAGCGAACTGGGGCTGGTCGTGGCGCGGGCCGGATCCTTCCAGGCGCTCGCCGGCAGGGGCGTGATCGGCACCGTCGAGGGACAGGAGCTGGTGTTCGGCAATCGTCGCCTGATGCGTGACCGCGGGATCGTGACCGATGCGCTGGATCAGAACGCCGCCGCTTTGGAACAGTCCGGCCACACCGTGTCGTGGTTGGCGAGAACCGGGCCGGAGCCAGGGCTGCTGGGGTTGATTGCGTTCGGGGACACGGTGAAGCCGAACGCGCGCGAAGCGGTGGAGCGGCTGCAGCGGGCTGGTCTGCGCACCGTGATGCTGACCGGCGACAGCCGGGGCGCGGCCGAGGCCATCGGCTCGAGGTTGGGGATCGATTCGATCCAGGCGGAAATCCTGCCGGCCGACAAGGCGGCGTCGGTGGCCGCCCTGCGCCGGGATGGCGCGATCGTGGCCATGGTCGGCGATGGGATCAATGACGCGCCCGCCCTGGCCGCGGCGGATATCGGCATCGCGATGGCCACGGGCACCGATGTCGCGATGGAAACCGCCGGGATCACCCTGATGCGCGGCGACCCCGCCTTGGTCGCCGATGCGATCGAGATCTCCCGGCGGACCACGGCCAAGATCCGGCAGGGGCTGTTCTGGGCGTTCGCCTACAACGTGCTGGGGATTCCGTTGGCGGCATTGGGGTATCTCAGCCCGGTGATCGCGGGCGCGGCGATGGCGTTGTCATCGGTCAGCGTGGTGGGCAATGCGTTGCTGTTGCGGCGATGGCGGTAGGGTGGTTTCACCATGACCGGGAACGGCAAAAGACTGGGAATCGAAAAGACCGGGACCGGAAAATCGGTCTGCATTCTTATGATCCGCATTGGTCACGCCAGCCGTCCCGACCCCGCGGGCTGACGCCTTAGAGCATTTTCCGATCTGCTTGACTCGCCACCTCGAGCAGGGCTTTCGGAAACCGCTAATGCCAGAACCATCTCACCCATCAGGAGCATGGTTCAACCTGATCGGAAACCGCTCTAACCTCCCTTCGCCAACTCCGCCGCGATCGCTGCCGACAGTTTCGGGCCATCCGGATCATCCCCGGATCCGAAGGTTCCCGCGACACGGCCATCCCGCCCGATCAGCACCTTGTTGAAATTCCAGGTTGGTTCCCATTTCCGGGACGCCTTCACCCAGGCATAGAACGGCGCCGCCTGAGGACCCTTCACGCGTGTCAGTCCGGTCAGCGGGAAATCGATGCCGAACCTGGTCTCGCAAAAATTCTTCACCGTCTTGTTATCCGCGGATTCCTGATTGAAGTCTCCGCTCGGCACACCGATCACCGTCAGTCCGGACGCTGCTTTCGCCGTATGCAGCTTTTCCAGACCTTCGTATTGATAGGTGTAGCCGCAGAAGCTCGCCGTGTTGGTCACCAGCAGCACCCGCCCCTTGAATGCCGCCAATTCCAGACGCCCACCCTCGATCGCATCGAAGCCGAATGCCCAGGCCAGTTGTTCTTCCCCTGCCGCCATCACCATGCCTCCCGCCATTGCTGCCAGTACCGCGCGACGTGTCGTTTCAACCATAGCGTTCCTCCAGCCACGGATCGCCGTTGTTGTGGTAGCCGCGCACCTCCCAGAACCCGGGATGGTCGCTGATGGTGAACTGGATCCGCCGCAGCCATTTCGCCGACTTCCACAGATATAATCTGGGCACCAGCATCCGCACCGGCCCGCCATGCGCGCGGGTGATCGGCTTGCCTTCCCACTGATGCACCAGGAACACGTCCGGCTGGTCGAACTGGTCCAGCCTGATATTTGTCGTGTAACCGTCATGAGCGTGGAAAATCACGAACCTTGCATCCGGTTTCGGTTGCACGATCCGCAGCAGGTCTTTCGCCGATACACCCTTCCAGTGGTTGTCGTAACGAGACCACTGGGTCACGCAATGCATGTCCGAAACACTTTCGGACTGCGGCAGCGCCATGAACTCGTCCAACCGAAGACTGAGCCGGTTCTCTACCACCCCATCGACATCCAGCCGGAATTTCTCGGGCGTGACATTGGGTTCGGCGCCCAGGTCCAGCACTGGCCAGTCCTTCACCAGACGCTGGCCAGGCGGCAGGCGGTCCTTCTCCGGATCCGCCGTCGCCCCGGTCAGCAGGCGGCCATCGCGGGCCCATTCCTGCTTTTTCTCGACCAGCTTGTCGCGGATCTGGCCCGAAATCGTCACGTCATCGTCGTCAGCCATGCAGCGCCTCTTTCACCACGCGGTCTTGTAGCCCTGGAAAGGAGTGGGCACGCGCTTGATATCCTGCAACAGGTCCGGCGGAATTTCAGCGCCCGAGACCGGGGAATCCGCCCGCAGGCTGATCGCGTCGGATAGCCCCCCGAACCGCGCCTCGATCCGTTGCGCGATTTCCTTGTGTGGGCCGACCGCGGTGAACAGGTGCACCACCTCATCCGGCACGCGGCCGGCCAACTCGGCCCATTTCCCCTGCTTGGACATCTGGTTCAGTTCCCGCCCCAGATCGCCCAACCCGTGCATTTCGAATACGGGCCAATAGCTTGGTGTCGTGCCGTAGAAGCCGATGCGCCCGCGCACCCATTCGAATTGCTGCGCGGTGGCGGCCTCGTCCTTGCCGGTGGCGATGAAGCCGCCACCGGTGATCTCGAAATGCGCCCGATCGCGCCCGGTCCTGGCCATGCCTTCCCGCAAGCGCGGCAGGATCGCTTCCTCCACGTATTTCCGGGTACAGAACGGGTGCAGCCGCACCCCGTCCCCCACTTCCCCCGCCATGCGCAAGGAGTGTTCGCCCACCGCCGCCAGGGTGATCGGCACCATTTTCTGGCCCATCGAGGGCGGCATGAAATAGGGCGGCATCAGGGTGAAGGTGTAGTGCTTCCCACGGAAGTCGAGTTTTTCCCCGGTCTCCCAGTTGGTCCAGATCGCCCGCAGCGCCTGCACATATTCCCGCATGCGTGGCGCCGGCGCTGTCCAGGGGACACTGAACCGGCGCTCGTTATGCGGGCGGATCTGTGGCCCCAGCCCCAGCACGAACCGCCCCCGGGACGCGTTCTGCAAGTCCCAGCAGAGATTGGCCACTACCATCGGGCTGCGTGGGAAGGAAATCGCCACCGACGTGCCAAGCTCGATCCGCTCCGTACTGACGGCGGCGATGGCATGCGCCAGGAACGGATCGTGCTTGTTCTCCATGCTCATGAGACCGTCGTAACCGGCGGCCTCCGAGGCGCGGGCGGACTCGGCGGTGTCGCGCAATTCCGCCTGCGGCAGGGTGTTCAGAACGCGCATGACGTGGCCTTTCCGCGACTACCGGCCCGTGAACATCGGTTTGCGCTTTTCCTTGAACGCGGCGACCGCTTCCAGGTGATCCTGGGTTTGGGAGCAGCGTGCCTGGTTGAAGGCTTCCATATCCAGCACGGTCGCGAAACTCTCGGTTTCCGCGGCGAACAGGTTGCGCTTGTTGGCCGCCACCGCGATCTGCGGCATGTCGGCGATCCGGCGGGCCATCTCCATCGTGGTGTCGCGCAGCGCGGCGTCTGCGACAACGCGGTTGACCATGCCCACCGCCAGCGCCTCATCGGCATCGATGATGTCGGGCAAGAAATAGAGCTCGCGGGCCTTGGCGGTGCCCACGAGCCGGGTCAAGGTCCAGGTGCCGCCCCAGTCGCCGGACAGGCCGATCTTCAGGAACGCGGTGGTGAAGCGGGCGGATTTGCCGGCAACGCGCAGGTCGCAGGCCAACGCCATGCTCAGTCCCGCCCCGGCGGCGACGCCGTTGATCATGCCGATAATGACCTTGGGATGCTTGCGCATCGCCATGGGGATCGAGTTGGAGAACTGAATCCCGCGCGCGCGGGATTCAAAGCCGAGCGCGGCACGGTCGCCCATGCCTTTGACGTCGCCGCCGGAACTGAAGCCGCGACCGGCGCCGGTGATCACGATGCAGCGGACATTGCTGTCCTCGGCGTAGCGTTGCAGGGCGTTCAACAGCCCGTTCCGGATGTCCATCGACAGCGCGTTCAGCGCCTCCGGCCGGTTCAGGGTCAGGACGGCGACGCCGTCTTCAATCGATTCCAACAGATGCGCCATCGGTTCCTCCACAGGTTCGGTTGGACGGGAGATTGGCGGGGCGCGCGTTTGGCCGCAAGGGTGGCAATGCGCAGGGTGGCAATGTGCCGGAGGGCCCACGCCAGAGGGCACAGGCCGGAGGGCATGCACTGGAGACGCACCGGATCGGCCGGACAGGGCGGACTGGTGCCTGATCAAGCCGAGCGGACCATAACAGCGTGGAATCATACAAGAAACGACACCAGACGGTGAAGTTCCTCAGGGCCTTCTCCGAAATAATCGAGCATGACGAACCGACATCGGGACCGGAGCTGTTTCCTCAGCGCGATGGGGACATTCCACCGAATCTGGATCAACGGCGCCACCGGCTTCCCCTCGGCTGTGATATGTGACCCTGTTGCTCCCACCTCGACGTGAAGACGGGGGGGACCGGGCGATGAATGCGGGTATGATCGCCCAGTGCAGACTTCCGAACGACTTAGGGGCCCTATAGCCATGGCTATCAAGAAGTCCGAATTTTATTCCGCACTCCGGGCGGGCCACGAAGAATTGCGTGATGCCATGGATGCCTGCCAATATAAGAACTCTGAAGTAAAAACCGGTTTTGGGCAATCGCTGCGAGAGAACCCTGGCGACGCTGCAACGTCTGGGCACCGCCGATCGCAGACCAGCCCTGATCGCTGGCACGTCATGCGCCTTCGTGCGATCGCCGCCGCTGCGTTGATGCTCGGTTGGCCCGGCATGGCGAGTGCGGGACCCGTGGGGTGCACGACCGTCGGCACCACCGCAACCTGCACCGGCAATCAATCCGGGGGCATCACGACCGGCGTGGACTTTCTTGCCCCACCCGTCACGACGCTCAACGTCAACGCACTGACCGCCAATATCGCGCCCCCACCCACCGTTCATGGCATCAGTTTCATCAATCTCGGCACCAATGCGGTCGCGGTCAGCAGCGCAACCGGACTGTTTCGGATCAGCACGTCGAATGCGGACGGTGTCAATATCTACAGCCCCGGGGCTCCGGTCACGCTTGTTTCCAGCGGCGCCATCTCCGCATCGGGCCTGTTTGGCGCTGGCATAATGGTGAATGGTGGCGGCGCGGTCAGCGTGAACAACACCGGCGACATTTTTGTCTCCGGTTTGGGGGCCGTTGGGATATCGGCCTATAATGGCGCGGCCGCGGCCCTGGTCGTGGTGCGGTCGGTTGGGAACATTACAGTTACCGGGGACCAGGCGGCGGGTATCGTGGTCAACTCGGTGTTCACCCCTGGCAGCACGGTCAACCTGTCCTCGGTCGGAAACATTTCGGTCACGGGCTTGAGCGCCGTCGGCATTTCAGCTCAAGGCATCGATGATGTTGTCGCGACGTCTGTCGGCAACATCATGGTCACTGGTGCAGGCTCCCGCGGGATCAGTGCGGGAAACTTTGGCGGTTCCGCACCGGTGTCGGTGACATCCACCGGAAACATCACGGCCGCGGGTGGCGGCGACGGGATCAATGCCCGCTCCGGTGCCGCGGTCAGTGTGGTTTCGGACGGGATCGTCTCCAGCACGGGCGCCGGTGGCCGCGGCATTGTCGCCACCAGCTTCGGCGCTGGCGAGGTTACGGTTGCGACGACCGGTACCGTGAACGCACCCGATACGGATTCGACGGCAATCATGGTCACAAGCGCGACCGGTAACATCGCGGTGACGGCCGCCGGCAGCGTGACCGGCGGTTCCGGCACCGGCGCCGGGGTGAGTTTTGCGGGCGGTGCCAACAACAATCTCACCAACACAGGGACCATTGCCTCGATCCTCGGCACCGCAGGGAACGCTATTATCGGCGCGACGGGCAATGAGGTCATCAACAATTCTGGCACGGTCACCGGTGCCGTCGACCTCGGCTCCGGCGCCAACACGTTCAACAACCTGGCGAGCGTCGCCCGCCGTCGAGTTTGGGTTTCAGTGGACGGACGCGAACCAACTCATGTACAGGCCGAGGATCCGGGTGGGGGCCAGCTTCTTCAGCAACACGACGCTCAGCACGGACAGTGCCTTCACGGCCGCCCCGGCCGGTGGGTCAACGTTCCGTACAAGTACCAATATGGATCGCGTTCTCGCCGACATTGCCGTCGGCATCGATGTGATGTCAGTGGGGGGAGCTGTGTTCAGCGTGTATTACGCTGGGCAGTTTGGCGCAACGACTCAACAAAACTACATCGGCGCGAAAGCGAGCATCGGGTTCTGACAGGGTGGGACGGCGGACGCGATGTCCGGCACCGCGACACGGGCGGCGCGGGCCGGATCGCGGCCTTGTCACGGGCGGACGAACGGCGACACGTCTGTCACGGTCGCAGTTCGTCCGTCACATGGCGCGCCGCTTCAGAGCGGCCCAAGTTTCCCAAGTTCCATCGCCTTGATCTGCAGGGCCAAATACTTCGAGTTGATGCGGCATTGGGCCAGACCACCGGCAATGAACCAAAGCCCTTCCTGCGGCGTACGCTTGAACATGTTGCTGAGTTCGCCGTCCTCGCCGATCCCCCAGACCGGCCCGATCCGCGCCACCATCGCCTCGCCCAGCGCTCGGCGGACAAGCTCCATTTGCGGATAGTAGCCGGTCGCCAGCACGATGAGATCGGCCGGAATCGTCGAACCATCCTTCAGGAGCGCACCATCGGCGGTGAAGCGCTCGATCCGGTCGTACTGCAGCAGGCCCAGTTCGCCCTTGATCATGAGAGCCGAGCTGCCCGCGTCGAGGTTATAGCCACCGCCGCGGCGGAAATACTTCATCTGGTGGCCGGTCTCATCCTCGCCGACATCGTGCTTGAAGCCGATACCCTTGAGGCCCTCGATCATCTCCTTGTCAAGCTCAAGCATGCGCTTCGTGACTGCCTTGTAAGCCTTGATGGTCAAGCGCGGTGTCGCGGACGAGACGATCAGATCGCAATCCTCGAGCGGCCCCCCCTCATCCCAGATCGCTTCGTTGAGTCTGGCACTCGGGTCGATCGATACGACGGTCGTGGAGCCCCGCTGAATGAGCGTCGTGTGCACGCCATGGCTGTGCAGATCGAGCGCGATATCATTGGCGCTGCTGCCGGTGCCCAGGATGAAGGCCCGTTTCCCCGTGTAGGCCGCGCCGCTATCGAAGCCTTCGGAGTGAATGACCTCGCCCTTGAAATCCTCGAGACCCGGTACGTCCGGGATCATGGGATAGGAGCTGACGCCGTTGGCGAACACGAGATGGCGCGGCCGCACAACCCGCTCGGTCCCGTCCCCGCGCTTCAGTCGGGCCGTCCAGCACTTTGCCGTCTCGTCCCAAGTGCCGGCGACGAACTCCGTATCGGTCCAGCAATTGATCTCCATGACCTCGGCATAGAACTCAAACCAGAGGCCCAGCATGTCCTTCGGAATATACTTCGGCCAGGTCGGCGGGAATTCCATGTAGGGCAAGTGGTTCAGATGGATCGAGTTGTGCAATGCCAGGGAGTGGTAGCGTTTCCGCCAGCTATCGCCGATGCGCGGCCATTTCTCGACGACGAGCGTATCTACGCCCTGCTGATTGAGACGCGCCGCGATCGAGAGGCCCGCCTGGGCGCCGCCGATCACGAGAACCGTGGGCTCCCGATCTTCATAGGCACTGGCCTTCCGGCGCACATCCGCCCAGTTGTCGCCACCGAAATTCCGCGAATAGGCGGCTCCGGTCGGTCGATTGGCGCCGATTTTCTCCTCGTAACCCTCCAGCGCCTCCAGCGTCGTCAAGAGGAGCCAAGCCTTCATCGCGTCACCGGCATCTGTTGCCGGCGAAAGACGGATGATACCGGCGCCACGACCGTCCGAGGTCTTGAATTCGAAGATCGCCTCGACGCTGTCGATCCCGAGGCGCGTCACTTTGCGAGGCGGCTTGCGGCCCGGGGGCAGATGAAATCCGTGCGCGCCGGTGCGTTCCTGTTCCGCGGCAAGGCGCGTCGCGACGTCGTCCCGGCCCTCGACCGGTGTCAGGTACCATGTGAAGGCCAGGATGTCATGCCAATGGCTGTCCTGATGGAACAAGGCACCGATCCGCGCCGCATCTCGTGAAACAAGCGCCGTCTCGAAGGCTGCGAGCCAGTCTTCGGCAGAATGCCGAACCTCCTCCGCGGCCTGAAACTCAAGGAAGGTATGATCGAAATCGTTCATCTGGGTCCGCTCCGCGCGGCATCGCCGCCGGACGACGCCGCTGGCCGGATTATGGACCCGAAGGCCGATTGGTGTCCATGCAGCCTCAGAAGATGCAGCCTCAGAGGATCCAGTTCGTCGAAACCATCGCCTCCTTGACGACATTGTCGAGCGTGACAACGGTGACATACTCCCACGTCCCGGGATGGGCCTGGACCTGTACTGTGGTGTTTGCTCCGCTCTGAACCAGTCGCACCTGGCCGTCGGCGAGTGGATTGCTGCCCGAATAACCGACGCTGTTGAGCAACCCGTGGATATTCAGTGTGCCTCCTCCCATGCCCGGCTGGAAATCGGTGATCTCCATGCCGGCGTAGGCGATGTGATTGAACACGAAGATGTCCTGGCTGTTCCCGCCAGTCACGGTGTTCCCGACCGTGTCCAGGAACCATGTCGCCTCCTGGCGGGACCCGTCGGACCACACGATGTCGGGTGTGCCATCACCCGTCAGGTCAGAGGCGCCGACGATATGCCACTCGGGGCCCATACGCCCGGTGAGCGGAGCGACCTGTGCCACCGTCGCGCCGTGCATGAACCACATCTGCACGTCACCGCTGGTGCTTTGCCACATCACGTCGGACATGCCGTCATGGTTGAAGTCCGCCACGCCCGCCACCTGCCACTCAGCGCCATTCTTGCCGCTGCTGATTGCGAAACCGGCAAGAGTTGCGCCGTTCATCGTCCATTCGGCGATTTGGCCATCGTTATTGGCCCATAGCAGTTCGGCACGCCCATCGCCGTTGAAATCACCCGTGCCGACCAGACGCCATTCGGCGCCCATCCTCGCATCGGCGACGACATTGACGGCCAACAACGTCGTTCCGTCTCCGTTCATCATGAAAGTCTGCGCCTGGCCGTTGGTGTTGGCCCAGATCACGTCGTCATGGCCGTCACCGTTGACATCGCCTGTTCCGGCAACGTGCCACTCCGTGCCCATTTGGCCGATGCTCGTTCCGAGGGCTATGGGAGCTCCAGTATCATTGAGCATCAATGTATTAATGCGTCCATTCTCTTGCCAGAGAAAGTCAGCATGGCCGTCATAATTGAAGTCGCCAATCCCGGCGAAGGTCCAGTCCTTTGAGAGAAGAAAAGGAATGGGTTGTTTATTGGCTATTTGGGCGGCTATGTTTGCCGGACCGCCTCCGCCTCGGGCCGGGTGCTCGACACGATGGACTCTTGCGATGTTGCCGCCATCCATCCCTGAGAGGATAACTTGGTTGATGTAGTGGCCGGGAAAATCGGATAGTGGGCCCGCCCAGGCGATCTCGGCTTTGCCCGTACCGGAGAAGTCGGCGACGGCGAACGCACTCGACCCATCGACTGGGTAGCCAGGGGAGACGAAAGCTGCGGTCAGTCTGAGCGTAAGAGGGACCGAGGTCGCGACGATGGTTCGTGGTGTTGTGGGGGAATCTGAGTTCGCCAAGTACGCCTCCTGCTACGGTCTGAGGTTCTTCGTAGCTGCCCATCTGGGACCACGGTACCCCGACCCTGATCGCCTCGTCCACGACCGCGCGATGATGTCGATCGTATGCCAGAGTTCCTTGGACTCCGTCCAGGGAGACCCGATTCCACGTGCCAGATGATAGTTGCCCGCGACCTGATCCGCGCGAGCCAACCTGAGAACGATGCGCCGATCGTCGCGGTCTTCCGGCAGTTGGCAGCCGCCGAGGCGCGCATCGCCGCCCGGGACACTTCGCGCCACGAAAACGCGGTGCCTTTCGGGCCTCCTTGACCGCCGCTCCGCCCGCCGGCGCCGGAACGCTCAGGCCGGAGCGCAGAATTACCGCTTCTCGGCGTTTTGTGTCTCCGGGGTGGCCCCAAGAGCAATGTCACATCATGCGTGCTTGACACGGTTAACGATCGTTACGTCACCGCCTTATGTCCGCCACGCTGCCAGGCGCGCGATCCTCCCAATCGATCCACTCGACCGCATGGGCCTGGAGGTAGTCGTTGACGGCCTCTCCGATGGTCGGACAGAAGCGTTCTTCCCCAAAGCGCGCGAACAGCCCGAAGCGCTTCAGCTTGTCCTTGACCGGGTCCTTCAATTCGGCGAACCGCAATTCGATCCCGGCCGCTTTCAGTGTCTCATCCAGTTCCACCAGTGCGTCCGCCGCGGTGACATCGATGCTGGTCATGGGTTCGGCCGCGACAACCAGCCAACGCACCGGGGTGGGAGAGGCGGCTATGGCGTCCAGAACACGGTCATGGAACCATTCGGCGTTGGCGAAGAACAGCGGGGCGTCCCAGCGAAACAACACCAGGCCCGGGATCAGACGGGCCTCCGGATACCGCGTGATATCGTGATATCCCTTGACGCCATCCGCTCGGCCGAGCACCGCCGCGTGCGGCCGCCAGCCGTCCCAGAGGAATTCGATGATGGCGATCACGATGGCCAGACCGATGCCTGGGATCGCGCCCAGCACGGCCACGCCGACGAGGCACAGGATCGACAGCCACCATTCCCAGCGCTGGATCCGGTAGATGCGCCGCAGATCGGTGATCTCGATCAGTCCGATCGCTGCGGCGATGACGACCGCGGCCAAGGCGGTGGACGGCAGATACCGCAGCAGGTCCGGCGCCGCCACCAGCAGCAAGGCGACGGCGCACGCGCCAACCACGCCGGTCATCTGGGTCTTGGCACCCGCCGCCTCCGCAACCGGTGTCCGTGAGGAACTGCTGCTGACCGGGAAGCCCTGGAAGAAGCCGGCGGCCAGATTGGCGGCGCCCAGCCCCACCATCTCCTGGTTGGGGTCGACATAGGTGCCGGTCCGCGCGGCGTAGGAGCGCGACAACACGCTGGTGTCAGCGAACGACACCAGCGCGACGGCACAACCGCCGAGCAGGACTGGCGTGATATCGCTGAAGCCGATCCAGGGAATGGCGAAACCGGGCAGACCTTGGGGGAGCGAGCCGAGGACCGCAACACCGGCGCTGCTCGCCAAGTCCAGTCCGCCGACGAGAGCCATTGCGCCGATGACCGCGATCAGGACACCGGGCAGGCGTTCATATCGTTTCAGCAGCAAGATGGTGCCCAAGGTGGCGGCGCCGACAAGGAACGTTACCCAGTTGGTTTTTCCGTCCCACACGGCTTCGCCAAACGCCCAAAGGCTGCTCAACGGTCCTTCCGCGTCGATCGAAATGCCGAACAGTTTGGGCAACTGGCTGACCAGGACGGTCAATGCGATCCCATTCATGTAGCCATAGCGGATCGGCTTTGACAAAAGCTCGGTAATGAAGCCCAGACGCAGCACGCCGGCGGCGATGCATACGACGCCGGACACGATGGCCATCATGCCGGCCAGTGCGACGGCCCGCATGGGATCGCCGCCCGAAAGCGGCAGGACAACGGCGAGAATGACAGCGGCAAGCGACGAATCCGGTCCCAGGACAAGAATCCGGCTGGGTCCGAACAGCGCATAGGCCAGCAGCGGCACGAGCGTTGCGTAGAGCCCGTAGACGCCCGGGACGCCAGAAGCCACGGCATAGGCGACGCCGGCGGGGACCAGAATGGCCGTCAGCACCAATCCAGCGACGATATCGTGACGCAGCCAAGCCAATTCGTAGTGGCGCGCCGTATCGAGCCCGGGAATCCATCCCATCCAGCCACGCTCGCTCGCTGTCCTGCGGGCGCGTACAATGCCGCCCGTCCCGGGTTGGGTGGATTGCGGACTTGCGTCGGTCATCTGATCGCACCAGCCTCCGGGCTCGACCACGCCCTGTTATCAGGCCGCAGGGTGAAACACCCTCTTAATGTTTTTCGCGGTTTCCCAGCGTGGGACCCGGGCTGCCAATCGATCGTGGACATCGTCGAACCTGGCTCTCGGTTGCCCCGCAGCGCGTGATCACGCCGGGCGGATCGTAACAGCGGTGGTCGGGTGAGGGAAAGCAAGCCTTGGGGCGCTGCCCCAAACCCCGCGAGGGCTTTGCCCTTCGAACCCACCAGGGGCACGGCCCCTGGACCGCGATCTTTTGGGTCAGGGAAGAAAGGGGCCAACCATGGCGTTTAAACGTCCGTGTCGGCCCCCTTTCTTCCCTGACCCGATAAATGGCATCCAAGGCCCAGCCTTGGTAGGGGTCGAGGGGGCAACGCCCCCCGCGGGGTCCGGGGCAGAGCCCTGGGGCCTTGCTTCCTCCACCCGATGGCCCCGCGGCGCATGGCAATCGGCGGCCATATGTGCAGACTGCGGGGCCGACGATCCTCGTGCCGGCGGGAGGGCTACGTCTTGCCGCCCGCGCGGCCGGCCCATGCAGAGCAACAGGATTGACCCATGACCCTGACCCTCGACACAAGACTGCGCATCGGCCTCCAGACCATCCATCGCCGCACCGAGCCCGCGACCGGCCCGTGGCTGCCCGCCATCGATGAACTGGTGGAGCGGGTGCAACTGGTGGACCGCTGCGGCTACGATTCGCTGTGGGTTGGCGATCATATCTCCTTCCCGATCCCGATCCTGGACCCGATGCTGCAACTGGCCCAGGCCGCCGTGGTGTCGCGCCGGCTGATCCTGGGCACATCCGTCCTGCTGCTGCCGCTGCGCCATCCGACCCCGGTGGCCAAGCAGGTGCTGACCCTGGACCACCTGACCGAGGGCCGCCTGATCCTGGGTGTCGGCGTCGGTGGTGAGTTCCCCAACGAATACGCCGCCTGCGACGTGCCGCATAACGAGCGCGGCGCCCGCCTGTCCGAAGGCGTCCAGGTGCTGCGCAAATTCTTCAGCGGCGAGGCGGTTTCCCATCATGGCAAGTTCTATGGCCCGTTCCAGGACGTGCCGATGCGCCCGCCGCCGCGCCAGCCAGGCGGCCCGCCGATCTGGTTCGCCGGCCGGAAAGAGGCCGCATTGCGCCGCATCGGCCGCCTGGGCGACGGGTTCCTGGCCTATGTCATCAGCCCCGACATGTATCGCGCGGCCCTGGCCACGATCGACGCGGCGGCCGAACAGGCCGGCCGCGGCACCATCCCGTTCGGCACCGGCCATCTGCTGTTCACTCGTCTGGACAAGACCTACGAGGCAGCCCTGGACCGCGCGACGGAAACCCTGTCCGTCCGCTATGCCATGGATTTCCGCAAGGCCGCCCAGCGCTATTGCGCCCTCGGCACGCCGCAACAGGTCGCCGAAACCATCCGCGCTTTCCACGCCGCCGGAGTCCGCCACATCGCGTTGGACCTGCTGGGCCCCTACGAGGAGCGGCACGAGCAGATCGAGTGGTTCGCCCGCGACGCCCTCCCGTTGCTGCGGGACCTGACAGCGGCGTAATCTGCGTTCCGTCATGGTCGGTCCCCGGGTCACGCTCGCGGGCCGGCTGTCACGATGGGGCGACGGTGGCGGCCCACCTTGCCACGATATCGAGGGAGAGACACCAATGAAGCTGGCATTTTTCGATGACTTCAAACTCGGCGTGGTGAAGGGCGACAATATTGTCGACGTTTCCGCGGCCGTCGCGGACATCCCGCACACCGGCCCGGGCGACCTGATGAGCGGCCTGATCGCGCGTTGGGATGCCTATAAGGGCAAGCTGGAAGCGGCGGCGGCCGCCGGTGCGGGCGTGAAGCTGGCCAGTGTGCGCATCCGCCCGCCGGTGCCCAAGCCCGGCAACATCGTCTGCATGGCGGTGAACTACATGGAAAACGGCACCCTGCCCAAGAAGCCGCAGATCAACGCCTTCCACAAGGCGGCGACCGCGGTGATCGGCCCGGGCGACACCATGGTGCTACCGGATGAGCCCGCGACGATCTTCGAGGGCGAGGCTGAAATGGCCCTGGTCATCGGCAAGCGCGCCTCCAACGTGCCGGCGTCCGAGGCCATGAACTACATCTTCGGCTACATGAACTTCATCGATGGCTCCGCCCGCGGCCTGCCGTCGGCCGGGTTCTTCGCGATGAAGTCCCGCGCCACCTTCTGCCCGATCGGCCCGTTCCTGGTGACCGCGGACGAGGTCCGCGACCCGCAGAACCTGCCGGTGAAATTGTGGGTGAACGGCGAGTGCAAGCAGGACTTCAACACCAACGACATGGCGCATCAGATCCCGCGCTGCATCGAATGGGCGTCGTCCGTCCATACCTTGGAGCCGGGTGATATCCTGGCCACCGGCACGAACCATCGCGGCCTGTCCAGCTTCATGGACGGCGATGTGGTGGAACTGGAAGTCCAGGGGCTCGGCCGGCTGAAGTTCAACGTGAAGGACGACCTGAAGCGCACCTGGTCGCGGGAGACGCGTCAGGACCGCAAGGAGAAGGGGCAGGACGGCCCGACGCCTCAGTTGACGGGCAAATACGCCCCCAATGCTTGATGGGGGGCGCCTGATGCGGGGCGCCTGATATGCCGGCAGCCTGGCTGGTGGTGCGTGCGACGGTCGCGGCAGCGGCCGATCGCGCGGGCTTCGACCATTGGTATCGGACGGAACATCTGCCCGATGCCATGAAAGCCTTCGGCGTATCGACGGCATGGCGCGGATGGAGCCAGCAGGACCCATCCGTGCACTGCGCACATTACCGGTTCGAGTCGGTTGAGGCTCTGGATGCGGTGATGGGCGGGCCGGCGATCCAGGCGCTGATCGCGGAGTTCGACCGTGTCTGGGGCGGGAAGGTGACCCGGACGCGGGAGGTTCTGGTGGCTGGAGATGAGGTTGGCGTGGGGTAGGGTAGGGCACCTGGCAACGCTCGAAATCTTGCCGTAACGGGTTCGCGTTCCCTGAGCGACATGGGCGCCCCCGATGGCCGGGACGGTTCTATAGGTGTGGTCCGAGGTTCTTTCTACAGTCACGCTGTTCTGGCTTGTGCCTGGATAATAACCTGAGCACAGCGCTTCAGATGAGGGGCCGATGCGGCTGCCGGGTTGGCAATGAACCAGCAGGAGCACGCCATGAGCAGTGACGTAGAGGATTCAGCGGAGATAGCTAAACAGGTCCTCGCACCAATGGCGAACCGAGCAGCACGAGTGCGGCGCGAAAGGGCCGTTGCCATCGGCGCCTTGGCGATAGGCGCGGTGGCATTGGGTGCGCTCGTAATAGGCTCGCTGGCGATCGGACAACTGGCGATCGGGCAACTCGCCCTGGGGAGGGCAAAGCTGCGCCGGGGCCGGGTGGAAGAATTGCGAATAGGACACCTTATCATCGACGACCTCTCGATCGAGCTCGTGCGGGACCGACGGAAATCTTGACTTACGACGTCGCCACGGTCATCCCCAAGAGGGACAACTCTTGAGCTCCCGATCGTCGAAGCGGCCTGGATCGCGCCATGTTACGATCGCGCAGGGACGTCTTGATGCCAACCGTGTTTGGGGGACCTGACCGAGCCTGAACGTTGATTCGTCCAAATGGACGACCGCCGGAATAGGGGCATTCAGCCGCGACGCCGGCCGGACACGAGGGCGAATTGGAGATACCTTACCTCTAATTGTCTGAATTAGGTCGGCATCAGCTCTGAGGTTGTCGGTCCGTGCTTCAGTTTGTCCGTCAGTAGTGCGACGGGTTTTCCGAGCCAAACGGCGTGTGCAGTGTGGTCCTCGACTTCGTCATCGGTAAGCGGATGAATCAAGATATCGAGCCCCTGACGATTGAACATCAGCCAAGGCACGACATCCGCCGTCAAGGCGTCTTTCGGAAAGATCGCCTGCATCTGCGGGACGGGATGCGGCCCGGCGATACCAATGAATCGGGGCCTGCTGGGTTGCGCCTTGAACCGCTCGACCAGCGCGTCATGCAATGCGGTCGCCCGAGCCTTGGTTGTGTCGTCAAAGTAGATGTGGACGTGGAAGCCATAAAGATTTGCTGGCATGGACATGCTGTCTTATCTCCCTCCTTCTTCTGGCAGGTTTTCCTTGTACCAGGCTCCCTGCCCAGCTTGGGGAAGACTGGACCATAATCGCACGGATTTTACAACGGCTGGTCGGTTGGATGTACCGCGCGATGCCGAGATATGACCAGTCAGCACCGTGCCCGCGCACCGTCATTGGTTTCAAGACCGATTTTCGTCGGAACGGTGTCCAATAACGCCAGATCAGTGCCGTATGATGGACATTCCGCCCACACTGTCGCGCCTCAACGTGGCCGAACCGCATTCACTGCAATCGGGAAGGCACCACCCTCACGGCGCCCGGGTCATTTCAAGGTGCGGAAATGATGACCAAGCGATGGAAAGGCCGCCCCGTGCGGAGTGCCACTCCTGGCATGTCATGCTGGCAACCAATTGGCGGCGGTCCGTGGCTCATCGCCGCCCTGGAGGGCTCGCGGCCTACTGGCCGGGTGGCTTATAGGACGCGTGAATCTGTGCCCGCTTTTGCCGGATTGCGATGACTTCATCCTCGGACCACAGGCGCGCCATCTTGACATCACGGAGGCCATCGGATGACGCCACGGTGCCGGTTATCGCCGCCGCCGTGACAGGATCGGCGTCGATGATCACCTGTGCACCGGGACCGTCGGCCATGGTGAAATAGATGCCCACCACCTTGCCGCCAGCGGTCGTCACCAGGTGCTCGAACGCCGCGCTACGGCTTGTGGTCGGGTTGTCCCGCATGGCGTTCAACGCCTTCGGCGTATAGTTTCCTGTGATACAGAACAGCATGGCGTATCCTCCTCCTCCTTGTTGTTGATTGACATTATGCCACGGACGAACCTTCACGGATTGGCTCTGTATTTCCAGCCACCGAGAAATCTATCCCCGACCCGAATGAGGATTGGTGTCGCCAAGTCACTCATCCCGCTCGGCCGGTGCCTCACGGATAAACTCGAACACCGTTGCGTCCGGGCCCTATCGTCGTTGTGCGCGCCGCCACAATCCGCGTGCTCTGTGCAACGCGGTACTCAGCGTACCCAGAAGATACGTGTCAATGTTCGTCAGCACGCTTTCCGGCGGGTCCGTCGTGTTACCGCCGCGAGCCCGCTCAGACCCGTCGCTAACAGCGCAATCGACATCGGTTCTGGGGCTTCAAATGCAACGTCGAAGACGGCAGTCCAACCGGTCGGCTCGCTTACGCCCCGAACATCAATGCTCAGTGTGGAACCCGTGAAACTGGTTCCAAAGGCCCCTGAAACCAGCACAGTGGAGAGACCTGGGTTGAAGCTGAAGTTCACGATGCCCGGCGAGTTGGCGGCAAGGTCAGTAAAAGTGACGCCGCTGAACAATGCCCCGGGGGGGAAGAAGGACGAGGCGTCCGCAATGGTCGGGCGAAGCGTCACCTGGGAGGCTGACAGATCGACTGTCAGATTGCCGCTATTGGCAAAGTTGGTTGTCCCCGGTACGGAAATCGTGGCGGTGCGCAGAGGGGTCGGCTGGGTGTTCAGGTTGACAACGTCGATTTGGATGCTGTCGCCAGTCCAACCGGCCATCGCTGTGGAAGAAAAAAGGCCTATGATCCCGACGGCCAGCACCAAGTTTCGCATGTTCATGGCGAACTCCCCTGACAATTTTCCTTATTACCCGGCCAGGCGCGCGGGACTCTGGCGGCTGGTCGGCACCCGCTTATTACCGGCTGACATTTTATACCTGATGCGCGCGCAGGAAAAGCAATTTCGACTCAAACGCCACCGCTGTACGAAATGATTGAAGTGCACAGTGACGTCAGCGTTGTTGCGCGCACAGGTTCGACCGGCCGTCGCGGAGGCTGGTGGATACATTCCGACCAAACGGGCCGTCGAATTTTCCCACCAGTGTTCCGATTCTGACGGATGCTTCCGTCGGGTTGGAACGCTGGCCCCTTGATTCAGCGTTCCGGTTCACGCGATATGTGGGTACTATCTGTCGCAATCGGAACACGAACCATTGCGTTGGTGGACTGCATCACTCGAGTGCCGGGATGCAGATGTCGGGATTGGCCCACCAGGCGGCATTGGCTGGACAATGCGGGGACCGAACCTCCAACCCTTGACCCGCCGCCCAACCACGTCACTGTGTCCCCAACCCGCCCAACGACCGATGGAGGAAACCCAGTGCCCGACCCCCAGATCGCAGCGATACGCGAGCAGATCGCCAGCCGCCCACGCCCGACGGAAATCGCCGAGATGCGCGCGGGCATCGATGCCCGCGGCCTCGCCAACAGGCTGCCGGCCGACGTCACCGTCCAGAAGGTGACCGCCAACGGCGTGCCCGCGGAATGGACCGCCACCCCCGCCGCCGCCAAGGACGCGGTAATCCTGTATCTGCATGGCGGCGGCTATGTCATCGGCTCGCTCGACAGCCACCGCCACATGGTCGCGGAAATCGGACGAGCCTCCGGGGCGCGGACATTGGCGGTGGATTATCGGCTGGCGCCCGAGCATCCGTTTCCCGCCGCCGTCGATGACACCGTCGCGGCCTACAAGTTCCTGCTGGACACCGGCATCAAGCCCAACCGCATCGTGGTGGCGGGTGACAGCGCCGGCGGAGGCCTGGTGGTCGGTGCGATCCTGGCCATCCGCGCCGCGGGCCTGCCGACGCCGGGCGCGGCCTGGTGCATCTCCCCCTGGGTGGACATGGAGGCGTTGGGCGCCTCCTTCACCGACCGGGCAGCCACCGATCCCACGGTGCAGAAGGCCGGCATTCAGTTCATGGCGGAGCAATATCTGGGCGGCGCCAACCCGCGCGCCCCGTTCGCCGCGCCGATTTACGGAGACCTCGAGGGCCTGCCGCCGATGCTGATCCAGGTCGGCGCCTGCGAGACCCTGCTGGACGACTCGCTGCAACTGGCGCGTCTGGCGGGCATGGCGGACGTGCCCGTCGACTTGCAGATCTGGCCCGAAATGATCCATATCTGGCACATCTACCACCCCGCTCTGGACGCCGGCCGACGTGCCATCGCCGCGGGTGGTGCTTTCGTTCAAAAAACCCTGCAAGGAGCTTAAGGGATGATCCGTTTCGATAACCGCGTCGCCATTGTAACCGGAGCCGGCGTTGGCCTCGGCCGTTCGCACGCGATGCTGCTGGCGTCTCGTGGCGCCAAGGTCGTGGTCAACGATCCCGGTGGCTCGGTCGATGGCACGGGTGGCGCCACGGCCGTCGCCGACACCGTCGTCGCCGCGATCAAGGCGGCGGGCGGGGAGGCGGTGGCCAACTACGGTTCCGTCTCCGATCCCAAGGCCGCGCAGGGCATCATCGATACCGCGATGGACACCTGGGGTCGCGTCGACATCCTGGTCAACAACGCCGGCATCCTGCGCGACAAGGCGTTCAACAACATGACGTTGGAGGAGTATGAACTCGTCAACGCCGTGCATCATTTCGGCACCGCCTATTGCACCAAGGCCGCCTGGCCGATCATGCGCAAGCAGGCGTATGGGCGCATCGTGGTGACGACCTCGGGCTCCGGCACCGTCGGCAATTTCGGCCAGGCCAACTACGGCGCGGCGAAAATGGCGGTGAACGGCCTGATCAACGTGCTGCGGCATGAGGGCGCCAAATACAACATCCGCTGCAACGCGATTTCCCCGTCCGCCTGGACCCGCATGACGGAAACCCTGCTGCCGCCGGATGTCGGGCAGTGGATGAAGCCGGAACTCGTCTCCCCCATGGTCGCCTGGCTGTGCAGCGAGGAATGCGACCAGAACGGCGAGATCATGGCGGCGACCGCCGGCGGCTATGCCCGCGTGCAGTATTTCGTCACCGACGGCGCGCAGTTCGATCCGGCCGAACCGGTCACGATCGAGATGATCCAGGAAAACCTCGACAAGATCCGCGACCTCGATACCGCGATGCCGTATTTCGGCATGTTCGGCACGGTGGAGAAGAAGCTGCGGGCGATGGGCCGCATCAAGTAAGCAACGGCATCGTCGAACTGGGGCCGGGGCAGGTTGCTCCGGCCCTTTTTGCGCCGCCGCCCCCCAAACGGCCTGCCAGCGAGCTCGTCGCTTCCCGGCAGTTAACCAATCTCGGGCAAAAAATGCCCGTCCAGCCTTGATCAGGAGCATGATCCCGTGTTTGTACGTCTGCTGAAAACCGCAATGGTGATGGGTGCGATCGCGCTCATGGCCGGAAGCGCAATCGCGCAAGGAACCGGCAACTGGCCCAATCGGCCGGTGAAGGTGATCGTCAATTTCGGGCCCGGCGGGTCGGCCGACAACTCCATGCGGCCCTTTGCCGAACGCCTGTCCCGTTCCCTCGGCCAACAATTCGTCATCGAAAACAAAGGCGGCGCCTCCGGAGCGCTCGGCCTTGAAGCCGCTGCCCGGGCCGCCCCGGATGGCTATACGTTTGTCGTCACACCAGCCCTGTCGGTGAGCATCCTGCCGCATCTGCGCAAGCTGCCGTTCGACATTTTCAAGGACCTGACACCGGTCACGCAGTTCACCGATGGCACCTTGCTGTTCGCGGTGCATCCGTCCGTGCCAGCGAATTCCGTGCAGGAATTCGTGGCCTATGCCAAGAAGAACCCGGGGAAGCTCAGTTGGGGCACCGCCGGGGTCGGCTCGCACGGCCACATGCTGTGTGAGATCGTGAAGCTTTACGCCGGTATCGACATCCTGCACGTGCCGTATCGCGGCGGTGGCGAATCGCTGGCCGATTTCCTCGCCGGCGTGGTGCAGGTGCATGCCGACCCGAACACGCTGCCGAACATCAGCGCCGGCAAGGCCAAGCTGCTGGCGGTGATCGACCGGGAACGGCATCCGTCCTTCCCTGACGTGCCGATGATGAAAGAGGTGTACCCCGAGATCAACTTCGTTGCCTGGTTCGGCATGTTCGCGCCCGCCGGCACACCCCAGCCGATCGTTGCGAAAATGGCCGAGGAGATGAACAAGGTCGCCCGCCAACCCGACATGGGACCGTTCCTGCTGAAATTCGCCCTGCGGCCCTATCCCGGCACGCCGGACGAATTCGCGAAGCTGCTGCGCACGGACTACGACCGTTATGGCAAGCTGGTGACCGAGTTGAAAATGACCGCCGAGTGATGGCATATGTCGGGGGCCCGCAACCGGGTCCGCGTCGGTGGCCCTGACCGGGTCTGGTCCCGGCGGCTTTGGGCGAAACGATCGTGAGGCGATGTGTCATGACACGGCCGAACGGAATGGCCGCTTGGAAGATCGGTCGCGGCCTGGGGCTGGTATTGGCCCTGGCCGGTTGTGTCGAGCATTGGGCGAAGCCGGGCGGCACGCGGGCGGAACTCGATTTCACCAAGGCAACCTGTGAGGCGGAGAGTCACGCACTGTTCCCGGTGATGCCACAGCAGGTCATGAGCAGCCCGGGCTACATGCTGCCTCCGGAAACGCAGTGCACGACATCGAACGGCAAGACCCACTGCCGGACCTTCGGCGGTCGGTGGGTCGGACCAACCTTCCGCATCATCGACCTGAACGACAATGCGCGGAACAATGCGCGCATTGCCTGTCTCTACCGAAACGGCTGGGTGCTCGCCGATGATGAGAAGACTGCCGCGGCGATCACCGGTTCCGGGGCTCCGCCGCAACCGCCGCCAACACAACCCTCGGCGGAACGGAACTGACCGGAACGGCGGCGAGCAGGGGGCGGAGACGTGGGATTGCGTCGCCGGAGCCCCGGATGCACCATGGCGGTTGCAGACTGGTGATCGGTTGGGAGCATGGAATGAAACGTTTTCCCATGGGCATGGTGTTGGTCGCGAGCCTCGCCATAGGTGCGTGCGCACAGGTTATCACGGACAAAGAGGATATGCTGGCCGCGGCGGGGTTCAAGCTGCAGCCGGCCAATACCCCCCAACGTCAGGCCGCGTTACGGGCCATGCCGGTACACAAGCTGTCAATGCAGAACAGAAATGGCAAGATCGTCTGGGTCTATGCTGATCCGACGATCTGCAACTGCGTGTATCTCGGCGACGAGCAGGCCTACGATGCGTATCGGCGGATGGTCTACCAGAAGAACCTGGCCGACGAACGAATGGCGGTCGCCCAGATGACCGAGTATTCCGCCGTGCCGTACCCGTTTGCCTGGGACACCTGGGGGCCTGGGACGCCGTATTACTGAGCCGCGTGATTAAATCGCCTTGGTGTTCCGATCGCGACAGATGGTCCCCACAGGTCGCGTGAAGCGGAACACAATTTCAAAGAGCCAGGGTTCCGTCGGACCGGCTCCATCTGCCTCGACCGGCACGCTGGCATCGAGTACTCTCCCCGGCGCGACAGGCGCGGGTGGATCGGCATCCCGCCGCGCTCGCGTCATCGGCCCACCGTATGGACCGCGGCCGCACGGGACCCATGGCGCCGCGCCATCCGGCCGCCGCAGGGGCACGCGGGTCCTTCGTCATGAACGATGCGTCTGGCGCCTCGGCCGCCGCCCGCTATATCTGTTCCGGCCGGCGGATCGCGGCAGGGGCCCCGCCCGGCGTGGCTCAGCTCGGCACGAGGAAGGAACCATGAGCGGCGCTCAGCACGACGACCCACCGGAGGTGATCGAACTGGAACGGGCGGCTGAGTGGCGCCTGCGTAAGGTCGACACTGACCCGTCCGACCAACGCAGTGCCCAGGCCGCGCAACAGCTCCAGAAGCTGGCGGATGAACTTCGCCTGCTGCATGGCTCGGATCTGTATCGGGAATACATGGCGATCTGCAATTGGTTGGGCGAATCCGACGGGCTGTCGGAGTTTGAGATGCGAGCCCATGATTTCCGCGCCAGCCTGGGCTTCGGCACCTGGGCGGATAGTGGGGAATCCTATCTGAGGGCGCTGATCGACATGGCCCGAGAAACCTTCGGCACCGGATGACTGCTGCCCCTCCATCGAGCCGTCACGCCACGCGGCGCTATCCCACCGAGCGACCCGCCAGGAAAAAGGGTGCCATGACCCGGTTTCCCATCACCCGCCACGCCGCGGCGGTGTTCGGCGCGCTGGTGCTCCTGCTGGGCTCACTTGCGACGGGCTGTGCCCAGGCGGCGGAAAGCGAGCCTACCCGGACCAGCCGGACCGTCGCGAGCTTGGTGACCGACACCGACTCGGTCCCGGCGGGCCGCATCTTCCGGGCCGCGTTGCGCCTGCGCATGGCGGATGGCTGGCACACCTATTGGAAAAACCCGGGCGACGCGGGCGCACCACCAGATTTCGTGCTGGAGGTGACCCAAGGTCTCATCCAGGAGGGGCAGTCGGAAGGGCTGACCCAGGGCGGACTGTCCCAGGGGGGACTTTCCCAGGGCGGTATGCCATCCGCGCTGCCATTACGGGAGGGACCCCCGGGGCCGATCGCGGGGGCGACCCCCGGGGCGATCCAGGAACGCGCCCAGGGCACGACCCAGAGCACGACCCAGGGGACAACCAAGGGAGGGGCAAACCAGGGGGCGGCGGCGACCCAAGGATTAACGCCTCCGCCATTGGAAGGGGTGCGGATCGGCCCCGTGGATTGGCCGACACCGCGGCGGCTGGCTGAAGGGCCGTTGATGACCTACGCCTACACCGGCGAAGTGCTGCTGCCGGTCACGGTCACCGTGCCGGCAACCGAGGGGCCGTTGACGCTCCAGGCCCACGCCACCTGGCTGGTGTGCAAGGACATCTGCGTGCCGGAGGAAGCGGTCTTCCGCCTCGACCTGCCCGCCACGCCCGCGCCGCCGGCGATCGAGGCGGCCCTGTTCGTCGCGCATGACCATGCGGTTCCGCGTCCGTCGCCCTGGGAGGCGCGGATTGCGCCAGACGGCACGCTGTCTGTCCTCGGGTCGGAGATCGGTTCGGCGACGGTCGCCGATGCCTGGTTCATCCCCGCCACACCCGGCCTGATCCAGGACGACGCCGCGCAACCGTTGTCGGTGCGGCCCGGGGTGTTGACCCTGGCGCTTAATCCGGGAACCGGGTTCCGGACAGGGGCCGGGTTTGAGGGCATTCTGTCCGTGCGGGACCGCTCGGGCCAGCAGACCGACCTGATCGTGAAGGCCCAGCCGGGCGCGGCCGCCGATTTCCTGCCCTTGGCACATATGCTGGCCTTCGCGTTCCTGGGCGGTCTGATCCTGAACCTGATGCCGTGCGTGTTCCCGGTTCTGGCCATGAAGGCGGTCAAGCTGACCTCCAGTACGGTGGCGGAACGAGCGGCGGGGCACGCCGTGGCCTATACGGCGGGAGTGTTGGGGACGTTTGTCGCCCTGGCGCTGGCGTTGCTGGCGGCTCGTGCGGCCGGCGGCGCGGCCGGATGGGGGTTTCAGTTCCAGTCACCCGTGTTCGTCGCCGGCATGGCGTGGCTGCTGTTCGCGGTCGGCCTGAATCTCTCGGGTGTGTTCCAGGTGGGGGGCGGTCTGGCGCGTGCCGGCAGTGGCCTGGCGCGCCGGGAGGGTTATGCCGGCAGTTTCTTCACCGGGCTGCTCGCGGTGCTGGTGGCGACGCCATGCACGGCCCCGTTCATGGGGGTGGCGATCGCCGCCGGGCTGGCCGCGCCGCCGGCGATCACGATGCTGGTGTTTCTGGTCATGGGCCTGGGGCTTGCCGCGCCCTATGTCGCCTTGGCAACGCTTCCCGGTGTTGTCCGGTTCGCGCCCAGGCCGGGGGCGTGGATGGACGTGCTGAAGCAGGCGCTGGCATTTCCGATGTATGGCGCCGCGGTCTGGCTGTTGTGGGTGGTCGCGCAGGAGACCGGCGCCGCGGGCGTGCTCGCCACCGCGGTCGGGTTCGTGCTGCTGGGATTTGCCGGCTGGGTGTTGGGCCTGACCCAATGGGGGGAGGCGCGGTCTCGGCGGGTCGGGCAGGCGCTGGCCGCGGTTGCCGTGCTGGTGTCGCTGGCGCTGTTACCCGCGATCGGGATGACGTCATTCGGTGGACCAGCGCAGACCGAAGCCGGGGTCGAGCCTTTCACCCCGGCTCGATTGTCCGCGCTGCGGGACGCCGGTCAGCCGGTCTTCGTGAACATGACGGCGGCCTGGTGCGTGACCTGTCTGGTGAACGAGCGTTTGGCCATCTCCACCACCCGGGTGCGGCAGGCGTTCACCGAGCGGAACATCGCCTACCTGAAAGGCGACTGGACCCGCCAGGATCCCGCGATCACCGCCTATTTGCGCCAGAACGGCCGCGATGGGGTGCCGCTGTATGTCTATTACCCGCCGAATGGCGCCGCGCCGGTGATCCTGCCGCAAATCCTGACGGAGGGTACGGTGCTGGCGGCGCTGGGCCGGGGATAGGGGCCCATCATTGGCGGGGTGTGGTTTCGCGTTGGCTCTTATGGCGTTCGCTGGCGATATGGCCTGCCTGACTCATGGACCGGTGTATGACCGATCGTTCGCAAGGGCCTCACGCGGAGGACACCAAGGACCACGGCGGGGCGCCGAGGCCGGGCAAGGAGGTCGGGGAACCCGGACAGCGACCGTGCGCAACCAAGCAAGCGGGCGCCCAATGGGCGTTGCCGTCTCCGAAGACCCGATGGGGGATCCCGTCGCTATCCCATTGGTCGCTCGACCGAAGGGCAAACGCCTCCGTGCGCCACCGTGGTCCTCGGTGCCCTCCGCGTGAGGCCCTTGCGGACAGACCAGCGCGCACCGGCCTGGTCGGCCGAGAAGACCGTATCAACAACCAACGCCAGAGGACTCTTCGCCCTGAGAGTCGCGCCCGACGGAGGCGATCGATTGGTTCGCGTTGTCTTGTCACGGGTCAGCCTGTCCGAGTGTGCGGGCCGAACGGTGGGTTGTGCGCGGTGGTGATCGTCACCGGGAGGCGGGGACGGTCGGGATGTCGCGTGTCGGCCGGCCTCGGCACATTCCTCGTATGGCCTAGTGTGCGCCCCAACCGCGGTCGGAGCGTGATGTGTTGCGGGATGAACGGCTCGTTCGACGCGACCTGCTATGCGCCGACCCACAAGCTCGGTCTGGCCGCGCGCTCGCAGGGTGACGCCGGACGGAGGCACGTTTGCCCAAACGTTGTGCAATCCGGCCCTGGACCGGGGCGGCCGAACGGACCGTGACCGTCGCTATGCGGGTGGCCATGGGCGGGCATCATCGGTCCTATCCCATGGCGCCGGCAGCCAACCCGTACGCCTTGGGCGGGTCTCGGCTGCCCCGGTCATCGGGGCGGGGGCGGCCCAACACGGGATTGGGGCGGGCCGCCGAACCGCGTGCGGCGGGGCGCGATGGGATCATGCGTCCACCAGCTTGCGGATCAGCGCGATCGCGGACGGGGTGGCCCAGTTCGCAACCCCCTCCAGTCGCGCGCAATCCCGGCCCTTGCGATCGATGATGACGGTGGTGGGCAGGCCGCGCACCTGCCAGGCGCGCGCCATCGCGCCTTTTGGATCGAGCAGCACCGGCAGGCTGGTCAGCCCCTTGTCGAGCAACCAGGGTTCCACCACCGGCGCCCCGCCGCGATCCGACGACAACGGCAGCACCGCGATATCGTGCGGCCCCAGGCTTTTCGACAGCGCCGCCAGGGCGGGCATCTCGGCCACGCAGGGGGCGCACCAGGTGGCCCAGAAGTTGATCACCATGCCGCGGCCACGGAAATCGCCGATCCGGTGTTCCTTGCCCGCCGGGTCCAGGAACACCGCATCCGGCGGCTCGACCGGCGGGGCGGTCGGCACCAGCTTGGCGGCCAGATCGGCCAGGGTCTCGGCGCGCGGTTTGCGCGGGATCAGCCCGCCGGCTAGGGTCCCGCCCACCGCCAGGACCGTCCGGCGGGATATCGAACTCATGCTGAAAGCGCCTCCGTGAACGACACGCCCGATCATCGGCCAAAGCACCGCGATGAGCCAGATCACGTCCCAGGGGAACGCAACGCGCAACCTAGTGGGCAACCTGACGGCCAATCTATCGGCCAATCTGGCACGCAGACCAGCAGACAATCTGACACGCAACGGAACGAGCCCGCCAACATGCAGTGGGGGGGACGCTTCGCCGCGGGGCCCTCGGTGATCATGCAGGAGATCAACGCCTCTATCGGGTTCGACCGGAAGATGTGGCGGCAGGACATCATGGGCTCCCTGGCGCATGCCGCCATGCTGGCCCGGATCGGCCTGATCAGCGCCATGGACGAGCAGGCCATCCAGGGCGGGCTGGACGCTATCGCGGCGGAGATCGAAGCCGGGCGCTTCCCCTTCGATCCCACGCTCGAAGACATCCATATGAATATAGAGGCCCGCCTGACCGAGCGCATCGGGGAGGCCGGCAAGCGCCTGCACACCGCGCGCAGCCGCAACGACCAGGTGGCCACCGATTTCCGCCTATGGGTGCGCGACGCGATCGACGGGCTGACGGCGCAGATTTCCGATGTGATGCAGGCCCTGGCGGAGCGCGCAGCGTCCCATGCGGCCGATCCCATACCGGGGTTCACGCATTTGCAGACCGCGCAGCCAGTCACGTTCGGTCACCATATGCTGGCCTATGTGGAGATGCTGGACCGCGACCGCGGCCGGCTGGCCGATTGCCGCAAGCGGTTGAATGTCTCGCCCCTGGGATCGGCCGCGCTGGCCGGGACCTCGTTCCCGATCGACCGGCACATGACGGCCACCGCCATGGGGTTCGACCGCCCGTCCGCGAACTCGCTGGACGCTGTGTCGGACCGGGATTTTGCGCTGGAATTCCTGTCGGCGGCGGCGATTTCGGCCATGCATCTGTCGCGCCTGGCCGAGGAGATCGTGATCTGGTGCAGCGCGCCCTACCGGTTCATCCGCCTGAGCGACGCGTTCACCACCGGCAGCTCGATCATGCCGCAGAAGCGCAATCCGGACGCGGCGGAACTGGTGCGGGCCAAGACCGGGCGGATCAATGGCGCCCTGGTCGGGTTGCTGACGGTGATGAAGGGCCTGCCCCTGGCCTATGCCAAGGACATGCAGGAGGACAAGGAGCCGGTGTTCGACGCGGCCGAGGCCTGGGCGCTGTCGCTGGCGGCGACGGCCGGCATGGTACGGGACATGACGCCGGACACCGCCCGGATGCGGGAGTTCGCGGGATCCGGCTTCGCCACCGCGACCGATCTGGCGGATTGGCTGGTGCGGGTGTTGCGGCTGCCGTTCCGTAATGCGCACCACGTGACCGGCCGGCTGGTGGCCATGGCCGAAGCCCGCGGGGTCGATCTGGCTGGCCTGTCGCTGGCTGACATGCGGACGGTAGAAGCCGGGATCACGGAAGACGTGTTCTCGGTGTTGACGGTGGAGGCCTCGGTCGCCTCCCGCACCAGCCATGGCGGGACTGCCCCGGCGAATGTCGCGCGGGAGGCGGCGCGGTGGCTGAAGGCGTTGGCGTGACCAGGGGCTCGATGTGCGGGGACCGGATGACGGGCAGCAAAGGCGAGACCGAGACGGGCGCCAGGACAGCGGCGCGGCCTGGACCATCCGCCGTGCCTTGTTATGGGCTAGGGCTGGGGGGCTACGGGACTCACACATCTCGGATCCAGGTGCCAGCCGACGAAGAGTCCCGCACTCCCCTTGCGGGCTTGGGCCGCGAATCGGACCAAGGCGGGGGGAGGGGTGAGACCGCACATTCGTCGCGTGAAACCCCTTCCCCCGGCCTTGGTCCGCTTCGCGGCCCAAGCCCGCAAGCGGGGGGGGAGAGGTTTCTTCGCTGGGATCGGATCGGCCAAGCGAGCGATCTGAGGCATGCCCAAGCGGGTCCTTGCTTTCGGCGAGACGCACGAGCGGTGGCTCTCCCGACCATGCCCGTTCGGCGGGGGCTGCCTGTCCTGTTGCCCTTGCTGCTGTTGGCTTTTGTCGGGTTGGCCGCCTGCGGGAAAAAGGGGCCGCCGGAGCCTCCGGGGCCTCCCGAGAAGGTCACCTACCCGCGGATCTACCCGACCCGTTGATGGACGCTGTCCGACCTTTCACGGTTCTTTCATTCTCCGCGGGGGACCGTACACCCCGCGCGCCCCTCCAAATACAGGGGCACCAGTCGTCCGGGTCGGCCAGACGCCCCAGCGGGACAGCTTGCATCGCGACAATGGCTCCAGCCGTCGCTCGCCCGGGTGATTGCTCTTCCGAGATTGCCGCTGGTCCTCTCCCCATGACGGTCACCCCGGGTCCTGCCGGGACCGGTCCGCGGGACCAAGCCAGGCGCTGTCCGGCATCCTTGGTCAGAGGTCAAGCCGAACGGCGTCGTGGCGGGGGAACCCGCCGCGGATGGGCTGGCGTTCTCGATTCGACGGTCGGCGATTGCGGCGGGTGGCGCTGGACGGGCCGGTCAGCAAGTCATCAGGTCGACAGGCTCGATGAATTCACCATCCCATGGCCGGCGGCAGGCGCGGATGTTCCATGTCGAGACCATACCCGCGCAGGCGCTGCGTTCGGCCGAGGGCGTTCCGGAGCGACCGGCAACCGCCATTGCCTGACCCCCGGCATCCCGGGCCGCGGCGGTCAGGTGCATGGCCTCGACCGGCCCGCGCAGCCTGATGAACCCATCCGCCGGCGCGAATACCCCGGCCACGATGACCCCCTGCGGCAGATGCCGGGTCAGGGTGAACAGGTCGCTGACCGAACCGCCACCGGGGACGTTACGAGGGGCGCCACTGGGGGCACCCTGGGGGCCACCCGCCCTGTCATCGGTGTCGGGCGTCAGCACCCCGATGCAGGTTCTGGTCGGCGCCAGGTTGATCGGAGCCACCGTTCCGGCGCCTCGACTCATCCCGTTGCGGGTCATCCCAGAGTGGGCCATCCCATTGCGGGCGATCCCGGTGCGGGACAAGGTAAGGTATTCGCCATCGCGTCCCCAGCGGGCGACAATCAGCCATTCGCTGCTGGTTTCGCGCCGGTGTTGCGAATGGCAGGGGTGGGCGGTGCCGATCTCCGCGGCCATTGCGACCACAAATCCCACATAACCCACGGACATCTCCAATGGCTGGGCCGATCCGGCGCTGGTCCTGTCGGTTGGATGAACACGCCGATGGATCGACTCCTAGACGGATTGGTTCGCGCCCGGTGTAGGCCACATCACAGAATCAGGATCGAATCAGAAAATTCTCTCATAAGTTGTATATATGGTCATTAAAGACAATCAACAGATGTTGCGCCTTGCCGCAAACCTGCTAACCAGTAACCCGCTCGGCGGCCGAGCAGAACCCGCCGCCAGCGCGCTGCTCCAGGCCCTCGGCTATGATCGGCCCGCGCCCACGACATCGTCCCCGCCACTCGCCGCGACCGCGCATCGTGCCAGGCTGCTGCGCGCCGCTGCCACCTTCCCGCGCCTGTTCCAACTCGACTGCGAGACCGCTCCCGGCCTGGTATTTTTCGGCGCGGAACTGGCCACGCCGACCCCCCTGTCAGCGTCCGGCGCCGGTCTGACATTCCGTTCGGCGTTCGAGGGCTGTGTCGGCGAGGGCATCGAATTGTCGTCGCAATTTCCGGGTGTAGGTGCGGAATTGATACACACCGAAACCTGCTCCGGTATCCGCTGGGACCCAAGCCGCTTCCATCCCGGCCTGCCCGCCGACCGCGACACCGACTGGCTCCAGGCGCGTCGGCTCATCGACGGCAGCCCTGTGTGTGTGCCAACCGACATGGTTTTGCGCCGAGGCGACCGGTGCAAGCTGTCGGCCCCTTATCCGTTGAGCCTCGGTTGCGGGGCCGGCCCGTCCCTCGCCCAGGCAACCCTGCACGGATTGTTGGAATTGATCGAGCGGGATGCCGCCGCGCTCTGGTGGCGGGGTGGCCGGCGGCCCCGTCTGTTGCCGCTGGATAGCCCCGTGTCAGCCGGCGCGGCGCGGATCCTGGCGACGATTCGCCAGGGGTCCTGCCGGCGCCGCGCGTGGCTGCTGGATATCACCACCGATCTCGGCGTGCCCTGTGTCGCGTCGGTGTCGGTCGACCCGGACGGGTTCAGCTTTGCCTGCGGCGTCGCGGCCGGGATGAGCATGTGGGACGCCTCACAGGCGGCGATCCGGGAAATGTGCCAGATGGAACTGGCGCGGGAGGTCGTGGCGGCGAAGCGGCGAGAGCGTGGGGAGGCGGGGTTGAACGCCTTCGACACCGCCCATGAGCAACGAGCGCGGGCGCTGGATGCGGGACGGTGTCTGTTGCTGCATCCGTTGCCGCCGGTCGATCCGGTGCCCGACAGCGACGCGGTCATCGAACCGGAAGCTACCCCGGACGAAGGCCCGGATGCGGCGGACCCGGCGCGGTCTGTCCGGCACCTGGTCCAACGTCTTGAATCCCGCGGGATCGAACTGGCCATGATCGATCTGACGAGGCCCGATTTCGGTGTGCCGGTCGTCAGGGTGTTGTGTCCGGGATTGGAGAAGGAGCCATCCACCCAGATGGGCCCGCGCCTGCTTGCGGCCATCGCCGAGACCGGGGGCGGCGCGGTGCACACTCACGATGTGCCGTTGATGTGAGCCCCGTGTTATCCGGCCTGCGTGAGTCTGCCCGGTGTGCCGCGTGAGATCCGACTCACGTTCGGCTGACGATAGGGCTGTCACCGTCTGCCTCGATCCTATCCGATCGTCAGGAGGCGAAAAGCGCATGCTCCCGATCCACGTGGCGCTCACGACGCTGACCCCGCTTGTGGGCCAGCAGGAATTGTCCCGGGTTGCGGCCGCGCTCCAGGTGCAGATCACGCGGGATTTCGCCCCGTTATGGCATGTCGAGGCGACCGTCAGCGCCTTTGCCTTCGACGACGTCCCGGTCGGCTATTGGCCGATCATCGTGCAGGATGTGATCGAGGAATTTGGTGCTGCCGGCGTGCATCGGACCGAGGACGACGAAGCTCCCTACATCCTGGTGCGTCACGGACCGACCTGGTCGCTGACCGCGAGCCATGAGTTGCTGGAACTGCTGGCCGATCCAACCGGTGCCCGCAAGATCCGGGGTGAGGGGCATGGAAGGCATCGGGGCCCCGTGCAGTATCTGCTTGAGGTCTGCGCCCCCTGTGAGGACATCGCGACGGCCTACCTGATCGACGGCGTGGTGGTGTCGGACTTCTGCACACCGGCGTACTTCTTCGCCTGCGACCAGTCGGCGGCGCGATACAGCCTTTCCGGGGCGGTCCGGAAACCCTTGCAGGTGATGCCGAACGGATATCTGACCTGGTTCGGCTCCGATGGACTGATCTATCAGGCGCGTGCCGATGCGGACGGGGACATTGCGGTCGATGGCGGTTACTCGATGGCGAATCGGGACGGGATGATGCTGCGGGAGTTCGTCAACAACCTGGCACCCGACCAGCAGGAGCGACTGTCCAATGCGGTTCGGCCAATCGGATTGGTTGAGAGCAAGACCGCATCCGATGCTGCCCTCGCAAGACAGAGCACGCGGCTGCGGGACGATATTGCCTGGCGCTTCGGCTATGCGCGCCACAGCGAACCGGCGACCTCGCAGCCACAGGTCGCGCCGCATCGCGCGCCCATCGTGCAAGGGTTCCCGCGCATCCCGGCGCGCGTGAGCGAGCAGGTCTGAATGTCGGGATATTTGTCGTCGGGCCATCGCGTGGTTTGCTGTTATATAAAGTGACGCCTCCTACGAGACCGACTATCGACAGTGTCACCCACAGAGGCCCCGACCGGGAGCCGGCCGACATCGCGGCGAGACCCGGTGATGGCGGAGGCCGAAGGCATGGTCGTTATCATGGATGCGGCGGACCGACAGCGCCGGAGGCCCCGCGTGACACGTAGCCCCGCCGACCCGACCAAGTCCGGCACGTCGCCTTTGGCGCGGTGGGCCGATTTGCGGGACTTTACCCCGGCTCGGGTGGCGCTGGGGCGGGCGGGCAACGGCATGCCGACTGCCGCCCATCTGGCGTTCCAGGCCGATCATGCCCAGGCCCGGGATGCGGTGCATGCGGCGCTGGATGTCCCTGGGGTCCAGGCCGATCTGGCCGAGGCCAGTTTTGCCAATGTCGCGGTGCACAGTGCCGCTCCGGACCGGCGGACCTTCCTGCTGCGCCCGGACCTGGGCCGGCGGTTGCGCCTCGCCGATCGTGCCATCCTCCCCGAGACGCCGGGGGCCATGCTGTTCGTGATCTGTGACGGCCTGTCCGCCACCGGGGTGCGGCGCCACGCGGTTCCCCTGCTCGCCCGCGTGATTCCGGCGCTGACGGGCGCGTGTCCGATCGCGCCCGTGGTCGTCGCGGAGCAAGGGCGGGTGGCACTGGGTGACGAGATCGGCGAACTGATGCGGGCCGATGCTGTCGCCGTCCTGATCGGAGAGCGGCCCGGCCTCAGTTCTCCTGACAGCCTGGGCGTCTATCTGACCTGGCGACCGCGGATCGGCCGTAGCGACGCCGAGCGGAACTGTATTTCGAATATTCGGCCGGAAGGGATGGCGATCGAGGCGGCGGCGGACAAGTTGTTGTGGTTGATCCGGGCCATGTGGCGTATGCGGTTGACTGGTATCGACCTGAAAGACGACCAGCCGGCATTGTCTTCTCCCCATCGCGGTTTGACCGATGACAGTGGGAAGAGCGGACAGGGGCCGGCTTGAAACGCCGCAACAGCGTGACGCTGGAACACCACGAAGCCAGAATGCCACGACGCCAGAACGCCACGACGCCAGAACGCCAAGATGCGGGGCGACGACGCTTCCGGAACTCGACGTCGCGGGTAATCCGGCATGATGGTGTTGGGCCAAAAAGACACAACTCGGGAGGACATACGCATGCCGGCCCTGTTGATAAGGATGTTGCTGGGATTTGCCGCTGCGGTCATCGCGGTGCTGACCTTTCACCAAGGCACCGTCTGGGTGCTGGGGTCGATGGGTTTGGCGCAAGGGGCGATCTACAGTACCGTGCCGGTGCCGCCGCTTGGTGTCCCGCGCATCGTAAACCTCTGCTTCTGGGGAGGATTGTATGGCGCGGTCTATGGGTTGGTCTGGCCGCGCCTGACCATCCCGTCCTGGTTGAGCGGCCTGTGCCTGGGGATCCTCGCGGCCCTTATCGGCATGTTCGTGGTGGCCTCGATCAAGGGGGCGCCGGTCGCCAATAACTGGATGGCCTGGCCGATCGCGCGATCGCTGATCATCAACGGGATGTGGGGGCTGGGTGTCGGACTGATCCTGCCGTGGCTGTTGAACCGCGCCATGCCCGCTCGGATCGGGGCGGCCCGCCCATAGCGACACCAATCTTTCGCGCTCCGGGCGGCGCACCGGACCTTGCCCGCCTTCCGCTCGGCCTGAATTTCGGAGCGATCAGCCTGATCGAGGGCATACGGGCCGCGCTGTCGGTCGCCGTCATCATGGCGGTCAGCGAGATCCTGCAGTGGCCGGTTCTGCACGAATCCGCCCTCGCCGCGCTGCTCACCTGCCTCTGCGATCCAGGTGGACCGATCCGCCGTAGGATTCCGGTGCTGATCGGTTTTGCGATCGCCGGCGCGATCGTCACTGTGCTGGGTGGGCTGGTCCGTGACGTTGATCTCGGGAGCGGTCTTTGGGGCGCGCCCTGGGATACCCCGTGGAACGCCCCTTGGGCCGTGCTGCCGTTCGGGGTCGTGTGCCTGTTTGGCCTCAGCTTTGCGCGGGTTTACGGTCAGGCGCAGCTCCAACTGGGCGCGTTGTTGAGCGTCGTCCTGCTATTGTCCTTCGACCCGCCGCGACATGCGGCGGACGACACATGGCTGGTCGCGATGGCGTTCGCGGGCGGCGCGCTCTGGGCGACGGTTCTCACATTGGCTATTTGGCCGGTTTATCCGTTCCACCAGGCTCGGCTGGCGGTCGGGCGAGCCTATGTGACCTTGGCGGCACTGACGCTCGATCTGCGGCGGCTGACGCGCGACGCCATCCCTTCAGGAGAGACGCCGGCGGCAGAAACCCGGGCGGGGCAGACCTGGGCAACCCATGCGCGGGTGCATCGGCGAGCGGTGCGAGATGCATTGGAAGCGGCCAATCTGGCCGTGATGGATACGTTGCGCGCCCGCGGCGCCAACAGCCCGCGGGCAACGCAAAGCCTGATCCGCCTGGGGGCAGCGGATCAGGTGTTCGGTGCGTTGTTGGCCTTGTCCGACCTTCTGGAGCGCGGTTCGCCCGCCCAGGGTGCGGCCGCCGAACGGGTGCTGCGGCGATTGCGCCCCGTCCTGAGCGAACTCGGCCGCGTTATCGCGCAGGATGGTGTGCCCGACGATGTCCGTATCGAGCGCGCGCTGGTCCGCATGGAGCACGATCTGGATCGTCTGCCGGCAGACGATCCGCTGCGTCTGGCGGTGAGCAGGATCAATGAACGGGTGCGGATCGCGTTGACCCTCTCGCTGCCGCGGAATTTCTTCCCCGGTGCCGGCGCGGGCGGTAGCACCGCAGGCTGGTGGCAAGGTCTGATCGAGCCGGTCCGGGCCAATCTGACCTGGCGGTCCGCCGGGCTGCGTCACGCGGTGCGCGCCGGCGTGACGGGAGGCATGGCCCTGGCCATTACGCTGTTATGGCCGTCGACCTATGGGCACTGGCTCACGATCACCGTGGTTGCCACCATGCAACCCTCGATCGGACTGACCTTGGCGCGATCGATCGAGCGGGTGGTGGGCACCGCGGCGGGCGGTTGTCTGGCGGCTCTGGTCGGTGCGGTCTGCACCACGCCCATGACGATCGCGGCGGCGATGTTTCCCCTTGCGGTGGTCGCCCTGTCCTTGCGCGCGGTCAGCCTCGGCCTGTTCATGGTCGCGCTGACACCGCTGATCGTGCTGCTGGTGGAGGTCGGCGCTCCGGGTGAGGCCGGGTGGACGATTGCCCTGGCCCGCGCGGGTTTCACCACCTTGGGGGGCGTCATGGCGCTGGCCGCCAGCTACCTGCTGTGGCCGGATCGTCCTGCGGCCGTGCTCTCGCGGGCGGTGGTGGCCACCATCGATGCCCATCGTGCCTATGCGCAGGCACAGATCAGCCGGCTGTTGCGACAGGATACCCCGGCTGAGGTGGCGCGGGCGCGCCGGCTGGCCGGTCAGGCGAGCAATGCGCTGGAAACCGCCATCAGCCAGGCGCTGATCGAGCCTTTGCGCCGTCGAGATCCCTCGTTGGAAGCAGTGTTGGTCGCCGACGCCGCGCTGCGTCGTTTGGCTGGGCGGATCGCGGCGATGACGTTGGATAGAGAGCTGACGGTGGCAGATCCGGCCATCGATCTGTCGGCCTGGCGGGATTGGATCGGCAGATCGCTGCAAGTCCTGACCCATGGCGGGCACGAATTGGCGCCCCGGCCGCAAGGTGCGGGGTCCGACTCGCTCCGCCGGATCGCGCGCCAGATCGAGTTGATGGCGGGGGTGATGGAGCGGATCGCCGAATCGGGTAATCATGCCGCAACGAGAGCATGATCGGGCTGCGCGGAACCGTATCAGACCGTGACCATGCGCTCAAACAGAGGGCTGAGACGTTCGCCGTTTCCTGTCGGGGAACGTGCTCCCGCGATGAGGATGGGCATGCAAGTCGGTATCCAATTTTTTCCCGATGTGGGACCCGAAGTAAAATCCGGCCGCGATTATTGGCAGGAGGCTTTGCGTCTGGTCGGTTTGGTCGATCGCTATGGCTACAGCCATGTGCGGACCGTGGAGCATTATTTCCATGCCTATGGCGGGTATAGTCCCAATCCGATCGTGTTCCTCGCCGCGGCCTCTCAAATCACCCGTCATGCGCGGATGGTCACGGGCGCGGTGCTGCCAGTGTTCGGCCATCCTTTGAAGATCGCGGCCGAACTGGCGATGCTGGATGCGTTGAGCGATGGCCGGTTGGATGCCGGGTTTGCGCGGGCCTTCCTGCCGCATGAATTCGAGCGGTTTGGTGTCAAGCTGGATGAAAGCCGAGCGCGTTTCGATGAAGGGGTGGAGATGGTGCGGCGGCTGCTGGAGGAGGAAAATGTCTCCATCCAGGGCCGGTTCCATGCATTCTCCAATGTGACGTCGCTGCCTCGCCCGACGCAAAAGCCGCGCCCGCCGATCTTTATCGCCGCGCTGGCCACGCGGGAGTCGTTCGAGCGCGCGGGGGCCGCGGGTTACGGCATCATGGCGATCCCGATGGCCGGCGGCGCGATGCGTGAGTTGCTGGACACCTATCGTGAATCACGGGCCCGTGCCGGGCATGAAGGGCCGGGGACGGTGATGCTGGCGTTTCACATGCTGTGCCATAAGGACCAGGAGGAAGCTGCTCGTCTGGCTCGGGGTCCCTTGAACCGGTACCTGAAATCGCTGGTCGAGGCAGCGTCGGACTGGACGTCGGGCGCCGCGTCGGCCGACTACCCGGGATACGACAAGGTGATCGAGGCGCTGTCGCGGGAGGATTACGACACTCAGGTCGCCAAGTGTGCCGCCTGGGTTGGGACGCCGGAGCGGATCCTGGACACGGTGCAAACCTACCGCCGGCAGGTCGGCGATTTTGAGGTCGCGTCCCTGCAGGTGAATTTCAACGACCTGCCGCTAGCGGTGGCCGAGGCGTCGATGCGGCTGTTCGGCGAGAAGGTGCTGCCGCGTTTGGTCGGGTAATGGGTCTCGCCGAACGGAGGGGCGGATTACTCCGCTGCCTTGGCCGCCGGTTCATCGCCCAGGCGCACGCCGCGCACGACATATTCGGCAGCGACCTTGATCGCCTCGATCATGCTGACCGCGCTGGCCTTGCCGGTGCCGGCGATGTCGAACGCGGTGCCGTGATCGACGCTGGTGCGCAGGATCGGCAGGCCCAGGGTGACGCTGACGGTCTTCTCGAAGTCCAGCATCTTGGCGGCGATGTGGCCCTGGTCGTGATACAGCGACAGCACGGCGTCATAGCGGCCGATCTTCGCCAGATGGAACACCGAATCGGCCGGAACGGGGCCGCTGATATGCATCCCCCTGGCGCGGGCGGCGGCGATCGCGGGTTTGATGCCCTCGATCTCTTCGCGGCCGAACATGCCGTCTTCGCCGCCATGCGGGTTCAGGGCGGCGACGGCCAGATGCGGCTTGTCATAGCCAAGTTGGCGCAACGCCTTGATACAGTTGTCGATGCCCTTGGAGACGCGGGGCTCGGTGATCAAGGCGCAGGCCTGGGCGAGAGACACATGGCGGGTCAGGAAGAAGATCTTCAGCCCGCTGATGGTGAACATCGTCATTTCTTCGCGCGCGCCAGTGTATTCGGCGAACATCTCGGTATGGCCGATGAAGGGGATTTTCGCGGCCTGGAGCGATTCCTTGTTGATCGGCGCGGTGACGACGCCCTGAATCCGTCCGGCCATCGCCAGGTCGATCGACGTCTTGATGGCGGCAAACGCGGCCTGCCCACCAAGGGGTTGGACCTCACCCATGCGTAACACGGCCGGGTCGGTGGTTTCCTGGTGCAGCACGTCGATGGTGCCGGGGCGGTCTTCCATGTCCTCGGGCCCGGCGATGCGGTTCAAGGTGGCGTTCAGGCCGCAGACCTCCAGCGCACGAGCGAGGATCCGTGCGTCGCCGATGACGAAGGTCTTCGAGAGGTCGCGGACCTCCTGCGACAATGCGGCGCGGACGCAGATTTCCGGGCCGATCCCGGCCGGGTCGCCCATGGTCGCTGCCAGAACGGGTCGCTGGGTCATCTGGGAGGTCTCCTCGATCTGTCAGTGCACCCTATTACACGACGCCCGTCAGAGCCACTCTGTTCGGCGGGCCTCACGACGGACGCGTGGAGACCGGGGAGACCGGAAATGATTCACGGTCGCATGGTCTAACGTTGGATGGTCCATCGGTTCGCGTCGCTCTCGGTTACACCGAACCGACCGGCAGGCACTCACTTCCGTCCCCACCGAACATCCGCCCGGGCGGCCGAACGATCCGGTTCGGCACGGGCCACCGCGGCGGCACAAGTCAATCGCCGCGCATTTCGGCGGCGAACCTGCCAGGACGCAGGCGGCGAGAGACCGATCCTTCTTGCCTTCCCAGGGCGCGGTTCCTGGCGAGCGATCGGCCAGGAGCCACGGCTCCGAATCGAGCGACGCTGGCCCGGTCTTGGTCGGACAGGCCGGGACGCGTTCTACAGCGTGTACCCGCTACAGATACTTCGCCGGCCGGATCATCGCCCGCCACATATGAGCGACCGGGCTGTTGTCAAAGCCCAGTCCCTGTTCCGGTTGCCGAAACTGGCGGCCGATCACATCGGTGAACTCCTCCAACTCGACGACCACATTCGGGTCGAACGAGTAGATGTCGTGGACGGTGATCATCCGGCCCGACATGTACCATTTGTGGTTCCGCATGCGCTTGTAGTCTTCGTCGACATACGGGTCGGGACGGTAATCGGCGCCGAACGTCTTGATGTAGGACTGCGGATACTCGTAGCCGACCGACTCGTCTGGATAGAAGCGCAGCACTTGATGCGCCCGGATCGCCCAGGTCACTTCTTCATCGACATAGGGCTCGACCAGTTGCGCGCCCCAATAACCGTGGTCGCCGCGGATGAAGCCGATCGTCGAGACGTCGTGCAGCAGGCATGCCAGCACCATATTGTCCGACAATCCGGCCTTGACGGCATGGCGAGCACTTTGGAGCAGATGGGCCGCGGGACCGAAGCGCAGTTTGAAGAAATCGATGAGAGTCGGCTTCTCCGGCATGGCCGGCAGGCGCGGATCGTCACCCATCAAAACCCGCGCGTTGGGATTCTTGGCCATGATCGCATTGGCGTTCAGCGCCGGCCCCATATCGCCTTCCGCCATGCTGTACAGGCGCGATTTGACGACGATATAGTCCAGTTCCTGGCTCATTTTCTCTTCGAGCGCGTCGGCACGTTGAGATAGCGTCATCGTCTCGGTCATTGAATTTCTCCTGGACTGCGGTTTTCTCCTGGATATCCGCTTCGCCCAGGGACGCTAGCAGAACACGCGCCATCGCGTCGACCACCCGCCGCTCACCACACATCGTCCGATGAACCGAGGTAAGTGGGCGCCTCATCATCTCAAATGCCATCGCCCAAGTGCAGGGCGGATTAGCGCCGAGTAAGGGCAGAGGTTGAGCACTTCCGCTGTCGACGGACGGTGCTGCTCTAGGTGGGACCGCATGGCATGACTGTCACTCCGGCATGCGCTGGTTGCAGGCGCGCCGTCGCCGGCAACGGGATATGCCGCTTGCAAGGCAAAGCGTCCGCTTCTGGGCGATTGAAGTTGGAGTTATTTTGCCTGCGATCGTCGGCAACCCTGTAGAGACCCATGCTGCATTGGAGGCCAAGCCCGCAGTAACTATTCTGTCTTGAACGGAGCAAGGAATCGCAATGTTGCAAAGGTGATGATGCTGATCACTATGGCAACGTCGGTGGCGCCTACTCCTACAGCAACGCCGACACCGCCGGTCGCCCACAGACTGGCTGCGGTTGCTGTCCCGCGCACCGACGAATTGTTCTTCAAAATCGCACCGCCTCCAATAAACCCGACGCCGCCGATGATGCCTTCCACCACCCGCGCCAGCGCCTCCGGCTCGCTGTGCAGCATGCGCTCGGTGGCCTGGATAAAACCGCAGGCGGCGACGGCAACCAGCGGGAACGTCCGTAGGCCGGCGCTGCGTTCCGCTCGCTCTCTGTCCCATCCGATGGGAAAGGCCAGCATATATGCCACCGCCAAGGCGACCAGGTGAGGTAGCAGCCGGGAGAGGTCCAAGCCGAGAACCGCCAAAATCTCAGATGTGCCCATCGGTACGTGTACCTTTCCGGTAGCTGTGAGGAAGCTGGTAAGGTGCGACACGGCAGAAATGGACGAAAACGCGCAGCCTTAAACGTCATGGCCTCAAGTGCGATCGACTGCCGTCAGCGCCACCCCTTCAGCCGTTCGGCCGCGGCGATCATGTCCGCCTCCGGCCCGCAATAGCTGAAGCGCAGAAACCGGTTGCCGCGGGTCCGGTCGAAATCCACGCCCGGAGTCACCGCCACCCCGACCTCCGCCAGCATGCGTGCACAAAACGCCACGCTGTCGTTGGACCGGTCGGCGATATCGGCGAACAGATAGAACGCCCCCTCGGCCGGAGACAGGCGGGAGAATCCCGCCTCGGGCAGTGAGCGCAGCAGATGGTCGCGGGAGCGGCGATAGCGGGCGACGTTAGCCTGAAGCTCGTCGTGGCAGTCGAACGCGGCCTCGGCCACGACCTGGGAGATATAGGGCGCGCTGATGAACATGTTCTGCGCGAGGCACTCCACCGGGCGGACCAGATCCTCGGGCATCACCAGCCAGCCAATCCGCCAGCCGGTCATGGAGAAATATTTGGAGAAGCTGTTGACGACCACCGCATTCGGGCTGAACGCGGCGGCGGTGGCGATCGGACTGTCGTAGGTCAGGCCGTGGTAGATTTCGTCGCTGATCAGCCGCACTCCGTTGGCATCGCACCAGGCAGCGATCGCGGCGAGTTCATGCGGGTGCAGCATGGTCCCGGAGGGATTGCACGGGCTGGCCACGATCAGCCCATCCGGCCGTGGATCCAGCGCCTCCAGCATGGCGACGCTGGGCTGGAACCGGGTTGCGGCGGTGGCTTCCAGGATCACCGGCTGGATGCCCAGTGCGGTGAGGATATTGACATAGGGCGGATAGAACGGGGCTACCATGGCGACCCGGTCGCCGGGATCGAACGCGGCCAGGAACGCCAGAGGGAACGCGCCGGATGCTCCGACCGTCACCGCAATCCGCGCCACCGGCACGTCCAGGCCGTACCAGGACTGGATATGGGCCGCGATTCGCTCACGTAGAGAGCGCAGGCCGAACGCCTCGGTATAGCCCAGCGGATGGCCCGATCGCAGCGCCGCATGGGCCGCGGCCACGGCGCCGGCGGGCGCGCCGGTGCCGGGTTGGCCGACCTCCATCCGGATCACCGGGGACGCGCCCGGTGGCAGGGCGGCCTGGCGCGCATTGGCCGCCGCGATGACGTCCATTACCATGAAGGGCGGTGCATTGGCGCCGCGGCCGATTTTCAGGACCATGAGGGCAGAACCATATGGGAAGAACCCTCGCTAACCGCCGCCAGCCGCCAGCCCGAATTCGCGCGGATCGGCCGCCCAGCCGCAACTCGCGGTCTCTCTGGGCAGATAGCGGCCGCAGGCGATGACGTTGGCGCGCCCGGGATCGGGCACCTGGGATGGCATCGGCTGCTGCGATACCAGCGTGTTCATCATCGCTCCGGCGGCGGCGACGGGCGCACCGGCCTGACCGGTGCCTCCCACGGCGGCGCGGAAGGCTTTGGTATTGTCGTTCCAGGCCAAGGCCGCTGAGAGCAACGGCGCCGGGCCATAGGCCGGGGAGGCGGCTGCCAGGAAGCCCAGTCCCGGCATCATCCGGCCGGTGCCGAACAGGTTGTTCATCGTCAACACGCACACCACCGCGTTGCCGTTCAGATCCAAGGTGGCGAAGCTGGTCGAAGCCGGCAGCGGCGGCAGCGGGTAGTCCTGCACGACCGGCGCAGCCAGCAACTGGTCCACGCTGGTCCCGTCTCCTCGCCGCCAGACGGACGCGGTGCCGGCCGCCCGCGTCTCGGCGCCGTTCCAGTCTCCCGGGTTTTGCTGCAGGGTCTTGAAGGCCGCCGCCGCGGCCAGGCCGCCATCGGCCGGGGGCGGCAGGAAGGCTATCATATCGTTGCGATAACTCAGTACCAGCGGCGTGGTCAGCCGGGGCAACGCGGTCCGCAGATCCGCCAGGGACAGCGGCCCGCCGATCCGTGACGACGCGGCCTCGACCCGGCGCGCCAGGCCACCTTGATACAGGTCGCCAATGCCGGACACGCGCATCTGGCTGATGGTTGTCGACAATTCCGGCTGCAACAGCATCTCACCCTCGGTCAGCGGACCGCCGGACCGCAAGAACACCTCACGGGACGTGGGATCGGCCGAGAGCGGACCGGCCACGATCGACAGGTCCCGTGCGAGGGCGCGCGAGACAGGCACGCCAAAGCGGGCGCCTTCCTCGACGGCGCCCAGGAAGGTCTCGATTGGCCGGCTGCCATAGCGGGAATGCAGCAGGAACATCCCGCGCGCCATCAACGGCAGCGCGGCGGGCCGGTCCGACCGGGCTCCTGGGCTGGGCGGCGCGGACGGCAGGAACAGGATGGCCTCGGGCGTGCCCTGGTTGATCGATTTGGCGGTCGCGGCGAAGGCGAGACAGGCGCCGCCGCCGCCGATCCCGGCGCGGGACGGCAAGGTCACCGCCAGGGTGAAGCCGACCGCGACGGCGGCGTCGGCCGCGTTGCCGCCGGCGGACAGCACTTCCCGCCCGGCCAGGGTGGCACGTGGTTCATCCGACACGACCCCGCCCAGGAAGCCGCTGACGAACCCAGGCGTGCCAAGCTGCGGGGCGGGCGTCCCGACCAGCCCGTCATAGACACTGCAGGCCGGCAGCAACGCGGTCAGGCCAACCGCGACGGCGAGGCGAGAGTGTGCAAGAATGGTAGCTATGATTCGCTGCTGCCCCATTCCGCGTCGGTTGCCGCTACTCGCCATGGGTGTTCTGCCTCTTGTGTTGTCCTGTCGGCATGCCGTGGCCCAGGGTCGAGGTGCGCAGCGGCCGCCGATCGTGCTGATCCGGGACGCCGAAACCGAAACCTTGCTGCACGGCTTCGCCAATCCCCTGTATCGCGCGGCCGGCCTGGACCCCAGGCTGATTCGCATCACGTTGGTGCGGGACCGTGCCTTAAACGCCTTCGTCACAAGCGGCAACCGGATGTTCATCCACACCGGGATGATCCAACAGGCCAATTCCGCCCTGGAGGTGATCGGCACCATCGCGCATGAAACTGGGCATGTGGCGCATGGCGATATCTCGCGCCTGCCGGAGATGGCCTATCAGGCGATGATCCAGTCGCTGGGCTCCCTTCTGATAGGGGCCGCGGCCGGGGCGGCGTCGCGCAATGCTGGCGTGGCCGTGGGCACCGCCATGGGCGGGGCGTCGATGGCCGAGCGGCGGTGGATGTCGTTTTCCCGGGCGCAGGAGGAAGCGGCGGACCAGTCGGCGCTGGCCTATCTGGATCGGCTCGGCTGGTCCGCCGCTGGCATGGCGACCATGTTCGGCAAGTTGGAGCAGGAGGAGGCGCTGGTGGTCAACCGGCGCGATCCGTACCTGATCACCCACCCCATGACCCGGGACCGCTTCAATTTCGTGCAGCGTCATGTCGAGGCGAAGCCGGCCATCGGCCTGGGCACGACGGCCGTGTTCGAGTCGCCGTTCCAGATGGTGAAGGCCAAACTGAACGCGTTCATTGACGCCCCTGCCATCGTGGCACGCATCTACCCCCAGTCCGATATGTCCGCCCCAGGTCGCTATGCCCGTGCCGTGCTGGACCACCGCATGGGCCATCGCGAGTCGTCGGTCCGGCTGCTGGATGGGTTGCTCGCCGAACAGCCGACCAATCCCTGGCTGAATGAATTGAAAGGGCAGGTGCTGTTCGAGGGCGGACAGCCAAAGGCCGCGATCGCGCCCTATATGCAGGCGGTGCGCTATGCCCCCGATCAGCCGCTGATCCGCCAGAGCCTGGGCCATGCCCTGATCGAATCCGGCGATCAGGGCGATCTCCGCCAGGCGATCACGCAACTGCAACTCGCCCAGCGCCAGACCCGCGACGACGACCGCACCTGGCACCTGCTGGGCATCGCCTGGGGCCGGGTCGGCAATATCGGGGAAGCCAATCTGGCCATGGCCGAGGAAGCCATGCTGGTCGGCGACATCCCGACCGCCCGCCGTTTCGCCCGTCAGGCGGCGGATGTGCTACCGTCCGGCCCGTCGAAGCTACGCGCGCTCGACATCAGCAACGCCGTCAAGAAAGAGAATCGCTCATGAGACGTCTATTCCAGGCCGGTATCCTGTCGGCTGCCATGGTGTCGATGGCGCCGCTGTTATCCCTGGATCGGGCCATGGCCGCCGGATTCACCGCGGACCAGCGCGCCGAGATCATCGACATCGTGCGGGAGGCGCTGAAACGGGATCCGACCATCCTGCGGGAGGCGATCGCGGCGGTTCAGGCCGATGAAACGGCGCGGGAGCAGGCGGTGACGAAGGCGGCCCTCGCCAGCACCAAGGACAGGCTGATCGATCCGGCCGACCCGGTGGGCGGCAATCCGCGTGGCGACGTGACCATCGTCGAATTTTTCGACGTCCGCTGCGGCTATTGCCGCCGGTTGGAGCCGACGATGGTGCAGTTCATGAGCCAGGATCGCAATGTCCGGCGCATTTACAAGGACCTGCCGATCCTGGGGCCGGGCAGTGTACTGGGGGCGAAGGCGCTGCTCGCGGCACAGAAGCAGAACGCCTACGAGAAACTGCGTGAGGCGTTATTCAAGGCTCCACCCGATGTCACCAAAGCCAGTATAGAGGCCGAGGTCAAGAAGCTGGGTCTCGATTGGGCGCGCCTGTCGCGCGACATGGATGACCCGCTGATCCAGGCGCGCATTGATGCCAATCTGGGGCTGGCTCAGGCTTTGGGGATCCAGGGGACGCCAGCGATGGTAATCGGGGACGAACTGGTGCCGGGGGCGGTTGGCCTGTCTGAGTTGAAGCGGGCTGTCGCGGAGGCGCGTGCGGCGAAGAAATAGGGGAGTTCGCGCATCGGTCACCTCGGGTCGGCTCCAGGTGTCTCAAACCAGTCGACTCCATCGTCGACTGGCATGCACGCAGGATTGCCGGGCGAGACGGCCTGTGGCTGCAAGCGAAATCAAACCGATACCAGCCGACGGAACCGCTGACTCGTCGAAGGACGGTTGGGCGGCTGGTTGAAGCTCCGCATCCGACCTTGAACGGACAGGGTCCGCTCGTCCTCAGTCCTGGACGGCTAACGATCCGTGAGGCGGTACACAGAGACATGCGAACGCGACCCAGCCGTGAAGGCCGACCCAACCCAATCGCCACACCTGCTCTCAAGTTCAAGTCCGGCCAAGTGTGCCATAAGATCAAGTTCCGCGGGCCAAATGTAGCGATGAGGCGTGCGGAAGACCTGAGCCTGCCGGTCCTCATCAAACCGAAAATGATGCGATACGACCTGTTGGCGGAGCACATCGTAGGTGTCGAGACCGATTTGGCCCGGTTCTGAATGCCAGACCACGGCCTGCTGGCCCGGTGTCAGCTTGCGGAGTTCGGGCACCCAAAGCTCGACCACGAAACGACCGCCAGGCATCAGATGGCGCGCTGCATTTCGGAAACACGCGACCTGCTCGGCTTGCGTCAGCAGGTTCGATATCGTGTTGTAAACGAGGTAGACGAGCGCATAGCTACCGGGCGCGACGGTTGTGGCCATGTCTCCAAGAATGACAGGAATGGCTGCCTCGTCGGCCTTTGTGCGCAACCGAGCAACCATCGCAGGCGATATTTCAATCCCAGTTACGGGAACGCCCCGCTCGCGGAGCGGCACGGCGACACGACCTGTTCCGATCGCGAATTCGAGCGCCCTTCCGTCCCCCGCCAGTTCGGCAAGCCGATCGACGGTTGGCCCCAGCACGTCAGGCGCGAACATTCCTGTGCCCGGCGTGTCATAGGCATTGGCGGTCTCGATGTCCCAGAAGTCGTCATTCTGCATGTCAAGCACGATGCGTGTCTTTCCCACCGCCCGTCCAGCACGGATTGTCCAGCACGCCCCGTCCAGCACCGCCCGCCAGCACCGGCCGTCCCGCACCGCCCATCCGTCCTGTCCGGTTAGCGCGGCCACGAAGTGCCATGGCAGTGACAGCGGGGGAGTGATGCGCGCCGTGGAAACCTGGGCTGAGACCTGACAGGTCGGGTCCATCACGTGACAGTGCCGACCGGTCTGGGTAATGCTCGCCGCTCATGTGCACCGTCATCACCCTGATCCGTCCCGGCCATGCATGGCCCATCGTGCTTGCAGCCAATCGTGACGAGTCGCTGCATCGGGACTGGGACCTGCCAGCCGAACACTGGCCGGACCGGCCAGGCGTGATCGCCGGACGCGATCGATCGGCCGGTGGCACCTGGATGGGAATGAACCGCCATGGCGTCGTGGCCGCGGTCTTGAACCGGCAAGGCTCGCTGGGGCCCGCGCCCGGCAAGCGCAGTCGGGGCGAACTGCCCCTGATTGCCCTGGAGCATGACAATGTCGCCGGGGCCGTCGCCGCGATCGGTGCGCTGAACGCCGGGGAATGGCGTGGGTTCAATCTGGTGCTGGCGGATCGCTCCGGCGCCTTCTTCGTCCGGGGCGCCGGGCACGGAACGCCGCATGCCGAACCGTTGCCGAACGGTCTGTCGATGGTCACGGCGCATGATCCGAACGACCCGGAAAGCCCGCGCGTGGCCCGCTATCTGTCCCGTTTCACGTCCTCACCGGCGCCGCATCCCGGCGACTGGACCGGGTGGGAGACCCTTCTGGCGGACCGTTCGGGCGAGGCAGGGGAGCAGTTGAACGTCGTGCCGCGCGGTGGCTTTGGCACCGTGTGCTCCTCGCTCGTCGCGCTGCCGCTCGACGGTCGGCCGATTTGGCTGTTCGCGCCGGGCCCACCGCATGAGGTCGCGTTCGCGCCGCTTTGGTAGCGCATGCGCCCAGGCCCAGGCCCAGGCCCTGACCAGCGACGGCGATCAAACCCTGCCTGACGGAATAACGACGTCGCCCCCTGCGTGTCCGCGCCTCAGCGAACGACGACCCGTCGCCAATCCCGGTCCGCTTCGGCCGACGTCAGGTAAAGCGTCACGTCGCCAAACCAACGGCTCTCGAACGTGATGCGAACCGGCAGCTTCGTGCTGTTCGATGGGGTGCTCGGCAGGGGGACAGCCAGCCATGCGGACCCTTTGGTCGGCTTGTGGGCGGCGTTCCGCTCGGAATCCAACCAGAACCCGGCCACCATTTGACCCACGAAATCGCAGCGCAACGCCGGTCCGGTGAACACCGAGCGCGACGAGGGCGGCACGATCTCCTCCCCCACCGTACGGGCCGTGACATCGGAGGCGCGTCGCCCATCGAAGACCCGTGCGGTGCCCTCGCATCCGCCTGTGCGCCGCACGACCTGCACCAGTTCCGCCATGGCGGACAGGGAGTCGACCGAATTGGCCTGGATGTCGGGCGGAACCGGTTCCCGTTCGCTCTCGTTCGGGGGGATCAACTGGCGCACCAGCGGCTGTCCCTGCTGGTATTCGATCAGCGAAAACCGTGGCTCTCCACGCCATGTGCCTTGGCTGAGGAATTGATGCGGAGCCGGCCGATTCGCTCGCCAACTGCCATCGACAGTGGTGAGAGTCTGGCCGCGGATGACCCACCCGACCACGCCGGTGGTCCGCACCCCCATCTCGACTCGGTAGGTCTCGGCATCCAGATGAAACGCGGCATCAACCCCCGCGATTTGCAGCCCCGCGGCGTAGGCGGCATAGGTGACCCGCACCGGCGTCTTGGTATCCCCTTGGGTATCCCGCTGGATATCCCCTCGGATATCCGCTTGGGCACGTCCCTGGGCCAATGCCGACACGGCGCTGCCGAGGAGGCAACAGACAACAACCAGTGGGACGGCGGCGTACGAGCGCATACAAGAGAGGTGTTGCGCCGAGGACCGAACGGCAAGGGCTCGCCCGCCTCCGCGCCGGTCAATCGGTCGCTTCGTCATCCGAGACGATTGGTTCGCCGCAGGCGGGACATGTGTCGCCGCATTGTGCGACTTTGAGGTCGATACCGCAGCTTTGGCAGATCAAAGGGGCCTGTTGGGGGCGGTCGTCCTGCATGGGGGGCCTGTTGGGTTGGGAAGGGCCCCGAGTCCGTATCGCATACCGGCCGCGTCGGCCAGGGGTCACGCCCAGGGGTCACGCCCATGGGGTTACGCCCATGGGGTTACGCTCGTGGGGGTCACGCCCACGAGGTCACGCGTGCTGGTAGCGAGGCGGCGCACGCCCATTTCTCCCTCTTCCGTCCCCCGCCCCCGACACGCTAACCAACCTCCATGCCCGATCCAACCAACCGGCCGAGTCTTGCCGATCTTTTCCTCGGCTTTTTTACCGTTGGCATTTTCGGCTTTGGCGGGGTGCTGCCCTGGGCGCGCCGCCTGGTTGTCGAGCAGCGTCGCTGGATGACCGCCGCCGAATTCACCGAGCTGCTCGGCCTTTGCCAGTTCCTGCCCGGCGGCAACATCATGAACGTCACGATCGCCGTCGGTGCCCGCTTCCATGGGGTCCCTGGATCGGCTGCGGCGCTTTTCGGCCTCATGACCGGCCCGGTCGCTGTCGTCATCCTGCTGGGCGTCGTCTATGACCAGTACAAGGACCTGCCCGTCGTCCAACGCGCCTTCGCCGCCCTGGCCGCCGCCGCCGCCGCTTATGTCCTGGTCACCGCACTGCGCATCTCAGCCCCTTTGCGCGGCCAACCGCTCGGTCTGGCCGTCGCGGTCGTGACCTTCGGTTCCATCGCCCTGTTGCGGGTACCGCTGTTGCTCGCCTTGCCGGTGTTGGCCGTCTTGTCCATCGCGCTATCGTGGAGGGTCAGGTCATGAGCGGCGGCGATCTCCTGATCAGTCTTGCCTTGATGTTCGCGCAATTGTCGCTTCTGGCGTTCGGAGGCGCCAATACCATCATCCCCGACATGCAGCGTCAGGTGGTCGAGGTCCATCACTGGCTGGGCCCGAGTGAGTTCGCCGCGCTGTTTGCCCTGGCGCAGGCCGCGCCGGGGCCGAACATGATGGTAGTCAGCCTGATCGGCTGGAACGTTGCGGGCGTGCCGGGCGCCTTGGTTGCCACGCTCGCGGTCGCCGGCCCGTCCTCGGTGCTGACCTTTCTGGTGGCCGGCGTGTGGTACCGGTTCAAGGATGCCCCGTGGCGCAAGGCCATCCAGCGCGGTCTGATGCCGGTGACGGCCGGGCTGCTGATGGCCAGCGCCGGGCTGCTGCTGCACGCCACCGCCATCAACTGGGTTACGATGGCGGTCGTCGTCGTCACCGCCGGCCTGTTCATGTTCACCCGCCTGCACCCGTTGCTGATCCTGGCAGGGGCTGCCATGTTCGGTGCCCTGGGAGTCATCGGATGACCGACAATAGCTTCGCAGCATCCCGTGCCAGGGCCGCGTCCTGGCTGCAGGCCTGGGATTCGCAGGGTCCCCACCGCACCGGCACCACCGGCGATCATGCCGGCGCCGACTGGCTGGCCGGCGAGGTGGCCGCAATCGGCGCGACACCGATCATCGAACCATTCGTCTTTGACCGCCTCGATCCCGTTGAGGCGTGGCTGGAGGTGGAAGGCACCCGGATCGAGGGCGTCCCGGTCTTTGACTCGCCTGGCTGCGACGCACTGACCGCTCCACTTGGTCCGGACGGCATCGAGGTTGCGACGCTCTCGCCGCAAGCCGTTTACACCGAGGCCTACCGCGCGATGCGCCAAAGCGCCCGGCATCGTGCCCTGGTGATCGTTTGCCAGGGCACGCAGTCCGGTCTTGGGCTGTTGAACGCCGAACAGTTTCGCACCCCATACGGTGCGCCGGCGCTGCATGTCCCGACCGAAGCTGGGCCGTTGCTGCACACGGCGGCGCAACGCGGTGCCCAGGCGCGGTTCGTCTCGCGCGTTCAACGGACGTTGACCCAGGCGCGCAACGTCGTCGTGCCGCTTCCGGCGCGCAAGGCTGACTTGACGCGTCAGGCCGACGTGGCTTTGGCAGGGAGCGACCGGAGCCACGAGCCTCTGGTCGTGATGACCCCGCGCAGTTCCTGGTGGCAATCGACCTCCGAGCGCGGCGGCGGCCTGGTCTGTTGGCTGGAAACGTTGCGCGCGCTGTTGGCCTACCCGCCTGCCCGTGATGTCATCATGACCGCGAATAGCGGCCATGAACTCGGCCATCTGGGGTTGGATGCGTTCATCGAACACCGTCCGGGCTGGGATCGTCCGGATGGCGCGACCTGGGTCCATTACGGGGCCAATCTCGGCGCGACCGGTGGTCAATTGTCCGTCATGTCGGCCTCCGACGACCTGCGACACGCCATGCGCGCGGCCCTGAACGCCGCCGGTCAACCGCCCGAGGTCCTGGTGCCGCCATCCCAGGTACCCAGCGGAGAGACCCGCGACATCCACCGCGCCGGCGGCCGTTATGTGACCCTGGTCGGCAGCAATCCGCTCTTCCACCTGCCACAGGATCGTTGGCCGGACGCCGTCGACGTCGATCGGATCGCCCGGATTGCGGCCGGGGCCGCCGCCATGGTGCGGGGTCTCTGCCGCTGATTGTCCCGACGCGGACCCGGTGCCAGCGGCTTTTTCCAGCCGACGTTAACCCTTCCTAAACGCCAAGCCGGCAACCTGCGGCCATGGACCATGGAAGGAGTCAATCGTGATGTTAAACCGGCGCTTTGTCTTGATGGGGCTCGGCCTGCTGACCGGCCATCGTGCGCTCGCCGCATTGCCAACACCCGCCGGCAAGAAAGTGCTGAGCATAACAGGCCATATCGCCGCCCCCAACCAGGGCAAGAACGCCGTATTTGATATGCCGATGCTCGAAGCGCTGGGCCTGGTGACGGTGCGCACGACAACCCCTTGGTTCACCGGCGAAGTGGTGTTCGAGGGTGTGCCCATGACGACCCTGATGGACGTGATCGGCGCGTCGGGGGAGAAGCTGATGGTATTTGCGCTGAACGACTATACGACCGAAATCCCGATTGCGGACTTCGCCAAATACAAGCCGATCCTCGCGGTGAAACGCGATGGCCGTTACATGCCGGTCAGCGACAAGGGCCCTCTCTTTATCGTGTATCCCTTCGACAGCAGCTCCGAACTGAAAAGCCAGAAATTCTACAGCCGCTCGGCGTGGCAGATCGCGCGGATGGAGGTTGTCTGAAAGGATTTCCCTTTCATTGGATGCGGTCTTGAGAAGGGGGCTTAGGTGGGACGGTTTTGCCGGTGCACGGGACGGGTCGACATCGGAGTGGCGCAAAGAAGCTCTCCGCCGTCAACGCGACGGGCACGCTCCGCCTCGGCCGCATCAGTGATGGGCCGCCCGCCGGGTCCCTGCTGAGGAATGAACCTGGCCGCGCGCCTTTGGAAGTTCCTGCTGATAGCCGCTCTCACCATTGTCGCGGGCGCGGCGGTCTACGTTTCGTACGAGCTTTATCGTCACCAGCGGATTCTCGAAACCTCCATCCGATACAATGTTGCCTGGAGCGTCAGTCAATCGGTGACCGAGTTCCTGCGTCTGCAACAGGTCATCTATCAGGCCGCGCTGGAAGGCGAGGATAGCCAGACAAGCCTGCGCTATGACATCTGCGTAAATCGGGTCGCGCTGCTGCGCGCCGGGGAGGTAGCGCTCTTCGTCAAAAGCGACCCGGTCCTGATTGCGATCGTCGATGGGTTCGAGCAAAGCCTGCGGCAGATCGAGCCGCTGGTCGATACCATTGCCGACCCTGAGATTGCGAGACAGGCGCTGGATATCCTGGAGCCACGCACCGCCGACCTGATCAGGCTGTCCTCCGCGTCCAACGTGTACAGCGCCGCGCGCGCGGCCGAGGGGCAGGCCGATCTGATCGAAATGCACTGGCTGTTCACCTCGTTTGTCGCGGTGCTCGTCGCCTGTGGCGTCATTCTGATCATTATCCTGGTGCGTCGGATGACGGAGCTGGGATCGACCAAGCACCGGTTGGAGGAAAGCGCCCAGGAACTGCGTTTCGCCCTGGTGCAGGCTGACGCCGCCGGCAAGGCAAAGGCCCGCTTCCTTGCGACCATGAGTCACGAGGTCCGCACCCCCATGAACGCCGTGCTCGGCCTTGCCGGCGCCCTGCTGGATGAACCATTGCCACCGCGGCAGCGGGAGGTGGTGGAGACGATCCGCTCCTCGGGTGACAATCTCTTGCGGATTCTTAACGACATCCTGGACTTCTCCAAGTTGGATGCCGACTGCATGACCTTGGAGGACGCGCCCTTCTCACCCGCGGCATTAACGCGGGAGACCGTCTCGCTGCTCGCCCCGCGGGCCGCCGCCAAGAACCTGGCGATCACCGCCGATGCCGAAACCGCGGTCGCGCCGATGCTGATGGGGGATGCGGGACGCATCCGGCAGATTCTGCTCAACCTGATCTCCAACGCCGTCAAATTCACCGAAATCGGCCACGTCGGTGTCCAGTTGCGTCAGGTGGAGCGTGGCGGGGGCAGCGCAACGATCGAATGGATCGTGCGCGACACCGGGATCGGCATCCCGAAAGATCGGATCGGCGGCCTGTTCGGAGAGTTCGTGCAAGCCGACGCCACGATCAGTCATCGCTATGGCGGTACCGGCTTGGGACTGGCGATCAGCAAGCGCCTTGTCCAACAGATGAAGGGGACCATTGGGGTCGATTCGAATCCTGGTGAGGGAACCGTTTTCAGAGTCCGCCTGACCTTGCCGGTGACCGAGCCGCCGCCGGTCGTGTTGCCCGACGGGCGTGATGCGACGCGGCAATTCCAGGAAGCGTTGGCCGTGATCGGGCGGCCGCTGCGTATCCTGTTCGCCGAGGACAATCCCACCAACCAGTTCGTCATCCGGCAATTGCTGAAAGGCTTCGCGCTGAACCTGGACATGGTGGCCGACGGCACCGAAGCGGTCGAGAGCGCGTCCAGTTTCATCTACGACCTGATCTGCATGGACATGCGGATGCCCGACCTGGATGGGCCAGGTGCCGCGCGGGCCATTCGCGCCATGGGCGGGCGGCTGGCAACGATCCCCATCATCGCCATCACCGCCAATGCCTTCCCCGAAGACGTCAAAACCTGCCTCGATGCCGGGATGAACCACTTTGTTCCGAAACCGGTCAATCGGGATACCCTTCTTCTCGCGATCCTGGATGTGCTGGACATGTCACGGGTGAACGAGCATGGGCCCGACTATCTGGCCAACCGCACCGAACTGGTCAGCGCACCGCCCTTGGTCCGCATGCCGGCAGATCCGCCAGTGGACCTAACACTGGACCTAACACTGGACCTGGCACTGGACTTGGCAATGGACCTGCCGATGGACCTGCCGATGGACTTGGCAGCGGACCTGGCAATGGATCTGCCCTTTGGGCTTCCAGTCGATCCGCCAGTCGATCCGCCAGTCGATCCGGCCGGATTCGCGGAGTTGTTGGAGGCCCTTGGCGAAGAGGGAATGAGCGAAATGCTCGCTGTGTTCGTTGACGAGATGGGTCGGCGGCTGGATTTCCTGGCTGCGGGGACGGAGGACCATGAGCTTCTGACCCGTGAAATCCACAGCACGAAAGGCGCCGCGGGAACGATCGGTGCGACGCGCCTGAGCAAACTGGCGGCGGCGATCGAAATCCGGTTGAAATCGGGGGAAGATTGGACACCGGGTGACGCGTCCGCCCTGTCCGACGCGTTCCATGCCTATATCGGCGATCCCCTGGTTGCTCGCCACCTGTCCGCGACCGTGAGTTGAGCTTAAGCATCGAGCGCGTCGAGCCACGCTGACACCCGCCCTTCCAAGCGGACACGAGATTTGCCACCATCGGCCCAAAGGGTCGATCCCGGCCCACGCACCATCGAACCGCACCGAGGTCTCGGCAGGTCGACGGCGCGCCCATCACTCGATTGCTGGCAAGGCCTCATGACCGATCCGATCACCGTCGCCGTCCTGCAAAACCGTCTGAATGCCATCGCCGAGGAAATGGGGGAGGCGATGCTGCGCACCGCCTATTCACAGATTCTCAATTCCTCCCGCGACTTTTCCATTGCGCTGATCGATGCGCGCTGCCGCCTGGTGGCGCAGGCCGATCATATTCCCGTGCATGTGGGAGCCATGCCCTGGGCGGCACGCGCCAATGCCGAACGGTTTCCCAATCCGTCGCCGGGCGACATCTACATCCTGAACGATCCCTATCGCGGCGGGTCGCATCTCCCGGATCTGACCGTGTTCGTGCCGGTTTTTGCCCCCTCAACTGCCCCGTCAAATGCCCCTGGCCCGAACGGACCAACCTTGATGTTCTGGTCGGTGAACCGGGCGCACCACTCCGATATCGGCGGCGCAACCCACGGCGCCTACAACCCGGCCGCCACGGAAATCTGGCACGAGGGTTTGCGCCTGCCGCCCATGCGCCTGACCGAAAACGGCGTTTTGCGGGAAGACCTGCTGGAGATGCTGGCGCTGAATGTCCGCCATCCGCGCGATTTCCGCGGCGATCTCGCCGCCCAGATCGGATCGGCCAAACTGGGCGAGCAGCGCCTGGCCGCGGTCATCCAGGAATTCGGCGCCGAGGTCCTGGCCGATGCGATCGACGCCATGCTTGATGCCTCGGAACGTCACGCCCGGTCCACCGTCTCGGCCTGGAAGGATGGCGAGTATTACGGCGAAGCGGTGCTGGACGATGACGGCTTCGGCAAGACCGACATCGTGATCCGCGCCCGCGTCTCCAAGCATGGCAGCGACGTGACGGTCGATCTGACCGAGTCCGACCCACAGGTGACCGGCTTCATCAACTCCTCCCACGCCAACACGCAGTCGGCGGTGGCGATGGCCTTCGCCTTCCTGCTCGATCCCGATGTGACGAAGAACGAGGGCGCGTTCCGCCCGCTGACCGTCAAGCTGAAGGAAGGCACCATCGTCTGGGCGCGGGAAGGCGCCCCGGTGACGATGTGCACCAGCCATTGCTCCAACGAAATCGTCGAGGCGATTATCGTCGCTTTGTCAGGTGCCTGCCCGGAGCGCGCGATGGGTGGCTGGGGCCGGCGTTTGCGGATCGCGCTGAACGGGACCGACCCGCGCACCGGCCGGCGTTTCATCTGGCACATGTTCCAGGCCCGTCCCGGTGGTGGCGGATCGGTGGCCGGCGACGGCTATTCCACCATTGGCGAATGGCACTCGGCCGGCGGCATCAAATTCGGCTCGATCGAGGTGGCGGAGACCCGATTCCCCTTGGTGTTCGAGACTCATGAATACCGACCCGGGTCCGCGGGGGACGGCAAACACCGCGGCGGCTATGGCGGTGACATGCGCCTGCGTGTGGAGGCGGTGGGAAACTGCGTCGCGAACACGGCTGGAGAGGGGGTGGTGCATGGTGCGCGCGGCATGCTGGGTGGCTCCGACGGGGCGCCGCACGACTACACGCTGCTGGCACCCGGCGCGGCGCGGCGCAAGCTCAAGAGCAAGGAGATCAGCGTCCCGGTCCCGACCGGGAGCGTGATCCACGTGCTGTCGGGGGGCGGCGGGGGCTGGGGCAAGCCCGAGGACCGTGATCCGGCGGCACGGGCGAAAGACGTGGCGGAAGGCTTGGCCGTCTAGAGCGGTGTCACGCTAACCTGAAACGCTCTACCACTCTGTTTTGTCGTGTGATTCCCATGCTGCTTCGCTCGGCTCCGCATGATCATGCTCCAGTGTTCCGCTTCCGACCGATGTTGCCACCGGGCCGGAACGCCAGCTTATCGATCGGGTGACCCGCTTCACCCGACGGATGGGCATCATCCGTCGGGATCGGAACACCTGGGCACGCTCATCCTGACCCGAGACGGACAACCTGCGCCCACTATTTGGCCAAGGCCATGATGCGCGGTGTGGCAGTTGTAGGCTCAGCCCGATCAGGCTCGAACGCATTACTGGATTCGGCAGCCTGGTCCATGCCAGCGCTGTGAGCCGTCGACGCCGCGGGTGGCGGAGGCGCCCCGGAAGACGGTGCAGCCAAGCAACATCGCCCGCGAAATCCCGGAATACGCTTTGATCGCGCAACCTTCGGCGCTCGGTTCGTAAAATTATTGTGTTCGGGCTGGCGCCAGACATCCGTTCGTTTCACGATGGGCTAACGATCGGTCGACCAGATTGTGCCGATCCGGGGAGACATAAAGGATGACGCACAGGACTTTGGCCAACGCCGACGCGGCCCGCGGGGCTGCGCGCGAGGGGCTCGATGCAAGGTCGATCTCCGGGTTCTCCAACCTGCTGGGTCAGCCGGGTCCCCGCCAGCGCAGCAATCTCGGCAACGACCCGCAAGCCGCCCGTGCGGTCCTGGCGGCACTGACGAATGGGTTGCCGATCGCACCCTCGACCGAAGCGCCGACCTCATCGGCGCATCCGCTATGGGGCACGGCCACGTTGAAACCTGGGGTCCATGTCGACGACAACCCCTTCATTCCAGCCGGTTACACCTATCTGTTGCAGTTCGTCTCGCACGACCTGATCCAGTTGACCGTCCCGTTCTGGGCCGCGGCCGACGCCGGTATTGGCAGTCGCAATCTGCGAGGCGTCGGATTGCAGCTGGATACGCTCTACGGCGGCGGCCCTATCGCCTGCCCCGTGGCCTTCGAGCCCGCGGGACGCGCGACCAGCGAGAGAAGCCTGTTGCGTCTGGGTCGCGTCGCCGCAACCTCGTCTATGGCGCCCGAGGAGGGGGCCAGGGGCGTCTGTCCATTTCGCGACGTTGCGCGGGTGAACGTGATGGATGGGTTGGGCACGCCGCCGGATCCACGCGACTCGGTAAATTTCAGCAACGCCCACCACACCTACATCGCCGACGCCCGTAACGATGACACCGTCCTGATGACGCAACTGACGGTGCTGTTTTCGATGGCGCACAACGCGATCGCCGCACAGGTCGACACGATGTCGTCGGAGGCCGCGTTTGGGCATGCGCGCAACGCGATGTTGCTGATCTACTACAACATCATTACGGACGACCTGCTGAAACACGTCCTCCACCCGCATATCTACCGCCGTCTCCGCAACCGTTCGGCATCGGACAAGGATTGGCTGTGGAAGGACGCGGATATCCCCCTGGAGTTCAGCCATGGTGCCTTCCGCGCCGGCCATGCGATGGTGCGCGGACACTACAGAATGAACGACCGCGTCCCGGGGAAGCTCGACATTGTCAGCATTGTCGATGGCAACCACTCCAGCGGGGACGCGTTTCATCCCCTGCCGTCCGGCTGGGTGCTGCAATGGTCGCATTTCTTCGACCTGGGTCGGACGCCGAATTTCAGCCGTCGCATCGGTCCCACGAAATCGCGCCTTGATCATGAAGGTCTGTTCTCGAATGGTGGCCTGTCCGGCCCCGACGGGATCTCGTTCCGTGACGCGCTCAGTGCCGCCATCGCGCGCCCCTGGAAGGTCGACGCGCTGATCGAGGAAATCGACAAGCGGTCCCCCGACCTGATCCCGCACGCCTGGCTGTTCGGCGACAAGGCGCCGCGCCGAACCGCGATCAGGAATTGGTTGCAGCAGGTGATCGGCGACGGGCCCGACAGTGCCAGCCAGATCGCGACATTGACCGAGGACTTGCCGCTGCCGATGTTTGTGCTGCTGGAAGCGGCACAGGATCCGGATGTTCAGGGCAAAAGTCTGGGTGTTCTCGGCTCCATCATCGTGGGCGAGGTGATCGGGCGGCGGGCGGCCGAGGGCAAGGAACAGCTCAAGCCGCAACTGGATGCCACACGGGATGCATTGCCGGCCGATCTGTGGCGGGCGATCCGCGCGATCGATTCCATGCCGGAACTGGTCCGCTTCGTGGCCACCCATGGCGGCCTGGCCAAATGCACCGAGATGCCTTTCATCTGACGACACCCCGCTTGGAGCGCTCTACGCTGGTGGAACAGCCGAACGCTTTGTGCTTGTAGAACAAGGGAAGACGTGATGTCCGGACCATTCACCAAGTCCATTCTGTCCTGGGGCAGGGCGGTCAAGAGCTGGGCCACCGGCCTCGACTATGTGAATACGAAGTTTGGCGATCATCCGCCGTCGGCGCCGATCCCGCCCGACGCGCCATGGGCGCTGCCGGCGATGAGCCCGGTCCCGGTGCCTCCGCCGGCCGGGACGTCCGATCCGGTTGCCATTCCGAACGCGGTGGCGTTGACCACCCCGCAATTCGTCCAGTTGATGGAGGCGTTGAAGATCGACGATGCGCAGATCCCCGCCTCGGTCAAGCGGATCATTATCGTGCAGGCCGATGAGGAGACGTGGATCTTCCGCTTGCCGCCCAAGGTGCATTTGCAGGAGTCGGAGGAGGAACTGAAGGTGGCCGATTACTCGGTGCCCAGCTTCTACGATGAGCTGTATTCGCCGCCGAAACCCGGTGGGGCCTACAAGGACCCGTCGGTGAACCGCTACCCGATCCCGCCGGGGCCGGAGCGGTTCCGGCTGCACGCCAACCGGATTGGCGAATACACGCTGAACAACTGCATGTGACCCCCCACGGCCGGCATCCCTGACCGAAGAGTGGGCCACGTCATCGCACCGTCACGGTCGGTCGCAACCGGGCTATCCGCGCTTCAACGGTTGGCGGGCGAGGAGAGTGACAGGGCGCCGGTCGTGAGGCTGTGCCCCTCCCGGAGCGGGATGCCGGGTTCGCGCATCGGCAACTGGACGCAGGGACGGCTGCGCGCCGACCGTCGCACGGTCCGAACCGCCTGGATCACCACGCGTCGTGCTTGCATCCCGCGACCGGAAGTCCCGCTGCCAGTAGCCCGGTCCGCAGCCGTTCCCATGTTCCGGGCTGGCTGATCGGGTAAAGATGCAGTAACCAGCGGCCGATCGTTTCCTCGGTCGGTGGCGCCTCGCCGAACCAGTTGTCGCGGACCAGGGCGTAGAAGCGACGCACGTCCTCTCGCGCCTCCTCGCCGCGGCCGAGATTGGCGAGCGCGGCGGCGCGCCAGGCGGGCAAGGTGGTCAGCACATCCTGCGCCCGGTCCAGCGCGGCGATTGTGCCCTCATCGTCACCGGTGAGGTAACAGATGCTGCCCTGGTAGACCCAATGCGTCAGACCCGGGAACAAGGTCATCTCCATCGCCTGGGCTGCCAGTTCCCGCGCCCGTCCGGCGTTGCCGCAAAATGCGTGGAACATCGCCGCCGCGATCAGCGTCCAGGAGTCGTTGGGATTGAGCTCACAGGCCAGATCCATGTGCAACTCAGCCTGCGCGTAACGTTGGTTCATCGCCAATGACCAACCCAGGCACAGTTCCGCTCGCGAGTCGCGCGGGTCCAGTTGCACCGCCTGCTGCGCCAAGGTCAGGGTGCGGGCCTGCTTGTCGGGATCGCGGAACATGCCCGGATAGACGAAGTGCATGCCGTTGTTCATCTGCACCAGACTGCTGTAGAGCGGCGAGAATCCTGGTGCCCGCTCAATTCCCTCGGCGAGCATCGTTGCCGCGCGGTTCCAGTTGTCGGGGCTGAAATAGCGGATCAGGGACTGGCCGCGTAGCCAAGTATCATACACCTCCAGCGACACGTCCGGCACATGCGCCTGCCGCGTCAGGCGTTCGGTGGACATCTGCACGTTCAGGGTCGCGGCGATGCGGCGGACGATCCGGCGCTGCGCCTCGAACCAATTGGCCAGACGCAACTCAAACCGCTCGCTCCAGATCGCGATGCCGCTACCGCGATCCTGCAACACCATCACGACATTGATCGTCCCGCCCGCCTGATAGGCCGTGGTGGTAACCGCGAACCGGGCCGACACCGGAGCGCCGGTGTGATCGGACGGCACATCGGCATCGGAGCCGCTGACATACCACTCCCGGAACCGGACCAGACAGGCGATCAGGTCCAGCCGAAACCCCTCCACCAGATGCGCCTGATCGGCCGCGACCCCGTTCATCGCGAACGCTTCGATCGAGACGGCGGGTTTCGGTGGGGCCAGGCGCGGCGGCGTCGGGGTCTTCGCCCCGAACCGGCGCGGCACCATGAGCTGGCTGACCTCTCGCCGGTTGACGAAGGAGCCGGAGTCGGAGGACGGGTCCATCGCGGCCGGGGCCGCGTCTCGGTCCATCGCGGCCGGGGCCGCGTCTCGGTCCACTGCGGCCGGGGCCGCGTCTCGGTTTTTCTCGGCCGAGGCCGCGATGGCCGTTGGGACGGTTGTGGTCCGTGGCTCGAACTCGCCCAGCTTCACGCGAACATAGATGTTCTCGGTTTCGGCCGAGGGGGGCATGTCGTGGTCGTCGCCCAGGATCTGCTTGATGCGGTTGAAGGCATCGAGCGCCGCCGCGACCTCGCCATCCTCGGCGGCGCAGCGCATGAAGACCCGGCAGGCATCCTCATGCGTCGGATCCAGCCGCAGTGCAGCTTCCGCCATGCGGCGGCGGCGCCAGCGGGGTAGCGCCTGATCCCGGTAGGCGTCCTCCAGTCCCAGGAGCAGCCGATCCTTCAGCATCTGGCGGCGCGCAAGCAACCAGACATGGAAGGCGGAATCGAGGCTCTCGAACCCGGCCATGAGGGTTTCGTCGAGCCGTTCATGCCGCAGCAACGCATCCGGGGTGTCCCGCATGGTGACGGCCCGCAACGTGTCCACGATATCGACCTGGAACAGACCCGGTGCCAGACCGATCGCCATGCGTGAGGTCGTGAAGGCGTTGCAGCCCTGGGCGGTCAGCGCCTCCCGCGTTTCATGGATGGCCTGGCGTAGGGTCGCCCGCGCCTTGCGCTCCTCCGATTCGCTCCAAAGCAGGCCGGCGATGCGCTCCCGGGATTCCTGATTGGCATCGCTAAGGGCCAGGCATGCCAGCATGGCCCGCGCCTTCTGGTTCGGCAGGTGGACGGCGCCGCCATTCACGAACAGGCCGATACCGTCGATCAGGTTGACCGACAGAACGGGATATGCGCGAGCCGAGCCGGATGCGGCGGACGTGATGAGGACGGAATCGTTCATGAATCGCGTCAGTGGAATGGGTTACCGTCTGTAACTTAAGCCCTGTACGGCGGGTTGACGCAATCCGTGACGATGTTTCGATGCCGATTGGCACGGATCTTGATGCCACCCGGCCTCCCAGGCGAGCCGGCCGGTGCGTTCGGCCGGGCACCCGCGGCGTACCGCGGTTCCCTCGTGCATGGGAAGTCGATAGGCTCTGCAGTCTGGCCGAAGGTGGAACGCAGTCATGAAACTTCTTTTGTTGCTTGTCATTATCGCGGTGGGTGGCTTCTTCGGCTATCCGCTGATCAACGAGGATTCATCCGGTGAGTGCGACGCGCTGGAGCGGATCGCCATGCGGACCTTCGCCGATATCAAGGACAAGAGCCCGCAGACCCAGGGTACCGTCGCCGAACAGGTGATCGGCCAATTGTTGCAGGGAAGCTCGAAAGGCCAGTTCGCGCAGGCCGCGGTGCGCAACCAGTTCCCCGATCTGCCGGTCGGCGCTGCCTGTGCGTTGCTGTATTGGAAGGCCCTGGTCGACCCGGAGGGATTCCGTAAGGATCCCACCCGTCTGCGCCCCTGACCGTCCGCGCGCCCGGCATGCACCGGCCTACCCGCACCGTCCCGGCTGTGCCGTGCCAGATGCGTCGGTCCCCATGCACCGGCCCCCAAGCACCGGCCCCCAAGCACCGGCCTGCATCCGCCACCCGGCACATTCTGCCTCGTGATGCGGCCGGCCGACCATGTCGGAGTGTGAGATGAACCTGACGCGAATGCCAGAGTGATCCCGCATGGACATTATGGCCGGCATGGACATTATCGCCCGCAGGAACTTTATCGCCCGCAGGAACTTTATCGCCCGCAGGAACATTATCGAATGACCCACGTACCGGTGACCGCACGGCTGGATCCTGCGGTCGGAGGAGCCTGAGATGTCCGAATTCACCGGTAAACGCATCGTTGTCACCGGTGGCGCTGGTGGGATCGGCGTGGAAACCGCGCGCCTGTTCATGGAACAGGGCGGCCACGTGATCATGGTCGATCAGGACCCCGACCGCCTCGCCGCCGCGCAGGAACGCCTTGGTCGCGTCCGGCTCGGCATCTGGACCTCTGCACTGGACACCCCGGCTGCCTGCGCCGCGGCATTGGACGCGGCGGGTGGTCCGGTGTTCGCCATGATCCACCTGGCCGGCGTGTATGAGGCCGATGCCCTGGACGCGGACGACCATGCGGTCTGGAACCGCGCCATCGCCGCCAACCTGACCAATGCCTATGACATGGCGGTGGCGTTCAAGACCCGGTTCGACCGGCGCGACACGGCGCGGATCGTCCTGGCCAGCTCGATCGCCTATCGCCGCGGCAGCGCCGATCGGCTGTCCTACTCAGCCGCGAAGGGGGGCATCGTTGGCCTGACGCGGGCCCTGTCGCGCCAGTTGGCCCCGGATGTGCTGGTGAATGCCATCGCGCCGGGCGTGATTGACACCCGCATGGCCGCGCCGATGATCGCCGAACGAGGCGATGCCTATCGTCAGGAGATCCCCCTGAAGCGGTTTGGCACCCCGTCGGAGGTCGCGTCGGTGATCCGCTTTCTGTGTTCGCGTGATTCGACCTATATCACCGGGCAGACGATCACCATCGACGGCGGCATCACCAACGCCTGACCCAGCGGCCGGAAGGGCGGTGCGCGAAGCCAAAAGCCGGGTCCTCGCCACAACCCGCAATCGGCCTGTAATAGGGCTTGCACCCGGCCCGGGTTCGGCGGGAAATAGCGCATGCGTTTGTTGCTCGTTGCCGCTATGCTTCTGTTGATCCCGCTGACGGGCCAGGCCCAGCGCGGCGAGGACAAACGCGCCGCGCTGGAGCAATTGCGCGACGCGCTCGCCAATGCCCCCAACGAAGAAATCGCGGTCATGATCGAAGGCCGGCTGCGGCGCATGGAGATGGAAGCCAGCACCCCGGCAGTGACCTTGCTCATGGCCCGGGGCCTGCGCGACCTGGCGGCAAAATCCTACGATGACGCGATCGAGGTGTTCAGCGACGCCATTATCCTGGACCCCAACCTGCCGGAAGCCTACCACCAGCGCGCGATCGCCAAATTCCGCGCCGGCGACAGCATGGCCGCGGCGATCGATATCGAGGAGACCCTGCGGCGGGAGCCGCGCGCCTTCGCCGCGTGGCGCACCTTGGTGGATATCGCCTCGGCGCGGGAGGATTGGAAAAGCGCCTACACCGCCTGCCAGAAGCTGCTGGAAATCAACCCGAAGATGCCCGGCGGGCAGGAGCGGTTGCAGGAACTGCGGCGGCAGGCGTTCGGTCGGGACGCCTGAGCGTCCTCACCCAAACGGATCGACCGGATAAAGCACGCCCACCAGGCTCAGCCCGTCCGCCGGTGCGGTCGGACCCGCCGCGGCGCGGTCCATCGCCGCCAGCGCCGCCGCGACCCGCTCCACCTTCCAGGCACCGTCCCCCACCAGCCTGAGTGTTCCAACCAGGTTGCGCACTTGGTGGTGCAGAAAGCTGCGGGCCTCGGTGGTGATCTCGATGATGTCGCCGTCACGCCGCACATCCAGGAGATCCAAGGTGCGGATCGGTGACTTGGCCTGGCAGGAGGCAGCGCGGAAGGAGGTAAAATCGTGTCGGCCCAGCAGCAATTGGGCCGCGCGATGCATGGTGTCGGCATCCAGCGCGTGCGGGACATGCCAGACCCGCCCCAAGTCCAGAGCCGGACGCGATCGGCGGTTGAGAATCCGATACCGGTAGGATCGGCGAACGGCCGAAAAGCGTGCGTTCCATCCCTCGGGCGCGATCGCCGCTGCCAGCACGACCACCGGATGCGGCTTCATGTGGTAGTTCAGCGCGTCACGCACCTTCTCCGGCCGATAGCCCTCGGGCAGATGGAGTTGCACGACCTGGGCCTCGGCATGCACCCCGGCGTCGGTGCGCCCGGCGACGATGCTGGCAACCGGATCGCCGCGGCACAGATGGGCTGCGGCCTCTTCCACGACGGCCTGGACGGACACACCGCTGGCCTGACGTTGCCAGCCTACGAACGGGCCGCCGTCATATTCCAGCTTCAGCGCCCACAGGGTCATGAGCCAAAAACAGTCCCAGGTCCGATCGGATGCCCCCGCAAGAACGCCGCCGCGTCCATCCCCGCTCGGCCTGGCCATTGCACGCGGGTCGGGCGGATGGCGCCTTCGCCGCATGCGATCGTCAGATCGTTGTCCAGAACGGTGCCCGGCTGCCCGGCCCCGTCCACGATCACCGCCGACAGCACCTTGAACACGGTGGTCCCGAGCGTTGTGAAGGTCCCCGGCCACGGATCGAAAGCGCGGATGCGGCGGTCGATGGAAGCGGCCGATTGCGACCAGTCGATCCGCCCGTCCTCCCGGCTGAGTTTCGGCGCATAGGTCACGCCCGCCTCGGGCTGGGCCATCGGGGTGGGGCTGGTATCGAGGGCTGACAGGATCAGGCTGGCACCGACCGCCGCCAAGGTATCGTGCAAGGTGGCGGCCGTGGTGGTGGGGGTGATCGGCACCGCTGCCCGCAGCAGAATCGGGCCGGTATCCAGCCCGGCGTCCATATGCATGATCGTCACGCCGGTTTCGGCATCGCCCGCCAGGATCGCCGCCTGGATTGGGCCGGCCCCACGCCACCGTGGCAACAGGCTGGCATGAATGTTGAGGCAACCACGCCTTGGGGCATCGAGCATGGCCCGCGGCAGGATCAATCCGTAGGCGACCACCGCGGCAACATCCAGATCGAGCGCCGCGAACGCTGCCTGGGCTGCCGCGTCGGTCCGCAATCGCTCCGGGGTGCGGACAGGGATCCCCAGAGCGTCGGCCGCGGCATGCACGGGGCATCGACGCACGGCTTGGCCTCGCCCGGCCGGTCGTGGTGGCTGGCAATAGACCGCGACGATCTCGTGCCCCGCCGCGTGCAGGGCATGCAGCGCCGGCACCGCGAAGTCGGGGCTGCCCATGAAGGCGAGGCGCATCGCCCTACCGCTTCAGGTCTTCCCGCTTCTGCCGTTGGTCCTTGGCCAGACGCCGCATGATGATGTTGCGTTTCAGGATGGAGAGGTAATCGACGAACAGCACACCGTTCAGGTGGTCGATCTCATGCTGCACGCAGGCGGCGAGCAATCCCTCGGCGTCCAGTTCCCGGCGTGCGCCAGCCTGGTCCAGATATCGCACCTTCACCCGGGCGGGGCGGGTGATGTCGGCGTATTGGCCTGGAAGCGACAGGCAGCCTTCTTCCCGGGTGGCGAGTTCCTCGCTGGCAGCAACGACCTCCGGGTTGATCAGCGCGTGCGGATCGTTCTTGTCGTTCGGCATCAGGTCGATCACGACGACGCGCAGGCCGATATCGACCTGTGGCGCGGCCAGGCCGATGCCCGGCGCGCGATACATGGTGGCGAACATGCGCGCGATCAGGTCGCGGATCGAATGGTCGGCGGCCGGGGTCACCACTTTGGCCTTGGCCTTCAGGGTGGGATGGGGTGCGATCAGGATGGGCATTGTGCCGGTCATGTCGCCGGTCATTGAATCGTTCGGCATTCGGCGCATGTAGCGGTCCAGGGCACGGTTATCAACGGATGCGCGCGGGTTGTCGTTCAGTTTGATCGGTCCAGGCCGGTCTCGGCCCGCGATCCATCCGGTTTCATGGGCTGTCGGCCTTGGGGGTCGGGGCGGAATCGCCGCTCTGCTGCGTTGACTCCACCCCATGCGTGGCAAATGATCCCGGCCAGGCGCAAGACCGAAGAATCCAGCGCGTCCATGGGAGGTTCCAATGACAAACAAGCAGATGTCGATTGGGTTGGCGTGCTCGCTTGGTCTCGCGATGGCCGCTTCCCAGCCGCTTGCGGCGCAAACCCAGAAGGGCACGCTGGTCTTCGCGGTCGAATCGCTCGCCGCCCAGACCCTGGACCCGATCCTGGAGCAGCGTCCCGGCAACGCCGTCTACCAGGCGGCGATGTATGACTCGCTGATCGGATTCGACCTGGAAAAGGGCGGCCTCGGACCTGGGGTCGCGGAGAAGTGGCAGCTCTCCGACGACGGCCTGACCTGGACCTTCATCCTGCGGCCCAACCAGCGCTTCCATAACGGCGACAAGCTCACGGCGGCCGACGTCAAGTTCAGCCTGGAACGCCATATGGGGCCGGGCTCGACAGCCGCCGGCGCCGCGGTGATGCGCCGTGTCATCAAGAGCATCGACGTGGTCGACGACCTGACGGTGCGGCTGGTGACCAGCAGCGTGCAGATCGGCCTGCCTTCGACGTTCAGCCGTGCGACGGCGCCGGAAGGGACGGTGATGCCGAAGGCGTATATCGAGAAGGTGGGGGAGGAGGAGTTCCGCAAGAAGCCGGTCGGCAGCGGTCCGTGGCGGTTCGGGCGTAACGTGCCGGGCGATCGGATCGAGTATATTGCAGTCGACTACCCGCATTGGCGCGGCACGCCGAGCTTCAAGAACCTGCATATTCTCTTGGTACCCGAGGAGAGCACACGGGTGGCGATGGTGCGCACCGGGGAGGCGGGGATCGCCTCGATCGGGCCGGAAACCATGCTCAGCGCGTCGAAGGGTGGGTTGGAAGTGCTGTCCGTCCCCGGCACGATGCAGGCGCTGTATCAATTCTGGGGCAGTTTCAAGCCGGGCGCCAAAGGCACGCCGGTGGCCAATGCCCGGGTACGGGAGGCATTGTCGCTGGCGGTCGATCGCCAGCAGATCATCGACCACGTGATGAACGGCAAGGCGAGCATGCCCTTTCCGTTCGCCGCCTTCCCCTACAGCGAGTACATCAGTCACGACCGCTGGGCAAAATGGTCGAAGGAGGCATTGCGCTACGATCCGGCCCGCGCCAAGCAGATCCTCGTCGAGGAAGGCTATCCCAACGGCTTCGAGCTGACCTTCATGAACACGGCTTTGCCGGGGACGCAGTTCATGGTCGATATCGGCACCGCCATCGCCGATATGTGGACCAAGATCGGCGTGAAGGTGAACCTGAAGCATTATGAGTGGGGCTCGTTCGCCCCGCTCGCGAATGGCGAACAGCCTCAGTTGAACGGCAATGTGTCGATGTATCGCACCGCCGGCCGGCCCGATCTCGCCTGGCGCTACAACGCCGCCTTCGCGCCCGACAGTACCCAGCGCCTGCTCGGCGACAAGACCACCTGCGACAAGACCTGCGAGGAGTTCGTCAAGATCTACCGGGACCTGAACGCCGAACGCGACCCGGTGAAGCGCACCGAACTGTCCGATCGGATGCTGGATCTGCTCAACAACACCTGGATCGCCGTGCCGATCATAGAGGGCATGGGATACTACGCGGTGAACAAGAAGGTAGTGGGCCAGTTCCAGCCGATCCCGGGCCGGCATGAACTGGGCGATGTGTTCGAGCGCGTGACGCGCCCAGACCAGAAGCCGTGGAAATAGTAGCAGCGCGGTGAAGCGTTACATCGCCCAGCGCCTGTTCCAGGGCGCGATCCTGCTGTGCATGGTCACGACGATCGTATTTTTCCTCGGACGCCTGACCGGCAACCCGGTCGACATGATGCTGCCCGAGGACGCGACCGCCGAAGATCGGGATGCCATGATCACCGCCCTCGGGTTGGATGGGCCGATCCACACGCAGTTTTTCATCTTCGTCGGTAACGCCTTGCAGGGCGATCTCGGGAACTCGATTCGCATGCGCCAGCCGGCGGTCGAGGTATTCTTCGACCGGCTGCCGAACACGCTCGCGATCATCCCCTGGGCCATTCTGATGGCCATGTGCATCGGCATTCCGCTGGGCGTCCTGGCGGCGCTCAATCGCGGCAATTTCGTCGATCGGATGGCCGGTGGCGTGGCGGTGATCGGGGTCGCGACGCCGAATTTCTGGCTGGGCATCCTGCTGATCTTCATCTTCAGCGTGGAGTTGGGATGGCTGCCGTCCGGGCGGATGGGCGGGCCGGAGCATTACGTGCTGCCTGTCGTCACCATGGGGTTATTCCTGATCGCCGGGTTCATGCGCCTGGTTCGTTCCAGCATGCTGGAGATCATGGACAGCGAGTTCATCAAGCTGGCGCGGATCAAGGGCCTGAGCGAGACGGTGGTGATCTGGAAGCACTGCCTGCGCAACGCGCTGATCCCGGTGCTGACCCTGTGGGGCGTGTTCGTGGGCAACCTGGTCACCGGGTCGATCGTGGCGGAAACGGTGTTCGCCTGGCCCGGCGTCGGTCGCCTGACCTATGAGGCGGTGATCTTCCGCGATTTTCCGCTGTTGCAGGCTGTCGTGATCCTGCACGCGGTGATGATCCTGGCGGTCAATCTGATGGTGGATATCCTTTACGCCTACGTCGATCCGCGGATCCGGCTGACATGAGGCAGGCGGTGGTTTCCCACGGATTCCTTGTGGTTGGTCCGCTTCGCCGGCCAGGCACCGAACCTGGTGTTTTGGCGCGGGGTGTCGGGGTTCGGCCGGAGGACGCACCCAGAGGTGAAGTGACCGGGTGCCGAGGCCCCGGCTGCCATCACGAATCCCGGCTGTGGAGAAAATTCTCTCCCTCCCCTTGCGGGAGGGGGCCGGGGGGAGGGGTTTTGCGCAATATCCGTTGGACTTTACCCCTCCCCCCAGCCCCCTCCCGCAAGGGGAGGGAGAGAATTTTCTCCGACCTACGTCCGATTCCAAGATATGCGCATGCAGCAGGCCGATGCCGGCGGTCTCGGGCTGGCGCCCGCCAACAACGAACGCCCTGAGAGATATGCGAAACCTCCCCTGGATTCCGGCCACGATTATCGCCGTGATGGTGATCATGGCGATATTCGCGCCTTTCCTGGCACCCTATTCGCCGATCGACCAGTCGTTGCCGGACAAGCTGCTGCCGCCGTTCTGGGTCGAGGGCGGCAGCACCAAATACATCCTGGGCACTGACGCGTTCGGCCGGGACATGCTCAGCCGGCTGATCTACGGGGCGCGGGTCAGCCTGCTGGTGGCGCTGTTGGCGCTGACCGCTGGCGGCGGCGTCGGCCTGGTGATCGGCATCGTCGCCGGCTATTTCGGCGGTCGGCTGGAGGCGCTGCTGATGCGCCTGGTCGATGCCGCGTTCACCTTCCCCGCCATCCTGTTCGCGCTTTTGCTGGCGGTGACGATGGGCCAGGGCCTCGGCACATTGGTGATCGCGATCAGTCTGCTGCTGTGGGCCAGTTTCGCACGCATCATGCGGGGCGAGGTGCTGGCTTTGAAGCAGCGCGATTTCGTGGCGCTGGCCCGGGTCCGCGGTTGTTCATCCCTGCGCATCATGGTGACCCATATCCTGCCCAACGTGATGAACACGTTCATGGTGCTGCTGACCCTGAATATCGGCGTGGTCATCGTGGCCGAGGCGTCGCTGAGCTTCCTGGGCGCCGGCATCCCGCCGCCGACGCCGACCTGGGGGCTGATGATCTCCGAAGGGCGTGGGCGCATCTCCACCGCCTGGTGGGTATCGCTGATCCCCGGCATCGCGATCACCTTGCTGGTCCTGTCGGTCAACCTGTTCGGCGACTGGCTGCGCGACCGGCTGGACCCCAGGCTGAGGCAACTTTGATGGACGCGGAGATGGCCTCTGAGAGGCCACCAGGCACCGTCCTTGAGGTCCGCAACCTGACCACGCATTTCTTCCTGCGTCGAGGCGTGGTGAAGGCGGTCGATGGCGTCAGCTTTTCCCTCAAGCGAGGCGAGGTGCTGGGATTGGTGGGGGAATCAGGCTGCGGCAAGAGCCTGACGGCGCTATCGCTGATGCGACTGCTGCCCCGAGGCGGCGCGCGCACCATCGCTGGCGAGATCGTCCTGGATGGCGAGGACATCCTGACCAAGACACCGGCGGAAATGCGCGATATCCGTGGCAGCAAGATCTCGATGATCCTGCAGGATCCGCAGACGTCACTGAACCCCGTCTTCAGCATCGGTAACCAGATCTGTGAGGCGATCGTAAGGCGCATCGGCGGGCGCAAGCGCGACGCTGTCCCCGAGGCCGTCGAGGCGCTGCGCCGCGTCGATATCGCCGCCCCTGAGCAACGGATCGGCCAGTTCCCGCACCAGATGAGCGGCGGGATGAAACAGCGCGTCGTGGGGGCCATCGCGATCACCGGCAAACCCCAGGTGCTGATCGCCGATGAGCCGACCACCGCGCTGGATGTGACGATCCAGTTGCAATACCTGAAACTGCTGAAACGGCTGCAGGCGGAAACCCAGATGGGGATCCTGTTCATCACGCATGATTTCGGCGTCGTGGCGCGCATGTGCGACCGGGTCGCGGTGATGTATGCCGGACGCATCGTCGAATGCGGCCCGGTGCGCCAGGTCTTCGACAGCCCTTCCCACCCCTACACGAGGGCGCTGATCGCCTCGGTGCCGAAGATGACGGAAACTGCGGACCGTCTGCCGACGATCGATGGCCAGCCCCCTGCATTGTGGGACCTGCCCGTCGGCTGTCGGTTCGAAGCGCGCTGTCCGCATGCGGAACAACGATGCCGCGACGCCTATCCCGGCTCGTTCCAGGTCGGTGTGGACCACACAGCGGATTGCTGGAGGGTGGCCCCGGCATGAGCACCGATACACTCCTGCGCGTGACCAACCTGCGCAAGCACTACCCCTTCACCAAGGGGATCCTGTTCGCCAGGACGGTCGGTCAGGTGAAGGCGGTGGACGATATCTCCTTCACCATCGCCCCGGGGGAGACCCTGGGCCTGGTCGGCGAATCCGGTTGCGGCAAGACGACCACATCGAAACTGGTGCTGAACCTGGAAGAACCAAGCAGCGGCGAGATCCTGCTGCAGGGCAAGCCGATCCACGGTCTGCGGGGGGATGCGTTGCGCGAATATCGCTCCCTGGTGCAGGCGGTGTTCCAGGACCCGTGGTCGTCCCTGAATCCACGCATGATGGTGGGCAAGATCATCGGCGAATCCCTGGTCGTTACCAAATGGGGGAGTGCGGCGGCGATCGAGGGCCGGGTGCGGGAGCTACTGCTGAGCGTCGGGCTGCGGGCGGAGCAGGCGCTGCAATACCCGCACGAATTCAGCGGCGGCCAGCGCCAGCGGATCGCCCTGGCCAGCGCGCTCGCGTCCCAGCCGAAGCTGATCGTGCTGGATGAGCCGGTCTCGGCGCTCGACGTGTCGATTCGCGCGCAGATGATGAATCTGCTGAAGGATGTCCAGGCGCGCGACAATGTGGCCTATCTGCTGGTCGCGCATGACCTGGCCTCGGTGCGCTACATGGCGGACCAGACGATCGTCATGTATCTCGGCAAGATCGTCGAATACGCGCCGACCCGGACCTTGTTCGACGATGTCCAGCACCCCTACACCAAGGCCTTGTTCTCCGCCGTGCTGTCCGCCCGCCCGGGGCAGCAGGCCGACGAAATCGTGCTGTCCGGGGAAGTGCCGTCGCCGCTGAACCCGCCCGGGGGCTGTCGGTTTCACACGCGCTGTCCGTTCGCGATGCCGCGCTGCTCGTCTGAGGAACCGGTGTTGCGGGAAACCGCGCCGTCGCATCTTGTGGCCTGCCATTTGTATGATCAGGGTTGACGGGACACTGGTCGATGCGGGTTCGGGCAGGATCTACCGCGTGGCTCGGAGGATCGCATCGCCTGGCCGAACCAGGTCGCGGGGCGGAGACAAACGACACGAAGGAGGCACGATATGACGCAGTTGCGGGGTCCGCTCGACGGGGTGAAGGTCGTCGCCTGTTCCACGGCGCAGGCCGGCACGGTTCCCTATATGCTGATGGCCGATCTGGGAGCCGAGGTCATCAAGATCGAGGTGCCGAATGGGGGCGACAATTCACGCACGTCGGGCATGTATCCCGGTCTGCCCAGCACCTATTTCGAAACCAACAACCGCGGGGTGAAAAGCGTCACCCTGAACATGAAATCGCCCGAGGCGCGGGCGATCCTGCATCGGCTGGTCAAGCGCGCCGATATTTTTGGCCAGAATTTCCGGCCGGGCGCCGCCGAGAAGAACGGGTTCGGCTATGAGGACCTGAAGCAGGTCAACCCGAAACTGGTCTACATGTCGATCTCCGGCTACGGGCCGAACGGGCCGCATGCCGATCTGCCCGGCACGGATTCCATGGCGCAGGCGTTGGGGGGGATCGCCGAGGCCTATTCGTCCCCAGGCCAGCCGATGCGGACGGGGATCGTATCGGTGGCGGACGAGACCTGCGCCATCCTGGCGTTTGGCGGCATGCTGGCGGCGCTGCATTGCGCGCGCACCCATGGCGTCGGGCAGAAGGTGGATTGTTCCCTGCTGGGCGGGCAGATCCGGCTGATGGGTTGGACCCTGACCACGGCGATGTGGCGCAACCGCGATCCCGTCACCGGGCAGGCGCGGGTGACCGGCACACCAGACCGTCCAGGCCTGAGCGCCAGCTTCAACGACGCCAACGGCAAGCCGCTGGTGTTCCAGTTGAACGGTGCCGCCAAGTGGAAAGAGGCGATGACCGCGCTCGGCTTCTATGAACGGTTGGAGCAGGCCGGTTTCGGCAACCTTGGTGTTGCCATGGAATCGGATGAGAAACGGGAGGCCCTGTTGCGCGTGCTGGATGGGCTATTTGCGACCGGCCCGCGTGACCGCTGGGTGGAAGCGTTGCGAGGGGCGGATATCGTCTCGGCGCCCATAAACACGCTGCTGGAGGCCTCGAACGATCCCGACGTCCTGGCCAACGGCTATGTCACCGAGGTCGAGTATCCAAAGCATGGCAAGACGCTGAAAGTGCATGGCTCGCCCTGGCAGTTCTCGGAAACCCCGGCGCGGGTCGGCATCGCGCCGGAGCTTGGCGAGCACAACGAAGCGGTGCTGACCGAGATCGGCTATTCCGCGGCGGAGATCGAGGGCTTCCGGGCGCGGAAGGTGATCTGATCGCGGAAGTCACTGGGATGGAGCCCGCAGGGCGCAATCGCGGCGAGCGGATCGCCGGTGCGTGGCGGTCGGGCGCCAAACCCAGGCGTTGAAGCGATTTGACGTTTCCGCTCTCTCGGACCTTGCGACCGACCCGTGCCACCGATCCTGGCACTCCGTGCACGATGCGCTTCCCGATGGAGGGTACTCAAGGGACGGACCCAATGGGGGTAATGATCGCGCCGCCCTCGCGACGCGCGAACGCGGGCGGCATCGTGGTGCCGCCCGAGCCGTGTTCGGCCGGCCCGCTCAGCCGCCGGCAGTCTGTCGACGTCCCAGCAAACGAGCAGCGACAAAGGTCGCCGCGCAGACGATGACCACCACGGCGGCCAACCGCCACGCTCCAGTACCCAGAGAGGCACCGAGTGCCGATGGCAGGGCGGATATGACGACAGGGGCTACCTCGACCCAACCGCGCCAGATCATCTCGAGCGAGACGTAGACAATGACCGCGAGGCCGGCGAAACCGATCCACCGGTGGCGCTGGAGCAACCGGGCGATATAGGCCGAGGCCAAGGCCATCAGGGCGATCGACAGAGCAAGGCCGAACACCAGCACCCAGGGGTGCTCGCGGGCCGCGCCGCCGACCGCGAGGACATTGTCCAAGGACATCGACAGATCGGCCACGACGATCTGCCAAGCCGCCTGGCCGAACGTCTTGCGCCCCGCGGGCGGTCCGGAAAGGCCGGGATGCGCCGCGTTGGCATCACCCTCCAACGCGTTGGCGGCGTCGTCCTCGGCGTGGGCGCTGTGGTGCAACTCCCGCCACATCTTCCAACTGACCCAGAGCAGCAAGACGCCCCCTGCCAGCAGCAAGCCAACGACCGCCAGCAATTGGGTTGCCACCAGTGACAACCCGATGCGCAGGACAGTGGCCGCCGCGATGCCGATGAAGATGACCTTGCCGCGCTGGTGCGCCGCCAGGCCGGCGGCCGCCAGTCCGATCACGATGGCGTTGTCGCCGGCCAACACCAGATCGATCATGATGACCTGGAACAGCGCCGAGAGCATGGACGCGGTAAGGAATTCCTCAAACATTATCGGCTCCCTAATGGATTACTGCAAAGGGCGGCGGCGCTGTCATTCGCGACCAATCTGATTTGTTAACCGAAATAGGCGAGCATCCCGTCGAGGTCGGAAGCCGCCGACGCTACGATGCCCGCGACGAACAGGATCCCGGCGAACAGCCAGCCCTTCTCGCTGATGGAAGGTGCGTTTCGGCGCGTTGCGAGCATTGTCCCGACAGCGCCCGCATAGAGCCCGGCCGCAATCGCGGGCAGGATCAGGGCGCCTGGCAAACTGACCGCGGCCACAATGGTGACTGCCAAGGCGCAGACGATTGCGGCAAGCCAAGTGCCGGTATCTCCCTGAGTCGCGCCGTGGTGGATGAGCTGCCGAGAAAATGCATCGACGCGTGTGTTCATGAGCTTCGCTCCTTGGAAAATATGTCGGCCGATCACGTCTCCGGTGACCGTATTTTCCCGCGGATTCGCGCCGGACCTGATCGATTTCCTGCCCATGCACCGTGGGAACCAACTATTTAGGAAGCTTCGACCACCGCCGGTATCCGCATGAAATCGCCCGTACTTCTGCGGGTATGGACGCGAGGATTACCCAGTATTGATACGGGGTATCTTACGGGGAAACGCGCCCGAGCCGGATTGCCAGGCGCACAACCGCGGCGATGCTGGTCAACTGCAACTTTTCCATCAGTTGAGCGCGATAGCCTTCGACGGTCCGCACGCTGATACCCAGGTTGCTGGCGATCGATTGGCTCGTATGTCCGTCCGCGATCATGTCGAAGACCTTCATCTCGCGCGGGGTCAGGCGATCGAACCGAGCCGCAACCTCCGCCATGGTCTGGTCCGGGGTCTGTGCCGAGCGCACCAGGGCACGGTTGATCGCCGCGACCAGGCGCACGTCGTCAACCGGCTTTTCGATGAAGTCCGCCGCTCCTGCCTTCAGGGCCGTCACCGCCATGGGTATATCGGCCTGACCCGAGATCAGGATTGCCGGGATCGGGGCCACCCCGCTCCTCGCGGCAAGCGCCTGTACCAGGCCAATGCCGTCCATGCCAGGCATACGGACATCGCTGATCACGCAGCCGATGGTCCACCGGCGCGGATCGGCAAGGAAATCCTCGGCCGATTCGTAACGTGCGACGTCATAGCCATAGACCTCCAGCAGATCGCCGAGGGCCTGACGGACAGCGGGGTGATCGTCGATCAGCGCGATGCGATTACCGACCATCTGTCACCTCCGGCGGCTCAACGGGCAGCGAGAAACGGAATTCCGTGGCGCCTGGCGCGGTCGCTTCCAGCCAGATGCGTCCCCCGTGCGCCTCGACGATCAAGGCGCAGATGGACAAACCCAGTCCCAGGCCGTCCGGCCGCGCCGTCATCAGGGGTTCGAACACGCGGGGTGCGAGGTCCGGCGGTATGCCGGGGCCGTCGTCGCGTATGGCAAAGATGACACGCTTCGGGGAGGGCTGGGCGGTGGCGCGGATGACGATGAGGCCTCCCCCAGCGTCGCCGCCGCTGCCGATGATAGCGTCGATGGCATTGCCGACCAGGTTCATCAGGACCTGTTGAATTTGGATCCGGTCGCACGGCACAAGCGGGAGATCGCCATCGCAGACGATCTCAACCCGCATGTGGTGACGCACCGCGCGCGGGCCGATCAGCATCATCGCGTCATCGATCATCGTGGCGACCGACTCCGGTTGGCGCTCAGGCGTGCCCCGCCCGATGAACGCTCGCATGCGGCTCAGAATGTCGGCCGCGAGATCGATCTGCGTCACGGCCGCATGCAGATGGTCCCGTATCCTTGGGATATCGGGTGGGTCGGATGCGGCCAGTCTGATCTCGGCCGCCCGGGCCTGAGCGCGCGCCGCGGTAATCGGTTGCGCGATCTCATGCGACAGGGCCGATGTCATGCCGGTCGCCAGGCTGAAACGGTCCGCCCGCACCGCTGCTGCCTCCCGGTCCGCCAATCGGGCGCGTGTCAGGTTCGCCACTCGGGTCGCGGCGTTGCGCTCGCTGACGACCGTGCCGCACAACAGGCCGGTCGCACTCAGGACGGTGATCAAAGCCTGCAGACTAGTGAAGGCCCAGGCGTCGTAACCGAACAGATGTAACAGCAGGATGGACAAAAGCTGGCTGACCATCAGGCTGATGCAGGCTCCGTCCAGGCCGAACCACAGCGCCGATCCGACGACGGGCAGGAACAACACGTAAAGATAGCCGATAGAGGCTGGATCTTCCTGTCGGAGCGTGAGCCAAAGCAGCATGCAAATCGTCAGGCTCGATAGTGCGATGCCCGCGGCAACGAATCGGGGATGGGGAGAGCCATGGCGAAACAGCCCGCCCGCCATCCATCGCAACGCCGGTGGTGTAACGACCGCGATGCCGATCATGTCGCCGACGAGCAAAGGCAGCGAGGCTTCGACGAGGTCGGACCAGATCATATGGCCGACCAGGACAAGCAACAAGGTCAGCAACACGGCGCTGGTCACGGCCGCGAGGCCGCCGGCGATCAGCAACCCGGCGACATCGGGCAGACGTTCAAGCGCGAGGTCGATGTGGAAATGGCGACGGGCGAGGTGCGCGAACAGCGCGTAGGAGGCGGTGGAGATCGCGGCCATGGCCGAAATCACATCCACATCGAGGATGCTGTGCACGACGAGTACCTCGGCCAAAACGATGCCGAGGAACAGGGTTGCGGCCCCGATCGCGGGCCTGTGCATCATGGCTGCGAACAAGAGTCCCAGCCCTGGATTCCAGGCCGTGACCGGCAGCCCTTTGTACTCGTGCACTTCACTCAGCCATTCGCACCCCAGATACGCCAGGACCGTCAGGCTGGCGATACCGAAGTCACGCACGAGACTGCGATCTTGTCGGTCCGGGCGATCAGTCGGGAGACCCAGGTTCGCCATGTCCCGGAGGGCGCCTCTACGACGGGAGATGGGACTGCACGGATAGAGAGGCCTACAGGCCCACCATCCCCATCCACCACATCGTCTTGCCGTTGCTCTCCACGTCGTAGGCTCGAACGAAATCCAGCTTGCCATCGTCACCGATACGGAACAGCGACAGTCGCATCGGCATCCGCTCGACCTTGTCGCCGACCTGGATGTTCAATCCCATGATATGTGCCACCACCATCAACCGTCCGCTCGGGTCGATATGGAAGGTGCGGGGATGGATGCCGCGCGTATCGGCGTGCTGGACGATGGTCGGCTTGCCGGTGGCGGGATCGATGGCAAACACGGCGATCGAGTTCTCGCCGCCCGCGAACACCTTCTGCCCGTTGAAATCGACCGTATCGGCCGCGCGGTTGGCGACATAGACGAAGCGGCCGTTCGGATGCACGTGAACCGTGCCGACCACCTGGCGGATGGTCGGATTTTCGGGGCCGGCGAGCGTTGTTTCGTGAAAGCGCGGCGTGGCCTCCAGCGCGTCGCCGTTGCGGACGAACATATCCACCGCGTTCTGCCGCTCCAGCGAGACATAGACCCATGGCTGCGTGGGGTGGAAATCGAGATGCCGGGGTCCGAACCCATAGCCGCCTTTGGGAGCGATGACGGCCTGGTTCTCGAGCGCGCCGTCATTATTGCGAAATACCATCAGCGCGCCGGGTTCTTCCGGCTTCGCTGCTTCCGCGTCGTGGCCGCGTGCGACCAGGGTGATCAGGCGATTGTCCAGGCTCGCCAGCACCTGGTGCGGAAATATCCCGGGATTGACGGCGGGGGACTGGGCGACCTGATCCCCCGGGGTGCCGTCCGGGTTGATCCGGTAGATCCGGATCGCGCCCGGATTGTTGAACGCCACCAGGATGTTGCGTGACGGGATGTCGGTCGCCATGTGGATCGGGCGAGCGGGGAGGGCGATTGGGGCGCCGTGGGGGGAGAGAGCACCGGTGGCAGGGTCGATCCGGAAAGCGCTGATATGGTGGGTGTTGCCGGCCGCACCCATGCCGGAGGCACTGTCGCTGGTTGCAACGTAAAGGAACGCGCGGGACGCGTGCGGCCAAGCATATTGCACATTGGCCGGCAGCGTAACGCTGCCGCGGCGCGTCAGGGTCGCGGCGTCGATGTCCACGTCATAATGGGCCAATTCCGGGCCGACATTCGCATAGAGCGCCACGCGTGTTTGCTGATCAGCCATGTTTCGTTTCCTATCCCGCGGCCCCGGCTCTGGCCGGTGGCCCATGCCAAGGTGAACTATCAGGGTGTACTATAGAGCATGCCGAGCGGTCTGGCACCGATGGAGACGGCCGACTTCAGAGGAGGCGCTTCCATTTCAGCAGGATCAATGTCACCAGCACAGCGGCCAGACAGGCCAGGCCGGCATAGGCGGTGCCATGCGCGACGGCTTCGCCGCTCCAGGGCAAGTCGCTGGTATTCATGCCGAAAAAGCCGGTCACGAAGGTCGCCGGCAACAACAGAACGGTGACGATCGAGACGGTGTAGAGCCGGCGATTGGTTTCATCGGCCTGACGGGAGGCCAATTCGTCCTGCAGGGAGCGCGCGCGATCGTTCAGCGCGGCGATGTCGTCCAGAACGCCCACGACGGCATTGCGCGTGTGCTCATGCTCATCGGTCTGCACCCAGTGGGACGCCTCGTCTTCCATGTCGTCGAGCATGCGGGCGATCGGAAACAGCGCGCGTTTCAGGATGACGGCCTCGCGGCGTGACTGGCCGATGCGTCCGGCCAGGGAGGACAGACGACCGGGCCAACGCTGCTCCAGCAGCGTGTCCTCAATCGCGTCGAGATCATTGGCCAATGTCACCAGGCGGGCGCGGGCGGCGCGGGCGAAGTCGACGAGGCACAAATCCACCACGGCGGCAGGCCCGTGCGGCACGGCGCCGGATCGCGCAAAGGCGGCACGTGTCTGGTGATAGACCGCGGCCAGGGAGCGGACGCCGCGCCGGCGGGCGGTCACCAGCCGTTCCCGCGTGGCCGCGAAGTGCCAATGGATCAGATCGAACTCATTCACATCCCCCGTCCGCGCATAGCTCGGCAGCACACCGGCGATCACATCGGCATCGGGGACGATCCTGGGCGTTTCGTCTGTCCCGGTCAGGATTGCCCGCACGTCGTCGGGCCACGTCTGATCGGCTTCCAGAACAGCGCGGGCGCGGGCATTCACCAGGTCGTAATGCAGCCATGTCCAGGAAGGTTGGTCGCCGACCTGGGGAAAATTCAGGCTCCAGACCAGGCCATCCGCATGGATATCGTCGATGCTACCTTCCCCGTGATGGTCTTCGTACATGCGGGCTCCGCGAGGTTGCTGGTCCGGGGAAACCGACCTGCACCGGCAGGTGTCGTCGCTAGGAGATGTTTTGGATTGGCCCCGCCGAGAGCCCCGATGGCCTGAGCGGCCGTGTCGCATTTTCGGCGGCGCTGCGCTAGACTGATTCCAAACACGGATCAGGAGACCGATCATGACCGAAGCCTGCATCGTCGGCTGGGCGCATTCGCCCTTCGGCAAGCTTGACGATCCCGATATCGAATCGCTGATCGGCCGCGTCGCCGGTGCGGCCATCGCCGATGCGGGGCTGGAACCGCACGATGTGGAGGCAACGTTCCTCAGCCTGTTCAACAACGGGTTCTCGAATCAGGATTTCCCGGCGTCGCTGGTGTTGCAGCATGTTCCGGAACTTCGGTTCACGCCGATCACCCGTTACGAAAATGCATGTGCCTCGGGTTCGGCGGCGATCCATGGCGCGCGGGACTTCCTGTTGGCCGGGCGGGGGCGCTTCGCCCTGGTGATCGGGGTGGAGAAGATGACCTCGACCCCGGGCAAGGAGGTTGGCGACATCCTGCTGAAGGCGAGTTACCAGAAAGAGGAAGCCGACATCCCGGCCGGTTTCGCCGGTGTATTCGGGCGGATCGCGGAGAAGTATTTTCAGCGCTACGGCGATCAGTCCGATGCTCTGGCGGCGATCGCGGCGAAGAACCACAAGAACGGTGTGGACAACCCCTATGCGCAGATGCGGAAGGATTTCGGCTACGACTTCTGCCGCAACGTGTCTGAAAAGAACCCCTACGTGGCGCCACCGCTGAAGCGGACCGACTGCTCGCTGGTGTCGGACGGTGCGGCCGCGCTGATCATGACGGATGAGGCAACCGCGAAGGCGATGGGCAAGGCGGTGCGCTTCAAGGCGGCCGTGCAGGTCAACGACTTCCTGCCGATCAGCAAGCGCGACATCACCCAGTTCGAGGGTGCGGCCCATGCCTGGGCAAAGGCGCTGCGTGCGGCCGACATGAAGCTGGAAGATCTGTCCTTCGTCGAAACACATGACTGCTTCACCATAGCGGAATTGCTGGAATATGAGGCGATGGGCCTGACCGCACCCGGCCAGGGCGCGCGCGCGATCCTGGAAGGGTGGACGGCGAAGGATGGCAGGCTGCCAATCAACCGCTCGGGCGGGCTGAAGGCGAAGGGGCATCCGATCGGTGCGACCGGGGTGTCCATGCATGTGATTACGGCGATGCAGTTGACCGGTGAGGCGGGTGACATGCAATTGCCCAAGGCCGATGTCGCGGGTGTGTTCAATATGGGTGGGGCGGCGGTGGCGAATTACGTCTCCATCCTGGAGCCGGCGCGCTAGGGGAGGGGTAGGGCGGGGCTTTGCCCCGGACCCCACCAGGAGGGCTTTGCCCTCCTCGACCTCCCACCAAAGGCGCGGCCTTTGGAATGCGATTTTGTTGGCGTTTGAACCCCTGGCCTACTCGGACGTTTCGAGGTCCGAGTAGGCCAGGGGTTCAAACGCCAACGATCCGGTTCCAAGGGCCGTCGCCCTTGGTGGGGTGTCCAGAGGGGCAAAGCCCCCTTTGGCGGGGTTCCGGGGCGGAGCCCCGCCCCTAACCCCAGGAAGGAGGCGCTCCCGTGATCCCAACCTCGAACCTCGCCCATCTCCTGGTACAAACCGCCAAGCGCTTCCCTGACCATCCCGCCATCATCTGGCGGGACACAACATGGACCTGGGCGGATTTTCTCAGACGCGTGCAAGCCGCGGCCGGATCGCTGCGCCAGCGCGGCGTGCAACATGGCGACCGCGTGCTGGTGCATGCCCGCAACTCCAACGCCGTTCTGGAAACCATGTTCGCGACCTGGACCATCGGCGCAACCTGGGTGCCCACCAATTTCCGCCTGACCCCGCCCGAGGTCGCCTATCTCGCGCTGTCCTCTGGCGCCTCCGTGCACATCTTCGACAGCGCCTTCCCAGAACATGCGGCCACCGCAAAAGCGGAAAACCCCTTCTGTCGCCTGGAAGTCTTCATCGGCGACGGCCCGTTGGAGTGGGAAACGCTGGCCACTCATGCCCATCCGGTGACAACGCTCGCCGATGTGGACCGCGACCATCCCGCCTGGTTCTTCTACACCTCCGGCACCACTGGGCGGCCGAAAGCCGGTGTCCTGACCCACGGGCAGATGGAATATGTCATCTGCAACCATCTCTGCGACCTGATGCCCGGCACGACCGAGCGGGACGCGTCATTGGTGGTGGCTCCGCTGTCGCACGGTGCCGGTATCCACGCTCTGCCGCAGATTGCCCGGGGCGCGCCAACCATTCTGCTGTCAGGCGAGCGGCTGGATTGCGAGGAAGCCTGGCACCTGATCGAAAAGCACCGTGTCAGCAACATGTTCACCGTGCCGACGATCCTGACCATGCTGACCCGGCACGATGCGGTGGACCGCTACGACCATTCATCCCTGCGCCACGTCATCTATGCCGGCGCGCCGATGTATCGCGCTGATCAGCTTCACGCCCTGCGCAAACTGGGCAAGGTCATCGTGCAGTATTTCGGCATGGGCGAGGTGACCGGCAACATCACCGTGCTACCGGCGGACTTGCACAGCGAGAACGATGACGAAATGCCCATGGGAAGCTGTGGGTTTCCGCGCACCGGCATGGATGTCGCGATCCTGGACGATGCCGGCACCCACCTGCCGCCCAACACGACCGGCGAAATCTGCGTGCGTGGCCCGGGCGTGTTCGCCGGCTACCATAACAACCAGGAAGCAACCGAAAAGGCGACCGGCTTCGGCTGGTTCCACACCGGCGATCTCGGCCATATGGACGCGCGCGGCTTTGTCTATATCACGGGGCGCGCCTCGGACATGTATATCTCCGGCGGGTCCAACGTGTATCCGCGGGAAATCGAGGAAGCGCTGCTGCTGCATCCCGCCGTCGCGGAAGCCTGCGTCCTGGGCATGCCGCACGACAAATGGGGAGAAACTGGCGTCGCTGTCCTGGTGCTGGAACCGGACGCCACCGTCTCGGAGGCGGCACTGCTGGCGCACCTGGACGGCCGGCTGGCAAAATACAAATGGCCGACGCAGTTCGTGTTTTGGCGGGAGTTGCCGAAATCCGGCTACGGCAAGGTAACCAAGCGTGACGTGAAACGCCTGCTGGAGCGCGCGTGACCGACCCTCTGGCCCGCATGTTGGAATGGCGGCACCCTGTGCGCGCCCGTCCGGACATCGGTTTGCAGGCGCGCGGTTCGGCGTCCTTCGTTGCCAACCGGCTCCCGCCACGGCGGCGGGACGCCCCTGCCACCGATGCTGCGTTTGGTTCGTGGTGCCTCGTTTCAGGAGATCCATCCGATGCATGATCCCGCCAAGATCACCGACTATCACGCGCATATCTACTACAACGCGGTCAGCCGCGAGCGGGCGGCGCAACTGAGGACCTGGGTGGAGGAACGGTTCACCGTCCGCATGGGGCGCTGGCACGACGTACCGGTCGGGCCCCATCCCGCGGCCATGTACCAGGTCGCCTTCGCCCCGGACCAGTTCCCGACCTTGGTGCCGTTCCTGATGATGAACCGCATGGGCCTGACGGTGCTGCTTCATCCCGAGTCCGGCCGCCCTCGCGACGATCACACCGTGAATGCCACCTGGATGGGGGAAGTGCTGCCGTTGCGCACCGAGATCCTGCGGGAAACCGACGCCGGGTGAAGCGGAGAAGACCCGGAACGACTGCGTGCCCCACTGTCCATCGGAGACGATCCAAGCATGAAGCGCCGCCACCTCCTGGCCGTGTTGGCCGCGTTGCCGCTGACGGCCTATGCGCAATCGAGGGACCCGACCGGCCCCCAGCCCGAACTATCGAAGGAAAAGCTGGTCATCGTCACAAAGGGTGGCCAGCAGCACGTCTTCAACGTCGAGATGGCGTTGACGTCGGAACAGCAGACAGTGGGGGAAATGTTCCGCACCACGGTCCCCGAGGACGGCGGCATGCTGTTTGACTGGGGCTCGCCGCGGACTTCGATCATGTGGATGAAGAACACGCTGGTCCCGTTGGACATGGTGTTCATCAACGCCGATGGCACGATCCGTTCGATCGCGGAGAACACCGTGCCGCACAGCCTGGCAGCCATCGACAGCCGCGGCCCGGTCCGCGCCACGCTCGAACTCCGCGGTGGCACCACCGTTCGGTTGAACATCCGGGTGGGGGATACGGTGCGGCAGAGGATTTTCGGTAATCCACCTTGATGGTCGGCACCGGCCGACCACAATGCGCGATCGCTCGCCGCGCGCCGGTGCATTTCGCCGGGACAGGCCCCATATTGGTATTCCTCAAGCAAGGTGACGAAACAAGTGGTAGCGATCCCGATCACGACCTCGATGGTGCATGCCGCTTTTGATGCGACTGCCAAACAGACCGAACCATCCAACGGGGCGCAGTTCCAGGCGGGCGACTTTGTCGTCTACCCCACGCACGGTGTCGGCAAGGTGGACCGGGTCGGCGCGCAGGAGATCGGCGGGCATTCGCTCAACCTGATCCAGATATCCTTCGAAGATAACCAGATGACCCTGCGCGTGCCCGTCTCCCAGGCGGGCGTGTGCGGCCTGCGCAAGATCGCCACCAGGGAGGCGATGGCCGACGTGCTGGTCACTCTCGCCGGCCGCCCCCGCGTGAGCCGACTGCTTTGGGCTCGTCGGGCACAGGAGTTCGTGGCCAGGATCAACTCGGGCGACCTGACGGTGTTGGCGCAGGTGGTGCGCGATCTGCAGAAGGCGGCGGATGGGTCAGGTTCCAGCTACAGCCAGCGCAACCTGTTCGAACTGGCAATCGACCGGCTCGCCGGCGAATACGCGGCGGTTACCGGTGTCGACAAGACGGAGGCGCTGAACCGGCTGACACAGGCGCTGCGGGAGACGAAGGCGCAGGAGGTCGTCGTGGTCGAGGATGCGATGGTCGCACCTGAAATTGCCCCGGCCGAGGCTGTCTCCGAGGCTATCGCGCAATAGTGTTAATTATTTTTGTGGCGAAATCGGCACCGCGGCCCCATGTTAGGGGCACGGCACTTTTCTGCGTAGACTGGTTGTACCTGCCCTGGCGATGATCTCGCATCCGGTGACCAAGGTTTTTGAAAAGTATTTCGGCCCACGCGATGTGGGCCGCCGGATTGCACGGAGTTACGACTATGTCTCAAGGAACGGTTAAGTGGTTCAATTCGCAGAAGGGTTTTGGCTTCATCCAGCCCGATGATTCGTCCAAGGACGTCTTTGTCCACATTTCGGCGGTGGAGCGGGCTGGTCTTTCCGGCCTGAACGAAGGCCAGAAGCTGACCTATGACCTGGAGCAGGGTCAACAGGGCAAGACCTCGGCGATCAACCTGAAGTCGGTCTGACCACCGGAGCCGGCGCCGTCTTGCCGCGGCGCCGGTCACGAGGGAAGACCCGATGGACCGTGTTGTGTTCGCGGCCCGCCGATCCGGCCGGCCGAAGGCCCGGTGATGCCCGGATGGGCGCATTGGCTGATGTTCGAGATGCCATTATTCGCGGTGGTGATCGTCGGCACGCATCTGATGGTGTCGTGCGGTCAGACGGTCCTGCATCACTGGGTGGGCCATAAGCGATTCGGCGGACGGTTCTTCCGTAACCACATCAGTTTCCATCACACATTCTATGCGCGTGGCCACCTGGAATCGGCGATCTATCGCGGCTCCGGCGGCAACAACACGCCCTTCTTCGTGGTGCCTATCGCACTGGTCGCGGCTGGCCTGTTTTTCGTGCTTCCGACCGAGCTGTTTCTGACCCTGATCCTGGCGTCAGGCGCCTCGTTCGGTGCTCACGTAGTGCTGGATCGGGCGTATCACGTGCATGGTTCCTGGCTGACCCGGTTCGCCTGGTTTCGGCGCAAGCAGCAGCTCCATTTCGTGCATCACCTGCATGCCAACGCCAATTTCGCGGTGATGGATTTCTTCTGGGACCGCGTGTTCCGAACCTTCCGCAATCCGGACACCGGCGGGCGTTGAGCGTCTCGGGGCGGTCACAATCGCAGTGACCCCGTTGCTCGCCGGCCGATCGATGGGGCAATCGTCCAACGGAACTGGTATAACGCTTGCCTTGGCGGGCCTGGCCCCATAGGGTCCCGCCCGAGTCGTCGGGGTGTGGCGCAGCCTGGTAGCGCGCCTGTTTTGGGTACAGGAGGTCGTGGGTTCGAGTCCCGCCGCCCCGACCAGGCTATCGAAGACCACTCTGCCGGAGAATCGCCCATGCGTGCCCGCATCTACCAGCCGCCGAAAAACGCCATGCAATCCGGCTGGGCGAAGACGCACGAATGGGTGCTGGAGTTTATCCCCAGCGCCCCGAGGCGAGCGGATCCGCTGATGGGTTGGATCGGCAGCGAGGACACGCAGAAGCAGGTCCGCCTGACCTTCGCCACACGCGATGAAGCGGTCTCCTATGCCGAACGCAATGGCGTGCAGGCCGAGATCGAATTGCCGCAACCCCGCCGCGTCCGCCCCAAGGCTTATGCCGACAACTTCAAATACGGCCGGACGGTGAACTGGACGCATTGACCCGGCCGCCGGGTCCCGTCCGGTGGCGGTCTATACCGAGGTTACCGATGAAGCGCTTGCCGCCTTCCTGACCGATTACGATATCGGCTCGATGGTGGCGTTTCGCGGCATCGCCGAGGGGGTGGAGAATTCCAACTTCTCGCTGCGGACAACGTCCGGCGACTTCATCCTCACCCTGTATGAAAAGCGTGTCGATCCGTCGGACCTGCCCTGGTTCCTGGGGCTGATGGAGCATCTGGCGCAGCGTGGGATCGTCTGCCCGCAGCCGGTGCGGGGGCGGGACGGCGTGGCGCTACGGCATCTCAGTGGGCGGCATGCGGCGATCACCACATTTCTGCCGGGTGTATGGCCGCGACGGGTGCGGGTAGAGCATTGCGGGCCGGTGGGGTCCGCGCTTGCCGCCTTGCATCTGGCGGGGGCGGATTACGCACCGCGTCGGATCAATGCCCTGGGGCCGCATGACTGGCCGCCGTTGCTGGAATGTGCGCGCGCGCGCGCCGATGAGGTCCAAGCAGGGCTTGCTCTGGACCTGGACCAGGCCTTGGCATCCATTCTGGCTGCCTGGCCGGCCGATCTGCCGATCGGGCATATCCACGCTGACTTGTTTCCGGACAATGTGTTTTTCCTGGATGGCCGGTTGTCGGGCCTGATCGACTTCTATTTCGCCGCGACCGACCTGCTGGCCTTCGATATCGCGATTTGCCTCAATGCCTGGTGCTTCGAGCAGGACTTTTCGTTCAACGTCACCAAGGCGCGCGCCCTGTTGTCGGCCTATCAGGCGGTCCGGCCGCTCTCCTCGGCGGAACGAGCGGCCTTGCCGGTGCTATGCCAGGGCGCGTCGATGCGTTTCTTGCTGACCCGGTTGTTCGACTGGTTGAACACGCCAGCGGGCGCGTTGGTCGTGCGCAAGGATCCGCGCGAGTATTTCCGCCGCCTACGCTTCCATTTGTCTGCCCGGGATGAACACGCCTATGGCATCTGAGGACGTCACCGTGTCACTTCCGGTCGACCCGGATCAGGTCGTGGATATTTGGACGGATGGGGGTTGCAGGCCGAATCCCGGGCCGGGTGGATGGTCGGCGATCCTGGTGTTCCGTGGCGTGGAGAAGGAACTCTCCGGTTATGAACCGGACACCACGAACAATCGCATGGAGTTGACGGCGGCGGCCTCGGCCCTGGAGACTTTGAAGCGGCCATGCCAGGTGCGGCTTTACACCGACAGCGAATATCTGAAGAACGGCATTACCCGCTGGCATCAGGGGTGGGTGCGAAAGAACTGGCGCAACGCGAATGGCGATCCGGTGAAGAACATGGATCTGTGGAGGCGGATCCTGGATGCGGCCGCCACGCATCAGGTGGAGTGGCACTGGGTGCGCAGCCATGTGGGCATTCCGCTGAATGAACGGGCCGACAAGCTGGCGACTCAGGCGCGAGAGGATGGGATCAGGCAGACGCCGCGACGTCGCTGAATCAGGTTTGCCGCTTCCCGCCCTTCGCCGCCGCCAGGGCCGGCAAGGTCAGGTTTGGCCGTACGACGTCCGTTGCCAATCCCACTGCCTCCAGCAATCTGACGCAGGCGAAGACCCCATCGAACTCCCATTTTGTGCGACCGTGCGACGCGGAGCGCGGATCGATGTGGTGATTGTTATGCCAGCCTTCTCCGTTCGATAGCAGGGCGACGACCCAGTTGTTGCGGCTGTCATCGCCGGTATCGTAGGTGCGGTACCCCCACAGATGCGCGGCCGAGTTGACCAGCCAGGTAATGTGCCAGACGACGACAGTTCGGACGAAAACGCCCCAGAGCAGCACGCTGACTCCCAATTGGGCGGCTTCCGCAGGATCGCCGCCAACCAGCAGCCCGGCCATGAGTCCGATGGCGAAGAACACCGCCCAGGAGCCGATGATAATGATCGGATATAGATATGATTTCTCCAGGCGCCGGTAGAACGGGTCGCGGAGGATGTCCTTGGCGTAGCGGTCGTAGATGCCAAGGCGAGCAAGGTCGCGGTTTTCCAACAGCATCCAGCCGACATGGCCCCACAGAAAATTCACCAGCGGACTGTGCGGGTCGTCCTGCCGGTCGGAGAACTGGTGGTGCCGCCGGTGCACCGCCACCCAGCGCGCGGGGGTATCCTGCATGCAGCACATTCCCAGAACCACGAGCCCGTGTTCCAGCCATTTCGGGCAGACCATGCCTCGATGGGTCAGCAGGCGATGGTAGCCGAGATTGACGCCGAGGCTGCCGAACACGAAAATACCGAGCGCCCCGAGGATGACGCCGGTCCAACTGAAGAACCAGGGCAGCACCGCCAGCAACGCGACAAGATGATAGACTCCGACGGTGATTGCGTATGACCAGACGACCCGTGTCCGATCGACGGCCGCAGGCCGCGGGAGGCGTTGGCCCAATGAGTGGACGCGCGTGGCGGCGGTGTCGTTCAGCACGGATACCCGTTCGACCGCCTGTCCGTCGCGGGTCGCCTTTCTGCGACGCTATGTGGCCCGAAGGGCGGATGGAGGCAAGTTCACCCAGGTTCGTTTCGGTTGGCGTCCATCGGTTCGGCGGTCGGCGCAGGGGCCAGTCCACTGGTTCGACCGTGGCGCTGCAAGCTCCTAGCCGTGCCGCACCGACCAGAGATCCAGTTGGCGGCCGATTTCGGTCAGGACAGCGGCCCAGTCGCCTTGCCTGGGTTGGCGGAACAGTCGCATCGTTGGATACCAGGGTGTGTCGGCCCGACCTTGCAGCCAGCGCCAGTCGGCGCTGTGCGCCAACAGCAGCCAAACCGGCTTGCCCAACGCTCCCGCAAGATGCGCCACCGCGGTATCGACCGTGATCACCAGATCCATCAGAGAAATCAACGCCGCCGTCTCGGTGAAATCGGTCAGGCTCCCGCTGTTGTCGGTAATCAGATCCCAGTCGTCGAGGATGGTGCGGTCGGCGGGACGGACGTCGCGCTGGATGACGTGCCATTCCAGGTCCGTCCGCTCCACCAGGGGGGCCAGGCCCGCCAGCGGGATGGAGCGGCTGCGATCGCTGGCGTGCGACGCGCTGCCGGACCAGGCCAGACCGACTCGCATGCGTTGCCACGGGTCGAGAACCCGCGTCCAGGCGGCAACCCGATCAGGGCGCGCCGACAGATAGGGAATGGCTGCCGGGACGGTGTCCAATCGGGTTCCGAACACGTGTGGCAGGCTCATGAGGGAGCACTGCAAATCGAAGGACGGTAGCTTCTCACCTTGTTCGAACACGGCAGAGACGCCGGGCAGGCGGTCCAGCACCGATCGCAGGCCGAACTGCACCTCCAGCAGTACCGTCGCACCGAATTGCGCGACCAGTGGGGCATAGCGGACGAATTGCAGGGTGTCTCCCAGCCCCTGTTCAGCGTGCAGCAGGATCGAGCGACCCTGGATGCCGCTTTCGCCCCGCCACCATGGCTGGGGGAAATGCCGGCGTCCCGCCACCCCCAGTGGCAGTTGCAGGCGGCATTCATGTCCTGCCCAGGCCTCGGGCCATTCTCCCAGGCTCAGGCGCGTCAGGCTGTCGAAATAGCGGACACGCGGATCGCCGGGCTTCAGGGCCAGCGCGAGCCGGTATTGATGGATCGCTTCCTTGGGCCGCCCAAGCCGGCCCAGGATGCTGCCCAGGTCGCAATGCGCGACGGCCTTGTCGGTGGCGCGCCACAGCGATTCCTGCGCCCAGCGCAGCGCGTCCTCCGGCCGGTTCACCGAAACCAACGCCGCGGCCAGGTTGCCATAGGCATGCGCCAGCCGAGGGTCCAGGGCGACCGCGCGCTCCAGGTGATGTACGGCTTCTTCGTGGCGGCCCAGCGCCCGCAGGGTTTCCCCCAGGTCGTTGCGGGCATTGGCGTGGTTGGGATCAATGGCGATGGCGGTGGACAGATAGGTCTCGGCCTCGTTCAGGCGTCCACCCAGATAGCAGAGATGGCCGATGAAATAGAGCGCGTGGGCATCGCGTCCGCCATGGCCGACGGCGAGCCGCAGCAGCGCCTCGGCGCCCGCATGGTTGCCGATGGCGTAGGCTTCGTAGGCCAGCCCGACGAGCTCCTCAGTATAGGGGTTCATGCGGCTTCCCCTGTCGTCCCATCGTCCAGGGCCTGGACAACCGACGCGACCACGCTGGTCCAGTCATGCAAGGCCAGTTGTCGGAACAGCCGCATTGTCGGGTACCACGGGCTGGTGGCGCCATGTGTCATCCACCGGTAGTCGGCGCCGAGCGGGAGCAGGGTCCAGGTGGGACGCGCCATGGCGCCGGCCAGATGGGCGAGCACCGTGTCGACGGTGACGACCTGATCCATCAACGCCAGCAGCGCCGCGGTGTCGGCGAAATCGGCCAAGTCGCGGCTGTGGTCGACGAGCCGGCTCATCCCATCCGAGGTTTCCCGGTCCTCCGTCCGGAGTTCCGTCTGAGCCACATGGAAGACGCAATCTTCGCGCTCCAGCAGCGGGGCCAGGACGGCCAGCGGCATCGACCGGTTCCAGACGGTGTCCGAGCCTGACCAGGCAATGGCGATCCGCCGCCGTCCATCGGGTGGCCCCAGGCGTTGCCGCCATTGGGCCACGCGGTCGGGATCGGGCGCGATATAGGGCACGGTGGCGGGGATGGTATTGCGATCGGTGCGGAACGCGCGCGGCAGGCTCATCAGGGAGCATTGCAGGTCGAACGGGGGCAATCTATCGCCCCGCCCGAAGACGCCGGCAACGCCGTCCATCCCCGAGAACAGGGGCTTTAACCCGGATTGCACCTCCAGCAACACCCGGGCGCCGCGGGCGATGACCAGGGGCACATAGCGGATGAACTGGCATGTGTCGCCATGGCCCTGTTCGGCGTGCAGCAGGATTGTCCGGCCGGGCAGGTTGTCCTCACCCAGCCAGGCCGGCACATCGAACACCCGCCGGTGGTCGCGCCCCAAGGTCGCATACCAGCGCGCCTCATGCCTGCGCCAACCATTCGCGAAATCGCCCAGAGCCAGGCTGGCCAGGGCCTCCAGGTAGCGGGCGTCGTTGTTGGAGGGTTGCAGGCGGTAGATGGCGCGATAATGCTCGATCGCCTCCGGGTAACGGTTCATCGCACACAGGACGGAGGCGATATCGGCATGCGCACCGGTCTGCTCGGGATTCAGGGCCAGGGCCTGTTCCAGGACCGGTAGCGCGGCCTCCGGGTGCCGCATGGTCAGCAGCAATCCCCCCAGATTGGCACCGATTTCCGCCCGATCCGGGGCCAGCGCCATCGCTCGCCTGAACAACGCCACGGCTTCGGCGTTACGGCCCTGGGATCGCCTGGCATCGGCGAGGTTGTTGTAGAGCGTGGCATCGCCGGGCGCCTGTTCCAACGCCGCGGCGTAATGATCGGCGGCTTCATCATACTCTCCGCGCAGGCGGGCGAAATAGCCCAGATAGCCCAGGACCTCCGCGTCGCCGCCGCCCGCGTCCCGGGCGGCGCGGATATGGGTCTCGGCCGCGGTCAGGTCGCCGGTCTGGAATGCGGTTCGTCCGCGGTCGAGGTGCTGGTCGGCGTTGCTGTTCACGCGGCGTGTCATACCAGTTGCACGCGGCCGGCCAAAATCTGGCGAGCGGATGGACGCTCGGCCTCGGGGGGAAAGCACGGTGCCTTCCCCGGCATCCATCGGCATACCCCGCCCAAGCGTGCCCTTCGGATCACATACCCGGCGGATCGCATGCCAGTTGGATCAAATGGCCGGCGGATCACATACCCGGCGGATCAGGCGTCTTCGGTCATGTAATGATCGCGGTACCGCGTCCGCAAACTCATCTTCTGCAGCTTTCCGGTGGCGGTGTGCGGCAATTCCGGCACCACGAGGACCTGGTCCGGTAGCCACCATTTGGCGACCTTGCCCTCATAGACATCCAGCACCGAGGCCGGATCTATCGTGTGTCCAGGGCGCGCAACCACGAGCAACAGGGGGCGTTCGTCCCATTTCGGATGGCGCGCGGCGATGACCGCGGCCTCGGCCACGTCGGGGTGGGAGACGGCGATGTTTTCCAAGGTGATGGAGCTGATCCATTCGCCCCCCGACTTGATGACATCCTTGGAGCGGTCGGTGATCTCCATGAAGCCGTCCGGATCGATCGTGGCCACGTCGCCGGTGGCGAACCAGCCATCCGGTTCCAGCGCGCTTCCCGGGGTGTCGCCGTAATAGGCGCTGGTGACCCAGGGGCCGCGCACCATCAGGTCTCCGAACGCGACGCCGTCCCAGGGCAGTTCGCGGCCTTCACCGTCCACGATCTTCATGTCCAGCCCGGGCAGAATGCGGCCCTGTTTCAGGGTATGGCGCACAAAATCGTCACCCGTCAGATCGGCCTGGGCTGGCTTCGGGGCATTGTAGGTGCCGACCGGGCTCAGTTCCGTCATGCCCCAGCCATGTTCCACGATCACGCCGTATTCGTCGCGGAACGCCTCGATCAGCAAAGGCGGCGCGGCCGATCCGCCGGTCATGATCCGCTTCGTCGCTGTCAGTTTCTCACCGCTGGAGCGAAGGTGCTGCAACAATCCCAACCAGACCGTCGGCACCCCGCAGGTCACCGAAACCTGTTCCTCGTTCAGGACGTTCGCCATGCTGGCGCCATCCAGATGCCGTCCGGGCAGCACAAGGGCCGCACCGGTCAGCGCCGTGGCATAGGGGATGCCCCAGGCATTGACGTGGAACATCGGCACCACCGGCAGGATGCGGCTGGTGGCGCGCAGGCATAGCACGTCCGGCATTGTGATCGCATAGGCGTGCAAAGCGGTCGAGCGGTGGCTGTACAGCACGCCCTTCGGCCGACCGGTGGTGCCCGAGGTATAGCATAGCGCGCTGGCGGTGTTCTCGTCGAAGCTGGTCCAGGTGTAGTCGTCGTCCGACCCGTCCATCAGCGTGTCGTAGCAAAGCAGTTGCATGCCGGGCGCCAGGGTAACCTCGGGCATATTGGCCGCATCGGTCATCATCACCACGGCGCGGACATGGTCCTTGATGTGAGGCGCGACGGCCGAGACCAGAGGGGCGAAGCTGACATCGGCGAACAACACCTTATCCTGGGCGTGGTTGACGATATAGGCGATGTCGTCGGGATGCAGTCTGGGATTGATGGTGTGGCAGATCGCTTGCATGCCCGGCGCGGCGTAATAGACCTCCAGGTGGCGGTAGCCGTTCCAGGCGAGCGTGCCGACCCGGTCCTGCGCCCCGATCCCCAGTCTTTGCAGCACGCGAACCAGGCGGCGGGAGCGGCGTTCCACGTCTGACCAGGTATAGCGGTGGGTTTCGCCCTCATGCGTGCGGGAGATGACCTCGGCCTTGGCGTGGTGCCGAGCGGCGTGGGTGAGGATGGATGAGATCATCAGCGGGTGGGGCTGCATGAGACCGAGCATGGTGGTTCCCTCCGGGGTGGCGTCGTTGCGCTGGGTTCGGGTAACGATCATACGCAAGTCCGAGCAAATTGGATGCGGGAGAACACCATGAATCCGGTCATGATCATCACCGGCGGAAGCCAGGGCATTGGCGCCGCCGCCGCCCGGATGGCGGGCGCGCGTGGCTACGACGTCGGCGTGACCTACCAGACCAATCAGGCATTGGCCGACCAGGTCGTGGCCGACATCAAGGGCCTCGGACGTCGTGCCATTGCCGTGCAGGCGGAAATGGCCAGTGAGGCTTCCATTCTGGCGCTGTTCGCCACGGTGGATCGGGAACTCGGTCCGGTGACAGCGCTGGTGAACAATGCCGGCGGCCCCGGCCCGACCTGCAAGATCGACGGTGTCACCAGCGCGATCCTGGACGAGGTGATGGCGGTCAATGTCCGCGCCCCGTTCCTGACGACCCGCGAAGCGATCAAGCGCATGGCGACCGATCTCGGCGGCAAGGGGGGCTCGATCGTCAACGTCTCCTCCCGCGCATCGGAAATCGGCGGGGCGGGGGAGTGGGTGCACTACGCCGCCTCCAAGGGCGCCGTCGACAGTCTGACGATCGGCGCGGCGCGGGAGCTGGCGGCGCGCGGCATCCGGGTCAACGCGGTCAATCCCGGTCTGATCGAGACCGACCTGCACGCCCGCGCGGGCCTGCCAGACCGGCTTACCCGTTTGGTCGGCGGCGTGCCCATGGGCCGCACCGGCAGCGCCGAGGAAGTGGCCGAGGCGATCTTGTGGCTTGCCTCCGACGCCGCATCTTACATTACGGGCATCCTGGTGCCGATCTCCGGAGGACGTTGAATGGATCCGAAATCTGCTCTCATCGTTGGTGCTGGCTCGGGGTTGAGCGCGTCCCTGGCCCGCTTGTTCGCCCGCAAGGGGTTGCAGGTGGCGCTGGCGTCACGCAACCCGGACCGGCTGGCGAAACTGGCTGAGGAAACCGCCGCCGCCACCTTCGCCTGCGAAGCAAGCGAACCCGAGGAAGTGGCCGGCCTGTTCGACGTGGTCGTCGCGACGCAGGGGGAGCCGGATATCGTCGTCTACAACGCCAGCGCCCGGGCGCGTGGGCCGGTGACCGACCTGGATCCTGGCGATGTCGCGCGCGCCATCGCGGTCAGCGGTTATGGCGGGTTCCTGGTGGCGCAACAGGCCTCTCGATTGATGGTCGCGCGCGGGCAGGGGGCGATCCTGCTGACCGGCGCCTCGGCCAGCGTGAAGGGCTATGCCAATTCGTCCGCATTCGCGATGGGCAAGTTCGCGTTACGCGGGCTGGCGCAAAGCATGGCGCGGGAGCTGTCGCCCAAGGGCGTGCACGTGGCGCATTTCGTCATCGACGGTGGCATCCGCAGTGCGACCCGGCCCGACCCGAACGCCAACCCCGATAGTCTGCTGGACCCGGACGCGATCGCCGAGACCTATTGGCACGTCGCGACCCAGCCCCGCAGCGCCTGGACCTGGGAGGTCGAATTGCGCCCCTGGGTGGAGAATTTCTGACCCAGAGGGTATGAACGCGCTGAGCGGAACCTAACAGCGTGTGAGTCATGCAACTAAACAACGAGCCAGAGCGGTTTGCCGTTTCGGGTCACCGTGAAACCACTCTGGCATGACTGCGATAACGCGCATTTTTCTGCCAGGCGCGGGGGGATCGGCGGAATTCTGGCAACCGGTCGCTGATCGATTGCCAGCAGCGTGGCCGAAGATCCTGCTTTCCTGGCCCGGACTGGGTGATCAGCCGCATGATCCGGGCGTGAACGGCATCGACGATCTGGTCGGCCTGGTCACCGCACGCATCGCTGCCGCGGACGGGCCAGTGGATCTGATCGGTCAGTCCATGGGTGGGTTGATCACGATCCGGGCCGCGCTGCGACACCCGGACCGCATTCGGCGGATCGTGTTGACCGGCACATCGGGCGGGGTGGACGTGGCCGGACTAGGCGGCGTGGATTGGCGTGCGGACTATCGCCGCAATTTCCCGAATGCCGCCGGCTGGATTACCGAGACGCGGGCCGATCATGCCACCGATCTGCACGCAATTCAGGCACCGGTTCTGTTGCTTTGGGGCGATGTCGATCCGGTCAGTCCCTTGGCTGTCGCGCATTATCTGGCGGAGCGGCTCCCGCGCGCGACCCTGGCCATCGTTCCGGGTGGAGATCATGCGTTCCCGTTCATGCTGGCAGATCTGACCGCGCCGCCGATTGCCCGCCACCTGGGGTGATCGCCGGACGGTTACGCCATGATCACGTTGAGCGGGAGGTGGCGTCAGTTCTCTAGGGGCTGGCCTCGTTTGCCTTCGACTGGCCAGCCAGCAGCGGGGCGCCGCGCCCGTCTCATTGCAATCTGCGCAGTTGCAATCTGCGCAGTTGCAATCTGCGCCGTTTGCGTCAGACGAACAGGCAGGAGAGGACGAAACCGATCACCGTCAACACAAGCGAAACCGCGAGTACGGTGACGACGCGGCCGGAGATCACGCCCTGGCGAATGCGGTCGGTGGGCGACGGCGCGGGAGGCTTTTCCTGTGTCATCCTTCTACAATGCGACATCAGCGCATCGGTTCCACTGTGCGGCGTGAGCAGCAGGCTACAGTGTCCGACGGGAACCGGGCCGTTTCCGTCGCACGTAATCAGGGACGCCATGAGGCATGTTGGAGCACAGCGGGTTGCCCGACAATGAGCGGCCGAGGACCGCGCCCCCGCCGACGCAGTTCATCGTGCCAAATGCGCGCTGTTCACATATTGCTGGGAACCCTCATCGATCTTGACCGTTTCCATGGTGATGCCGACATGGAAAAGGAGTGCGCAATCATGCCTTCCAAACTCAAGCACCTTGCAATCGTCGCAATAGCGGCTTCGCTCCCGGGGCTCGCCTTCGCGCAAACCGCGGCTCAGCCCACCACACCGTCAACGATGCCGCCGTCCACAACCACAACCACAACCAAACCCAGCAGCCCTGCACCCATGCCGCAGGCGACAGTCCCCGCACCCCTGCGTGGCTCGGGTATGGCCGCCAAACCGAATGTCGACCCGCAGGCGCGCCGCGCCAGCCGCGTGATTGGCGCGAATATTGTCAACGAGGAGAACCGGACCGTCGGCGAGGTTCATGACCTGCTGATTTCCCCGGTCGGCAGCTCGGTCACGGCGGTGCTGTCCGTCGGCGGCTTCCTCGGAATCGGCGAACATTACGTCGCGATCCCGCTATCCGACCTTCAATGGAACGCTGCTCACAGCCGCTGGATGCTACCGGGGGCCACGGTGGAAAGTCTGAAAGCGACCCCGGCGTTCACCTATCCCGAACGTAGCTAGCAGGTGCATGTCCGCGAGGGTCTCCACGTAGTGATCCGGAGCAATCGACACCCGTCCTGACAGGGTGAGCTACGAACCGATGCGAGTCCTCGGCCGCGGCCTCCCGCGGCCGAAGACTTTTACGAGACCGGCATAGAGCGGTTTGCCGCTTCCAGTCGTGGTGAAACGGCTCTAGCGACCGGGCACAGCCGGAAGGGGGCGCAGGGCACCGGCCAGGACTGTGAGCATCGCCGCGGCCTCGAACCCCGCGGCGATGGCCAGCACGGCTCCGTAGCCGCCGAAGGCATCGCGCAACCCACCGTACAGCGCCGGGCCGAAGGCCGAACTGAGCTGAATGATCGTCGCCGCGACACTGTAGATAGCGCCGTAGGAGGCTGCCCCGAATTCCCGCCGTACCACGATGGGCGACAGCGTCGTGATCTGCCCCAGGCAGAACCCATAGAGCAGGCTGGTGCCGATCAGCACGACCGGGTCCGGAACGGCTGCCATCAGACCGAGTGCGAATGTCTGTACGGCGAAGATGACCACGGACCACAGGCGGACATTCACCCGGTCGGCGATGGTGGCCAGCACGAAGCGCCCGATCAGCCCGGTCAGGCCGGTGGCGGAGACGAGCCAGGCGGCCCCGACGGTGCCCAGCACGGGTTCGGCCAGTTTCAGGTGATGCGTCAGAAACCCGATCTGCACGGTCAGCCCCAATGCGAAGCCGATCGCGAGCGTCCAGAGCGCGACGGTCCGGATTGCGCTCGCGCGGGTCCAGTGCGCCACCGGGACAGCAATGGATCGGTCCGTTTGGGCCTGGGCACCGTCGGGAGCCAGGCCAAGTTCGGCGGGACCGCGATAGCGCAGGATGACGATGGCGAGCGGCAGCATGATCGCCGCGATCAGAAGCCCGGCGCCCAGCATTGCGGGGCCGAAGCCGAACCGGGCGATGGCCATCACCGTCAGCGGCACGATCACCATGGCACCGAAGCTCGCGCCCATCAAAGCGATGGCGACGCTGCGGCCCTGATGGCGCTCGAACCAGGGCGCGATTGTGGCTGACAGGCCGGTCAGCGAGAGCGTGGCATAGCCGAGGCCCAGGATGACGAAGGCGGCGAACAACTGCCATTGTTCGCCGGCGTGGCCGATCAGGATGACGGACAGGCTGAGTGCCATGATTCCGAAGACGAAGACGGGGCGGGAACCATGGCGGTCGATGGCCGCGCCGACCGTGGTCAGGGCGAGCGCGTTCGTCAGGTAAAACGTCGTGACGGCGGCGGAGACGAGGGAGACCGACCAGCCGGTCGCGCGTGTGACCTCCGAGAGGTAGACGCTGGCGCCGAACACGCCAAAGCCCCAGGTGAAGACCGCGGCCATGAAGCAGACGCCGACGACAAGCCAGCCATGATAGGGCAGGGCATGCCGCACCAGGGCATGCCGCACCACGGGCCGCGTCAGGGCACGCCGCATCAGTTGGGCACGGGGATGGGTCGGGTGGGCGGGGTTGTCACGCGTCGGCCAGGAACGCCTCGGCCTTCGCCCGGATCTCGGGCAGCACCGGCATCGACTGACGCTTGCGCAGATCGAACTGAACCATGACAACCTCCATCTCAGCGGCGGTTTCGCCGGAGTCCAGAGCCTGCATCCGATACAGCGCGGTCAGGGATTTCTCGCCCACGCGAAGCACTCCGCAGCGGATCAGCAGCAATTCGCCCACCCGTAATTCGGCCTTGTACGTGATCACGTGGCGGACATCGGCGAAGCCCACGCCGTTCTCGATATGCGACGCGGTGAAGCCCAGGCCGGCCAGAAGATGATAGCCGGCGTCATCGAACATCCCGACATAGTGGCGCGTCGTCATGTGTCCCATCGCATCGCACAGCCACGGATGCACGACCCCGCGATAGCATTCGATCATCTTCATCGTCCCACGCCTCCTGCCGTTCCGCCCGCCCGAGTCAGCCCGTGAACCCTTGACGTGGGCGGGCGGGCAGCCACTACTCCCGTTCATATTCGCCGCTAGGGAGGAACAAGGAAATGCCCGTCCGTCTCGTCGTCACCATCAATGCCGCCCCGGGTAAGGGAGCCGACCTCGCGCAGGAGTTCCGCAAGCGCTGCGCCGAGGTCGCGCAAGAACCCGGCTGCCAGCAGTTCGAGGTATTCCAGAGCGTGCTGAACCCGGACAAGCTGGCGCTTTTGGAACTCTGGGCCGACCAGGCCGCGCTCGATGTGCATGCGAAGGTGAATGCCACGCGCGCGCCGATGCCGCCGGGGTTGCGTTTGGGTGGCGGAGAGCGCGAGGACTACGAATACAGCCGTACGCGTTAGCGCATCATCACCCTGAGCGCACCGTAACAGGGTGTGAACCATTCGATAAAACAAGGAGGTAGAGCGATTTGTCGTTTCCGGTCACGGTGAGACCGCTCTAGCCTTTCGCTGTTGTCCGCCTCGGTCCGCAAGAACCCTCTGCCCGATCGTGTCACCTGGGTTGTCCCCAGGGGTGTCCTCTGGGTGCCCCCGGGGCTGGCCCTGGGCGCTTTGAGTTTGCGCGATGCGCCGGCATGGCGTTACCACGGTCGCGCGCCCGAATCGGGCCTGCTCCCCGATTCGGGGGACGCTTCGGTGCCGCGACCCAAGGAGGATTTCATGAAGGGCTTGACCATCGCCTGTCTCGCCGCGGCTGCGTTTCTGACAGCCTGCTCGTCCGACTCGACGACAGGGGCCGCCGACGGAACGGCGGGAGCCGGGGCCGCCGGAAGCGCATATGGCGCGGGCGGGGTCGGTGGCACCGATGGACGCGGCGTGGGAGCGGCCGGGCTGGGGGGTGCCGGGCAGGCCGAACCCGGATCGCAGGAGGACCTGGTCCAGTCGGCCGGCGACAAGATATTCTTCGGCAGCGACCAGAGCACGTTGAACGAACAGGCACGCACCACGCTGAACCGGCAGGTAGAATGGCTGCAGCGCAATCCACAGGTCAATATCTGGATCGCCGGCAATTGCGACGAGCGTGGCACCGAGGAATACAATCTCGCGCTCGGCCAGCGCCGCGCCAATGCGGATCAGGAGTATCTGGTGGCGCAAGGTATCGCGCGGTCGCGGATCGAGACCATCAGCTATGGCAAGGCCAGGCCGATCGATCCCGATTCGACCCCGCAAGCCTGGGCCCAGAATCGCAACGCCATCACCTCGGTGCGTTGACGCTTAGGCCGGTCGCGTGAATCGGAACACAGAGTCGAAGAGCCAGTGTCCTGGCCCGACGGCACGACCCGTCAGAGTGGGCAGACTAGTACTTCCCGCGAGAGGTACGAACGCCCTCGATGATGCCTCAAGCGACTCGTTTCGCCGACCCGATCCGAGTCGGCACTTCCGGCGAGATGTACTTGGCCACTCGGCCGGCATACGTCAAAGGGCCAGTCAATGATTCAAGATACCCTTGGACGTAGCCGACTTTACCTGCCAGACCGTGCATCATGGTCTCGGCCAAACAGTTGGCGCATGTTGTCCGTTTTGGGTCAGAATGAGCGTGCCCTGAAGCATGATAACGCTGCGCAGACCATAACAGATTGTGAATCATACGAAAAAAGTCGAGTGCCAGAGCGGTTTGCCGTTTCCCGTCAGGGTGAAACCGCTCTAGCAGCCTGTCGATCTTAGACCGATATCGAAACAATATCTTGCCGTTTCGGGCACATGGGATATAATATTACTACAGGCGCCGCCCAGAAGACATGAAGCTCCGGAAATTGGCGATTTTCGCCTAAGTCCGACAGGCTGCTAGGACGCCGGACAGGACTGAGCCGGAGTGATCCACCCCATGGCGGCGCCGGTCGGGTCGGTCAGGATCGCGATGCGGCCCACACCCGGCACGTCGAAGCACGGCCGCAACACCGTCGCGCCGTTTGCCTGAGCCGCGGCGATCCTTGTGTCGATGTCGTCCACCGCCAGATAGCTCATCCAGTGAGGAGGCACCCCGTCTGGCATGATACCCTGCATGGACATCATGCCGCCGACCGGTTTGCCGCCATGCTGGGCGACCCAATAGGTGCCGTCAGCCATCGGCATCGCCTCGAACGTCCAACCGATGACGGTGGTGTAGAAGGCTTTGGCCTTCGCGACGTCGTTGGTCATCAACTCGTTCCAGTAAAATGCGCCGTGGGCCATGGGATGGTCCTTTCGTGGGAAGGCGTGGGGGTGATGCCGGCTATTTCCGTCACCAGCTTGCTGCGGATCGCGCGGGCGAACTCCTCATAGCTACGTGCGGCGATCAGGAACGATCCCGGACCGCCGATGACGCTTTCGCGATAGTACTCGTCCAGATATGGCTCCAGCGCCAGGATAGGCAGGCCGTTGATGATGGTGCCGGCGGCGACGGCCTCATCCCGAGCGTGGTGTGCGGGACGTCCCCGGTTGTTGACGCCGTCGCCGGAGACGTCGATGACCCGCCGGCTTGCCGGAAACGGGCAGAGCGGAAACAGGGTCGATGCGAAATCGATCGCGCCGCTGACCGAAGTGCCACCGCCGAACAACGCCCGTTGGGATTGGTCGATGGCGGTGGAAAACGCCTCGGCGGTGGTGTCGCCGTCGATTAGGGTCCAGTTCACCGCCACGACATGCATCGCCGGACCGGTCCATTGCAGCATGGTGACAGCGATGGAGCCCGTCAGGGTGTTGCGAATGGCGGAACGGATGGCGGGGCTGCGGAATGCGGCGGCGTAACCGTCTTTCTGCAGCTGGAACCGATAGGCGTCGACGCTGCCGGAGGCGTCGACCGCCAGCACGAGTTGCAGCGACGTCGCGGTATCGGCCTTTGCAGCCGCGCTGCCGAACAGCAGCGGGAACAGATGGCGTCGACGGATCATATGCAGCTCCGGTGCTGCTGGTCAGACCAGCATGCGCCGGAAATGGGCGGGGTGGGAAGCAAAGGTTGTGCGCGACGCCGATAACCCGGTTCCAAGGCCCGTCGGCCTTGGCGGGGATCGAAGGGGCAGGGCCCCTTGGTCGGGGTTCGGGGCGGAAGCCCCGCCCTATCCAACCCCCTCCGTATGCGGCTTCAACACAGCGTTCAAGACCGCATGCACCGGGGTCGGAACGCCCAACTCCCGCCCCATCGCCACCACCTTGCCCGACAGCCAGGGCAGCTCGATCCGTCCGCCCCGGATCAGGTCATGCGCCATCGACGCCATCATGGTCGGCGGTGCATTGCGGCTGAACGCCTGCGTCCGCTCCAGCACATCATCCGGCAGTGCAATCCCCGCCGCTCGTCCCACCGCGATCACTTCCTCACTCGCGGCAGCGAACAGAGGTGCGATATCGGGATCGTCGCGCAATTGCCCGATCGGGCGGCGAGTGGCGGCCGTGAACCCGCTGTTGGTAGCCAGGATGATGAATTTCAGCCACAGCTCCGTCTTGATCCGGTCGCTGTGAGTGGCATCGAACCCAGCCTGCTTGCAGAGCGCCAGGAACCGCTCCCCCCGCTCGCTCTTGCCGCCGGCCAGTTCGCCGAATACCAGCCGCATGAAGGTTCCGGTCTGACGGATGACCCCGGGTTCGGCGATCGTCGCGCTGATCTGCGCCACCCCACCCATAACCGCCGCCGCCCCCAGGATCGGGATCAGCCGGTCCGATGCGTCGATGCCGTTCTGGAGCGGAATAACGGCGGTGTCGGGACCGATCAGGGGACGGATCATCGCCCCAGCGCTCTCGACATCCCACAGCTTCACGCAGAACAGCACGAAATCCACCGGGCCTATCGGGGCCGGATCGTCTGTCGCCTGGGTTGGTTCCAGATGGGTCTCCCCACGTCCGCCCTCAATCCGCAGGCCATTCCTTAGCATGGCGGCCAAATGAGCCCCACGGGCGACAAAGGTCACTTCCGCGCCGGCTTTCGCGAGGGCTGCCCCGAAGGCTCCTCCGACGCCACCGGTGCCGATGACGGCTATGCGCATCGATCGATATCTCCTGATCTCGGTTCTGCCAATTCCGGCACGGGTCTCTGCTAAAAGGTCGGGTGGCGCATTGCTGGACCCCGTTGACACCCGGCGGATACGCGGGATCGGCGACGTTGTGCCCCGCTGCCCGCGGTTCCGCCAGGATCGTCGGATCCAGCCGGGTGTTGTTCAGGCCGGGTCGAATTCCCGGTCCTTCTTGGGGATTAGGTCATAGGGCAAGGCGAAACCTGGCATGGCGGCCAGGCGGCGTGACCAGGCGAGCACGTTCGGCCAGCGATTGATGTCCAATCCGCCCTCGGCCATGAACACCATGCGGCCCCAGCAGCCGATATCGGCGATGGTGGGGGCGTCGCCGACTAGCCAGTCCCGGCCTTCCAGCGCGGTATCGACGAACCCGATCGCGGCCTCGGCGGGAGGACGGAAATAGTCCATCACCGCCGGATCTACGGTGCGGAACCGGCTGTAATGGCGCACTTTCGCGACATTGGTGATCGCGTCGGATTCCCAGGACAGCCATTCCCGGGTCGTCCATTGGTCCTGTTCCGTCTTGCCGGCGAAGTGACCGGTGGTTCGGGCCAGGTAGTCCAGGATGATGTTGGACTGCACGATGGTCAGCCCGCGATGGCGCAGGGTCGGCACCTGCCCGTAGCGGTTGATGGCCAGATACTCGGGCTGTTTCTGCACACCGAATTTCAGGTTCACGGTGCGGAAGCTGAACGGTAGCCGAGCCAGCGAGAGGTAGAGCATCGGCTTGTAGGAAGACGATGACGTGAAGCTGCCATACAACGTCAGGCGGTCGTTGGCCTCGCTCATGGTCCGACACTCCTCGGCCCGTTCAATGATCGAGCATGATCACGCTGAGCGGACCGTAACAGCGTGTGAGTCATGCGACAAAGCAAAGAGATAGGGCGACTTTCCGTTTCCAGTCGTGGGGAAACGGGTCTGGCGTGCCGCATGGTCCGTCCATCTCAGATCCTCCTCTGATGCCGCCCGGTCCCGACAAACCCACCGCGTCGATAACGCGGCAAGCCGAGAACAGTAGGGCAGCGGGCGGCTGAGCGCCAGGGAGGCGGCAGTGTGGCGGGCAGGGGACGAACAGCACGATGAAAATGGAAAGGGGGCGCGGAAACCGCACCCCCTGCCATATGCACGATGATAGGTCGAAGCCGGTATCACCGCTTGCTGAACTGGAAGCTCCGGCGGGCCTTGGCGCGGCCGTATTTCTTACGCTCGACCGCACGGGAGTCACGGGTCAGGAACCCGGCCACCTTCAGGATCGGCCGCAAGTCCGGCTCATAATACGTCAGCGCTCGGCTGATCCCATGGCGCACCGCGCCGGCCTGACCGGACAGGCCGCCGCCGTTCACCGTGCAATACACGTCGAACTGGTTGTAGCGATCCGCCACCAGGAACGGTTGGGTGAGCAGCATGCGCAGCACGGGCCGCGCGAAATACTCCAGCACCTTCTTGCCGTTCACCAGGATCTCCCCCTTGCCGGGCTTGATCCACACGCGAGCTACGGATTCCTTGCGTCGGCCGGTGGCGTAGGAGCGGCCGAATGCATCGCGCTTGGGCTCCACCTTCGGGCGATCGACGGCGAGGCTGGCCGGCGCCGGTTGGCCGGTTGCCGCGGCTTCTTCCGCGGCGGCAGCCTGGCGGGCGGCGAGGGCATCCCTCAGGTCGGCAAGCGTGCCGGTCTGGTTTCCTGACATCGGTCAGACCCTCTTGTTCTTGGGATTGAGCGAGGCGACATCGAACGGCTTGGGCGCCTGGCCGTCATGCGGATGGGTGGCGCCAGCGTAGACATACAGGTGCTTCATCTGCGCCCGCTGCAACGGGCCGCGCGTGATCATGCGTTCTACGGCCTTTTCCAGCACCCGCTCCGGATGCTTGGAATCGAGGCGTTGGCGGATCGACCGGCCCTTGATGCCACCCGCGTAGCCGGTGTGGTAATACAGGATCGCCTGGTCGGCCTTGTTGCCCGTGACATGCACCTTGTCGGCGTTGATCACGACGACATTGTCGCCGCAATCGACATGCGGGGTGAATTGCGGCTTGTGCTTGCCGCGCAGGCGGTTGGCGATCAGGACAGCGAGGCGGCCAAGAACGACGCCTTCCGCGTCGATCAGCAACCAGTCCTTCTTCACCTCCGACGGTTTGATGGAGGGGGTGGATTTCAACATGGGTCCGGTGACGTCCGATGGTTAAAGCCAGCGTGCGAGGCGCACATGCGTCTTGAAGCGCGGGCTTATGGGCGGAACCGCCGGTCAGGTCAAGCGTTTAGGTGTGTGGTAGTATAATACCACACAACCATCGAGGCAGTTGAAACTACTGCCCGACGCCTCTCAACGCCGCGTCCACCGCATCGCCCAACCGGTCGACGATCATGTCCACATCGGAGGCCGTGACGATATAGGGCGGCGCCACGATCACATGATCGCCCTGCTTGCCGTCGATCGTGCCACCCATCGGATAGGTGGCGACGCCACGCGCGATGCCCTCGGCCTTGACGCGCTCGTTCAGTTTCAGGCTGGGGTCGAAGACGCCCTTGGTGGCGCGGTCGGTCACGAATTCCAATGCCCAGAACAGGCCGCGGCCGCGGATATCGCCGACATGCCGGTGGTTGCCGAAACGCTCGGTCAGCGCGGTTTCCAGACGCTGACCCATCAGGCGGACGTTATCGACCAGATGGTCCTCGCGGATGATACGCTGGACTTCCAATGCGGCGGCGCAGGCAACCGGATGGGCTTGGTAGGTCTGGCCATGCAGGAACCCGCCCGAGCCGTTGTGCAACGCCTGGACCACGCGATCGGCGATCAGGATGCCGCCGATCGGCTGGTAGCCGCCACCCAGACCCTTGGCGATCACCTGGATGTCCGGGGTGATCCCCTCCTGCTCCCACGCGTGCATGGTGCCGGTGCGGCCCATGCCGCACATCACCTCGTCCAGGATCAGCAGGGCACCGTGACGGTCGCAGATGTCCCGCACGCGCCTGAAATAGCCGGGGATGGCAGTGACGCAGCCCGTGGTGGCGCCGACCACCGGTTCGGCCAGGAAGGCGGTGACGGTGTCGGGACCGAGGCGTTGGAATTCAGCTTCCAGTTCGGCCGACAGCCGGTCCAGGTATTGGGAGTCGGATTCTCCGTCATGCTTGAAGCGGTAGGCAAAGCAGGGGGATACCAGGCTGTGGGCCGGGGACAGGATCGGCTCAAACTTCTCCCGCCGCATCATGTTGCCACCGGCCGCCAGCGCGCCCAGCGTGGTGCCGTGGTAGGATTGGCGGCGGGCGATGGTGCGCACACGCTGGGGCTGGCCGATTTCCAGGAAATACTGGCGCGCGAGCTTGATGGCGGCCTCGTTGCCCTCCGAACCCGAGGAGCAGAACCATGCCCGGGTCAGCCCGCCGGGTGCGCCGTCCAGGATGATGTCGGCCAGGTCCTCGGCCGGTTGGTTGGAGAAGGTGCCGGTATGGGCATAGGCCATGGTGGCAGCCTGCCGGCCGATGGCTTCCGCGATGCGGCGGTTGCCATGGCCCAGACAGGCGACGGCGGCCCCGCCTGAGGCGTCGATGATCGCCGCGCCCTCGGCGGTGTGGAGATAGATGCCTTCGCCGCGCACCGCGACGGGGGGGATGGCGCCGGAGCGGTGGAGGACGCGGGTCACGGGGTGGGTTCGCCGATTAGTTCCAGGGGCCGTTCGATGCGTTCAAGGCGAAAGTCGATTTGATCAAGGCGGCGCGAGACGCTGGCGTAGCGCTCCTCCAATGCCCCGGTCCGGCCGACCAATTCGCTAAGTCGATCTTCCATGCGATCCATTCGCTCATCCAACTTGCGGAGGTATCGCAAGACGAGGCTGTCAGGTCCGTCACTCATGCCAGGCTCCACCCTCGAGGCTGAAATGCAGACTACCGGAAATGCCCTGGCCGATCCAATAATCCGATTGAACCAAACGGAGGCGGTCTGTCGTTAGGGTGCATGAGTAAGTCCATGCCGCGTCCGAAGGCCCAACCACCGGACGCCCAGCCTCATTCCCGCGCTCAATTCACCGCGAAGCAGTAGAACAACCCGTTGCCGCCCGTGCTGTTCAAATCGGTCGGGCTGCACCCGCCACCCGGCCCGCGGGACGGGTGGGATGTGTTCCACGACTTCGACTCGGCGTCGTCGCGCAGCCCGATGCGGTCGATATGGCCGACCATTGCCGAACCCTGGCTGCTGCTGGTCCAGTTGCGGCAGGTCCGGTCCTCGCCCGGTGGGAAGGCTCGGCCGTCCGGCTGGGACCCGGTCAGGACGTCATGGTAGTTCGGCGTGTAGCCGCGGCCCGCGACAATCGTCCCGCGCTCGGTCAGCGATGTCGGGCTGCTCAGTTTGTTGTTGGCGCTGTGCAGGTCGTCGACGTTCTGCGCGACGACGACGCCCGCGAAATTCTGCCAGGGGCCAGCACCGATCCGGTCGCGGGCATTGACCGCCGGCTTCCCGTCCTCGGCCTGGGTGCTCAGATAGGCGCGCCATGTCTTGCTGCCCGCGCCGGCCCCTTGCGCCAGCGTCTGGCATTGGCGGTCGGCCCCCTCCAATCCGCCCAGATCGGCGCCTTTCCCCAGCCCGGCACTGGTGACGAAGAAGGTCATGTTTGGAGCTTGCGGCTGTTGGGCCTGACTGGCCGGCGCCCCCAATGCCATGGCAGCGACCATCACGGTGACAGCCAGTTTCCTTGCATTGATCATGGTAACCTCCGAATGGGATTTGAGGGCGCGGTCGCTGCCTCTCGATCTGGCGAGGATCGTTGTCCGACCCGTGCCAGTCTTTCAGCTATCAGTCTCTCAGTAATCAGTTATGCCGGGGTCAGATGCGAGATCCGCGGCGCCACTTCCTCCGCCAGCAACCGGAGCGAGGTGTGCCAGGCGTTCGGGTTCTCCGCATAGTCGAACCCGAACACCAGGATCCCGCCGAACCCGCCGACATCGTTGTAGACTTTCTCCAGCTTCTTCGCGACCGTCTCGGGCGAGCCGATCAGCCAGTTGTGCTTCGCGCAATATTCGGGAGTCACATCCGCGTCCGGCACCGATGGATCGTGCTTCAGGTATTGCTTGAAGCCAAACTGGTCCAGCAGCGGCAGGAAATACTCCCGCATCATGCGGCCCATCATGCCGTTCACCGACAATTCGTAAGCCTGCTTGTCGGTTTCGGCGACGAAGACTTCCCGGAAAATCCGCCAATCCGACCGCTTTGGGGTCCGCCCGGTGCGGCGGGCACCTTCCTCCACCGCGGCCCAGTGAGTGATCAGGTGGCCCGCGTTCAGGTTCAGCGACAGCGGCATGAACCCATGCTCACCGGCCATTTTCAAGGTGTCGGAGTTGGGCGACAGTCCCGCCACCCCGATCGGCGGGTGCGGCTGTTGCAACGGTTTGATATGCGGTTTCAGGAACCCGTACATCAGCTCGGGCTTGGCGACGTTCCAGTATTTGCCCTTGAACTCGAAGGATGGTTCGTCGGACCAGAGCCGCAGGATGATATCCAGCGCCTCCCGGGTCATTTCCCGGTTCTGGCCGGACATGCCATCGACGCCGAACATCGCCCAGTCGCTGGGCAGGCCGGATGCGGCGACGCCGAACAGCAGGCGGCCTTCCGACAGGTGATCCAGCATCGCCACCCGGTTCGCGAGTTCCGCGGGGTGGTGATAGGGCAGCAGGAATCCGCCCGGGCCGATCTTCAGTCGCTTTGTCTGCAACAGCGCCTGGGCGATCAGCAGGTCGGGGGCGGGATGGGGTTCCCACGGCGCGGTGTGGTGCTCGCCGATCCAGGCTTCCTCGAAGCCCAGTTCGTCCAGCCAGCGCAGGGTTTGCAGGTCCCAGTCATGGCCGGCCTTCAGGCCTCGCTCGGGCGGGTGGGATGGCATGGCGAAATAGCCGAGCTTCATGGCGATCCTCCTGGGTTCGTTGGTTGGACGTTGTGGGAAGCCTACGCCGGCCGTGGGCGCGTTGTCATCGCCCCAATCAGGCCGCGTTCCTGTGCCCAATGATCCACGCGCCTTTCACACCCGACCGGAATGCGGTTGAAAGGACCCGATCGCGACGGAGACAGGACCATGGCCGACGGTATCGAGCAGCGGATCCACCACTGGCTGACCCTGTGCAAGGCGCCCGAAGAGGACCCGCTGGACGGTATGCGGGAGGCGGGGCTGTTCGCTCCGGTTTCCGACTATACCGCCATCGCCCGGACCAAAGCTGCTCTCGTCGAGCAGACCGGGCTGCTCGGTATCGGTGGCATCTGGGGCGGGCGGCACCTGGTCGGCCGGCATTTTATCGAGGGATTCGGCACTGCCGAACAGAAGGCGACCTGGTTGGGACGCGCGATCTCGGTCGCGATTTCCGAACCTGATGTCGGCGCACACCCCAAGCTGCTGCGCACCATCGCAACCGAGGAAGCAGACAGGTTCCGGATCACCGGCGAGAAGGCCTGGGTGAGCAACGGCCCGAACGCGGACGCGATCATCGTGGTGGCGATCACGTCCGAGGCGCAGGGGCGCAAGCGATACAGCGCCTTCCTGGTACCGCGCGGCACCCCGGGTCTGAGCATGACCGACATGCCTGGTTTCCACGCGTTGCGCCCATCCCGGCATTGCCGCCTGGTGCTGGACCAATGTCTCGTGCCCCGAGCCGCCCTGCTCGGCCCGCTCGGCGTTGCCTATGAGCGGATGGCGATGCCGTTTCGTGACGTGGAAGACGCGGTTGGCACCTTCGGCACATTGGGCGCCTTCCGCTACCTGATCCGGAAATTGGGCGATGGGGGCGAGGCGAATGAGGCTCGATCAGTGTCGCTTGGCACCCTGCTGGCCTTGACGGCGGTGTTCGAGGCCGGGGCCCGTGAAGTGGTCGCAACACTCGATGCCGACCGCCTTGACGCTGGATCGGCGACGCTCGCCGGCTTGCGCGTGTTAGCATTGGACATACTGGCCCGGTCCAAGACCCATGCCGAGGCACATGGGCAAGGCGAGGTGGCCGCGGTCCGGGGAATACTCGACGATCTCAAAGCGACTTTGTCGATCGCTCGCGGCCCGCGCATGGCCCGTCTGGCACGCCTGGGAGAAGCGATCGGCCGAATGAGTTAAGGCGCGGCCCGACAACACAGCGCAATCCACGCCCGATCGACCCACGGGTTCATCCGGGTAACGACTGCCACATGCCCGCCAGATGCCCGTCAGATGCCCGTCAGATCCCCTTGGCGCCCAGACCCCTCATCTGTGCCAACCAACCCTTACGTTTGGCATCGCTCGCGGCTTCGACCATGCCGAAAAAGCTCTCCCGGATGGGGCGGATGCCCGCGAAACGCAGGATGCTTCGCTCCAGCGCTTTCAGGCCGTGTCCCATGAACCACCAGCGATAGGCCAGAACCGGCATTCCCATCGTTACCACCACGCGGGCGGAGCGTCCGGAGAGCAGCCCTTTCGGAAAGCTGTTTGCCTCATTTGTGAAAGCGACACCGGGGCGTATCACCTGCTCCAGGAAAGCCTTGACCAGCGCGGGCATGGTGCCGAGCCAGAGGGGGAAGACGAGGACCAAATGCTGGGAGGCGAGGATGGCCTCTTGCGCGGGCCGAAGCGTGGGCGGCACCGAGCCGTGTTCGAATTCCTGCTGCGTGCGGAGCAGTGGAACCTCCAGATGGGCCAAATCAAACATGGCCACCTCATGGCCCGCCGCGCGTGCCCCTTCGGCATAAGCGTTTGCCAGCGCTCGGCAAAGTCGCCGCTCATCGGGATCCGGGTGACCCAGGACGATGGTGATTTGGTGTGCCATGTTCTCCACGCTCCATGCCGCGGGTGAGCAAGCCGACGTTGATCGATCTGCTGCCGGGATGCATTGACCTGTCTCAACGGCTCAGGTCGCTGTCCGGACGGGAACGGCCAATCCCTCGGTATGGTCCTCGATCACCGTGGCGCCCCGCGACGATGGCGGTGAGCATGGCAAATTGGCGAGGCCGTGGGCCGCGCATGGCCCGTTTGGCGCGGTTGGCGAGGCGATTCTGGTCGCCTGAAGTCCGTTCGCCCCAACCTCTGACTGATCGGGTCGCGCCCTCTTCGTCATGCTCGGGCTTGTTCCCCACATCCCCGCGGGCCCGTGCTGTCCACTTTTCGCGGTACGACGCAAAGAGTTGGGCCGCCGGGGATGCGGGGAACAAGCCCGAGCATGACCGTTGAGAGGCAATCCGAACGAAAGTCGATCGTGACAGAGGCCGGCATCAGGTTCGGATTCACAGGCTGGTAAGAATCCGTGCTCTATGAGTCCATCGCAGGCAGCAGCCGTGGTGTGGACGTCCGCCCGGGACCCGCGATGGAAGGTGCGCAGCCATGGATCTGACAACCCTCGCCACGCTCGTGGGCATCCTTATCGCGATGCTTGGCGTCGATACCTACCTGCACCCCAAGGATGTCATCCTGGAAAGCACCGTCGTCGCCAGATCGGATGACGGTGTGCTGAATGTCGCCTTGCTGCGCGACATTCTGGCGGATGAAGTCGAGCGGATCTCCTCCACCCCGACCATAGCGACCAAGCCTGCCATATCCGTGGGGCGGCCCGGCGGGCTGGCGGTTTCGATCGCGGAGTCGCTGCATGTGCCCGCGCTCGCCTATGCCCTGCAGAGCCAGTTTTCCAATCAGCCGGCTCTGATCAAGCTGAGCATGTTCACGGAGGGGACCACGGCCAAGATTCTGGTCAGCGGCTCCGGCCAATGGCGGGCCGACCCATTTCGTCAGGAAATAGCTCAGGAACCGGGGGAGAGTATCACCAGCTTGGCACGCCGAGCGTCGATCGTGGCGATGGCACAGGTCGACCCTTACAGTACCGCGCTCAACCTGATGCAGCGGCATGCGACGGATCTTGAGTTCCAGGACGTCGAATCCATCATCTCGTTCGCCTTGTCCCGGATGCCGCCGCAGCCGATCAACCCCGAGCGTGCCCTGTTCGAGAACCTGCAGGGCATGATCGCCCTGTTCCGCCGGGATTTGCCGGGGGCGCTCGCGTTGTTCCAGAAGGCGTCGGCGTCCAACCCGGACAACGCCGTGCCGGCTCTCAATGCGGCTTTCGTAAAGATGGCGCTGGACCGGGACAGCGAGGCGGTGACCGACATGGAGGATCTGCTGCGCAACAGGCCGCCCACGGACCGGATCCTGCTGGCCACCGCGCATATGACCCTGGGTGCCGCGTGGATTGGTATAGACGTTTTCGATGCCGCCGAACGCAACGTGGTCCGCTCGCTCGAACTGCACGCCACCAGTTCCACCGCCTATGAGCTCTGGTCCGAAATCCGGCGCGATCAGGGCGACGAGGCGGGCGCACGGCAGCACCATGAGCAGGCACTGGCGGTGAGCGGCTATTTTGAGAACTACGCCGAATTGGCCGCGTTGTATTTCCGCATGGCCTGGCGGAACGGAGAGCCGGTGATGCGCAACCCGTTCCACAATCCAACGACGGTCAACGTCCGCACTCGTCGGAATTGATCTCGCGTCCGGCAGGGGCTGGTCAAGCCCGCACTGATTGGCCACAGTGCGGGCAGGAAACGTCAAGACCGAACAAAAATGGATTTTCCCGTGGACCTTCTGGTCAACGCGCTGGTGTCTGGCCTGTTGCTGGGCGGCTTCTACGCGGCCGTGACCATCGGTGTGTCGATCTCCTTCGGCATGCTCGACATCGTCAACATCGCCCATCCCGCGTTCATCATCCTCGGCTCCTACATCGCCTATATCGCCAACAGCGTGCTCGGGCTGGACCCGATCCTGGCCAGCATCCTGGTGCTGCCCGGCTTCTATCTGTTGGGCATGGCGATCTACCATATCTACGACGTGTCGTTTGAGCGGCGGGGCGATACCTCGATCCGCGGCCTGGCGTTCTTTTTCGGGCTGCTGTTCATCGCGGAAGTGACCCTGGTCCTGGTGTTCGGCGTCGACTACCGGCTGGTCGAGGCGCGGTATCTGGGTACCACCCTGCATTTCGGGTTCATCGATCTGCCGATGCGGCTGGTGGTGCCGTTCCTGGTCTCCATCATCATGCTGGTCGGGTTGCAACTGTTCATGGCTCGCACGTTTATCGGTCGAGCCATCCAGGCGGTGGCGCAGGACCCGTTGGCGCTTCGGCTGATGGCGGCCAATCCCAGCCAGATCAAGAGGATCGCGTTCGGAATGTCGATCGCCACCGCCTCCATCGCGGGCGCGATCCTGATCATCATCCAGCCGGTCGAGCCGTCCATCGGCCGTGAGTATATCGGTCGGGTCTTCGCGATCTGCGTCATGGGGGGATTGGGCAGTTTCCCCGGCATGCTGGCCGCGGCGGTGCTGCTGGGCGTGGTCGAGAGCATCACCTCCACCTTTTACGGCCCATCCTGGTCCCCGGCCGTGGCGTTCGGCTTCCTGCTGCTGACCCTGGCGGTAAGGCCGAGCGGGATATTCGGGCGGGCGTGATGCGGAATTGGACTTTTGTCAGCGTACTGATCGTCGTCGCGTTCGCGACCTTCTTCGGCACCAGGCTGGTCGGCAATTCCTACGCGTTTTTCGCGGGTTACGTGGTCCTGCAGTACATCGTGCTGGCGACGGCGTGGAACATCCTGGGCGGCTACACCGGCTATGTGAACTTTGGCACCGCCGCGTTCTTCGCGCTGGGGGCCTACAGTACCGTGGTGCTACACAAGACGGTGCCGGAGCTGCCGTTGCCGCTGATGATCGCGGTCGGCGGTATCGTCTCGGGCGCGGTGGGCATCGGCACCGGCTACCTGACCTTGCGGCTGCGCGGCACGTTCTTCTCCATCGCGACCCTGGCCATGGCCGTCGTCATGCAGACCCTGGTCACCAACTGGAGCTTCGTGGGTGGCGCCCGAGGGGTCTACGTCATCCGCCCCGACGAATCCCCGATCTTCGACGGCGACTACATCGAGTATCTGTTCCTGGTCATGCTGGCCCTGTCGGTCATCGCCGTCGCCGTGGCCCGTGCCATCGAGCATTCTCGTCTCGGCTATGGTTTCGCCGCCATCCGCGACGATGAACTGGCGGCCGAGGCGTCCGGTGTGCCGACCTTGCGCCTGAAGCTGATCGCGACGGCCCTGTCCGGCGGGTTCATGGGGATGGCGGGGGCTCCGTTGCCCTATTACGTGACCTATCTCGATCCCTCCTCGGGTTTCAGCCTGACCTATGCCGTGAACACGATCGCCATGCCGCTGATCGGCGGCACATCCATGTGGCTGGGCCCGGTGCTCGGAGCGGTGCTGCTGGGGACATTGCAGCAGGCAGCGACGGTGACGATCTCCTCGGCCTTGTCGCTGCTGATCGTGGGGGTGCTGCTGGTCGTGTTCGTGATCGCGGCGCCAAAGGGCATCATCGGGTGGTTCCGGCGATGAGCGATCCCATCCTGACCGTCTCCGGCCTCGGCAAGCGCTTCGGCGGCTTCGTCGCCCTGGCCGACATCGAATTGCAGGTCGAACGGGGGGAGCGGCTGGGGCTGATCGGCCCGAACGGCTCCGGCAAGAGCACCTTGGTCAACTGCCTCTGCGGCACCTTGCGCAACGAGACCGGCAGCGTTGCCTTCGACGGCCGCAAGCTGGACGGGCTGCCGGCGTATCGGCGGATCCGCCTGGGCATGGCGCGCAGTTTCCAACTGCCTCGACCCTTCGCCAGCCTGACCCTGGCCGAGAATCTGCGCGTGCCGATCCTGTATGCGACCGGCGGGCAGGGGCGCGGCATGGCGGTCGAGCGCCGCTGCGAATCCCTGCTGGAAATGGTCAGCCTGGCCGAAAAAGCCCAGAAATTGCCGGGCGACCTGACGCAGATCGAGATGCGGAAGCTGGAACTGGCCCGCGCCATGGCCTCCGAACCCCGGCTGCTGATCGCCGACGAGGCCATGGCCGGCCTGTCCCCCGGGGAGGTCGACGACATCCTGGCCCTGCTGATCCGGCTGAACGAACAGGGCGTCACCATCATCATGATCGAGCATATCATGCGGGCCGTTCTGGCCTTTTCCCAACGGCTGGTCGTGCTGGTGGCCGGGCGCAAGATCGCCGACGGAGACCCACAGGACGTGGTGCGCCAACCGGATGTCGTCGAGGCGTATCTTGGCAGCTAGTCTTTCCATCAATGGCCTGGATGCCGGGTATGGCGCGGTCAGCATCCTGCACGGTGTTGGGTTGACCGTCGGCGAAGGCGAGACCGTCGCCCTGCTCGGCACCAACGGCAACGGCAAGTCCACCTTGATGAAGTGCATCATGGGGATGGTGCGGCCATCCGCCGGGACCGTGGTGGCGGTCATTGACGGGGTGCGGTACGACCTGGTCGGGCTGTCCACCGAGGCGATCGTCGATCTGGGCATCGCCTTCGTGCCGGAGGGGCGGCGGTTGTTCCCTCGGCTGACCGTGACGGAAAACCTGCTGATGGGGGCGTTTAGGCGAGCGGCTCGACCGTCGATTGAACGGAATCTGGCGTTTTGTTTTGAGATTTTCCCGCGTCTGGCGGAGCGGCGGAAGCAGTTGGCGGGGTCCATGAGCGGGGGGGAGCAGCAGATGCTGGCCCTGGCCCGGGCGCTGATGTCGGCGCCGCGGATGCTGCTGATCGATGAGCCTTCGGTGGGGCTGGCGCCGCTTTTGGTGGCTCGGACGATCGATAAGATCAAGGAGTTGAAGGAGGGGTATCAGCTTTCGGTGCTGATGGCGGAGCAGAATTTCACCCAGGCGATCCGGATTGCCGATCGGGGGTATGTGATCGTGCACGGGCGGATTGAGTTCGAGGGTGGGTCGGCCGAGGCGTTGAACAACAATGAGCTGATCCGGCAGTTTTATCTGGGGGCGTGAGGGACGGGGTCCGGACGGTTGTGGTGTTTCGGAAGGAGGCTGGATGGTGTGCGTCGGACGGTCATGGGGATCATTGCTGGGATCAAGTTCTGTATTTGTTCTAATGCAAGTGGCCGATCCGTGGCAAGAGATTCATCGTGGGCCAAGCGGACGAAATAGGACCACTTTGTAAGCTATTGATGAAAATGTATAAATCGACGTAGCCATCGGCCTGTCGCGTGACCAGGTGGCATGCCCCCGCGTCATGTCGGGGCATGATCCAAGCATCCCGGCAAGCACGTCTCGCCATTTTAGCCCCCCAAATCAACGCGATTTGCCATGGAGTCTCCCGGGTCATGGCCAAGCACCATGTTTGAAAGCCTGTCCGCGCCTGCGACGACGGCTGAATTTCCTCCCGCAGACTATTGATATAACGCGTTTGTTGAAAAATCATGCATTGGTTAACGGCGACCGTACCAATTGTGAGACGGTCTGTATCGGCGCCTTGTCCAACCACGGCGAATATCAGATGGGAGGGCAAGGTCAAGCCGCACGACATTGAAATCGCTTCCAGTTGTGAGCGTTCTTAAGACTCTGCATGAAGTCCGGCCCCGGCCGGTCTTGTTACGAAATCATGCGAATAAGCGGGGGTTTCGTTGCATAATCATGCGGGAAACCGGGGTATTCATTCCGGATAGGCGCGGTTAACCCTATGTCTCATGGTCTCAAGAAATGAACGCCGTTGCCCAAATTCAAGGCAGGGGAACAACGCGTCGACCCGCACGGACATCCGCTGCTGACGGACGCCGAGCGGGGGCGATTGTATGCCTTTCGACCGACCGGTCCGCCCATTTCGCCTTGGGGCGCGGAGGGGTCCGGCGCGACCGGGCAATCCCGGCTCGCCTACGAAACCGACCCGCGTGCGATCGAACCCGCGCCTGGCGAGGAGACCCCAGCGGCCCCGCCTCAGCCGCGCCGGTCGAGGCGGGCTGGGTTGGTCGGTAGCCAGGCCTACCGTCACCCGGAAAGAATGGATGCAAGATGGGTGCGGTTCGGCGTAGTATCGACCGTCGACCGGAACGATCTTCAGGAATGGGGACCCTGGCCATGGCTCGACTGCGATATTGGCTGCCGCTGCTGTTCGCGTTCGCCCTGACCGGCCCGCCGCTCCACGCCCAGGATATCAACTGGCAGGAAGCCGTCGCTCGGCTGGCGCGGGAGCGGACGAAGGCCGAAACCTGCGTGGTGGCGCTGAAGAAATACGGCAACACCGCAACGATCGATCGCGGAGCGGTCGCCTACGGGGAAGCCAAGGCCGAGTATGACGGGATTATCGCCGGCCTGATCGTTGCGCTGGCGCAAAGCCAGACCCCCGCCAGCCTGCCCGACCTGGAATCTCGCTTGCGCGTGGGATTTGCCAAGCGGGAAGCCCTGTGCGCGATCGCCCAGCCTTTGGTGCCGGCGACCGGAGGTGAGAAAGGCACGATCGAGGAGATCGTCAAAGGCGCGGTGGAGCCGCTGATCAAGGCCATCCAGGCGATCTATCTCCGGTCCAAGGACGACGCGGCGCTGATGCGGAAGACGATTCAAATCCAGTTGGAGACGACAACATGGCGCGATTTCGCCTCGGTCAAGCCGTCCTCCTGATCCTGCTGGTATTCGCCGCGGCCTCGCCCGCGTCGGCCCAACCCGCGGCGACCCCGTCTGGGCTGTACGACCGGCCGGTGCTGGTGATCGAGCCCGGCATGCACACCGCGATGATCAGGCGTGCGGATGTCGACCGGGCGGGACGTTGGGCGGTCACCGGCTCCGACGACAAGACGGTACGCATCTGGTCCGTGGAAGACGGCGCGCTGGTGCGGACCATCCGCCTGCCGGCCGGGCCGGGAAATGTCGGCAAGGCCAATGCGGTGGCGATTAGCCCGGACGGGGCCGTGATCGCGGTCGGCGGCTGGACGCGATGGACCAAGGCGGATCCGCAGGAGCAGATCTACCTGTTCGACCGCGCCACTGGAGCGTTGCTGCAACGGATCGACGGACTGCCAAACGTGGTCCTCCATCTCGCCTTCGCCCGGGATGGCCGCCGCCTCGTCGCGACGCTCGGGGACGGCGGGGTGCGACTCTACGGGCGCAGCTTGGACTGGGTCGAAATCGCCCGCGATGAGGACTATCGCGGCCGCAGCAACGGCGCGGCGTTTTCGCCTGACGGGTCGTTGGCGACGACGGCCTATGATGGCCAGGTGCGGCTGTATGGGCGTGACCTGCGGGGGCGCATGCATCCCGCAATGGCGATCGCAGCGCCAGACGGACAGCGACCCTTTGGCATCGCCTTCAGCCCCGACGGCACAAGCCTGGCGATCGGGTATGCGGATCGCGCCGTCGTCAGCCTGCTGGATGGGCGCACGCTCGCGACCTTGCCGGGACCTGACCTTCAGGGCATCGAAGGCGGTGAGCTCTCGAAGGTAGCATGGCTGCGGGACGCGACCCTCGTCGCCGGTGGCACCCACGCGCCGATCGACAAACGCGTGGTTCTCGCCTGGGGCGATCGAGGCGCCGGCGCAAGGCGCGTGCTGCCGGCCGCAATGGACGTCGTGATGAGCCTGGCACCCTTGCCATCAGGGGATTTTCTGGTCGCGACCGGGGACCCCTGGCTCGCTCGGCTCCAGGCCGATGGGGGCCAGCGTTGGGTGCGTCCGCCCCCGAAGGCCGATTTCCGAGCCCAGCACTCTACGCTGTCGGTTTCCAGTGACGGCACGCGGGTTGATTTCGGCTTCGCGTATGGTGGCGACCGGCCAGCCCGGTTCGATCTGGCAACCCGCGCGCTCAGCCTGGCCCCCAGCCGCGATGAGCGGACCGTGCCGCCCCGCCAGGATGGGCTGCCGGTCGAGGACTGGATAAGCAGCCCCGCCCCAACGCTGGGGGGCCAGAAACTAGCGCTATACGCACTCGAAAGGTCGCGCAGCCTTGTGATCCGCCCAACCGGCGACCGTTTCGTGCTTGGCGCGGACTGGTCATTGCGGGCGTTCGATGCCTCCGGGACCCCACTCTGGACGCGGGCGGTTCCAGGGGCCGTGTGGGCGGTCAACATCACCGGCGACGATCGGTTGGTCGTGGCAGCCTATGACGATGGCACGATCCGCTGGCACCGGATGCGCGACGGGGTCGAGTTGCTGGCCTTCATGCCGATGGCGGACCGAACCAACTGGGTCGCCTGGACCCCGGAAGGGTTCTACGCCGCGACCGCCGGCGCGCACGGCACCCTGCGCTGGCAGGTGAACCACGGCTGGGACGCGCCGGCCGAAACAGTTGCGGTCGAGGATATCCCCGGTTCGTACCGGCCAGAGGTGCTCGCCCTGGTGTTGCAGGAGATGGAAACCCCGCGCGCCTTGGGCCTTGCCGTCCTGGCGGAACACAACAAGTTGGTCCAACTGCGCACCAACAGCCGCCTGCCGCCCGGCGTGCAACTGCACGTGTTGACCATCGGCATCAGCACCTACAACGAGGAACAGGCCAAGAATCTGCGGTTGCAGTTCGCGCATCGCGATGCACATGACCTGGCCAGCGCGTTGGTGAGCACACAGGGGCGGCTCTACGCCCAGGTGAAGCCCCAGGCGCTGCTGGACAAGGACGCCACCAAGGACGGCATCCTGCGCGCCCTGAAATCGATGCGCGCCGGCATGGAGGGACGCAACAATGACGATCTCGCCGTGGTGCATTTCTCCGGCCACGGCGCCATGATCGGCGAAAAACACGACAAACTCTATCTGCTGCCGCACGATGTCGATGCCCGGGATGTTGTCGGCATCCAGTCGAAAGGGCTGTGGATCGAGGAGTTCCGTGGTGAACTCATGGAACTCGCCAAACGCGGGCGGGTGCTGGTGCTGCTGGATGCCTGCCATTCCGGTGCGACGACATCGGGCGGTGCGAGGCTGGACATGGACTCGACGGCGCTGCGCAGCGGTCTCGCCGCGGCGAATGTCACGGTGCTGACCTCGTCCAGCGGCACGGAGGTATCGCGGGAGGACGCTGGCTGGGGGTATGGCGCCTTCACCAAGGTGCTGCTCGACGCGTTGACCGACCCCGCCGCGGATACCCACCGCACCGGTCTGATCAGCCCGGCCGGGCTCGCGGGATACGTGTCGACTCGTGTGCGGTCATTGACCGAAGGCAAGCAGACACCGGGTATGGAGGTGCGCTACGACAGCACCGTGTTCGCGCGCGGGCTGTAACGCCAAGCGGGGGGCGGTTGGGACGGGCTTTTGGCCGGTCGGGGCTGCTTCCCTTGCGCGGGAATTTGAGGCTGTCCCCGGCGGGCTATCTCGCGCGACCGTAACCCAACACCGCCGCTCGCCCCTACCCACAAACCCCCAACGGCACCACCACCAGATGCCCATCCGGCCCCGTCATGACAGCCGTCTCCACACCGAACGCCAACCGCAACAAATCCGGACGCAGCACGCCAGCCGGGCAACCGGTCTCCACCAGCCGCCCACCATCCAACAGCGCCACGCGATCGGCATGCCGCGCCGCGGCGTTCAGATCATGCAGGACCACCAACGTTGTCAAATGCCGTTGCCGGGTCACCTCCCGCAGCAACGCCAGCACCTGGAGCTGATGCGCGATGTCCAGCGCGCCGGTCGGCTCATCCAACAGCAGGACCGTGGGGTCCCCGGCCAGAACCTGGGCCATGAACACCAGTTGCCGCTGCCCGCCGCTCAATTCGCCGATGCGCCGGCCGGACAGCGCCTCGATGCCCAGTTCCCGCATGGCCGCCTGGGCCGCCGCCAGGTCTTTCTCTCCCACGCGGAACGATAACGATCGCAAACGGCCCAGCAGAACGATTTCGAAGGCGGTCAGGGCGGCGCGGATGGCGTGGTCCTGGGGCATGTAGCCGACGGCGGCGTGGCCTCGGTCGATCGTTCCGCCATGCGCGATCAGCCCGGCGATGGCGCGCAGCAGGCTGGACTTGCCGGACCCGTTGGGGCCGACGACAGCTAGGACCTCTCCGGCGGCCAGGGACAGGGTCACGTCCGACACCGCGCGCCGCTTGCCGTACAGAACGCTGACATTCCGCAATGCAACCGTCATGACCGACGCCCCGACATCGCGATCAGCCAGCCGAAGAACGGCACGCCGATCAGCGCGGTCACGATGCCGATTGGAAACACCGTGCCCGGAATGATCAGCTTGCTGACCACGGACGCCGCCGACAGCAGCAGCGCGCCGAACAGGGCCGAGGCCGGCAGCAGATGTCGCTGGTCCTCGCCCACCAGCATCCGCGCGACATGCGGCGCCACCAGGCCGATGAAGCCGATGGTGCCGACGAAGGCCACGGCGGCGCCCGTCAGCAGGGACACGGCGACGAAAGCGCGCAACCGCAACGACCCGACCCGCACGCCCAGCGCGCCGGCGCGTTCGTCGCCCAGCTGCAGCGCGGTCAGCCGCCAGGCGTCCGTCAGCAGGACCGGCAGGACGACGGTCAGCACCACGCCAACGATCGCGACCTTGGCGGAACTGCTGCGTTGCAGGCTGCCGAACAGCCAGAACACGATCTGTTGCAACGCCTCGGGCGAGGCCAGGAACTGCAGCAGCGACAGCAGCGCCTGGAACAGGAACAGGCAGGCGATGCCGGCCAGCACCAGCAACTCGGGCGTGGCATGGCGCATGCGCCCGACCCCGGCGACCAGGGAACAGGCCACTCCCGCGAAGACGAAGGCGGCGATGGGCACCGACCAGGCCTGAGGCACCGGCAGGGCGGCGCCGAACAGTATCGCCAGCGCCGCCCCGAACCCAGCTCCGGCGGAAATGCCCAAGGTGTAGCTGCTGGCGAGCGGATTGTTCAGGATGGTCTGCATCACCGCGCCGGAAATCCCCAGCGCGGCGCCGACCACGACCGCCATCATGGCGATCGGCAGTCGCAACGACCAGACGATCGCATCCAGCATCGGATCGGACGCCATCCCGGCCAGGGACCGCAGCACCGCGGCCGGGGACAGCATGGCCGGCCCCGTCGCGATGTCGGCCGCGAAACAAGTGACCAACGCGCCGGAGGCCGCCAGACTGGCCAGCATCCGGCGAGCATTGGCCACTCTCCAACCGGCGATCGCCGATCCGCTCATGCGTTTGGCGGCCGCAAGCGGGCCATCCAGGTGCCGGCGAAGGACACCGGAAGGAACATCTCGTGATATTGACGTAACGACTTGACGGGATCGATATCGCTGAAGGCATCGGGGTGCAGTTGCTTGGCGATGTATTGGGTGGCGACCCAGTCGCTCAGGCAGCGCGCCAGGCCGGTCTCGATCATGTGCAACTCGCCGTTGCGGATCGCCGGCAGAGCCTGCCAGCCGGGGCGTTCCGCATAGGGGGCCAGGGTGCGACGCGTGGTGTCGATATCGACGTCGTAGCCGGCGCGCACCGCGTTCGGCGCATTGGTCCAGGACGATCCCAGAATGAACACGAACTCCGGCGCGGAAGCCAGCACAGCTTCGGCCGCCATCGGCGCCCATCCGGTGGGAATCCGGTCCCGCGCGATGTTCGTTCCACCTGCCGCTTCGATCATGCGGCCCCACATCGCGTTGTTGTAGGTATTGCCGATCGTTCCGGCGCCGGCCGAACCGACCTCGACATAGACCTTGCTGGCCTTGCCCCCGGCGACGCGGCGGGCGATGTCGCGCATCCGCTCCAGATACAGATCCGCCAAGGCCCGGGCACGATCCTCGGTGCCCATCGCCGAGCCAACGGCCAGGGTGCTGGCGACGTGTTTGGCGGGGTCCTGCGCGTTGTAGTCGATCGCCAGGATGGGGATTCCGGCCTGCTCGATCTGTTGCATCAGTGGCGCCATGGAGCGGTAGGCGAACTCGTGCACGATCAGCAGATCGGGGCGCAGGCTCAGGGTGCGCTCGACGCTGAAGGATTTGTCGTCGGCGATGCCGACATCGGCCAGCGAGTCCAACCGAGGAATGGCCGCCCGGTAGCGGTTCCAGTTGGCCTGGCGGTATCCGGCCCATTGCTTGCGGCCCAGCCCCACCACGCGTTCCCACCCGGATGGGCCGGCGATGGCGGTGAATTCCTCGAAGTTGAAGATGATGACAATCCGCTCGGGTGAGGCCGGAAGGGTGATGGAGCGCCCCATCGCATCGGTGATCGGCGCGATCGCGGCCCGAGCCCGATGGGGCAGAACGGCGGCCAGCGGGAGCAACAACGCCGAACGCCGGGACAGTCCCGCCGGAGCGGCGGTCGTCGGACGCTGGGTCATGACAGCCTCCCCATCCAGGTACCCTCGAAGCGCACTGGGAGATAGGCCTCGTGATAGGCACGCAATTCCGCGACTGGATCAATATCGGCGAATTGCGCCGGATACAACTGCTTCGCGATATAATACATCGCCGTATAGTCGAACAGCGCTCGGCACAACCCATGCTCGATCGCGAATACTTGCCCGTTGCGGACCGCGACCAGGTTCTCCCATCCCTTGCGCCTTGTATATGGGGCCAGGCGAGCGCGGGTCGTTTCGATGTCGGCGTCAAAGCCGGTCAGCACGGCGTTGGGCCGGTTCACCCAGGACGATCCGGCAATGAAGATCGCCTCCGGGTTGGCGGCCAGCACGAATTCCGGGTTCAGCGGTCCCCATGCCCCGGCGATCCGTTCGGCCGCGATATTGTTGGCCTCGATCAGGTCCAGGATGCGGCCCCACATACCCTTCCAATAGGTGTTGCCGATGGTATCGGCGCCAGCCTGGCCCAGCTCTACATAGACCCGAGGACGGACGGTGGCGCGGCGGGCGCGGGCCTGGATGTCGGCGACCCGGGTCAGATACAGGTCCGCCAGGGCGCGCGCGCGGGCCTCGCTGCCAGTGGCGATACCCATGGCAATGGTGCTGGCGACGTGGCGCTCGGGCATCTGCGCGTTGTAGTCGATGACCAGGACCGGAATGCCCAGCGCCTCCAGTTGCGCCACCGCCTGCCCCAGCACGGAGAATGACCATTGCGCCAGGATCACCAGATCGGGCCGCAACGCGATGACCTTCTCGACACTGAAGCTGCTGTCGTCGGTGTTGCCGACATCGGGCAGGGTTGCCAGCCGGGGGATGACGGCGGCGTAGCGCCGGAAGACCGAAGGCCGCCAATCCGCCCACAAGGCTCGGGCGAAACCAACCACGCGGTCCCAGCCGGCGGGGCCGGCGATGGCGGTGAATTCCTCGTAGTTGAAGCCCAGCACGATGCGTTCGGCGGGGGCTTTCAGGATCACCGTGCGGCCGGCGGCGTCAACGATGGGCGGCAGCGCGGCGCGGGCCGGGCGCGGCAGGGCGGTGGTCGGTAGCGCGGCGGCCAGCGGCAGCGCCAGCAGATGGCGCCGCCGCAGCCGTGGAGGATCGGCGGGCAGCCGAGGGGAACCGGGGAATATGGGAAGGGACACGCTGAATCTCCGTCACGTCCATCATCTGATCGAGCCTCTTCACCCGCTTGGCTGAACCAGGCGGGGTGCAATGGGCAGGTGATCAGACGGGAGGGCCGCGCGGACGGGCGGAGCGGTTGCCAGGGGCGGGCGGACCGGTGGACGGGGGAGTAACGATGTCCGCCACGCGTGCGACCAAGGGAACGGCCGGTGCGTCCGGCGGTGCTCCGGTCAGGAACGCTGGCGACGTGGTCAGGCAGACCGGGCAGACGGCGCAGTCATGCGGGGCAGGGTGGTCGGCATCGGCGGGCGCCCCGCCACCGGTATCGGAGTGACAAATCGGGGCTCCCGCCAGCGGGTCGACGACGCGCACCATCGAGTCCGCCACGCCGGGGCCCATGCGGACCAACAGCGCCAGCAGGATGCAAATCCGAATCAGCAGGGTGAGCCCGCTTCCCATCGCCCCTTTCGATCACGCGTGACGGTCGCCGCTTCTATAGGAGGAGGGCGTGGTGGGGAAGCGATGCTCCGTTCGGTGTGCGCGGAGAGTCCTATCGAGGCCGCATCAACTGAAACGCCACCAGGGACGCGATCATGATCGCGGCGCCCGCGCCCTGGATCAGGGTCAACGTCTCCCCCAGCAGCACCATGCTGAACACCGTCGTGAGCAGTGGTTCCAGGTTCATGATCAAGGCGGTGCGGAACGGCCCGATCCGGCTGGTGGACATATAGATCAGCAAGGTGGACAAGGTCGTCGTGATCGTCACCCCGACAAAGGCCACCCATCCGCCGCCGGTTGCGGGAAAGCTCCAGGTGCCCAGCGCCACCAGGGCCACCAGATAGATCGCGGTCGACGGCACCATCGAATACCAGGTCGTCAGGCGAGCATCGTTGCGGTTCAGGTAGGCGCGGGTGAGCAGGAGGGTGATCACCCGGGCGATGGCGGCGACGAAGGCGCTGGCGAGGCCCAGCGGCGCCAGGTCCTCCAGATTGAAGCCCAGCATCAGGCCCAGGCCGATAAATGCGGTTAGCGCCGCCAGCAGAGCGCGCCAGCCCACGCGGTCCACGCCGGTCGCCGCTCCGGCCAGACCGGTCAGCAGCGGATAGATGAAATAGGCCAGGATCGCGATGGACACCGGCAGCAGCGCCACCGATTGCAGCAATCCGAACATGGTGACCGAGAACAGCACCCCGATGCCCAGCGCGATCAGCCGCTCTCGTTTCGAGTGGGGCACCCGCGGCGGTTGCACCCGCAGCCACAGCATGAAGAACACCACCACGATCACGCCTCGCAGCGACGCCAGCGACAGCACGTCCATACCGGACGAAAACACCACCTTCAGCAGAATGTCGGCGATGCTGAATGAGATGGCGGCGACCAGCCCTGGCCACAGATCGCCCAGCCTGGTGCCAGCCGCGGTGGCAGCGCTCACGCCGCATCGTCCGGGACAGAGGCGGAAGTCGTGTCGCGTCCCGGGACGGCGGACGCGGCGGTAGCCATCGGCGCACCGATGCCCGCACTCGGTGCGGCCGCGGAAGCGTCCAGGATCCGCAGGCAGGGCGGGTCGGCGGTTGGATCGACCTCCACCAGCGCGCCATCCGGCACCGCCAGCGTGATATCCGTCTCGAAGCCGGACATCATGGTGAAATCCGCCAGCGCCGCGCCCTGCACCATGATCGGATTGACCGTATTCAATACCAGCGCCACCGGCACCACGCCGCGCGCCTGCATCTCATGCAGCATCCAGGCGGTCGCCACGCCACCCTTCGCCGCGTCCAGCACCAGCACCACATCGACATAGGACCGTCCGGCAAGCTTGTGTTCGGCGCGGGAGAATACGCCCTTCGCCCGATCCAGGTCATAGCGGGCGGAAAACCCATCCTTCGCCACCACCGCGCGTCCGCGCACGACACTGCCCATCGCGGCGCTGGCCTTGAAAACGCTCATGGCACAATTCCCCCGGCCCGAATCCTCCCGCTGCACGCCGCATCGACACACGCAGCCATCGACATCAGGGCGGGGCGGTAGCCGTAGCCGCCCAGGATGTTGGTCAGCTTGGCGGAATTGGTGGCGAGGTTGCGCCATTGGTTGGCCTCGGCCATTTCGCGGGCATAGGACTGGTAGAAGCACATGCCGGACAGGACCATCGCGCCGGCGGCTTCCATGCGCGCGGTCAGACCCATGCGGTCGGCCTCGGGCTTCACCTGTGGACTGGTGACGACCAGCAGCGGCACAATGGCATGGCGTCCGTCCAGCATCCCGGCCAGGGTCCGCATCTCCAGCAGGCTGAGTTGGGGGGCGGAGAACACCACCACGTCAACGGTATCGACCTTCGCCCGGTAGGCGGCCTGGAACGCCTCGATATCGGCGGCACCGATGCGGGCCTTGACGGGCAGGCCGGGGGCGATGACGTCGGTGGGCGTATGCGCCTCGGGCGTGATGCCCGCCATGTGGAACAGCGCGACCGAGCCGTAGCTGGCCAGCGCGGCGCCGAAATGCTTCATCTCGTCGGATCCGGGAATGCGGTCCAGCCCGCGCAAGGCCGGCACCTGCCAGTAATCCCCCGCGATCCGCCCGACGATGCCGCCCAGCGCGCCCCAGTCGCTGAGTTCCGTGGGCGTCGTCTCCACATCGATCACCATCGTCGCCTGGCGCTTTTCGTCGAGGTGATACCCATACCGCGGCGTCCGCCCCGTCAGTCCCGCCGCCAAAGCGCTCGGCCCGCCCTCAAAGTTGGACCGGGCACCGAGGACACTGTTGGAATAGATCACCACGCCGGTATCGCCATACGCCATGTGCTCGCCGCGGACGGCCGGCATGATGGTCTGATAGTTGATGCAGGTGTCGGTCATCAGGATGCCCATGGCCTGGAAGGCGGCGATGGTCCGCCGCTCCAGGTCCAGCATCCAGTCCTGGTGTTGCAGGCGGACGGCGGCGGCGAAATCGGTGCCGCGGGGGTCGGTGATGGTGGGGACGCGGACCTGGCGTTCGGCCTGCGGCAGGGCGGCGAGGCGTTCCAGCCACTCCACCCCGGCTGGCCCAAGGGACTCGGTGTCCGCCATGATATGGGCCTGGGAGACCGGGACGAAGTCGGCGGCCCCGAGATAGCGGCCGACCCGCATCTGGTGGTCTATGGCCCAGCGGCGAGCCTCGCCGTCCGCGCCTTCCAGCATGGCGCGCTCTGCGTCGTTCAGTTGCATCGGTGGTTCATGTCCTGGACGGAGCGGCGGTTGCGGCCGCGAGTTTGGTTGCTGGGGAGTGTGGCGCGGTTGATGGGTTGCCTCAAGGCCGGGGATCGACAGGGCAATCGGGCGAAGGAAGCAAAGCCCCAGGGCTCCGCCCCGGACCCCGCGAGGGGCGGAGCCCCCTCGACCCCCACCAAGGCTGGGCCTTGGATGCCATTCATTGGGTCAGGGACGAAAGGGGGCCAACCATGGTGGTTCAACGTCCGTGTCGGCCCCCTGTCTTCCCTGACCCAAAAGATCGCGGTCCAGGGGCCGTGCCCCTGGTGGGTTCGAAGGGCGAAGCCCTCGCGGGGTTTGGGGCAGCGCCCCAAGGCTT
>Ga0082335_1000184_pt1 | contig 166352 bp, 195 predicted proteins | sample Subgrocontami58m_FD_72375 | JGI IMG/M metagenome (GOLD analysis project Ga0082335, IMG submission 72375) | Subsurface groundwater microbial communities from S. Glens Falls, New York, USA - GMW37 contaminated, 5.8 m (SPADES assembly) (version 2) ... | reverse complement strand
AAGTTAATTGCATTTTAATCTCTGCTTCACTTCTTGGCTCATCAATATGCTCAATAGTTTGAAAGGGGAGAACAAGATTGCTAACCTCGTTAGTTTTGCCATTCCAAACCAACTCAACTTCGCGGTCATCATCAAACAGTAAAAATCGATACTTCTCCGGAAGCGGCTTCCCGGATTCCAGATATTTAATAACATCTCTTTTTTCGTTGTCAGACAATTTCATAAATTTACTTTGTTATTAACTTAATAATATCTTCTCGGTGATAGCGTCTTTCGCCTACACCGCGTCTCGTACCTACACGAATGGCTTTTAACTTTCCTTTCTTGTCCCACCGCCTAAGCGTAGTCGGGTGGACATTAAGAATTTTCGCCACCTGCGCAATAGTTAATAGTTCCGGCAACCTTTTATCGTCTTTTGGCATTTTTGGTCACTTTTTTATAAGAAATCCTATTATGCATAATTGTACAGTTAAAATGCTTACTTAACAATAGATAAAAGAAGTTAAATAAGGGGTAAAAGTGGCCTATTTTGCGATCACTGGCATTGTCGAGGCTAATTCGGGGTACAACCACCACACTAAATCTGGTAAACTACTCATAGACAAGAATTTGTCGGAGAATTCCCGCAGTCTGTTTAAGGTACTAGCGGGATCACTGAGAGAAAGATCAGCTTAATAGATAGATTTTCTATTTTTTTCTACAAATGATTCCTAATTGAACTGCTGATCGCGTAGGAATTGCTTCGGTGTTAATAACTTTAAAGTGTCTCTTTAAAATTCGAATCTTTTCTCTTGCCGGCCGGACAAACTTCCCTCTATCTATAGAAGCAAAGAAACGCTGTAAGGCATGAGGAGGGTCAGGTATGATGTCAGCTATTATTACTACTTTCTTAACCATTTTTTGGACAAGTGGAAGAATTATCTCCAATTCCTCATCGGAAAAATGATGCACCGCGGAAATTAATAGTACTGCATCGTATTTTTTGTGACGCCGTCCGTTTTGAGTTAGGATATCAACAACCTCAAAGGTCTTTTTTTTCTCGCCGGAATACCTTTTTCCGGCAAAATTCACGAAGTCCTTATTCAGATCCCAACCAACATAAGAGGCATTGGGAGGTGTCAATCCTGCAAAGTCACCTGTCCCCGAACACAAATCTAAAACAGACTTGCATTGATACTTATCAAGGTATGCCTTAATAAAATGCTTCATTCTGCTCTGCTTGCCTGCAAGCAGATAGCGAACGTAATTGAACATGGAAGGATTATCCAGTAAAACAGAGCTTGCCTTATCGATAATTGCAATCAATTGACGCATAAATACTGATTAAAAATTATTATAATTGAAAGCTCAACAAAATGCCAAACCCCTGAAAAAGATCCTGCACATCTTTCCCTTAATACTAGTGTAACAAAATATCCAATATTGACTATTTTCCATACTTATCCTAAAATAAACTATATTAGCGGAAAATACAAAACCGGCTCTAATGCATACGAAATAAGGCAACAAGTTTAAATTATGCCAGACAGCTCCGAAATAAATAGACTTGCCCCTGCTGAATCCTACATTCCCAAAACCCCTGAAGATAAAGCAAATGAATGGATTCTGGATATTGAAAAAGGAATTGGAAGAATAACAAAAATGGGAGAATCAGACAACGGCATAGATACACATCGAGCAGTAGAAGGTTTTATAGCAAATATGCTTTTTGGAGACTCGCTAGGCCCCTTATACGATTCGCTTAAAAGAGTTAGAAGCCAAAAAGAAATATCAACTAATGACAGGAGGATAATTGGAGAAGATTGGCAGGAAACATGGTTAAAGATTAATAAAGGTTTTTACAAATACGAAGAATACTTTCCCCGTTATTCACGTATTAGGATGAAAAAGATTTTTAAAACATATCAGCAATTCGTAAATAATGTTGCTGAAGGTTTGGAACAATCACCAAAGCGAATTTTGGCAAGAGGAGAAAATTTATCAAGAATTTTCCGTGATGAGCTAACAACAACACCTCCATCTGTAAAAAGAAACATAGATTATTATCTTCAGGTAATTGAAAAAACGGAATCCAGCTAATTGTTATTTCCTTAAATTTCCTCTATAATTAAGGATCAAAATTTCTTCTTGTTATGGATAAAATAATCGTAAAAGGAGCAAGAGAACATAATCTTAAAAATCTCGACTGTGAAATACCCAAAAATAAGCTGGTCGTATTCACAGGAATTTCAGGGTCGGGAAAATCATCTCTTGCTTTTGACACTATTTACGCCGAAGGACAGAGACGTTACGTTGAAAGTTTGTCTTCATATGCGCGCCAGTTTTTGGGCGTCATGAAAAAGCCGGATGTAGATAAAATAGAAGGATTATCTCCGGCCATATCAATTGACCAAAAAGGAACTTCGAATAACCCACGCTCGACTGTTGGAACAGTAACGGAAATTTACGACTATCTAAGACTTTTATATGCAAGAATCGGACACCCTCATTGTCCGAATTGCCAACGGGAAATTTCTCATCTCTCTAAAGAACAAATTGTTGATAATATTTTTAATTTACTAAAAGCTTCCTCTTCGCAGGCTTTAAAAATTCTTATACTTTCTCCTCTTGTAAAAGATAGAAAAGGGGAATACAGCCAGCTTTTTTTAGACCTTAAAAAAAGAGGATATAAAAAGGTAAGGATTGATAAGGAAATCTATTATTTAAACGAAAAGTTTGTTTTGATTAAAACAAATAAGCACACTATCGATTTAGTAATTGATGAAATTGTTTTGTCAAAACACACCGAAAGAGACAGAATAGCTACCGATGTCGAACAAGCCCTTAGACTTGGAAACGGAGAAATAATCGTTTCTCAAATAAAAGATAAAGGTTTTTCAATCCCCGACCATCCGAGAAAAATGGAAGACACTCTTTTTTCCGAAAAATTTGCCTGTCCTTTCTGCAACATTTCAATAACCGAAATTGAACCGAGGATCTTTTCATTTAACACTCCCCACGGCGCTTGCCCCGAATGTAATGGCTTGGGAACTGTTTTAACAGTTGATACGGATTTGGTCCTGAATGACAATTTGACAATTTCGGAAGGGGGAATATTACCTTTTTATAATCTCCTGGAACGCGACACATGGTTTGCCAGAATTCTAAGGACTTTCTGCGAGGAAAATAATATCCCTTTAAATCTCCGTCTTTCCTTAGTTCCAAAAGAAAAAAAAGAACTTCTTCTTAAAGGCACAGGAGACGACCCTTATGAAGTTACCGGTAAAAATCGCATGGGGGAAGAAACAACTATTTATGAACCTTTCAGAGGCATAATTTGGGAACTTAAACAGAAATATCAGGAAAGTGATTCAATGTTTATTAAAACATACTTTGAAAAGTTTATGCGCTACGAAACCTGCCCGGTTTGCATGGGAGGAAGGCTTAAAAAAGATGCCCTTTCCATAACAATAGAAAAAAAATCAATCGTAGAAGCTACAAATATGTCTATTGAAAAAGCGCTTGAATTTATAAATAGTCTTAAAAATAATATTTCTTCAAAAGAGACAGAGATAGGAAAAATTATTATTAAGGAAATTGAAACAAGGCTTAATTTTTTAGTCAATGTCGGACTTGATTATTTAACTTTATCCAGAAGCGCTCAAACATTGGCAGGAGGAGAGGCACAGAGAATAAGATTGGCATCTCAAATCGGGTCGGGCTTAACAGGAGTTCTTTATGTTCTGGATGAACCTTCAATCGGTCTTCACCAAAGGGACAACAAAAAACTAATTGAAACCTTAAAAAAGCTTAGGGATTTGGGAAATACAGTTTTGGTCGTCGAACATGACAGGGAAACCATGGAAGAATCGGATTATATTTTTGATTTTGGCCCTGGGGCGGGGGAGGAAGGGGGAAACATAATAGCAAAAGGAACTATAAATGAAATTAAAAACGACCCAAAGTCATTGACGGGACAATATCTTTCCGAAAAAAAGAAGATAGAAGTCATTCCCAAACAATTCAATCCTGAAGAAAAAAGAAGCATCGAAATAACAGGAGCCTCTCAAAATAATCTTAAAGATATAAATGTTTCTTTTCCGTTAAATCAATTTATTGTTGTAACAGGTGTTTCAGGAAGCGGAAAATCAACCCTTATAAACGACATCTTATATCACGCATTAATGCAGAAAAAAAATCCTTTTCATAAAGAAAAACCGGGAAAATTTAAAGAAATAAAAGGCTATGAATCTATTAAGAATATCTTTCTTATAGACCAGTCGCCAATCGGCAGAACCCCAAGAAGCAATCCTGCAACATATACGGGAGCTTTTACATATATCAGAGAGCTTTTTGCCCAAACCAGAGACGCAAAATTAAAAGGATACGGACCCGGAAGATTTTCTTTTAATGTCCGGGGAGGACGCTGTGAAGCCTGCGAGGGAGAAGGACAGATAAAAATAGAAATGCAATTCCTGCCTGATGTTTATGTCACTTGCGAAGTATGCAATGGAATGCAATATAATAAAGAAGCGCTGGATATTTTGCTTAACGGCAAAAATATAGCTGAAGTATTGAGAATGAGCGTGGCCCAAGCCTATGAATTTTTTTCATATGTACCGCCTCTTTCTCATAAACTCAAAACTCTTTACGATGTCGGATTATCCTATTTAAAATTAGGACAGCCGGCACCAACGCTCTCTGGAGGAGAGGCGCAAAGAGTAAAGCTTGCGGAAGAACTTTCAAAAAAAGGAGGAAACGCTCTTTATTTACTGGACGAACCGACAACAGGCCTTCACTTTGCAGACTTGGAAAAACTATTAATGGTTTTAAGAAGGCTTGCCGATCAGGGAAATACCGTAATTGTTATAGAACACAATATGGACGTTATAAAAAATGCCGATTATATTATTGACCTTGGCCCCGAAGGGGGAGACAAAGGCGGACAAATTGTTGCTACTGGAAATCCCAAACAAATAGCTGCTAACACACATTCCTATACAGGAAAATTTCTAAAAGAAACTTCCCAATTTAAATGAAAACATTTTTTGTTACTGTCCTCTTTTTTCTTTTTTCTTTTTTCTTTTTTCCAAAACTTGTAAGTGCGTCGGAAAATTTCTTAACAACCTATGATGTTTCATACAATGTTTTACAAAACGGCATTTCGCAAACATCATTTAAGGTTATTTTAACTAATACCGAAGACCGCTATTATGTTTCCTCCTATGCAATAAGCCTTGGATTTCAAACTCTTAATAATTTAAAAGCCTGGGATTCAGATGGCCAAATTATCCCGAAAATTTCAAAAACGGAAAACGGTAACAAAATAGACCTTACATTTAACAAAAGAGTGGTGGGCAAAGGCAATACGCTTGTATTTAATTTAACTTTTGATACTCCTGACATTGCAAAAAAACAAGGAAATATTTGGGAGATAAATATTCCGGGAATTGCAAATCAAAATGAATTTCAGGATTTTAATGTTCATTTACGTGTCCCCGATAATTTTAGGAATCCTATTTACACAAAACCTTTTCAAACAAAAAATACTCTTGATTTTAATAAATACAACCTTGGTAAATCAGGAATTTCTTTGGCTTTTGGAGGAAATCAATTTTACCGTTTTTCTCTTTCCTACCATCTAAAAAATCGGCAAATTTTTCCGGTAAAATCGGAAATTGCCCTGCCCCCTAACACAAATTATCAAGACGTTGTCATAGAAGATATTATTCCAAAACCTTTAAATGTAAAAGAAGATAAAGACGGAAATTGGCTGGCTGAATTTTATCTATTTCCTTCCCAAAGAATAGATGTTTTGGTAAAAGGAAGGGCTGCTGTTTCTCTTTCTCCAAAAGAAGAAATTATTTCAGCTTATGAATACCAGCAATATTTAAAAGAAGTTCCTTATTGGGAAAAAGATGAAAAAATAAAAGAACTTGCTAAGACACTTAAAACACCAAGAGAAATTTATGATTATGTAGTTAAGACTCTTACTTATGATTTCTCAAGAGTAACGGAAAATAAACCCAGACTAGGAGCAAAAGCGGTTCTTCAAAATCCCTCCTCGGCCGTTTGTCTTGAATTTACGGATTTATTTATTGCACTTTCCAGAGCCGCTGGAATACCGGCAAGGGAAGTTGACGGCTTTGCTTATACGGAAGATGAAAGACAGCGCCCGCTTTCCTTGGTTAAAGATATTCTTCATGCCTGGCCGGAATATTACGATAATGATAGAAAAGCCTGGATTATGGTTGATCCAACCTGGGGCAATACAACAGACGGGATAGATTATTTTGATACTTTTGATTTTGATCATCTTACTTTTATTATTAAAGGGCTTGACAGCAGATATCCTATTCCTCCCGGAGGATATAAGCTTGCAGATTCAAGCGACAAGCCGGATGTAAATGTGGAGTTTTTAGATAATTTTACCCCGCCTTTTACCTCGTATCAGGTCGAATTAGATCTTCCTCAAAAAGTTTTTTCCCTGCTTCCTGTAAAAGGAAATGTAGTTATAAAAAATAAAGGGAATACGGTTTTTTCCCCTAAAAAACTTTTAATTCAAAGCAATCTAAGAATTAAAAACAACGATATTTTATTGCCGGATATTCCTCCTTACGGCAACCTCACTATCCCGCTTGTTTTTGAAGAGAATTCTTTTTTGACAAATAAAGATGCTGTTGTTACAATTGTCGTCGGTGAAAAAGCTATACAAAAAGCCGTTAAAATATCTCCATTCATTGTAAACAAGTGGACTATTTTAGCAGGAGGTGTTTTTCTTGCATTCATTTTCTTCTTTGTATTTATCATTGCCAAAAGACCCCGGTATTTACCTTTTTTTGGACAAAAAAGGTAATGTTCTTTATGTTGGAAAGGCTAAAAATTTAAAAAACAGGGTTGCTTCATACTTTAGGAATACTGTTGATTTGGGACCAAAAACAAGAATCCTTCTTTCAAAAACAGAAAAAATAAAAACAGTCATTGTTAGATCAGAAATAGAAGCTCTGCTTTTGGAAGCTAATTTTATTAAAAAGCTCCAGCCTTTATACAACATCCGTCTGACCGACGGAAAATCATATCCTCTTATTAGAATTACTGTTAAAGATAAATACCCGGCCGTTTTAATTGCCAGAAGAATGGAAGAAAAAAACTCATTGTATTTCGGTCCTTATCCAAATGTCTCGCAAATGAAATTGGTTTTAAGAACAATAAGAAAAATTTTCCCTTATAAATCAGTAGCTCGCCATCCCAAAAAACCATGTCTTTTTAATCACTTAGGTCTTTGTCCATGTCCCGAATTTTTTAATGATAAAAACTACAAAAAAAGTATCAGAAGAATTGCAAAGCTGTTAAACGGGAAAATAGAAGCGGTAATAAAATCGCTTGAAAAAGAAAGGAATTTAAAAAGTAAAGAAGAAAAATTTGAAGCGGCTTTGACTTTACAAAAACAAATTGAAGCTATTAAACACATAACTACTCCAAACAAACATCCTTTTGAATACGAGATTAATCCAAATCTAAAAGAAGACCTTAAAAAAAGCGAACTTGACAGTCTTATTATTGAGCTCAAAAAGCATGATATCGAACTTAAGTCTTTGCGAAGAATTGAGTGTTATGACATTTCCAATATCTTAGGAACAAATCCTACGGGATCTATGGTTGTTTTTATAAACGGAGAAAAGGACACCTCACAATACAGAAAATTTAAAATTGATCCCAAAAAATACAGGCTTAAAGCAAATGATCCTATGATGATAAAAGAAATTATTCAAAGAAGGCTTAATCATAAAGAATGGGAAATGCCTGATTTAATTATTGTCGACGGGGGAAAGGCCCAGGTTTCAGCGGCTAAAGATGCAATTTCGGATAAAAATTACAACACAGCAGTTATAGGCTTGGCAAAAAGAGAAGAAACTATTATCACAGAAAACCTTAAAGAGATTAAGCTTGGAAGAAATTCTCCCGGCCTTCATTTGATCCAGAGAATCAGGGATGAAGCCCACCGCTTCGCTATCTCTTACCACCGCCTTCTGCGCCTCAAACTTATTTCCGGGTAAGATGGTACTCGTAGGGGAAATAAAGGAAAGAGGCAGGGTGGTCGTCAATTAGATATTTTTGGAAATCGTTGTAGATTTTTTTTCGTTCATTCTGGTCGCTTGTTTTTCTTCCGTCCTCCAAAAGCTTATCTATTCTTAAATTCTTATATCCGGTAATATTATTATTTTGGTCTGAATGCCAAAGAATATACTGATCCGGATCTTTTGGAATATTAAAGTCTCCTAAAAAAATCTGGAAAGAAGAGGGAAGTCCTGATGTTTCTTCAATTTGTGCATCTACTCCAATCTTTTTCCATGATTTTGCAATTTCCTCCGCTATACTTTTGTATTTTGGCATTGTTTTTATGGAAAGCTTAAGCTTGGAACTGTTACTGGCAGATGAATCATCCAAAAGTTTACGGGCATGATCTAAATCCTCCAGCTGAACGTAGTAATCCACGAAATAAGAAGATTTGGCAGAAATGGGGGAGTAAGTCCTTTTTCCATTTTCAAAACTTGAAGGAATAGCATAAGAAAGAGCTCCTCTTATTTTTTTATCCGATAAAACTGAATCTTTATTATTATAAAAAAGCGTTATCAGCTGATTATAATTAATTTCCCTTGAAACTGAAGTATTTGGGAAATCGGAGAAAGTAGTATTTTCAATGCTTATATCCATTAGCCCGTAAGCCCTGTCTATTTCTCCTAAAGCGTAGGCGGTTTTTAGAGCTTTTGAGCTTGGATAAAACTGGTAACTGATTGTTTGCAAAGGATTAGAAACTTTGGAAAGAGTAATTTGCTGGACAAATCCGCTGTTTAATTTTACATCTTTTATTCTGTATTCGCCCAAACCGACGAAACCTTTTTTAAAGATTGGCCTGGAAGCAGAAGATAAAAAGGGCGAAAATCCTTCTTTGAGCTTAAAAACAATCACATCCTCAACAGGTCTTACTGCATTTACGTCTTTAAAATTATACTCTATGTTTTTTGAGGTCAAAGTTGATCCATCGGTGAACTTTTTATTTTTATCTAAATAGAAAACATATGTTTTATCATTATCCTGAATTCTCCAATATTTTGCGGCCGCCGGCAAAATTTTACCGTCGGGCATAGTTTTTGTAAGCCCCATCGAAAGTTTTTCTGTAATCGAATCAGGAAGATCATTTAGAGAATAAGCTCCTATTAGTCCTACGGATTCATTTTGAGTAACGGGAATCTTTGTGCTGGCGAAGTTATAAATTACAATACTTAAAAAGAAAAGGGTAAGACCTCCGAGGAAAAAAAATGCAATTGCCCGGCCCATTCTCTTAACATATGCCCTTAAAAGCCAGACCAATAAACGTCTTCGAAAAACGATCATAAATTGTAATTAACGCTGAAGAAGAAGCAGTACCGATAAAAAGGCAAAAAGGGTTGCTAAAATAACCGTTGCCCAAATAAGCAGCCGTTCTAAGCTTCGCTTACTTCGATAGAATTCTCCTCCGCCGCCGCCGAAAGCCGTTGATAACCCGCTGCCTTGAGACTGAAGAAGTATGGCAGCGATTAAAAGAATCGATACGATAATTTGAAGAATATCAATAATCATAGCTGTATTATATAAATTTCCATACGGATCTGGCAAGTTTTTTAGAATTATGGTAAAGAGGGAAATTTTCATCAATCAAATCTTCCTGAACAACTTTATATTCCTTTTTTACTCCGTCCAAAAGAGGAACGCAGGAATATTGCTTAAGCCATTTTTTAGGAATACCAAAGGAATGATTGTCATTGGCAAGAAAAAGATCGAAAAGGGGATCGCCACAGTGTCTTACTACGGCTTTAACATAATCTTCTATTTTATAATCTCTGGTTTCCGAAACTTTATTGGCAACGTTAATGATAAAAAGTTTTTTTGCCTTAGACTCTTTAAGGGATTCAAGAATATCCGGAATCAAAAGTACGGGAATAATGGTTGTGTATAAATCCCCCGGTCCGGCAATGATTAAGTCGGCTTGCTTAATTGCGTTTTTAACTTCATCTAATACTTTTGGATTTTTTGGTTCCAGGAAAACTTTTTCTATTCTGCCTTTAAAATGTCCAAGGTCAATATGCTGTTCTCCCTGTATTTTTTCTCCGAGAGACGTCTGGGCCCATATTGAAATGCTGTCGGTAGTTGAGGGAAGAATCCGTCCGCTTGTTTTATAAATCCTCTGCAGTTCTAAAACCGCCTTATAAAAATCTCCTGTCATCGAAGTTAAGGCAACAAGAATAAGGTTTCCAAGTTTTTGCCCGGGCAGCGAAGAGTCCGATCCGTAACGGTCTCCCAGAAACCGAAAAGTCAAAAGATCGCGAAGTATGGGATCTGTATTGGACATTGCCGAAACACAGCTTACCAAATCTCCGGGAGGAGGAATTTTATATAATCTCCTAAGTCTTCCGGCAGATCCGCCGTCATCGGCCATTGAAACGACAACGGTCATATTATCCGTGTATTCTTTTAAGCCTTTAACAAGATTCATTGTTCCTATTCCGCCGCCCAAACAGACAACTTTTTTATCTTTTTTCATTTTATTTAATTATCCACTTGATAATATTTACAATTGCAGAAAAAACAAATGAGGCCGCCATAAAGGCAAAAAACTGATTAAAAGCAATTTTCGGAATAATAAAACCCGCAAAAGAAAAACCCTGAAATGTAAAGGCCGAAATTGAAAATTGCGGTACCAAAAGAGTCAGCAAATAAAGAATAATTATATTAATTAAAAAAGAAAAAATACCAAAGGTCAGAAGATTTAGGGGAAGGGTAATAATATTAAGAATGGGCTTAAGAACCCAAAGCAAAATTGTCAAGATGAATCCCGATAAAAGAATCGTCTGAAATCCGCCGAAAATTTTAACCCCCAAAAGAGCTTGTGGAAGCAAAAACAAAGCAAAGCTGTTTATGCCGATACTTCGAACAACTGACTTCATAAAATATGCGAGTCAAAAATAAATTCTACTAGATACCTCCCTCAAAGTCAATCAATCCCAGAACATTGCAAATTAAAGGATTATAGGATATAATCCTGAAAATATGTCAAGACTTTCTGAAAGAGAGCAAAAACCTAAGAGCGAATTTAAAATAGAAGCTCTTGGAGGAGACAAAATCTATCAATGGCTGCAACATAAGACAAATGAAGCTAAGATAGGAAATCTTTCCCGCGGTCATACTGGTGAATCGGAAGATGATTTTTTAAAGCTGGGGGTGGAGAAAATTAATGACGAAGTAATAGAATCGATTGCATCAGGAATCTTTTACAATACTCAAGAATTAAAATTCGAAATAAAAACAAGCATTCATTTAAATGATCAAATAGAAAAACCAAAAGGAAAGAAAAAGCTTGAGTCAAGTTTTGCGTTTAGTCCTTTTGAAATGCTCAAGGATTTGGACGGCAATAGTTTAAACTTACAGGAAATTGCTGATATTTTAGAACGCAAAGCCGACGATCAAAATCTGGAATTAAAACTAGAAGATGAAAATTGTTTAAAAATAAAAAGTTCCCCACAAGAAGAATTTGTTTTTTTAAGAATCAAGTCCCGGAATCCTTTTGATCCTATTAACTTAGGCTATCTTTTTTATATGCAAGCGAGTCTAAATGGAAAAGGAGCTGAAGAATTTAAATCTTTGTATCAAAGATATGGAAATCTCCTTCAAAAACTTATCTCTGCGGCTTATGAATCTCAATCTATACCTATCCCAAATTTGCTGTTTGAGTTAAAGCCTCCATCAAATTTGGACGAGAAGTTAGAAAACGCAAAACAAATACTTGAAGCAAACAAAAGAATGTTAAGAGCAGGGGGTATTTTGGACGAAGACTTTTCAGAAATGATACAGGAAAGAATAAGGCTAAAAGAAAGACCAAGGGAAACATTTGATGATATTGGTGGATCTGAAAAGGTTAAAGAAGAACTAAGATCTATTCTCATTGGACTTAAAAATCCAGAATTTTTTAGAAAATGGGGGACAGAACCCGCAAGAGGAGTTCTGCTTTATGGAGAACCTGGAACAGGCAAAACTCTATTGGCAAAAGCTTTAGCGCACGAAGCTGATGTTGATCTATACGTGGTACAAGTTGCAGATATTGTGAATTCTTTATACGGAAGATCTGAAAAGTTAATCCAAGGGGTATTTGATGACGCATTGAGAAATCGGCCTTGCATAGTCTTTTTTGATGAAATAGACGCCCTAGCCTCCCACAGAGAACATTCTACCGAGGTAACAAGCAGAATTGTTACAACTTTCTTAACTAATCTCGACGGGTTAAAAGAAAGAACGGAAGGAATGGTTGTTATAGGCACAACAAACAGACAAAACGCAATCGATCCTGCTATGCTTAGACCTGGTAGATTCGACACCATAATTGAGGTTCCTTTACCTGATGAAAATTCAAGAAAAGAAATTTTCAGAATTCACTTAAACGCGGCTCGGAAAACTGCAGGAACTGAAGTTTTTGACGAGCTGGATCTTGATCAATTAGTAAAAGAGACAAGGAGCATGAGCGGAGCTGATATCAAAGAACTTATTAGGCGCGCTTTAGCAGAAAAAGTAAAGCAGGAGATTGCCGGATATACCCCTTCTTTTGTTAGAACAAAAGACGTTATAAATGTTATTTCAGGTTACGAAAGAATATCCACCGCTAAAAACAAGCTTGGCTTCGTTTAATACAAATCCCTACCTCAAAGTCAATGAAGCTCTTGCAATAGAGATTTTTTAAGTCTATTATTGTAAGGAAAATATGAATACGATTGTTTGTCCTTCCTGCGGAAAACAGGTTGAAATAAATAAGGCTTTAGCCCACGAAGTTGAAGAAAATATTAAAGAAAAATTAAAACTTGAAATCGGGGAAAAGATAGAAAGAAAACTCAAAGAGGACTTCTTGTTACAGACTAAAAACTCCGAGAACGAAAAGGAAGAAATGAGGACCCGCAATAAAGAGCTGCATGAACAGATTCTGGAGTTGAATAAAAGGGTAAGAGAACTTTTAGACTTAAATGAAAAAAGAGAAATCGAAAACGAAAAACGTCTAAACGAAGCCATTGAAAAAAATAAGGAAGAAGCTTTAAGAAATGCTACTGAAAAAGCAAGACTGAAAGAGCTGGAGCTTGAGAAAAAATTATCAGACACACAGAAGGCTTTGGAAGAAGCACAGCGAAAAAGCCATCAGGGATCCCAACAGCTTCAGGGAGAAGTAATGGAGCTTGATTTAGAAGGACAGCTTAAAAGTGTTTATTTTTTGGATGAATTTTTACCGGTCCCCAAAGGTATAGAAGGTGCCGACATCTGGCAAAAAGTAAAAAATAGGCACGGACAGGAAGCAGGATCTATTCTTTGGGAAATAAAAAGAACAAAATCCTTTAGCAAAGGATGGCTTTCAAAGCTTAGGGAAGATGCCAGAAAAGTAAATGCCAGCATTTCTATTTTGGTTAGCGAAATTTTGCCCGATAACGTTAAATATTTCGAAAGACTGGATGGGGTTTGGGTTGTTTCTTACGACCATGCTTTATTGCTTTCTAATGTTTTGCGGGATAGCCTTTTTCAGGTAGCCATTGCCAAATCTTCCGCATCGCACAAAGATGAAAAACTGCAGGAAATTTATGACTACATAACAAGCGAGGCATTCCGCCATAAAATAGAGGGGCATTTTGAAAGCGTTAAAGCTTTAAAAGAAGATTTGGAGGCGGAAAAAAGGTCGATGGAGAGAATTTGGAAGAGAAGGGAAGTGCAAATTCACAGATTAGACCGAAGCACCTCGCAAATGTTTGGCGAACTGCAGGGGATTACAGGCAATCTTTTACCCTCCATCAAAAGCCTCGAATTTGAGTCAAAAGATGAAGAAACACAAGAAACTCCTCCCGAAGCCGGATTTTGAGGAAGAAAAAAAACTTTGGGAAAAAGGATTTGATTACGTTATTGGAATTGACGAAGTCGGCAGGGGAGCCTTCGCCGGACCTTTAGTTGCAGGAGCTGTTCTATTCAAAAAAAATATTTCTACTAAACTTCTAAAAGGCGTTAATGATTCGAAGCTTCTAAAACCTCGTGAACGGGAAAGATTGACAAAAATAATTAGCAAGCACTGCCTTTACTCTCAAATTGTTTCAATACCGGTTTCCGTAATTAATAAGGTGGGTATTGGAAAAGCTAACCAAATGGCCTTCCGCAAGGCAGTTAAAAGTATCATGTATAAAGTATCAAGTATTAAGTATAAAGATAACCAGAGAAATAAAAATACAAAATACTTAATACATAATACTAAATACTTCGTATTGGTAGACGGATTTCGCGTCAAGTACATAACAGAAATAGGCTTAAAGAATCAAAAAGCGATTATCAAAGGAGACCAAAAGTCAATTTCCATCGCCTCTGCCTCGATTATTGCAAAAGTACATAGAGACAATTTAATGAAAAATTTAAGCAAAAAATACTCCTTATATAATTTTGAAAAAAATAAAGGATATGGCACAAAATTCCACCAAAATGCAATTAAAAAACATGGGATCTGCTCTATGCACAGAAAAAATTTTACCTCTTGTAAAGACTATGTTGATAAGATATAATTCATAAATGGCCACGAAAAAAAGTGCTGCAAAAAAAACATCAAAACCACCCGAACCGAAAAAAGAAAATACGTCAAAAAGATTAAGATTGAATAAACGTCAAATTATTTTTGCCCTTATCGTCCTTCTTTTCTCCGTTTTTTTGTATTTCTTTAAAGGATTATTTATTGTTGCAACTGTAAACGGCCAGCCAGTAAGCAGAATCGCTGTTGTTTCCGAATTGGAAAAACAGGGAGGAAAACAAACACTGGATTCTATGATTACACAGGTATTAATTACACAGGAAGCAAAAAATAAAAATATAACTGTTAGTCAGCAGGAAATAGATGAAGAAGTAAAAAAGATCGAGGAAAGTCTTTCGAAGCAGGGACAGAATTTAGATCAGGCTCTTACGGCGCAGGGAATGAGTAAAAAAACTCTTGAGCAGCAAATAAAAATTCAAAAAATCGTAGATAAATTGCTTGGAAAAGATATTAACATTACAGATAAAGAAGTGAACGATTATATTGAAAAAAATAAAGACCTGCTTCCTCAAGACCAAAATCCTGAAGAATTAAAATCTCAAATAAGCCAACAGTTAAAACAGCAAAAATTACAGGAAAAGTTTCAGGGTTTTATTACCGATCTTAAATCCAAAGCCCAAATCAACTACTTCGTAAGCTATTGATTTCTCTAATTATCTCTCTCTCCAGACATTGTTTCTAAGAGATTTACGCTTAATGCTATATCCGAAAGTGTATTAATAATATACGACGCTATTTCCGGATCTGAAACTTCTTCTTCTCCTTTATGGTTTTCGCTAAAAGTCCATAAAGTTATCTCTTCGACATGCATCACTCCATCTAGAATCATTTTTCCCCTAGAATAAATAATCTCCCAGCCTTTTTGACGATCTCTACGACGAGATAACTTTCTTATTTCAAGTGCATAATCTCCATCTGCTTTCCGTGCAACTAAAGGCGGAACCGGCGAATGTCTTGAAATCTTATCAAGAGTAGATATAATGTAAGAAGAACGCTTATCTATCTCCTCCCTATAATTTTGATTTTCTTTACTCATAAATTAGGAAAAAATAATATCACATTTGCCAAAAAAAATCACCTGTTATATTTGATGCTAGATTAATATTTTTCTGCTTCTTCTTTTGTTTTGTGGATTGTCCCCTCAGGGTGATGAGGAGGGGAGTAGGTTGTAATTATTTTTAGGTCATCCTGTCCTGTATTTATAAAATTATGGTTTGTGCCGGCACGAACAAGAACAATATCTCCTTTTTGTATTGTTTCTTCCTCGTCATTAAGAATTGCCTTTCCTTCTCCTTCTACAAAATATAAAACCTGATCGTTTTCTTCGTGGACTTCCATTCCTATTTCTCCACTTGGAGGAATACTCATAATAACAATTTGCGTATGCTCTCCTGTTTCCAAAACCTGGCGGAAATAAGTGTTTTCCTTTGCCTTTTCTTTAATATCTTTAATCAAACCTTTCATAGCAATATCACTATTTCATTATTTAGTAAGCTTCAAGACTCAACGCTGTAATAATTTTGTAAGAAGAGTTCTTGGGCTTACATTGAGCGAGGCGATGCGCGCCTGAAGGGAATCGAACCCCCAACCCCTTCGTCCGAAGCGAAGTGCTCTATCCGTTGAGCTACAGGCGCAATTACTAATTATTGAACTCAAATTCCTCATATAGTATACTAGACTTAATCATTTTTATCAAAAAAGACGGGCCGCTAGCTCAACTGGCAGAGCAACTCCCTCTTAAGGAGTAGGTTACAGGTTCGACTCCTGTGCGGCTCACACTTTTAACCCTTCCGTACCTTTTAAAAAAGACAAAGTCCTAGTATTTTTTGGTATAATTGTATATTGTTTCTTATGAAATCTTTGAAAGAACAGGCTTTTTCGGCAATCCGTTTCTTTTTTGGCTGGCCCCTATCTATTGCCGCAATTTTAATTATTTTAAAAATAACTCTTGGCAATTCCGAAAAATTAAATTTTAATTTATCTCAGATAAAAATTTTGCCTCTCTTCTATTCTTTTATTTTCTTTTTTCTTTATTTTCTTTTTCGAAATCTTCTATGGCAGAAAATTTTAAAAGAAAAAAGACATGATTTACCCCTTAAAAAAACAGCTTTTCTTTGGGCTTATTCAGAATTACGCCGTTTCGTTCCCGGAAAATTCTGGTCTTTTTTAAGCAGAGCCATGCTTTTTTCAAAAGAGGGTGTTCCAAATAAAACAATAGCTTCTTCTATTCTTTTGGAAATTGAATTTTTCCTAGTTGGCGCCGCTTTGGTCTCGCTTTTTTCTTTGTCTTTTATATTAAACGATGTACTTAATTTTTCTTTTCCCAACCTCCAGTTAATAATTTATATTTTCTCTTTTCTATTTCTTCTTATTTTTATTTTTAGTGAAAAGATTATAAAGACTGGCGGCAAAAAACTTAGTTTAATAAGACATGGCTTTCCATGTTTTAAACCGCTGACAAATCTAAAACTTATTATTATTTCTTTTTTTGCATTTTTTTCTTTCGGATTAGGTACATTTTTCAGCATTATTTCTCTCGGTGATATTTCAACAGAGATGATGATGACTTTTACGGGTTTTTTTTCATTTTCCTTCTTAGCCGGATATCTTTCTGTAATTGCTCCGATGGGCATTGGAGTAAGAGAAGGAATGATTGCATTAGGACTGTCAAAGGTAACAACTATTGAAATCGCCGGGGTAGCGGCAATTTTTTCCAGAATTTTTTTGACACTCTGTGAATTTTTATTTTTAGGTCTTTCATTTCTCTGGAAAAATGCAAAAAAGTAAACTCATTGTTTTATTACTTATTCTCTTTTACATAGTCTATTTTACTCTTGTCGGTTTTTTACGATTTGATAATTTTTATGCCGGGCGTTTTGATTTAGGAAACATGGATCAAACCGTCTGGAATACGGCGCATGGACGGATTTTTCAGCTTACAGACCCCAACGGAACCGAAATAATTTCAAGACTGGCATTTCATGCCGATTTTATTCTTATTCTTTTAGCCCCTTTTTATTTTATTTGGGAAAATGCAAAAATGCTTTTACTTATTCAATCTTCGGTAATTGGTTTTGGCGCTTTTTTTGTCTACTTAATATCCCAAAAAATCCTCAAAAATAATTTAGTTTCAGTAATACTCTCTGTTACGTATTTATTGAACCCTGCTCTTCAGCATTCCAATCTTTATGATTTTCATGCGGTAACTTTGGCAACAACTTTTTTACTTGCTGCTTTTTATTTTTTTCTTGAAAAGCGATATTTTTTATTTTTACTTTTAGTAATTCTTTCTGCATTAACAAAAGAGCAGGTTTGGACAATTGCTTCTCTTTTTGGATTATATCTTTTTATCCCCCAATTAATATCATTAATAAAGAAAAAGGTCTTCGTTAAAAAAGAATTGCTGATTGGAATCGCACTTTTTGTTTTGTCGCTTTTAATTTTTTACACCCTTGTTTGGAAAGCGATCCCAAATGCGAGGGGAGGGAATCACTTTGCCCTTTCCTATTATTCCGAATTCGGAACATCTCCCGGAAATATTATTAAAAACATTATTCTTTCGCCTGGCAAAACATTAAACACTTTTCTTCAGCCAGACAGACTCGAATATTTAAAGCAAATATTTTTACCTCTTGGGTATTTACCCTTACTTTCTCCCTTAATTCTTATCTTTGCCGCTCCTGATTTAATGATTAATCTTTTAAGCAACAATTCACAGCTGCATCAAATTTTTTACCAATATACAGCAACCATAACCCCCTTTTTATTTATTGCAGCAATCTATAGCATTAAGCAGCTAAAAAATTTATTTCCAAAGATCCCATTTACGGTATTTTCTTTATTCTTAATTCTTTCTTCTTTATTCTCTTCGATTGAGTTCGGTCCTCTGCCTTTTTCCAAAAGCCCAAATATTCTTATGTTTACAAAACCTCTGGCATATCGATCAACAGTTGAAAATTTTTTGGCCACTATTGGGGAGGATAAAGGGGTTGCGGCTACAAATAATTTAGGAGCTCACCTTTCTCATCGTCAAAGAATTTATACTATTCCGACAGGCCTTAATAAAGCGGATTATATTGTTTTTTTGCTAAACGATCCTACCGCCCAGCCATCTTTGGACGCGCAAATTAAAATGGCAGGTGAACTTGAGGAAAACAAAAACTATATTGAATTGTACCGTCTTGAAGATTTTGTAGTATTTAAAAAGAAGTAATCTCTTTTCTCTTTCTATAGATATAAAAAAGAAATAAAAGAAGGATAAAAATATCTATACGCATAGCCCATCTTGAACCAAAATGCTCTCCTAGAAAACCTGCCTGAAGACTTCCCAACGGCATCATTCCTAAAAACATTAAAGAGTAAATACTCATTACCCTTCCTCTAAGATTATCCGTAACAACATGCTGAATTGTGGTAGTTAAAGTAGCGGAAGTGGAAATTAAACCAAATCCTGCAAAAAAAAGAAATCCAAGTCCAAGATTAAAATTTGTTGTAAAACTAAAAAGGAGGATTGACACAGAAAACATCAGCATTCCTCCAAAGAGAAATATATGACTGTTTATTTTTTTAGAAAAGGCCGATAAAATAACCATACCCAAAACTGCACCCACTCCTGCAGATGAATATATGTATCCCAAGCTCTCAGCTCCTCTTTGAAAAATGTTTTGAACGATTAAAGGCATTAAAACTGTGTAGGACCAGCCAAATATAGAAGCCACACCTATAAAGAAGAGGATGAATTTTATAGTAGAATTAGAAAATGAATATTTTATCCCTTCTTTTATTGCATCTATTGGGTTAGGATGAATTTTCGGAGCTGCTTTTGCAACTCTAATGTAAAACAAAGCAAGTAAAACAGCTAAATAGCTAAGAGCATTAAAAATAAAAGCTCCTCCTGTTCCATAAAGAGCAATTATAATTCCGGCAACTCCGGGCCCAACTATTCGTGCTGCGTTAAAAAGTCCTGAATTTAAAGCAATAGCGGAAGGTAAATCTTTTTTTCCGACCATCTCAAAAGCAAAAGCATGCCTGGCCGGATTATCTAAGGCATGTACGCAACCTAGTAAAAAAGAAATTATTATGATTTGATAAATATTAACAATTCCATAAACGGTTAAAATTCCCAAAGCAAAGGCCAAAACCATTTCCGATATTTGGGTTAGGTAAATTATTTTTTTTGTCTCGAATCGATCCACGATCACTCCTCCAAAAAGGGAAAATACTAAAGCGGGAAATGCGCCTATGGCAGAAACTAATCCCACCAAAAAAGCAGAATTTGTCAGCTCCAATACAAGCCATCCGAATGCAACAAACTGAAGCCAAGTGCCGATTAAGGATATAAACTGCCCGGTAAAATAAAATTTATAATTTCGGTGTTTTAAGGCAGGAAAAGCAGAAAAAAATTTTTCAAAAATCCAAGGACTTTGTCCTGTTATAGATTCGTCGAGCTGTTCTGTATCTGTATTTTCTAAATTTTCTTTATTTTCCATGATTTTTTAGTATAGCATAAAAGCCCTGCCTCGCCGCAAGGCGGGTTGAAAAATATTTAGAATAAGTGTAGGATTTAAGTTGATGATAAACGTTATTAAAGCTACTGGAGAAATCGAACCCTTTTCCGAACAAAAAGTCAGGGATTCTATTTTCAGAGCGGGAATCAAAAATGGATTACAGGATGAGGTGGTAAAACATATAGAATCCCGCCTTTATGATAAAATCCCAACCAGCGAGATTTATCACCATATTAGTGAATTTTTTGGCCAGTCTTTAATGCCTTATGCCAGAGCAAAATACAGCCTAAAAGAATCAATCATGAACCTTGGCCCAACCGGTTATCCCTTTGAAGATTTCGTAGCAGATATTTTGCAATCCCAAGGATATAAAACAGCTGTTCGGATAATTACAAGCGGTAAGTGCATTAGTCATGAAATTGATGTTATTGCTAATAAAGATGAGGAAAAGGCTATGATCGAAGTTAAATTTCATAACGGGTTTGGGACACGGACAGACGTACAGGACGCGCTTTATATAAAAGCGAGGTTTGACGATGTAAAAGAAAAAAACGGCTTTACAAATGTCTGGCTTGTTACCAATACCAAGGCGACGCTGGACGCCATACAATACGGCCAGTGCGTCGGAATGAAGGTTATTTCCTGGAATTACCCGGAAAGTGAAAGCCTAAGAAGTATTATCGAAAAATCAAAACTTTCTTTAATAACTGCGCTTACAACATTATCGCAAAACCAAAAGCAGCAGCTCTTGGAGAACCATGTTGTTTTATGCAAAGATCTTTTCGAAAATCCTTCACTTATTAATTTTATGGGCTTACCAGAAGATAAAAAACAACATGTTTTGGAAGAAGCTAAATTTGTTTACAGCAACTGATCCTTTGCTATTTTTGTTCGCTCGTATTTATCGGCCATATAACCATTGGGGACTGTAGTTAATTTATCTGCATATAAAAGAAATCCGTTCCTAACGGTGTGATCTCCAAAACGCTCATTTATTTTATCTATTGCTGAAATTAACCGATCGTTCTTCAAAGAAGAATCAAAAAGAGAAAGAGAGAGATTTTTTGCATCCTCAAGATTTGAAACCCATACTCCAATTTGCCTGACATAATTTATGCCTCCACCTCGAAGGTGTAAAGCTAAACTTTGACATCTTTCATAGATTTCTTTTCCGCTGTCAAAATAATCTTTATATGTTTTTCGATAATTCAAATCTGTGCTTCCCTTTAAATAAATCCCAACCGTTCTTCCTTTTTTACCAAGCCTGCGAAGTTTTATTGAAACTTCTTCGCAAAGCTCATAAATATTTTGCGATATAATCCTTTGGTTGTATTCATTTTTTGGCAAGCAGTAATTACGGCCTACTGATTTAACCTCCGGTTCAATAGTGTAGGGAATAACAGAACTGTTATCTATTCCCAAAGAAATATTTCTTAAAAAGTTTGCCTCGCAATTTCCAAACTCGGCAATAAGGGTAGCTAATGGAGTTTGTCTTAATTTTAAAAGACTATAAACACCCATAGCATTAAGTCTTTCTTTTATTCTTTCCCCGATTCCGCAGATATCCGTAAGTTTTACCATTTGATAAATATTCTCAATATCGCAAGCTTTTATCTCCTTTATACCGTTAGGCTTATCAAGTCCGGACGCCAATTTTGCCAAGAGTTTATTATGAGAAATGCCAATCGAAACCGTTATGTATTCTCCAATTTCTTCTTTAACCCGATTCTTAATTATTTGAACAATTTTATATTTGTCTTTAAACAAATGCTCGGTTTTTGTGATATCCATAAAAACTTCGTCAATGGAAAACAATTCAACAAAAGGAGAGTAGTCTTTGCAGATATTTAAAAATTTCTTGCTGATTTCCAAGTATTTAACAAAATTTGCCGGCACCAGAATAATCGAAGGACAAATTCTTTTTGCTTCAAAACTTCTGCTTCCAGTTTTAATACCCAATCTTTTTGCCTCCCTGCTTGAGGCAATAATACAGGTTCTGCTGTTTGCCGCGGTAACTCCAATCGGCTTATCACGAAGAGAAGGATCGGCTTGCTGTTCAACGCTTGCAAAAAAAGAATCAAAGTCAATATGGAGAATAATTCGAGTCATCCTAATATAACTTTACTCGAACTTTTTCCGAAAAACAACCGAACAAACGAGGTCTTTTTAGGTCAACTTACTTCAAATAATTATTTCTATATAACATTAGCGCACTAAGTGTAAAGCCACATTTAATTTCTCCTGATTTTATCATTTTTTCAATTTCATCAAAACTAAAATGTTTTACTTTCATCCCTTGTTCTGTTTCATCTAAATGTTGTTCTCTCTTTTCTAACCCTTTTGCAAGATAAATAAACTCCTCCTGATTACTCATGCCGGGTTCAGCAAAAATTGAACCGATTTTAACAAACTCTTTTGCTGTCAATCCAGCTTCTTCAAGAAGTTCGTGTTTTGCTGTATCAATTTCTGTAGATCCGGGATCCATCATTCCAGTTGGCAATTGCCAAAGAAATGCTTGCGAGGCATGGCGGTATTGATTTACCAAATATATTCCACTTTCATCAACTGGAAGAACACCAACGCCATCCTTGTTTGGCTTAATAAAATATACCTGCTCCCATTTATACCCATCAAGCTCAAGTACATCAACCTTAATCTCCTGAAATTTATTATTATATACCGACTTTGAAGAGATGACTTTAGGAACTTTATTCATATCCAAATTATATCAGAAGTTTGAGGTCTATAAATGTGACGGTGGGTCATCTAACGAATGTCGTCCGCACTTATTATAGCACGCTATCTATTTATGACGTCGAGTTTTATCAAAATTCTTTTGCTATAATTTCTCTATGAGCTATATATTTATTAGTGGAATTCCTGCATCTGGTAAAAGTTATTTAGCAGCTAAATTAGCAAAGAGGACTGAAGCCTTTCATTTAAATATTGATAATATTAGGGAAGAAATCTCTAAAGATCCCAAATTAGCATATTGGGTCAATTTTTATTGGAAACTTGATGAAGAGAAGTATTATAAAGAGACAAGCTGTAACGAGCAGTGGCAGAATTTGGTAGGCCAATCAGAGGCTTTTTGGCCATTTATATTAGAAAAGATTCATCAAGTAATGCAAACTCATCCTAAAGCTATTTTTGAAGCAGTTAATATACTTCCTCATTTAGCAAAGAAGGATTTAGTATTTCCTGGAGTTTTCCTATTAGGAGAATCTGAAGAAACTATTTATGAAAGAAATAAAAATTCTCCCAGGTGGGGACAGACAGTAGAGTTACAAAGAATAGAAGCAGATAAATTTTTCAACTGTGAAGGTAAAAAGTATAAAGAACAAGCAGATAAATATGGTTATAAAACTTTTAGAAGTGCTAATGATGCAGAGGAATACTTATTGGAATTACTCTCGTGAACCTTTCAAAGAACTCTTGACATCACTATAATTTATCACTGTAAATTCTTCATCTTTACCAGGTGCTTTCGAGAATCTAACCGCTCCGAATGAGACATTTATATCTTAAACTCATTTGTTTTTTTTAAAACATATTTTACGAATTCCAGCGTTTCTTCCCACCTTTGGTGATTTGCAGGCTGATACTTTGAGATATTCTCATCCTTTCTCTCGTTCCAAGAAAAATTAATTAGATCAAACCACTTCGGATCTAAATTTTTCTTCGCCCATTCCATTCCCTCTTTTTTTGAAGTAATTCTTCCCTCTTCTAAATCTTGTAGAGCTCTTGAAAAATGCAGAACGAAGAAAACTTGATGAAATCGGTTTTTCCATGGATTAGGATTTGCTATAAAATCGGGAATCCATATAACATGAAACTCTTTTATTTCTCGTCTTAAATCGTTTGGAGTAATAGGTCCAATTAAAGTTTTTGGATCAGGGCCAAGAACCGTAATTCCTTTTTCTCTAACTTCCCAACGAACAACGAGAGTGTTATCATGGTCGCTTTTCTCAATAATCCGAGATCCATTATCGAAATACCAAAGTTTCCGCTCTTCCGAATCATTTATTTTGCCATTTTCGAAACGGGAAGAATGCTGTCTAAATTTTGGCAAAGGAAAAAACGAATATTCTAAATGCTGAACCCATCTACTATCTTTATTACGAAAACTTGTGTGAACTTCTTGAACTTTTTTGACCTCCTCTCCTGTCAATTCGCGGTTTACTATAACCTCAAAATCTACGTCGCTGGTCATATCAAAATCTCCAACAGCGAGTGAACCTTGTATATACAGTCCTACGAAATTATCTCCCAAAACGTTTTTATAAGTTTCGGCTAATTCATAAAAAACTTTATCCAGTTCTGGATAATTAGTTAACTTTCTCACAAGCATAATTATATCAGAGGTTCGAGAGTATTTTTTAGGATTTCTTTGAACTGCTTTCTACCATAACCACTTTTTAAAAATTTTTCTCTGGCTTCAGCATCGTGTTGGTTAACAAAATATTCATAATGTATTAGTTTAACTGGAATTCTATTTTTGGTTGCCTCTACTTTACCATTCGCATGTTCCGTAAGCCGCCTCTTTAGATTATTTGTGAACCCAATGTAAAATTTACAATCCCTATAGGAATAAAGAATATAAACGTAGTATCTTGAAACGTCTGACGTTTCATTCATATAAATATATTAAAGGGTCGGCGTCAAAGACGAGTCATGAACGAATGTATTGAGTCGAATGGGTGAGTGAGGGGAATTGAACCCCCGACCTGATGGTCCACAACCATCCGCTCTAAACCACTGAGCTACACTCACCATATTCAGGATTTTGCGCCCTGGAGAGGAATCGAACCTCCAACCTACTCCTTAGAAGGGAGTTGCTCTATCCGTTGAGCTACCAGGACACGAAAATGACTCGCCTCGCTCAAAAATCAAAGATTTTTGAGCGGGTGAAGGGAATCGAACCCTCGTATCGACTTTGGAAAAGTCGTGTTCTGCCATTGAACTACACCCGCAATATACTTATATTTTACTTCCTAAAGTGGCTAAAAGCAATATTTCCATAACCTAATTTCTATTTTCGTCACTGTCTTGATATACTAATGCAGTGAAAAAAAGGTTTTATCACATAGATTTTTTAAGAGCCGCGGCAATAATCGGAGTAATTGCTATTCATGTCCTTTCTTATAGTCCAGTTAGCAGGCTTAATGATTTCGTAGGGAATTATTTACATTTTGTAGTTGTTGCTTTTGTTTTTTGTTCGGGTTACGTAATGTTTTCAAGATACCCCGAAAGAGTTCAAACATTAAAACAGACTTTAAAGTGGTACAAAAAACGCCTAATCCGGCTTCTATTGCCTTTTTACATTTATTTGGGGCTCCATTATCTTCTTTGGATCTTGTTTCCGAATTACTTTTCAGGACTTGGTCTTCAAAAATCATCCAATTTTATTGTCAATTCAATATTTCTTACCGGGGGACAAAATCTTAATTGGCTACCGCTTCTTTTTATTGAGTTAATGTTTCTTTTCCCTATATTTGCCCTTTTTCATAAAAGAAAAAAATCTTTAATTTTATATTTATCTTTTACCTTTGCAGTAACAATTTTTTTTACATTTTTTAGATTTCCCTACAATTACTACCGCTTCGAAATGTGGATAGGGTGGTCTATTGTTTTTTTAATGCCCATGACTTTTGTCATCTATGAAAAAGAGAAATTAAGAATAAAAACCTACATTTTATTTGGGGGAATAAGCGCTATTATTTTTACAATACTTTTTATTCTTTGGCATTTTATTCCTCGTTCTTTTTATCTTATTGACCATAAATATCCTCCTGATCTTTATAATCTCTCTTATGGAACGGCCATTTCTATGATTTTAATTTTAATCTCCAAATTTAAGATTTTTGAAAAAAAAATAATAAAAAAAGCTTATCTTTTTTTAAGCAAACATTCTTATAATTTATTTTTCGTTCATTATATTGTTCTTGATTTTTCAATAAAACAAAATATTGTCAATTTCTGGTTTGTTTTATTAGGAAGTATTTTGATCTCGGTTTTAATAATCGATGGGACAAAAATATTGAGGACATTAAACTTTAGGAGTCGGGGTGAGAGGAATTGAACCTCCTGCTTCTCGGTCCCAAACCGAGCGTTCTACCGATGAACTACACCCCGTTCTGCAAAATACCTATCTGTTTTTTAAGTTGTGACTTTCCTTTGGTTGTCTTTAAAAATTTTTCTCTGTTCAGCGCATTTATTTTGTTTATATATGCTTCGTAATATATCAATTTTAATGGTTTTTTGTTTTTAGTCGACTCAACATTTCCGGATTTATGGTCTGTTAATCTCTTTTTCAAATCAGAACTAAAACCTGTATAAAATTTACCGTCCGAGCATTTTAAAATATAAACGTAAAACACAATTACTTGCCATATCATTCGCTTGCTTCGCCTCTCTCTGTTCGACGAAGAGCACTTCGATATGGCTGATATTCGCCTGTCGTTCAAAAAAGTGCTGCGCACTGATGCAGCGCTCCTTAACGAAGTGAAACGAGTTAAGGGAAGCGAATATCAGTGCCGCGGGAGAGAGTCGAACTCTCACACCCTTTTAGGATAAAGGCTCTTAAGGCCTTCGTGTCTACCATTCCACCACCGCGGCTTACCTCTATTTTACCTTAATCTAGTCTTTTGAGCAACAAATGTTGTACAATGATTTAATAATGGTCCTTAAGTTTTTTTCGAAGAAAATTAAGCTTCTTATCTTTCCCTTATTTTTTTTATCTTTTATCTTTTTCCTTCTTTTTGCACTCTTAGGAAATGAGCTAAAAGTTGTTCAAAATAAAAATCTAAACCTTAACTCCAATCTTATTAAATCTCAAAAGGAATTAAAAGATCTAAAGAATCAAGACCAATACAAAATAAATGAAGGTCTTAAGAAGGACATTAAAAATGTTAATCAAAGCTTTACTCAAACAATTTCTTCTTTCGAGAAAATTCAGGATTTAAAAGCGCAAAAAGTAAATACAAATAAACTTGATGATTCATTTGTTCAAATTTTAAAATACCTGTCTGATTTAAATTATGCATCCGCTCAAGCAGATCTTAAAAATCTTGATTCTGAAATTACTAAGGCAACACCTGTTATGACAACTGCTATTAATGAAGTTAATGCTCCGTTATCCAACAGCCCTCCCTCAAGCGGCTACAGCAGGCAAAGCGTAAAAACCGACAGCGGAACTTTCGGAGTAGATATTATTTCTGCTGATCTAAACTCGACCCGTGTGGTTGTTGATACAGCTTCCGATGGAACCTGCGGAAATGAATGCCCAACTAAACCGCTTGGGGAGTATGTAGCCAGAAGCGGAGCTTATGCCGGAATTAACGGCTCTTTTTTCTGCCCTGCCGAATATCCAACCTGTGCGGGAAAAACAAATTCTTTTGATCTTTTGGTTATGAATAAAAACAAGGTTTATTTTAATTCCGATAATAATGTCTATAGCACCAATCCTGCGGTAATTTTTGGAGGCGGATGGATTAGATTTGTAGGACGGGCTTTGGATTGGGGAAGAGATACCGGGGTTGACGGAGTATTGTCTAACTTTCCCCTTTACGTTTCGGGAGGCAATAATGCTTTCGGAGGAAGCGGTGATCCAAAACTGACAAGTAAAGGCGCGCGGACTTTTGTTGCCAACAAGGGAAATACGGTCTTTATTGGCATTGTTTACGGGGCATCCTCCTTTGATGCGGCAAGTGTTTTGAAGAGTTTAGGCATGGAAAATGCCATGGGATTAGACCAGGGAGGGTCAACAGCCCTTTGGTTTAATGGATACAAAGCGGGCCCCGGCCGCAACATCCCCAACGCAATTTTATTTATAAGAAAATAGTTTAACAAATTGCATTTTTAAACAGAGAGGAACTTATTGAGTGCAATAAAAACTTTACCAAAAAGTTTATTATGCGTTGAAAAAAAATATTTTAAACTTTGCAAAAGGAGTTATTGAAAATCTTCAATATCATAATAAGGTTTCATGGCTTTTACTTGTTTTCCCCTAAACTCTGTATGGTCCCAATCAATAACTGGAGGCGTTTTACCTTCAAAAGTTATTCCTTTTTGATTAAGTCCATCCAGCAATGCCTTATAATCCTCAATATCCTCAACAGTTGCTTTACGAGACCATGATGGCCAGCTCGGCAATTTAACGCCAATCGGGGTATGCCTAGTAAAAGGTTCCATCTCCCACTTTTTCGACTGTACCGTAGCCTCTTCTCCCTTAACGATTAATATACTATCCAATTCATCAACATTAATTTCGTAGCTTAGCTTTATTGCTGAATCAGACTCCTCTTGTTTAGGATAACCCGACGAGGATATGGTAACAGTTGTTTTTTCTGCTCCAATTGGAACCGAAGCAGTAAGTATTGTATCGTATTTAATCTTTTTCTCATCAATAGTTTCAAAAAAATTATTATTGGTAACTACCTTTCTAATAATTTTCGGAGCCGGAACTTTATCCTTTATAAGGCTTCCAACTACCATTTTAAAATCCGGGAGTATTATTCGCACCAGTTCTTCACCTGCTTTCCGTCTTGCTTCGGCAGCATGTTTTTCAGCAACCTGTTCTATGAGCGGATTTTTGGGCTTATTTAATTCATTCATTACAGTGATTTTATACTACTATATTTTTTCTTTGTCAATAGCTAAAGAAAGACCCTGTTAGAAAATTATTGGTGGGGTGGGGGAGAAATTCCTTGAATTTTTAGAGAGTAATCAAGTAAATCCTTCATTTCCTGTCTTCTGTTATTACTTCCCAAAAGAATTCCGATGATTTTATGCCCTTTATAATCAAGATAAGTAACTAAACATAGTTCGGCTTCGGGGGTATAGCCTGTCTTAACACCTTTTACTCCCGGATAGCTTGTCAAAAGATTTGTTTCGTTTTCAAGATAAAAATACTTATGATTATCCGTTTTTGGAATTTCTTTTTGGAAAGTGGAAACAACATTGTTAAATAACGGGAAATTGGAAATGGCAAAACGGGTTATAACAAACATATCATAAGCCGTTGTATATTGATCACCGTCTCCCATAAGCCCCGAGGGATTGGTAAAATGAGTATTTGAAAGCCCTAATGATTTTGCCTTATCATTCATTGCCTTTACAAACTCTGCCCTTCCGCCTTTGTAATTATCTGCTAATACTTCGGCCGCATCATTACCCGATGGAAGCATTAAACCGTACAAAAGCTCCTCAAGGCTTAAAATCTCGCCTTCCGATAAGCCCATTGAATCCTCACCGACAAGAGATTGTTTCCTTACAAAATATTTATTATCTTCTTTAGGATTTTCCAAAGCTATAATGGAGGTCATAATTTTTGTTAAAGAAGCCATGGGTAATTTTGTATCAATATCTTTAGAATACAACGCTTTTCTTGCTGTAAGATCATACACAAAAATTGATTTTGCAAGGATATTGGGCTTATTAATTTTTTTTTGTTGAGCTTCATAAATTTCAATAAGAGGCAAAAAAAGATTAAGAGAAGAAACTTGCTTATTAGTGATTCTTGACAAAGATTCGGGAAGGGGAGAGATAACTGAAGGCTTACCTGCAATAAAAGGATTTAGCATCCAGAGCAAAACTCCCAAGCATAAAACTGTTAAAGAAAATGTTATTAAATACAAAAGCTTCATAAAAATAGCCTATTTCCTAATTTTAGCAAAAAATATTGACATTAGTTAAAACACTTGTTTAAATTAGTATATGGAAGAGGAATCCAAACCGCCGGAAGAAACATTAAAGGAAACGAAAAAGCCAAATAAAGTTCTTGAAAAAATTATAAAGTATAAGAAACTATTAATTACATCGGCAGTAGTCTTAATATTGATAGCAGGTTTAATGATTTCCTCCTATAATCCAAAAACGACTAAACAAGCGGCCCCAACTCCAACTCCCCAAGATGTAAAAGAGCCGGTTTCTAATAAAAATCTTCCCTATAACCCTTTAATATCGAATTATGAAATAAAAAGAGTTGAAGAAGCTTACAAAAAGAAATTTGAAAAAGCGGGAAAACCTCTCCCCGCCAAAAAAAATTACAATTTCCAATACGAATTGTCTCCCTTGCTTAAGGAAAAAAATTCTTCTTTTATACAGTCTTCTTTCGCGGCATCAAGCTGTAATTTAGAAACAGCGCCAAAAACTTTGAATATTTATACATTAAAGTTTCACTTATTCGAAAAAGAAGCAAGAGTGATTGCTAAAAAATTCGGACTTGATTTCCCTCCGTCTTCTCTTCCTATGAACGACGGAAGCTCTTTTCAGTATTATTATTCCGATCCTAAAGCCCTGGCTTTTCTTTCGATAAGTGAACCGTCGGGAGCATTTATTTATCATAAAGCGACCGAATCCTCAACACTAACCGATATAGATATCTCTAAGGCAAGAGAAATAGCAGATTCCCAAATTATAAAGCATGGACTGACAAAAATTTCTTTTAAAAATCAGAAATTTGATACCGCTTCAGGTAAATATGTTATTGACTACACAAAAGACTATGACGGAATGAAGGTTGTTGATTTAAAATCGTTAAGCTTACTTGGAAAAACAAAAACCTTGTGTGATGTATCGGCTTCTTCAAGCATGAGTTATGTAGAAGAAATTATTACAAAAAAAGGCGCCATTTTTAAGATAATAAATAAAACCAGAAAAGAGGAGAATACATTTTCCGCTCCCAGACAAAGCTTGGAAGACTCTATTAAGGAATATGAAAACGATCCACCGGTCCCTCCTTTAGTAATAGGAGATGCAAAAACCAATGAAAAAGCGGTAATTGATGAAGCAGTTCTTGTTTGGTACGACTATGGTGAAGAGTATGCTCAGGTTTCTTATGTGCCGATGTATTTAACAAGCGGAAAAACTGCTTTAGGAGCCCGCGTTTTAACTCTTTTCCCGGCTGTTTCCAAAGAAAATCTCGACAAAACCGATATAACCATTTTGGGAGCAGGAAAATCTACTCAAAGCCTTCAGCTTGATACCTTTAAACCAAAGCCTCCTCCGCCAAAAGGAGAACCTCCTGCTCCGGGAGGAATTTGCCCGGGTGGCCTGGTTGATTATCTGGTAACCTGCTCATCATCCGAACCCGGACTAAGCTGTACTGAAAGTTTAGAATCTCCTGTTGACACTGTGGGAGCCTGCACTAACGGTTGTCAAACAACTACAGTAACTTTTGTTGCTGAACCAGGAGTAAATCCATGTAATGCAGCAGTAAATGGAGGAGGCACCCCTCCAGGAGCTATTCTTGATCAGGATCAGAAAGGCGGAACTGTTACCTGCACAATTCAAGGCTGCCCATGTTAAAAAAAGTAGTTTTAATAATAATTCTAATAACTTCTTTTTTCGCTGTTTTAAACTTTGATAATCTTCTAAAAATTAAAAAGGAAAATAAGCCTCAATTCTCACTAAAAACTTTTCCGAATTACCCATTAACCGATTTGTGGGGAGATCCCGCACCCTCTATGTTTCCCGACATAAGCAAACCAAAGTATGTTTCTTCAAAAGAGGCTGAAAAATTCTTAAGGGATGACGACGATGTATATTTATTTCAAAAAGGAGAAAAAATCTATGTTTACCCGTCTTCTATTTTAGGTTATCACCATATCGTTAACGATATAATTGATACCCAACCCGTTGCAATAACTTTATGCCTCTTATCCGACAGTGCCTTGGTTTTCTCAAGAAATATTGATGGCCAAACTCTTTCTTTCGGGGTCCTTGGTCCTTTATTTTACGGAAACCTGGTTATTTACGATAAACAATCAAATTCCTACTGGTACCAACTGACTGGAAAATCTTTCAGGGGAGAATTTAACAATAAAAAACTTGATTTCCTGGGGGCTTTAGAGAGGACAACATTTGAAAAAATTAAAAATTTAGATAATATTGTTATTTTATCGCCTGAAAGAGATATCGCTTTTTATCAAAAGTTCTACAAAAAATACAGCAATAGTACGATCGGCCAAAATTCTTTAAAGGGCAAGAAAATTGACAATAGAGAAAATGCTTATGAAAGCGGTCTTGGAATAGCAGTTAATAATGATTCTAAATTTTATCCTCTTTCCCAAATTACAAAAAATAAGGTTATTAATGATTCTTTAGGAGGGTGGGGAATAGTACTTGCTTTGGATAAAAACAATAACTCGCAAAAAATTTTCAGGCGTTTTGTTAAAAATAAAATTTTAACTTTCAAAGCGAAAGAAAATTACATAGTCGATGAGCAGACGAATACAAAATGGGACTTTAATGGATATGGTTTTGAAGGCCCTCTAAAAGGAAATAGGCTTCAAGCCCCTTATTATAGCCGGATATTCTGGTTTTCATGGTCCTCATTTTTCCCCAAAACGCAAATCTTTAAAAATTAATGTAAGAGAATTGAAAGAATATTTTAAAAAGCGTTCGAGATAAAAGTTCTTGACAAAAAATCCTAACACGTCTTTAATTGATTCATGAGGCGAATTTACATTGTCATTCTGTTGATACCGATTTTTTCTCTTATCCTTTCAAACATGTTTCTTAATTTTGCTGACGAGCAAATCAAAAAAGAACAAATTGGAAAGGCGGAACAGTTTTATAAAATCTCAAAAATATTAAACCCTTTTAATAAAGACCTCGAACAAAGAAATTTAATAGTTAAAGCATTAAAAGAAGACCGAAGTCCAAGCACTGACGAAACACTTGCTTATAGTGAAAATCCACTCGTTTTGGGTGTTAATGCTACAGTTCCGGTTTTAATGTACCACTACATTCGGGTTAATCCCTATACAGAAGACAAAGTCGGATTTGGCCTCTCGGTAACCCCTGAAAATTTTAACGCTCAAATGGATTATTTAAGCGCCCACGGTTATCAGACTATAACATTGGATGAACTGGGGGCAGCTCTTTTACAGAAAACAAAATTACCCCCAAAGCCCATTGTAATTACTCTTGATGACGGATATACAGATTCATATACAGCGGCTTATCCGATTTTGAAAGCCCATGGTTTTAAAGCGACTAATTTTATTATCACCGGTTTTGTAGGAGGACCAAATTATCTAACATGGGAACAAATTAAAGAAATGAATAAAAGCGGAGTTTTTAATTTTGGAGCGCATACAACTTATCATTCGGCTCTAACATATTTAAGCACCGAAGCCGCTCTAACTGATTTAGTTAAATCTAAAAACGTTTTGAGCGAACAAATTGGATATCCTGTAAATTGGTTTGCTTATCCTTATGGGAATTACGATGACAGAATCGCAAAAACTGTAAAAAAAGCAGGTTTTATCGGAGCTTTTACAACAAATAAAGGGTCATTACATTCAGCAGATTTTATGTTTACCTTGCCAAGAATTAGAATGGGCGGGGGAGAATCGGTTGAAATGTTCGCCTCTAAACTGCCGTGGAAATAAAAGCTTAAGCATTTTATTTCCCGTTGTAGTATAATTACGTTAATGCATAAGAATTTTTATGCAAGCGGATTTCTATACCACCCATCATCCCAGCAAATTCTCTTGCAGCAAAATGACTCAAGCTGGATATTATTTGGGGGACCGTATTTAGATAAAGAAAACCCCGAAGTATTATTTAAAAATAAAATTTTTGAGGTACTTAATATCGAGATTAAGACAGTACGCTGTGTGTATTCATATCTCGATGAAAATACGGATGAATTTCAGTATATTGTTTATTCTAAGCTAAGTAAATTTAAGAAATTTTCTTCAAAAAACGGCACGACATTTGCCTGGTTTTCTTTTAGGGATTTACAAAAACTAAAAATCAGCGAACAGACAAAACATGATATTGTTGTAGGCCAACGAGTTATTGAGGCTGCCGAGCGGAAAAGCCGCGGAGAACATACTTTTCAATAGGTTTATTCGATAAAAGTCAGGGCTATACCTTTTTTACCAGCTCTCCCTGTTCTTCCGATTCTATGAATATAGTCGTCGTGAGATTCGGGAGCATCATAGTTTATAACATGGCTAACATCCTCAATATCAAGTCCGCGGGATGCAACGTCTGTAGCTAATAATATTTTAACTTCGTTGGATTTAAATTGCGCAAGAGCTTTTTGTCTCTGACCTTGGGTTTTATTTCCATGAATCGCAGATGCTTTAAATCCGCGGCTGATGAGTTCGTTTGTTAATTTTTGTATTCCCCACTTTGTACGTCCAAAAATAAGCACCTTGCTAAATTCTTCCTTTATAAGTAAATCGTGCAATTTATCTATCTTTTTGTATCCGTTTTCCACTTTAATAATGTCTTGTTCAATATTTTCCGCAGCCTCCTGCTGTTTTACTGTAACCGTCACGGGATCTTTGACAAAACTTCTTAGAATATCTTGTGTTTTATAATCAACAGTAGCCGAAAAAAATAATGACTGGCGAACTTTTGGAAGAAGGGAAATTAGGTATCTTATATCTTTTATAAATCCAATATCAACCATTCTGTCTACCTCGTCTAAAACTATATTTTGGAAAAGCATTAAATTCAAGTCTCTTCTTTCTATTAAATCCTTAAGTCTTCCCGGAGTGCCGATGACAAAATGGGGTCTATGACGTAGGGCATAAGTTTGTTTTCTTATATTTGCTCCTCCAACAATTGCTGTGGCTTCCAAGCCTGTTCCCTTCGCGAATATACGGAATTCGTCACTGATCTGTATTGCAAGCTCACGGGTTGGAACAACAATTAAAACTCTCTGGTTTCTGTCCAGGTATGACTTGTTTATAAGCGTAATAAGAAAAGCTGCAGTCTTACCGGTGCCTGTATTTGCTATACCAATAAGATCTTTTCCCAAAAGAATGTGGGGGATAGCCTTTTCCTGAATGTTTGTGGGGATTAAATATCCATGTTCTAAAATATTCCTCTTTATCTTATCCACGATTTCATAGTCGGAGAAACGTGCATTTGAAACATATTCCTCCTGAACCTGTGCCTCTCTTGGCTGGCTGACAAAAAGACTGGGATCAAGCCTTTTTCTTGCACGACCAAAATTGCCTTTTTTGGCATAAAAATTATTGCCGTTTTTAACACGGCTATGATTTCTTTGACTAAAACTATGCATTTTTTATCTCCCTTCTTGAGGTTTTGCTTCTTTGACTGCAATTGAACGGCCGTTAAGGCTTGAACCATTAAGTTTGTTCATCGCCTCTTTTGCCAATTCCTCTGTTTCCATTTCAACGAATCCAAAACCTTTTCCTTGTCCTGTATATCTGTCAGTTATAACCTTAGCTGATAAAACTTTTCCAATTTGAGAAAAATGTTCTGAAAGCTGTTGGTCGGTTGTTGCGTAATCAAGGCTTCCTATAAATAATTTATTTTTCATTTCGTCACCTCCTTTCATACAAATACCTCTGCTCAAAGTGAATTTTGTTTAATGTAGAAAGAAGATACAAGTAGAAAATTTGAGGTATCTTTATCTCTTTTAAAAAACTAAATCAAAATGTAAGCAGATGTATTTGCATACAACCTGCGGGCAACCTATACATAATAGCAGAATAAGGAAGTGCTGTCAACATTGCTATAGGTCTAACTACTTGCAATTAAGCTGGGTTAGGCAAGCGTCCTTTGCAGATCCTACCGGAAGACTGTCGCAGGCTGAGCATTGGGAAGATGTAGTTTCTTTATTAACACCTGTAACTTGAGGAATTGTAAATGACTGAAAGGTTATATTGGAGGGGACATTAAAAACCGAGTCATCTTTGTTCCAGTTTTCACAGTTATAGTTAAGTGTTTCATTAAGATCCAAAGCATTACTCTCGGCAGAGGAAGCATTTGAAGCTTTTTCCGCTTCTGACACTGCAACTTTAAACCCTTGATTGCTAATATCGTTCCAAACGTAAGAAAATTTTGAATCTACGATCATGTGTCCGTTAACCGCTGTTTTGTCTGCTGTTGTTTTAAAATCTCCCCTCATTTTTCCTTCTGCCGCATAAATTGTTCCTTCAACAACTGTTGTTTCTATCTTATTTGAAAATGTGCATTTTAAAGATTTCCCGCCTGTTAAAAGACTTTTAAGAGTTCCGGAAATTGTTTCTGGTTTTGATTCCTTCTTTTCTCCGACAGCAGGGGAGGGAACTTGCTCTGTTGAGGTTTGAGATGGAGCTTTTTTCATTGCAAGATATCCGCCTACACCCGCTCCCAAAAGCAAAATAATTCCTGCAATCAATAAAATCCTTTTATTCACTGTTAAAAAAGTACCATAACATCAGCCCAAATGCAACAAGTAATAAAATTTCGAAGCAGAAGCTAGGGATTAAGTAAGACGATGGAAAGATTAAGGATTGAAGCGATTGAAACCCAAATAATGTAGGGGACTAGAAGATAAAAGGCTGGTTTGGATATTTTTTTGAATTTAATCATTGTTATAAAAATAGCTATCCAAAGAATAATAATCTCAATAAGGGCGACAAGAGGTAAATGGAGTCCAAAGAAAATTATAGACCAGATAAAATTTAAAAAAAGCTGGATAGAAAAAAATGCAAGAGCAATTCTTATTTTTTTATTTTTAAAACCCTTTTTCCAAACTAAAAAAGCAGAAACTCCCATTAAAAAATACAAAGTTGTCCATACTGGTCCGAAAACCCAGTTTGGGGGCGCAAAAAAAGGCTTGTTAAGAATCGCGTACCAGCCAGGGATAGAAGCAAGCGTAAAAGGAGTGCTTATTAGACCAACTGTTTCACAGGTAACTATGGAAATTAATAATTTAAATAAATCTCTCATTCTTTTTCTAATTAAACAGTATCAGAAATTACCCTATTCTTTCAAGAACTATTTACATTAATCTTACCAAAGATCTACCGGATCTTTATTCACCGGGTATAATAATATAAAGAGTATGAGATATAATCAGCTCACAAGAGAGGAAGAGGGGGTTATAGAGGGCAAAAAAACAGAACCTCCTTTTTGGGGAGAATATGATGATTTCTATAAAGATGGAACTTATATATGTCGAAGATGCAATAATCCTGTTTTTTCCTCCAAAAGTAAGTTCGATGCAGGATGCGGATGGCCAAGCTTTGATGAAAATTTTCCAAATGCAATAAAAAGAGTACCTGATCCGGATGGAGTTAGAACAGAAATTCGCTGCAGCAATTGCCAGGCTCATTTAGGCCATGTATTCGAAGGGGAAGGGTACACTAAGAAAGACACCAGACATTGTGCCAACTCCTTATCACTTCATTTTATTCCAAAAGGCGAAAAACTGCCGCATGTTATTAAGTAAAAGTAAAGAGTTTTGCTGCGGGACATGGATTCGAACCATGATAAACGGATCCAAAGTCCGTTGTCCTACCATTAGACGATCCCGCAATATCCATATTTTACCAAAAATTAAAGAGCGATGATAGTAAATTCAACTTTTTGCTATACTTGAACTATATATGGTTAAAAAACTGCTCAAGAAAAAATTTTTAAATAAATTTAACCTTCCTTTTGTAATTATTTACTGTTTAATAATTCTTGCTTCCTATTTTATTTCCGGTTTTTTTCTTTTTGAATGGGTAATAAGTTTTATGCCCTATTTAATACTTTTAAACCTTATTCTTCTGATTTCTCTTTTAAAAAAACGCCGGATTTATGTTGCTGTTTTTTTACTAATAGTCACAGTAATTTTTACTTTCAGGTTTATAGATTTTTCCTTTGTTAAACCGCAAGAAGGTAAGGGTTCGATTCCTCTAACCATTACTTTTTTTAACAAACACTATCTTAATAAAGAATACGGGGAGATCGAGAAGGCAGTTAAAAAAATAGATCCTCAAATCTTAGGAATAGCAGAGATGGATTCCAAGGACGAAGGGAAAATGAAATTTTTACAATCTTTTCAGTATAGGAAAATAATAACCTCTAAAGATAAATTCACAACAGGAATCTATAGTAAATATCCCATGGAATTTCTTGATTTAAATAAAAAAGAACTTCCTCATGTTATAGGAGCAAATACTATGATCGAGAATAAGTCTTATTACGTTTTCATTATTCATACTAACAATTCCTTAAACCCTTCTTCCAACACAGATAGAGATAAAGAATTAGAAACGCTTATTTCATATATTAATAAATTACCCACTCAAGATAACATTTTATTGATGGGCGATTTAAATTTAACCCAATGGTCCCCTGTTTATCGCAGAATTTTTGATAAAAATGGCATCCTTGTAGATACTGCGAAAGGAAGGGGAATTATTACTTCTTGGGGCCCGCCCATTTTACGAAGCCAAATCGATCATATTTTTGTGACTAAAAATGTACGAGTAGATAGCCTAAAGACTGAATTTGTCAAGGGCTCCGATCACTACCTCATTTGGTCAATAATTAGAATTTAGAGCCTGGGTCTGATATAATGCCTTTCCATGATTGGCAGGAAAACAGTATTTGTAATTCCGGGATTCAGACAATCTCCTAAAAATAAGGCATATAAAGAAATCGCTAAAATCCTTAGAAGGGAAGGTTATCGCTCGATTTTGGTTAATATTCCCTGGAGGCAAACAACTATTTCCCAAAACACAGAGCTTTTTCTAAAAAAATATAAAAAAATAAATACCAGGAAAAAATACATCTTGGGATTTTCATTTGGGGCCATGATTGCTTTTATCGCCTCAACAAAAGTGAGTGTTTCGGGTCTTATACTTTGCTCAATGTCTCCATATTTTAAAGAGGATTTATCAAAAAAGTGGCTTTCATCAATTAATAAAGAACGCATTCATGACTTTTCAAATTTGCACTGCGCAAGCTTAGCAAAGCAAATAAAAGCAAAACAAATTCTAATGCTTTATGGGTCGAAGGAAGAAAGGTCATTGAAAAGACGTGTTAACGAAGCATTTGATCAAATTTTGTCCCAAAATAAACATTTGATTTCCATAGAAAAAACCGATCACGATATTGCTGATAAAAAATATTTAAATAAAATTCATCAAGTAACAAAGCATTTAAATTAACCGCTTGATTTTCCACTAAAGCTTTCTGATATACTGAAAAAAAATGAAAAATTATTCAGATGCAAATAAGAAATGGTGGAATGATGTTACCCTAATTCATGCCGGCTCAAAACTTTACGATCTTTCGGGTTTTAAAAAAGGAAAAAGCAGTTTAGTGTCTATAGAAAAAGAAGAAATAGGATCCGTTAAAGATAAAACGCTGCTTCATCTTATGTGCCATTTTGGCATGGACACACTTTCATGGGCAAGGGAAGGAGCAATAGTTACGGGCGTTGACTTCTCCGATCATTCGATAAAATTGGCAAATAAACTAAGTAAGGAAGTTAAAATCCCTGCGAAATTTATTTGCAGTGACATTTATAATCTGCCCAAAGTTTTAGATAAAAAATTTGATATTATTTTTTGCTCTTATGGTGTACTTTGCTGGCTGTCCAACATAAAAAAGTGGACTAAGTTAATTAACCATTTTTTAAAAGACGGGGGGATATTTTATATTGCCGACGTTCATCCTTTTACCAATATTTTAAGCTGTGACTTTAAGCTCTACTACAAATATTTTAAAAAGGGGCCATATATTGATGATTCTTCGGGGACATATACGGATTGGTCTGCTCCCGTAAAAGGATTTACTTACGAATGGAGCCATACAATAGGGGATATAATAAATGCTTTTATTAAGGAGGGGATGAAAATAGAGCACCTGCATGAGTTTCCTTTTACAATGTACGACCAGTTTCCCGGGTTTATGGAAAAAAACGAAAAAGGGCAATATGTTTTAAAAGACAAAAAAATCCAAGTCCCTCTCCTTTTTTCTTTAAAAGTAGTTAAGTAACTTATTTCCCCAGTTCTGATTTTGCGGATTCAAAAGGTCTTTGAGATTTTTATCAAGAAGTTTGACTCTTAAGCCAATTTGAATAATTTCTCAATTCTTCTTCTGTAGCAACATCTCCCTTTTTCCTGTATTCATGAATTCTATTAAGCTCCGAAGGAATTTCCTGAAATCTTGTATTTTCTTTATCCGGCAATAATCTATCCCAAGGCAAATCCTCTGTTGGATGAAAATATAATCTGCTTTGAAGTCCTCCACTTTCAATATCTAAAAGGACTTTAAGATAAGTACCGTAAGCTCTTGGCGCATGATAAGAAGATGTTGAAAGCAAAAAGGTTGACAATCCTTTTTCTTTTGCGATTTTAAAAGACCTTTGAGCAACTTCAAGAGTATTTTTTGCAGTTGGATCAACTAAGATTTTCTCTTTTGGAACACCGTTTCTTTCAAACCATTTTTCCATCCATGGAGCATTATATTTTGTTATATCTTTTGGAACTTCTTCCCCAAGACGCCAACCTCGAGCGGCAACTAAACCAGAAATGATTAAGAAGGGGGGTTTATTATTGAGCGATTTGTTTTTTTTATCATACTGATTCCAAAGTTTTAAGTGGGTATGTATCCTGTCCGTTGCATCCCCGGTTTCTACAAGAATGGCATCGATTGCTAAATTTTCCGGAGGTCTTGTGTGCACAAGCTTATATAACCTTCCCCACTCATTAAGAACGGGTTTTTCAATACCCTTAATGCTCCAAGATTCTTCGTTCATATCTTCTATATTGTATCACCAGTAAGAGTTGACAAAAAAATTAGACTGAATTTATCATTTCCATCTGTATTTTAGTCAGTTCTTTAGCCTTTCTAAAACGTTCTTCCAAATCGCCCGAAGAGGATAAAGACCTGGGAAGCTGAAGATTTAGATCTAAAAAATCATAGCGTCCTAAATTTCTTTTACTACCTAACATAACTACCAATCTATTTATTTCCTCCTGATCTGCGATTGAATTACAATAACAATAAAAAACTAATCTGTCTGTATCCAGGTTTGTGGCAAAATTTTCATCGGCTCGTTTTAATTCTGCTTTAGATTTTAAATACTCCTTTTTACTTCTTTGAAAACTAATTTCTTCCATATAAATGCTATCGTTAAGGAAGCTTTTTCTGCGGCCTATTTCTTTTTTTAATTTTTTAATCCTTCTCTTTTTTTTCTGATTCTCTGATTGAGCCTTACCATTCAACAAAACTTCTGATCTTTCGTCTTCTAAGGATTTAATGTTCAGTTCTCGCTCTCCTTGCATGTACCCGCTCTCTATCCTTCTGCTAAAAAAACTGCTTAATTTAAGGAATTTTTCAAGAGCTTTTTCTTGAAAAGGGAGCCTAACAGAGGAAGCATAGCCGTTCCAGTCGTATGCGTATTTTCCAAATCCTTCCCTAAAACGAAGCGGGTGAGTTTCTTTATCTATAATCTTTATAACAGGTAAAATAATTTTCCCCTCATCACTTTTAGAATCCGCTTGATCCGGCTGAATTTCTTCTTGGATTTGTTCAGATTGATTCCCTTTTTTGAACAACGACTCTAATGCCTGCATTTTTGCATTTTAGCAATCTAAAGTCCAAAATTCAATAATAAAAACGCTCATATAACAAAGTTCATATTGATTTACATCAAAAAATACTTTATTTTATAGTAATAATGAGATTGGAACGCCGGGAGTTTTTAAGAATTGCGCTTGCTGCCAGCGGGGGAGTCTTGGTAAATAAATTATTGAATCATCCACCAGCAAAAGCTTTAGGCCCGGATCTTTCTGCCGAATCCGAATCTTTCTACACCCCCGAAAAAGAAAATTTAACTATTCTTGACAAACTTGGACTTCATTCAACCCCAATCGAAGGCGGCGGAGAAAGACCGGAAACAACTATTTTTACCGCAATAAATCTAGGAATAAATTTTATTGTCGCACTTACTCCGTCGGAAGAGTTCTTAAAAATTGCATCACAAAACGACCTTCCGGTTATTACCCGATGGTATACCAAAAATAATATTCTCAATGAGAAAAAATTCAGAGAAACAATAAAGCGTATTAAAAAATACCAAGACTACAATATAGTCATCCCGTTTAACGAAGTTAATTTATTAAGGGAAACAGGCAACGAAGAAAGAACGCCCAAACAGCACGCTGAAGAATATATCCAAGCTTTACATATTGGAAAAGAAGAAGATTGCATTATTCCAATTACCCCAATGTCCCAAGGACACGGACCGGGAGTTATTGATGATTATATATATCTACCGGAAATGCTTTTGGAATTAAAAAATAGAATTGATCTTAGTCTATTCAAGGATAATTTAGCCCTTTGCTTGCACCGCTATATATTACGCCGCGGCGATGATGATTTCATACAAGGAATCACAAGTATCTATAATTCTACTGTTGATATTCTTAACATGCACCTTCCGGTTTATGTTACTGAAGCCGGACTTTATCAGGATAGAAAGATACTGTACGATGAGACTATAGTAGCTGCCGAAACTGTAAAAATTTTAAAACTTTCTTTACCTTCTAATATTCCTGTTGAAACGATTGATCTTTGGAACTTTTCCGGTTTTTATCAAAGACCACAAGATCACCGGGTAGATAATGAAGATAATCCGGCCTTTGATCTTGAGCCATCTGCTTTAATCGATACGGACGGACGACCAAAAGAAGCTTTTATTCAGATAGAAAAAATGGTCATGGCGAAAAAAAGAGAGAGATTTATGCCAAATAAACAAGAGTTCCTTCTTTGGCAACCTGACTGACTTTTATTCCGACTTCCTGTCCTTTTTTACCCTCGTCAATTTGAACATGTTCAATCTGCATTGAATCAACTGTCTGTTCGAAGCTATTGTTGTCGTCTTTGACAAATTTAATTTTGTCTCCAATTTTCAAAGGCTTTTCCAATCTTATAATTACTACCTCAATCTTATCGTAATAATGAACCACCTTGCCGACTAGATTATCGTCCATTTTTATCACCCCGATTCCCGGCTATGTTAGCCGACATATTCTTGAGCGGGAGACGGGAATCGAACCCGCTACATCTTCCTTGGCAAGGAAGCATTCTACCGATGAATTACTCCCGCTTCGTCGCTGCGCTCCTCAGCGCCACGTTTTCACTTTGTTCAAATGTGGCGCACATGAATTAGGTTTTTCTGCTCGTAATTAATCTTAGCTTTCTTTCTCTGGACCAACTTTTTATCTTCAGTTCACGTTTTAATGCTTGAGATTTTGTATTATATTCCTCCGAATACACAAGTTTAACTGGTAATTTTCCTTTTATTGACTTCGCTCCTTGTTTTCCGAAATTGTGTTGCCAAACCCTATTTTCAACGTTTAGACTATATCCTGTATAAAATGAGCCATCAGAACATTCAATAATATACACAAAGTGCTTTATCATCCTCGTGTGCTAGTTTTGAGCTTGCGAAAACCTGGCACTTAGATTTTATCTATAAAATCTAAGTGCCGAGGCTCAGAGTCGAACTGAGATAGCGTGTTCTTCAGACACGTGCCTTGACCACCTTGGCTACCTCGGCAGTTTTAGTTATTTTATCACAAAAGGGTGGACCCGAGAAGACTCGAACTTCTGACATCTACAGTGTAAATGTAGCGCTCTACCAACTGAGCTACGGGTCCAGTGCGGACGAGAGGACTCGAACCTCCACGCTTTTTACGGCACAGCCACCTCAAGGCTGCGTGTATACCAGTTTCACCACGTCCGCAAATTCAAAGTCAATTATACCATCTTAAATTATTCAATGCTATAATTATAGCTGTGGATTTTTTATTTATTATTCTTACCATTCTTGGTCTTTCCCTTTTTGAAATCATAATCAGCATTGATAACGCCATTATTAATGCCGAAGTCCTCTCAACCATGCAGGAAAAGGCAAAGAGATGGTTTACAACATGGGGAATATTTCTTGCCGTATTTGTCGTAAGAGGCATTTTTCCATGGTTAATCGTTTTTTCTACAAACCCAAACCTTGGACCGATTGGAGCCCTTACAGCCACCTTTTCAAGCGACCCAAGAATAGCGGAAACGATTGAATCATCAGCCCCTATACTTTTTATCGGAGGAGGGACTTTTTTAATTTTTTTATTTTTTCATTGGCTTTTTCTTGAACCCAAAAACTATGGTTTATTTCACGAACCTTTCTTCCATAAGCAGGGAGCATGGTTTTACGCCATAATTTCTATTCTTCTTCTTGTTATTGTTTGGTTTGCGCTTCAAAAAAACCCAATCCTGGCTTTCTCTGCGGCAGCCGGCTCAACAGCTTTTTTTATAACTCACGGCTTTAAGCAATATGCCCAAAGCCAGGAAGAGGCTCTTGTTGAAAATAAAGGATTATCCGACCTAAGCAAAATTCTTTATCTTGAGGTTATTGACGCAACTTTTTCGGTAGACGGAGTTATAGGAGCATTTGCCTTTACGCTGTCGGTGCCAATAATATTTTTGGGTAACGGAATTGGCTCAATTGCCCTTAGGAATTTAACAATACGAAATATTGAAAGAATTAAAAAATACCGTTATTTAAAAAATGGCGCCATGTACTCAATTTTATTCTTAGGAATTATTATGCTTTTGGACAGTTTTGGAGCTCATATTCCCCAGTGGCTATCTCCTGCCTTAACCTTTATAACCGTGGCCTACTTTTTCCAAAAATCAAGAGTTAATTAATCAATGAAATTGTGCGGAGTAATGGACACGGTTAGAACCTCATTTAAAGAATTCACATTCTTGTATCCAATTCCTGACTATAGTTGATATAATAAAGTTGATTATGAAATCACGAGTTATAGTTGTGGGGGTAATTGAAAAAGATGATTCCATTTTAGTTGGCAAAAAGCCAGATGGAATTGGACCCTATCCAAATACATGGCATATTCCAGGTGGAGGAGTAAATCTGGAAGAAGAAACTTTAGAAGATGCTTTGAGACGAGAAATGCTGGAGGAAGCAGGAATTGAGATTGAAAATATTGAAGCTGTCGGATTTGATGAAGATTATGAGAATGATAAACATGGCGAAAAAACACATTATGTTTTCTTAGACTTTAAAGCAACTTGTACTTCTAAAGATGTAAATGCTGGTGATGACATGAAGTCTCTAAAATGGGTTAAGAAGGATGAATTGAAAAATTTGAACCTCAATAAACCTGCTAAAAAACTTCTACAAAAACTCAATTATCTTTAGCTTTGCTTATCAGGAATCTTTCTTGCAATAATTCTTAGGAGATTTGTTATCCGAATACCCATTTCTAACGTTTCTTTATCAGAAAGTTGTTCACCAGTTTTCTTAAAATGAATCTGTTTTAACTCTTCAAGTGCTTCTTTATGCAGATACATTTGGGGTTCTAACTTTGTCAATTTGTGCCGAAGAGAGGACTCGAACCTCCACGAGCTTTTGGCTCACAGCGTTCTGAACACTGCGTGTCTACCATTCCACCACTTCGGCAAATCCAAGCTAATTTTAGCAGACTCCCATAAACTTGACAACGAGGGCAAAATATTGCAATAATTTATTATTAATGAGGAAATTTTTACTGCTCGCAGTTTTTTTTATCCTCACTCCTTTAGTATTGATTTTTAGCCTTATTTTTCTAACTTTTCTTTCTTATCAAAAGAATCCCACAGATGCCTTATCCTACAGCCCGCTTGCTTACGCAGCTCTTCCAGCAGATCAAGAACAAGTTCTTGAACAAATAAATCAGGAAGATTCACGAATCACTTCGGTCAGAGAATTTTTCGCTAAATACAAATCGCCCCTCGAACCTTTTGCCCAAAATGTAGTCTTAGCCGCTGATCACTATGACCTTGATTACCGTCTTATTCCTGCCATTGCTATGCAGGAATCGAATCTTTGCAAAAAAGCGCCGGAAGACTCTTATAACTGCTGGGGTTTTGGTATTTATGGTAAAAAAATAAAAATGTTTCAAAATTATGAACAGGCGATTGAGACAGTCACAAAAACTTTAGCCGAAGATTATAAGGAAGGCAAAGGGCTTGCGACACCGAGCGAAATTATGACCAGATATACTCCTTCTAATAACGGCGCCTGGGCAGACAGCGTGACCTTCTTCATGAACCAACTCTAGTTCTCCTCGACTTGACAAGCCCATAGTTAAATGCTATAATACTTGACAGATCCTAAGGTATGCCTCAAAACCGCATACGTTAGGATTTTTTAATGGGCGAAAACCCAAACCCTTTATGAAGAAATTTTTACTTATTCTTATTTTTTCCTTGTTTATCGGGGCTAATTTGCCTACCTCAAAGGCTTATGCTTTGGAAAAAGCTTCGGCTTCATCTGCTGTTTTGGAAACTCCAAAAAAGAAAACCGATGAACGCGCCAAGATTCTTGAGAAATTTTTAGAATCTTATAATTCTCCTCTCTCAAAATCCGCTAGAACTTTTGTTGGGGAAGCTGACAAAAACAAAATCGACTGGAAATTTGTTGCAGCCATTTCCGGAGTTGAATCTACTTTTGGACATCAAATCCCTTATAACTCCTATAACGCCTGGGGATGGGGTATTTATGGAGACAACATGATCAGATTTAACTCATATGACGAGGGCATTAAGGTTATCTCAAAAAGCTTAAGAGAGCAGTATATCAACTCTTGGAAAGCCGGGGACGTATATGCTATCGGAAGGCTTTATGCCGCCTCTCCTACATGGGCTCAAAGAGTTGAGTATTTCATGAAAAAGATCGACGAATTTGCCCTTAAAAATCCCGGAGAGAATCTTTCCCTTTCAATCTAAATCCTGTATAATACTTTTTGCGCCAGGGTGGCGAAACTGGCAGACGCGCATGGTTTAGGACCATGTTCCCGCAAGGGATTGGAGGTTCGAGTCCTCTCCCTGGCACTTCGGTCGCTTTCGGCGACCTCAGTGCAAGCACATCTCCGGCGAAACCGGATCGGCGTAAAGACATATGAATTCGGAAATAAAAAAATTAGAAGACGGTACAATTAGCCTTTCCATAACTATCCCAAGTGAATTGGTAAAAAAAACCTGGGAAGAAGTTGTTTTGGAAACAGCTAAAAGCGCTGATTTGGCAGGTTTTCGCAAAGGTAAGGCGCCTAAAAAACTTGTTGAAGAAAAAATAGACAAAGAGAAGGTAAGAGAAGAAGTCTTAAAAAAATTGCTTCCTAAAGCCTACATAGAAGCTGTTAAGGAACATAATATCAACCCTATCCTAAACCCCAAAATCCAAGTTGAAAAGATTGATGATTCAGAAGAAGACTGGAAATTTACAGCTCTAACCTGTGAACTTCCAGAAGTTAATTTGGGCAATTATAAAGAAAACGTCCAAAAAATTACAGCCAAATCAAAAATTGTTATCCCGGGTAAAGAGAAAGAAGAACCTAAGTTTGAAGAAATTATGAAGGCAACGCTTGAATCGGTAACTATTTCTATCCCAAAAATTCTTATAGATAACGAGGTTGACAGACTTCTTTCCCAGACTTTGGATGAAATAAAAAGGCTGGGATTAACCCTAGATCAATATTTAGCCTCAACAGGAAAAAACGTTGAACAACTGCGAAGCGACTATGAGGAAAAAGCAAAAAATGATATTAAACTTGAGTTTGCTCTTCAAAAAATTGCCAAAGACGAGAAAATAGCTGTTGAGGAAAAAGAAATTGATGAAGCTATTTTGAAAGCAAAAAACGAAGAAGAACGTAAAAATCTTCAAAATAACCGCTATCTTTTAGCCAGCATTCTAAGGCAGCAAAAAACGCTTGATTTCCTAAAGAATTTGTGATAATTTAGGCGTTAATATGTGGGGGAAAAAGCAAAAACAGCTCAAAAAACCTACTGTCGCGCAGAATCAAATCGAGGCTCTAAAAGACTTGGGAACTTCGACCGCGTCTTCTTTGATCAACGATCTTGGAAAGGGAACTGTATCAGGCTTATGGGAACAGCTTCTAAATACAGGCGACTATGAAAAACAGGATCAGTCGGGTGATCTTTCCGAAGGACAAGAACTTAATTTAAGAGAAATTGAGAAACAACCACTCGATATAGAACCGGGAATTGACTACAAAAGAGAAATTCTTCACGCCGAAGAAAAATCAGCCCCCAAAGAACATCAAGAACTGGAAGTTAAAATTCAAGAAATCGTTATCGAGCTTAAACAACTAATGAATGTTTCCCAGGAAATCCAAATTCAATTTAAAGATATCGTTTCTCAACCGGAAATTGTTAACCCGGGGAAATACCATGTTTCTTTCTTTGAATGGGTTTTACATCTTATAAGAGCGGCTAGATTAAAAGTGGAGGATTCTTCTGCCTGGCTGGCTGCTTCACAAAGCAAAAAAGCCAAAAAAGGCTATTGGGGTATGTTTAAAAAACATGGTACTTCTTTTGGCTTATCCAATGAACGCGTCGTCGCCACCCAAACAGGGTAAAGTAAAAAACTCTTGACATTTCATTTATCCTTTATATATAATCCAAATATAACATGAATAAAAGTTTACTCATTCTCAACCTTATGGTTCTCCTCGTCGAGGAGTCCTAATGGTTTGGGAGAGTAAGATGATTTACTAAATAAAAATAAAATCAAGAACAAAATCTCCCAACCGGGAGATTTTTTTATGCTCAATTAAAGAGGTGATTTATATGGAAAAAGAAATTGAATGTTTAGGTAAAAAAAGCAAGGATCAGGGATGCAGAGGCTGCACAATAATAAATGGAATTGAAAGGGATATTAAAAAACTTAATGGAAGAGGACAAGACGAAATAACCATAATGTCTGTCATTTATGAAAATTCCAAAGATTGCCCAGAAGGAATGCAACCGATTATCGATATTCAGAAATCAGAAATATGACAGAAAGATTTGAACAGATGTTTTGGGAACACAAAACAGGGCTAATCATTGCTCTCCCTCCAAAAGCTACAGAGAGAATAGTCCAAAGTACTTCCTGTGGACAAGGTATCCCTTCGGAAGAGGGAAGAAGATTACACATAATAAACCAAGACCCAATACTTAAAAGACGTTTTCCAAAAAATAGCGGAATTATTTACATGGATTACGTTGACTTTGGGTGGCGGGAAGAATTATATAAAAAGGCTATAGGGATGACTAATAAAATAGTTGAGGAATCAACTTTAATCGGAAAAGTGGCAAAAAACAAGAATGGTAAAGAGATAGCTGAAATAGCTGTTATTTTGTTTGGTTCTGTGGCAAAGGGTCTGGTAAGAACGAAAAATCACCCTGACCCAAGCAATATTGATCTTGCAGTAATAGGGAATTTTAATAAAGAAGAAAGAGAGGAATTATTTAACCGAATCAGAAGGTCTCGTGAGTCAATAGGAATAGAGATTGGAAATAATGCTGGAGTAACTATTCAATGTCCAGAAAAGTTAATAAAAGATAATTACTCTTCTGCTCTTGCTTATATAGGTTCCTCGGCAAGAGCATTATACGACCCTATGGAAATTTGGAAAAACATAGAATGGGAAGCGTTAGAAAAATGTAATTCTGTAAAACGCTATAGACCAATTGGCAAGATCAAAAAATAATTATGAGCATGGAAGAAAGAATCAGTAGAAAAGACAATATGTGCCTTACGGGCGGAATTAAACGTAGCGCAGCTTTATTTGAATATTATTTTAGATATATCAATAAAAGAGCTGGGGACAAATTAGTTGAATTAGGGTATGATCCTAGCCTTGTTGGAAGATGTGCAGGATTAATTTTTCAGAATAAAGGTTCTGTTCCAAATTTCTTGGACCCTGATTCTCTTGAAAGAATCCAAAAAGTTATATTTCCGGTTGGAGCAAGTCAGGAAGAAATAGAAAAAATTCCAGTACTTATGACCTTGGCAAATTATGTGATAGTTAAATTAGGCATATCAGAAATGAAAACCTTACAAAATAAAACTATAAAAAAGACTAGCTGATTTCTATTATATTTCCCACCTCTCATGCGAGAATATAATTTGCGAGAGATTGCCGAAAGGTTGGACTTCTGCTAAAATTAGGATGTTTTGGGCTCATAGCTCAGCTGGTTAGAGCGTTGCATTGACATTGCAAAGGTCAGAGGTTCGACTCCTCTTGAGCCCACAGCGCTTAATATGACAAGAGATGAAGCTTACGGGATAGTAACCGGACTTATAAAAAATCATAACCTCATAAAGCATCATTTGGCTGCAGAATCTGCAATGAAAGGAATCGCCGCTTTTCTAAAAGACAAAACAGGGGATCAGTCAATAAATATTGAAGACTGGGGATTAGTTGGACTCTTACACGACGCAGATTACGAAATATGCAAAGGCCACCCTGAAAAGCATACTTTAATCCTTGAAGAAAAAATTGGAAACCAGCTTCCTCCCCATATCCTGTACGCCATAAAATCACACGCCTATAAATATAACGAAAGAGGGGTTGAGCCAAAATCACTTATGGATTGGGCAATTTATACCTGCGATGAGCTGACCGGCTTTATAATTGCAACTGCATTAGTTAAGCCTGATAAAAAACTTTCAAGCGTTGATACTGATTCTGTTCTTAGAAAAATGAAAGATCCTTCTTTTGCCAGAGCGGTGGATCGGGGTCAGATTCAACTTTGCGAAGACAAGCTTCAAATTCCTCTTCGAGTATATGTTGAAATTGTCCTTTCTTCAATGAAAGGAATTAGTAATGAGCTCGGTTTGTAGTATATAATAAAAATATGGAACAACATGAAAAAATTTACAGGAGTAAAAAACAAATTTTTGTAAATAATCTTGTTGGGGGAGTAGCATGGGGATTGGGGGCAACCGTGGGAGTTTCTATCTTTATTGCACTCTTAGGAATTATTCTTAACAATGTAAATTTAATTCCGGTTATTGGCGATTTTGTCTCCCAAATCTCCGATTATGTTTCAAAAAGCAACTCAAATCTGATAAAATAGAAAAATGGACAAACCGCAATTAAGAGATCACCGCGAAATAGGACAAGAAATGGATTTATTTGTTTTATCAGATCTTGTCGGATCAGGATTACCTCTGTTTACTCCAAAAGGAACAATTATCAGGAGACTAATCGAAAAATATATGTTTGACTTACTTATATCTCAAGGCTATGAATACGTTTGGATTCCTCACATTGCCCGAAAAGAACTTTATGAAATTTCAGGCCATTTGGAAAAATTCGGTGAGGATATTTTTCCGGAAATGGAAACCAAAGGCCGTAAATATATTCTCAAAGCCATGAATTGTCCGCATCATATTCAAATTTTCGCAAGAAAACAAATTAGCTATAAAGAAATGCCGCAAAGATATGCTGAGACAACAACCGTTTATAGATCCGAGCAATCGGGAGAACTGGGCGGGCTAACTAGAGTCCTTTCAATAACACAGGATGATGCCCATGTTTTTTGCCGCAAAGATCAAGTTAAAATAGAATTTAAGAAAGCAATTGAGATAAATAAACAAATGTTAAAAGATTTTGGATTTGCGCAATATTGGGTTCGATTGTCGCTATGGGATAAGGATAATAAACAAAAGTATCTCGGGGATGATAAAGTCTGGGAAGAGATGCAAAGCCTAATGCGGGAAATTTTAACCGAAACAAATACCCCTTTTAAAGAAGCAGCTGGAGAAGCGGCCTTTTACGGTCCAAAAATGGATCTTATGGCAATCGACTCTCATAAAAGAGAATGGCAAATATCAACAATTCAACTGGATTTTAATCTTCCGGAACGCTTTAATATTTCATATATAAATGAAGGGGGATCAAAGGAGCGTCCGTATATGATCCATCGGGCTAGTATTGGTTCTATCGAACGGTTTTTGGGAGTTTATATAGAACATATTCAGGGGAATTTTCCTCTTTGGCTTTCGCCTGTTCAAAATATGATTCTTCCCATTGCCGACAGACATCTCGAAGCGGCAGAAAAAATAAATAAACAATTTAAGGAAGCCGGAATTAGATCTGAGGTTGACGGACGTTCGGAAACGCTTCAAGCCAAGATTCGCGATGCCACTTTACAAAAAGTACCTTATATGGGTATAATAGGGGACAAGGAATTAGAAAATCAAACCATTTCAATCCGAACACGGGAAGGAAAAGATTTAGGTTCCCAAAAAATTGAGGATTTTATACAGAGGGTAAAAGAAGAAATTGATAAAAAGATTTAAAAAATATAAAAACGAAAGGGTTTTTTATCGGACAAACGAGCGCATTTTTGCCTCACCGCTACGAGTCTTAGATCCCGAGGGGAAACAGCTTGGTATAATTTCAAAATTTGAGGCTTTAAGCAAAGCAAGAGAATTAGGCTTGGATTTGGTTGAAATAGCGCCCACAGCCAAACCGCCTGTTGCTAAAATAATAAACTATAACAAGTTTTTATATCAGCAGGAAAAAAAGAAAAAAGAAGAAAAAAAGAAAACTAAAGTATCGGAAACTAAAGAAATAAGACTTGGACCCTTCATGGATGATCACGACCTTGAGGTAATGATCAACAGGGGAAAGGAATTTTTAGAAAATAACAACAAAATAAGGTTTGTCGTAAAGTTTATCGGAAGACAAATAGTACATCCGGAATTTGGAAGAGAAACATTAGATAAGGTTTTAGCGGCTCTTTCCGGCTTTTCAAAAATAGAAAGGGACCCGCATTTTGAGGGGAAACAATTAATTGTTATTATTTCTCCTGCCCGCCAAGGCAAAGGCGTTGCAGGCGGGCCTGACAAAAGGAAAGGAAAAGATGAAAAAAATAAAGAAATCGATCAGCAAAAGATTTAAAATTACAAAAAGAGGTAAAGTTCTTTTTAGTCATCAGTATCAAGGTCATTTGATGCGTAAAAAATCAAAGAGAAGAATAAGACGACAAAAAGAACCGGGAGTTTTAGTGGGGACTTTTGCTAAAAAAGTAAAACAAATGTTAGGAGCAAACTAATATGTCTAGAATAAAAAGAGGAATAGTTTCCAGAAGGAAACACAAAAAATTACTGAATTTAACAAAGGGCTACAGAGGCACAAAAAGCCGTCTTATTAAGGTAGCTAAGGAAGCCGCTTTGCATGCCGGAGCTTATGCCTACCAGGGAAGAAAAGTTAAAAAAAGAGACTTTAGAAGTCTTTGGATAACAAGAATCGGCGAAGCCGTAAAGCAGGAAGGCATTTCTTACAGCGTTTTTATGAATAAGCTTAAAAAATCTAATATCGAACTCGACAGAAAAATTTTGAGTGATTTAGTACTTAACGATCCAACAACTTTTAAAAAAGTCATTGATTCAGTAAAATAAAACTGGTAGTTTTAATAAACATGAATAACAAATTATTTTATTTCTTTTTCTTTACTTCCCAAACCGGGAGGTAGGTTCTTGAAATAAAATAAAAAGAACGACCTCCCGAATAGGGAGGTTTTTTGTGGATAAACAGGAAGGAAGTGATATTTATGCATAAAAATGAGAGAAAAAGAGATTCAGCTGTTCGAGAAATGGCTGCAAAAAACAAATCAGGGTACGCTTTTACCAGGAAAGATATAGGAAGAGCAATGGACATCGAATATAATGGCCATGATGTTTCACCTTTGGTTAGAAAAAGTTTATCGGATGATCTGCTTGCATTCAGACAGCTTCCAAAAAGAGACCAGGATAACGTCATAGAGGGAACGGTAATTATTCGTTTTGATTGCGAAGGAAATAGAAAAGACGAAATTATCGAACCAGTTAGTGAAAAGAAATAGTATTTCTGATATCCTTAAAATATGGAAGAAGAGTTGCTAAATATTAAAAATGCGGCAGTTTCGCTTATTCTTGACGCAGAGGATAAAAAATCCCTTGAAGAAATTAAACTTCAATTCTTAGGGAGAAGCGGACGCCTAACTTTTGCAATAAAAGAAATTGCCAAGGTTCCTATTGAAAAACGCCCCGAAATCGGCCAGCTTGCAAATGAAGTCAAAAAAACAATCGAAGAAACAATAGAAAGCCAGGAATTAAAAGTTAGAAGTCAGGAATCGAGGAAAAGAGTTGAAAGCATAGATAAAACTGTTCCAGGAATAAAACCTCCGGTCGGCCACCTCCACCCCATGAGCCAGGTTATTTACGATGTCGTTGATGTTTTTAAAAGCTTAGGGTTTCAGGCGGCAGACGGACCCGAGATTGAAACAGATTATTATAATTTTGAAGCCTTAAATATCCCTAAGGATCATCCGGCAAGAGATACGCAACAGACTTTATATCTTGACACCAAAGGAAGCAAGGTAACTCCGGGAGAAGTAATTTTAAGGACGCAGCTTTCGGGAATGCAGTCAAGAGTTATGGAAAAAATAAAACCACCGGTTAGGGTAATTGTTCCGGGAAAAGTTTACCGCTACGAACAAGTCGATGCTTCCCACGGATTTGAATTTTGGCAGCTTGAGGGATTTTTGGTTGACACAAATGTTACCTTAACGGATTTATTTGGAACTATCGATTATGTTCTTAGGAAATTGATGCACGAAAAGATAAAAATAAAATTCGCAACAACTAATTTTCCTTTTGTCGAACCTGGAGTTGACACATACATGGAATGCACTGTTTGCAAAGGCAAAGGTTGTAGTTTTTGCAAAAATAGCGGCTGGAGCGAAATTATGCCGGCCGGAATGATTCATCCAAATGTTTTAAAAATGATCGGATACGACCCTCAAAAAGTTAACGGGTTTGCCTTCTGCATTGGTTTATCCCGTCTTGTAACTCTTCGCTATCATATGGACGACCTTCGCTTGTTAACAAACCCTGATCTTAGAATATTAGATCAGTTCTAGTTTTGACAACATCATGAAATACTTTATACTAAATACTTTATACTAAATACTATTATGCTTACACCTTTATCCTGGCTAAAAGAATATATTGATATTAAACTTCCTCCAAAAGAACTTGGGGAAAGACTTACGGAAGTTGGTTTGGGGACGGAAAAAATAACTAAAGAAAAAGATGATGTTATTTTTGATTTGGAAATTACCCCAAATCGACCCGATTTACTTTCTATTATTGGCGTAGCCAGAGAAGTTGCAGCAATTGAAGGCAAAAAGATTATTTATCCGAAAAATAAAATTGATATCACTAAAGTCAAACCAAAAAAAGTACTGCCTCTTAAAATCGAAACAGACTTTAAAATTAACCAGAGATTCACAGGAATTATTATTGATGGCATAAAAGTTAAAGAATCTCCCACTTGGCTTAAAGAAAAACTAATAAAAATAGGGCAAAGACCAATAAATAATATTGTTGACATAACAAATTATGTAATGTTTGAGTTTGGGAATCCTTTGCATGCCTTTGATTATGACAAGATTGAAGGAAAAATTATGACGGTCCATCAATCTAAAGACGGTGAGGTTTTTAAAAGCGTCGACGGACTTAATTATCATTTGCCAAAAGGTGCTGTTGTTATTTCGGACAGCAAGAAGATTATAGACCTTTGCGGAATTAAAGGAGGATTTAACAGCGGAACTTTTGAAGAAACAAAAACAATTTTTATCAGAGTTCCGGTCGAAGACCCTGTTTTAATCAGAAGAACCTCGCAAGCACTGGGACTAAGATCTGAAGCGTCAAGTATTTTTGAAAGAGGTGTAAACAGGGGAGGGACAATTGACGCTCTTAACCGCTGCGTTAATCTCATACTTGAATTTTCCGGAGGGGAAATTGCAAGCGAAGTTTACGATCTAAAAAAAGAAGAGTTTTTACCCTGGAAATTATCTCTTAGGATCGAACGATTGAATAAAATTTTGGGGATCGAAATTCCTCAAAAAGAAGTCTTGGGCATTTTGGAAAATCTTAATCTTTCCCCAAAATTAATAAAAAATAATATCGAAACAACCGTCCCGACCTATAGGAATGATTTAAAAATAGAAGAAGATTTAATTGAAGAAGTTGCAAGAATTTACGGCTATAATAAATTTCCAAAAACAATGCCTCAAAGCGGAATTCCGTCCATGATAATTCCTTATTTTAAGGATTACAGCTTGGAAAATAAAGCTAAAGAAATTTTTAAAGCTTCGGGATTTTCAGAGATTTATACATATTCCCTAACAAGCGAGAAAGATCTTAAGGATTTTGGATTTAATGAAGGGCATTGCTTAAGAGTTGATAATCCGATAAGCAGAGAATTTGAATATTTAAGGCCCACATTAAAAATTAATCTAATAAAAGCGATCGTTGAGAATAAATCTAATTTTAACAAAATTAGTCTTTTTGAACTTGGAAAAGTTTATCTGGGAAAAAATCTCGACGAAAAAGAGGAACCATATTATTTGAGCGGAATTACAACCGGAAAAAATTATGCCCAGGTTAAAGGAATAATAGAGCGGCTTTTCTGGGAATTTGGAATTAAAGAAGACCCTTCGGATTCAATTGGAGTTATTGAAGAAGGCATAATTTTTGAATTAAATTTTTCAAAACTATTGGAGAAAGCCAATTTTGAAAAAATTTATAAACCTCTTCCAAAATATCCCCCTGTTATTGAAGATTTGGCAATAATTGCTTCCGAAAAAGTAAAAACAGGCGATCTAATTTCTGAAATTAAAAAACAACCCCTCGTTTCCGAGGTTTCTCTTTTGGATCAATTCGAAGAAACAAGAACGTTTCACATTGTTTACCTGGATAAAGAAAAAAATTTAACCAACGAAGAAGTGGTAAAAATTAGGGAAAAAATTTTATCCAATCTTTCCGAAAAATTCCACGCAAAGATTAAAGAATAAAAACTCAGGGACCTGTTGGAGATGGAGTCGGAGATAAGGAAACTGTGGGGGTTAATGTCTCGGTTGGAGTAGGTGTCGATTCACTTTTTGATTCATATTTATAATCCGAAGTTTCTGTTGGAGGATAATATTCCGAATCTGCGGCCGAATGATTTTCTTTAATCCAACTATCAATTCCTTCCTGCCATCTGTTTTTTCCGTCTTGGGAAATCGGATCGCTTTCGGAAGGAACAATGTAGGTTTTTGTGTCATAGTCTCCATGATCAATTTCTTCCTGATTCGCAAGCTTATTATTCTGGTGCCTCGAAATCTTAATTTTCTTATAGATCGGACTAATAGATTGAGGCTCTGTCCCTTTAATAAAATATTCTGACCTTGTTGGCTTACCGTCCAAAGAAAGACCCCCGGCAAAAGAATCAACCATTACAGCTGTTACATTATCGGGTTTTGGAAAATCTTCGTCGGCTTTTCCTTTTAAACCTTCAAGAATTACTCGCCGCCAAATCGGAGCCGCGCCGGTAACGCCTGAAGCTACGTTTCCCATAGAAGTATTATCGTTATTACCAACCCAAGTTGCCACCAAAATACTCGGCGTCCATCCGATTGTCCAGTTATCTTTTTTATCATCTGTCGTTCCGGTTTTAACAGCTATTGTTTTTCCCCTTACATTTAAATAGCTGTTTTCTCCGAATGTAATAAGCCTGGCATTATTGTCTAAAAGCATGTGGGAAATAATAAAAGCAACTTCGGGACTTAAAACCTGCTTTTTAGAAATCTCTTTTTGTTCGTAAAGAACTTTTCCTTTGGGATCTGTAACTTTAAGAATTGCAACGGGATCGGTTCTATAACCGCCATTAGCAAAAGCTGTATAAGCCGATGCCAAATCCAAAGGCTTAACTTCTCCTCCTCCCAAAGTTATGGAAAGACCAAATCTTTTAATATTTTCGGAACTTGGCTCAAAAGTACTAAGCCCCATCCCGTAGGCTGTAGAAAGCATATTCTTAATCCCGACCATTGCCAAAAGTTTTACAGCAGGAACATTTATTGAGGAACCCAAGGCAAACCTCATTTGCATTGGCCCGTGGTATTTTCCGTCATAATTAACAGGAATATAATCTTTTTCGCCTTGATTAGGAAAAACAGTTTTTGTATCCATCAATAATGTTGAAGCTGTATATCCTTTAGCTAAAGCGGCAGCGTAGGTTACAGGTTTTATCGAAGATCCGGGCTGTCTTAAAGCTTGAGTAATAACATTAAACTGCCCTTCAAAAGGAACTTTATCTTTTCCTTTTGCCGACTCTGTCGCAAAAAAATCCCGGCTTCCTACCATGGCCAAAATTTCACCATTTTTCGGATTTACAACAATGGTCGCTCCGTTTCCGACATTTAAGTATCTGGCTGCATTTATTTCTTCCTCAACTATCTTTTCTGCTTTTTCCTCAAGCTTATAATCCAGCGTTGTCGTTACCTGAAGTCCGCCCTGTTCGACTAAATTTTCTCCAAATTGTTTTATAAGTAAATCCTTAACATAAAAAGAGAAATGGGGAGCTTTTATAGACTCCGTCTTTTCTAAAAATTTTACCTTATCTAAAGAAGCAGCTGTTTCTTCTTCCTGTTTTTTAGTTATATAACCATCCTCTTTCATCCTGCGAAGGACATCTTTTGTTCTACTGATATATGATTTAGGATTTGGGCCATACGGAGAATAATAGGAAGGTCTTTGAGGAAATCCGGCTAATATAGCTGATTCCGCTAAGCTTAAATCTTTGGCTTTTTTGCCAAAATATCGCTCTGACGCCGCTTCGACTCCAACTGCTGTACCTCCGTATGGAGCAACATTTAAATAAAGCTCTAATATTTGTTCTTTACTGTATCTGCGGTCTACTTGAACAGCTAAAATAAATTCTTTTATTTTACGCTGAATACTTCTCTCCGATGTCAAAAGACTATTTTTCACCAGTTGCTGGGTAATTGTTGAACCGCCGCTTAATCCTCGAAAGAGGAGGACATTGCGAAGAACCCTAAAATATCCTGTAATCGAGTAGCCCCTGTTCTTGTAAAAATCTTTGTCTTCAATAGCGATTGTCGCTTCCTGTAAATCTTTTGGAATATCTTTAAGCTCAACGTAGGTACGATTTTGCTGATTGTAAATATCATAGAGAACAATTCCGCTTCTATCTAAAATTCTTGTTGATTGAGCGAGATTACTGGCTGAAAGTTTTCCGGGAGTTGGTAAATCCCGTCCGTACCAGATAAAAAGAACAAAAATAAGAAAAATAAATCCTAAAAGCCCAAAAAAAATTCTCCGCGTCATCTTGCTAAAGGTAAAAATTTTTCCGCCATAATTAGCGCGGCGTCTACGGCTGTGATAATCCATACCCATTAGTATATAACAAATTTAACGAAAAAGGCAAAATTATGTTATACTCAAACCGTGGATAAAATTGAAGAATTATTAACAAGAGGAGTAGCAAATACCATTCCCGGAAAAGATGAGCTAGAAAAAGTTTTAAGATCGGAAAAAAAGCTTAATATTTATCTGGGAATCGATCCTACCTCTATTCAAATTCATTTAGGGCACACTGTGCCATTAAGAAAACTTCAAAGCTTTGCCGAGCTTGGACATAATGTAACTTTTCTCATTGGTGATTTTACGGCGCTTATCGGAGATACTTCAGATAAAGACACGGAGAGACCTGCATTGTCAAAAAAACAAATAGAAGAAAATTTCAAAACCTATAAAAAACAAGCAGAGAAAGTTCTTGACTTCTCAAAAGTAAAAATAAGATACAACAGCGAATGGCTTAGCAAACTCACATATGAAGAAACTATTAAATTAATGCAGCAATTTTCGCTAAATGACTTTATAAGCAGAGAGCTTATTAAGAAAAGATTAAACGAAGGAAAGCGAGTGGCATTTCAAGAAATGCAGTATCCGATAATGCAAGGATATGATAGTTATTTTATGGATACGGATCTTCAGATAGGAGGAACTGACCAAACTTTTAATATGCAGGCCGGTCGAACACTTTTAAAGAATTGGCGCAATAAAGAATCCTTTGTTTTGGCAACTGAATTCTTAACGGGCACTGATGGACGTAAAATGAGCAAAACATGGGGAAATGCAATTTGGATTGAAGATTCTCCGAATGACATGTATGCAAAAGTCATGGCAATCAATGACGACTTGATCGTTCAATACTATACTCTAACTACGAATGTATCTATGGAAAATATTGAAAAAATTAAAGAGATATTAAAGGACGGAGAAAATCCAATGAGTGTTAAAAAAGACCTTGCTTTTAAAATCGTTTCCGAACTTTATAGTCAAGAAGAAGCAAACAGTGCTGCTGAAAATTTTGAAAAAAGAGTTCAGCAGAAAGAAATTCCCACAGATATACCAGTATACCGGTATATTGGCGGTGAAATAAATATTGCTGATTTATTAACGCAAACGAACATGGCAGAAAGTAAGTCCGAAGCGAAACGAATTATTGAACAAGGCGGAGTATCAATTGACGGACAGGCTTTAAAAGATCCCAATAAAATTATTGAACCAAAAGATAATCAAATACTAAAAATAGGGAAAAGAAAATATGTTAAAATAAAAATAAGCCAGGAATAAATATATGGAACTTTTTAGAAAACATAAATGGATTTGGACAGTAATAGTTGCTGTTTCCACGGTGGCTTTGGTTGCGACATCATTTCTTCCTTTTCTGCTTCGTTAAAATTTATTTATGAATCTGACCACGCCGATAAAAGAGGTTTCGCAAACCTACAAAAAATATGCTTCCCGTTTGGAAAAACTGGGAATAAAAACTCTTGAAGACTTCCTTTACCATGCACCCGCCAGATATGAAGACTATTCTCTCATATCAAAAATAGGAGAAGTTCAGGCTGGCGAAACTGTCACAATTCAGGGAGAAGTCCTTGAAATAAAAAACCTCTACACCAGCCGGTTTAAGAAAATTCAAAAAGGAAAAATAAAAGATAAAACAGGAGTAATTGAGGTTATCTGGTTTAACCAGCCTTATTTAGTAAAATATATTAAAAATGGCGATATAATAAGTTTGTCCGGAAAAATTAAAGACTTCAATGGGAAAAAGATACTGGAATCACCCGAGTACGAGTTATTATCGCTGAGCCAAGCAGAACCACACCTGCCTGCCGGCAAGCAAGGCGCTGAACCAAGCGGAACAATTCACACGGGTAGGTTGGTGCCTGTCTATCCTGAAACTAGGGGAGTGAGCTCAAAGTGGTTACGCCGTCAAATCCATAATATTCTTAATGATCACAGACAAAATTTACTCGAGTATATTCCATATTCAATACTTAAAAATAACGGTCTTACAGGACTATTAGATGCTATTGAACAACTTCATTTTCCAAAAAATCTTGAAAACATTGAGAAAGCAAGAAGCAGACTTTCTTTTAACGAACTTTTTCTTTTACATCTTACCGCCAAACAGAGAAGTAGAAATTGGGAAAAAAATCTAACAGGCAGCAGTTTTTCAATATCAAGATTTAATAAAGACCTGGAGAATTTTCTGCAAAAACTTCCTTTTGAATTAACAATGGCACAAAAAAAAGCTGTAAAAGAGATTTTTTCGGACTTAGAAGGCAAAAAACCTATGAATAGATTGCTGGAAGGAGACGTAGGAAGCGGAAAAACGGTTGTTTCGGCAATAGCCATGTATCTTGCTTTTTTAAACGGATATCAATCTGTCTTAATGGCTCCAACAGAAATTCTTGCCCAACAACATTTTAATACAATTAAAAAACTTCTTCTTCCCCTAGACGTCAAGGTAAATTTAATAACAGGAAGTAATAAAAGTATTAAGTATAAAGAAGTAAGTATTAAGAATAAAAATAAAGAAATACCAAATACTAAATACTTAATACAAAATACTGACATTTTGATAGGAACTCACGCCGTTCTTTCTGAAAAGATAAATTTTGACAACCTTGGCCTTGTCGTAATCGACGAACAGCAAAGATTCGGAGTAGAGCAAAGAGCAGTAATTAGAAAGAAAGGTAAAAATCCTCATCTTTTAACAATGACGGCAACTCCAATACCCAGAACAATAGCCTTAACAATGTATGGAGATTTAAATCTTTCATTTCTTGACGAAATGCCTATGGGAAGAAAAAAAATAAAAACATGGCTTGTTAAGACGGAAAAAAGAAACGACGCTTATGAATGGGTAAAAAAAGAAATCAAAGAAAACAATTCCCAAGTTTTTATAATTTGCCCTTTTATTGAAGAATCTGAAAGCATGCAGACAGTAAAAGCGGCAAAAACAGAATTCGAAAGATTAAAAAAAGAAGTTTTTCAAAAAGAAAAACTAGGACTTCTTCATGGAAAACTAAAATCTAAAGAAAAAGATCAGGTTCTTTTGGATTTTAAAGAAAAAAAATTAGACATTTTAGTAGCAACTCCCGTTGTTGAAGTCGGCATTGATATTCCTAATGCTGCTATTATTATTGTCGAAGCTTCCGAACGATTTGGCTTGTCTCAATTGCATCAGCTTAGGGGAAGAGTAGGAAGAGGAAACGCCCAATCTTATTGCCTTCTTTTTACAGAATCAAAAAATCCTAAAACATACGAAAGATTAAAAGCCATGGAGAAAATAAATAATGGAGCGCAGCTGGCAGAACTTGACTTAAAACTGCGCGGGCCGGGGGAAATATACGGAGTAAAACAGCACGGACTTCCAATGCTCAAAATCGCTTCCTTTTCCGATTTTAACCTTATTGAAAAAACAAAAGAAGAAGCGGAAAAAATTTTCTCCGATCTTGAAAAATATCCTCTTCTTAAAGAAAAAATAAAAAATGTAAACATAAAAGAGGTTAGCCCTGATTAGCCATTGTCAATTGAACCAAAATTTAGTACAATACAAAACATGCCGCAGGAACCAAAAAAAAGACATTCAAGGCAAAGGCAGGGAAAAAGAAGGGCAAGCATAAAATTTAAAACTCAAAAAGCTATTGCCTGTGCTAACTGCGGAAATTTGGTATTGCCGCATACAGTATGCAAAAAATGCGGTTTTTACCGCGGAAAATCGGTTGTAAAAATAAAAACCGAAGAAAAAAATAAAGAAACGAAATGAAGACAGCTTTGGATCCAAGGCATAAAAGAAGGCAAAATTTAATTGAAGAACTTTTTAAAATCGACTTCTATAAAAACCAAAAAATTAGCCAATCTGCTAAAGAGATTCTTTCCCATAAAGATCTGATTGATGAGGCTATAAAAAAATCTGCCCCGGAATTTCCGATAGAAAAAATAAATAAGGCTGACTTGGCAATTCTTCGTTTGGCAGTTTTTGAGTTTTTAATTGAAAAAAGAGAACCAAAAAAAGTTATAATAGATGAAGCCATAGAGTTAGCAAAAGAATATGGCGGAGAAACAAGCCCTGCTTTTGTTAACGGAGCATTAGGCAATCTTTTAAAAAATGAATCTACCAAAATTTAAAAATAAAAAACTGCTGGCACAGGCATTTACTCATCGTTCATATCTAAATGAGGCAAAGAATAAGGTTGAATCCAATGAAAGACTTGAATTTTTAGGGGATAGTATCTTATCCTTTGTTGTCTCTAATTATCTTTACAGTAAATACCCTAAATTTGAAGAGGGTACTCTTACAAACCTTAGATCCCTGCTTGTGAACACAAAATCTCTTGGTTCTTTGGCAAAAGAACTTGATTTTGGAAGCAAACTTCTGCTTTCAAAAGGAGAGGAAGAATCAAAAGGAAGACAAAATCAAAGTCTTTTAGCCGACAGCTTTGAAGCATTTGTAGGGGCTTTGTTTTTGGATCAGGGAATAGAGGCTACTAAATTATTTCTTTTTGAAACCCTTCTTAAACGAGCAGATGAATTGGCAAAGAAAACCACTTTTAAAGATCCAAAAAGTTTATTTCAGGAATATGTGCAGGCAAGGAAACAAAGCTCACCTCTTTATAAAGTTATAAAAGAAGTGGGTCCGGCTCATGAAAAAATCTTTACCGTCGGTGTTTACGTAAAGGATGTTCTTTTTGGAACAGGCGCCGGACGTTCAAAACAGGAGGCAGAAGAAAACGCTGCGAAAAAAGCCTTGGATGTTGAAAATAGCAAGAAATCATGATAAAATCAACAATATGTCAGTAGTTATTAGATTATCAAAAACAGGGAGAAAGGGCGAAGCCCGATACAGAATTGTCGTCAAAGAGAAACGAAGTAAGCGAGATGGCAAAGCTATAGAATTTTTAGGGTTTTTTGAAAAAACAGAAAAAGGACAAAGAAAAGAAATTAATAAAGAACGTTTTGATTACTGGGTATCAAAAGGAGCAAGACCAACACCAACAGTTTCCAAAATAATGGAAAAATAAAATGAAAGACACACTTAATTTTATTATAACTTCTATCGTTGACAATCCAAAAAAAGTAGAAATCTTAGAGAAAGAGGAAGAAGGAGTAATAAATTTTACTATTCAAGTCGAGCAGGAAGATATTGGAAAGGTTATTGGAAAAGAAGGAAGAATCATAAGAGCTATTAGAAATGTTATGAAAATCCCCGCCATCAAAGAAGGAAAAAGAATCAATATCTCTTTGTCCGATACCGCGCAATAGACTTAATGAAAATTTCAATCCTCACCCTGTTCCCGAACATGTTTAAAGGGCCGTTTGATGAATCCATAATAAAACGTGCTATTGATAAGAATTTGGTTGAGATAGAATTTGTTGACATTCGCAAGTTTGGAATAGGAAAACATAAAATAGTTGATGACACCCCTTATGGCGGAGGAGTAGGAATGGTAATGAAGGTTGACGTTGTCGAGCAGGCGATATCGGAGACAAGAAACAAGAGACAAGAAACAAGAAACAAGGAAAAAGTTGTTCTTTTGGATCCGAGAGGGAAAAAATTTACACAAGAAAAAGCAAGAGAATTTTCAAAGCTTGACCATCTCATTTTAGTATGCGGACATTACGAAGGAATTGACGAGCGAATAATGAGTTTTATTGATGAAGCAATTTCAATCGGAGATTTTGTTTTAACAGGCGGAGAAATTCCGGCAATGGCAGTTACCGACGCTGTTACAAGATTAATCCCTTCGGTTTTAAAAAAGGAAGCCACGATACTTGAGTCATTCACAGAAAATTTACTTGAACAGCCACAATATACAAAACCGGAAATATATAAAGATAAAAGAGTACCAAAAATTCTCCTATCCGGTCATCACGAAAAAATTTTAGAATGGAAAAAAGAAGAAGCCTTAAATTACACAAAAAAAATAAGACCCGACCTACTCAAACGGACTGGTTCTAGCAGAACCTGAAGAAACTTGGAAAAAAACAGGAGTTTCTAAAGGAGCTTTGCTCCACGAGGAAAGTTTAGTTAACAATTCAACATCTTGCCTAGACAAATCTTTCAAAACAGTTTTTTTATCATAAGAAATAACTGGAAATGGACGATAGTAAAAAAGAACTGTTATGGTAGTTAACTTATCGCTTACACTAACCTTTGTTACCTCCGAAAGGGGCAAATTTTTCGCCATCTCTTCTAAAAATCGCTGGCTTTCTAAAACTCCGCCCAAGATACTTAAGCTTACCTGTAAAGACGGCTGTTTTGAAAGCTTTGCCGATGTGCTTGAAAGTTCTCCGACCTGAAAAGAAAAATCATTTAGAATTACGCCTGATTTAGCTGCAGATAAAGAAACTGCGTTTAGAATCCCGACAAAATCTTTTTCAGGCGGTATCGCTTTTGAGACGGTACTTAGTTTGTTGTTAAGATCGGAATCCGCAATTGCAGATAAAAGGGCGAGGTTGCCTTTTGAAACAGCTAAATCTTCCTGCAATATTTTTATCTCATCTGCAGCTCCTAAAACCTCTTTAAATTGCGGAATAATTATTTTTAAAAAAAGAATCGTGCAAACAAAAAGAATCAGAAGAGGGACAATGTATGGCCTGTAATGATAATATAATAATTTGTATGCCCCCTGATCAAAACTTATCTCCGAGCTAAAACCTAAATTTTTATTCATTTAAAAATAACATTTAAGGCAACTTGATATTTTCCTCCTTTTTCATCCAGTGCTAAATTCTCCAGCGTAATCTTTTTAAAAGTTGGTTCTTTTTCAAGATTAGTTAAAAACTCATCCAGATCTGCCAGGGAAGAAGAAGAAATATTTATTAAGATGCCTTTTTGATCTACAGAAAACGATTCAATGGCTAACGCAGCAGGCATGTCTTTAAGCACAATATCCAATACTTGGCTAAAATCAGATCTCTTAAGAATAATATTACCGGCTTCGCTTACACGGTTTTTCATCATTAGAAATTTGGCTATTTTATCAGTCAAAAGAGAGAGCGAAGAAGAAACACTTTGATCTTCTTTTTTTATTTTCGGAATATCAGAGGTAATATTTAGAAGAAAGAGAATTAAGGAAGATAACAAAACAATGCCTAAGGATATGTAGGAAACTGTCTTTATAATTCTTAAGGAACCCTGCTCTCCATAGGCTCTTCTTTTACTTCTTAATAAATTAAGATCACTCATAATCCTTCATAGCCAAACCCATAGATACACTAAAATCGGGGGCATCGTTTAAAATCTCATCCGGTATTTGCTGGTTGCTTATAATTTTCCATGGATTGGCAATCACGGTTTCTATTCCGCTATTTTGTGCGAAAAACATATCCAAGCCCGGAAGTTTCGCTGTCCCGCCTGACAGAATTATTTGATTAACAACAGCCTCTGACTTATATTTTTCATTAAAAAATGTAAGTGCTTTTTTAACCTCTGTTAAGATCGATTGTAAAACAGGCTCCGCAGATTTTCCGATTTTTCCTCCAAACATTTTCGAGGAATACCCGTAAACTTTTTTATATTCTTCAGCCTGCGTAAGAGTAAAACCGAAATCAGCCGCAATTGCTCTATTAATCGCCATTCCGCCTATTGGAATAAAGTAAGTAAAAATAATCATTCCGTCTTTTATAATCGTTAGAAGCGTGCTTAAGGAACCAATATGGATAATAAGACTATTTGGAAACGGAGCTTGAGCATCGTTTGGATAAACAATCGATCTTGAAACGGCGAGTATCTCTGTTTCCATGGAAGCTGCGTTAAGACCGGCCATGTCTATAACTTTCTGATATTTTTCTACCAAGGCAGTCGGAGCTCCCACTAAAAGAACTCTCATTTTAGAGTTTTGGTCTTCTTTCGGCCGTTTAAGAACTTTCCAGTCAATCATTACACTTGTTAAGGGAACGGGAATACACTGCTCCGCTTCCCAATAAATTGCTGAAGAAAGCTCTTTATCCGACAGGGGAGGCATTTCTAATACCCGTGTATAAACATCATTTTCCGGTAATGCCAAATTAACATGAGGCGTTGTTATTTTTGCTTCGGAAACTAAACTTCTTATAGCGTTTGACATTTCCTCAAGGTCTAATGGCGAATCAGAAACCATACCTTTTTTGGGAGTAGGAAGTATGGAAAAACCATTAAGAAAATAGCCATTTTTGTCTTGGGATAACCAAATAGCTTTTAATGTGTTTGCTCCAATATCAAGTCCAAAAGGCAGTTGTTTCATTGTTTGGGCCAAAAAAGAATGTTAGGAAAAAATTCTGCCGGCAGCTGGGGATATCCTTGAAAATAGGTTACTTTGCGCTTTGTTGGGTCTGATGTACCAATAGATTCAATTATTTTTCCTTGAGAGGGCAAAGTATTTCCTCCTCCGCTCTTAATTCCCAAAACAGTATTTTTATAAAGAGGAATCACCCTTAGAACATAACCGTCTGAAACCGAAATTGTTCTGGTCTTATAATTAAAGTTTTTACCGGCAAATGATTCTCCTCCATCAGGAGGATCTTCAAAGTGGTTTCCGATTGCTCCGTTTCTTCTGTTTGTACACTCATCAAAAGCATAACGGTTCGATTTTGCCGTGTTTACAGTATCTCCATATATAAGAACTATTTCTAAAGCTGCTTCTTCGCATGCAGTGAGACTTTGAGCTCCCCAATAAAAAGTTACAGTTCCATCCCAGGGAGTGGTATAAACAGGTTTCCCGTCACTATCATGAGGAACTAACCAGACATCTATTCCGTCATCAACTAAAACACTATTTCCTCCGTTTAAAACTATACCTGTTCCATCATCTTTCAATAACCTTACCGTTGCGCTAAATTGAGATTGATTGTCGGAAGCAAAAGATCCGGTTATTGTCTGACATCCTGTTCCCGGAGGCGGAACAGGAATACATCCCTGCTTAATTGCCTCTTCTATGCCTGCTTCGGCTGCAGAAAATGCCCTTTGTGAGTTTTCTTCCTCGGTAGATGTTCTAACATTAGTAATAGACCTGCTTGCTACTGCCAAGCCCACAGTTAAGCCTACAACCATAATTAAAACAACCAGCAATAGAGCTTGCCCTTTTTGCATTATATTATTAGCTTACCAATTTAATTCTCTTTTTTCAACTTTCAAGTTTCAATTCAAGCTAACGTCCTACATTGCGCATTGTTACCGAAGTTTGAAAGGGGATTGAGACAGTCTTTTCCTGAGCTTGAGAAGTTAATGTGCCCAGGGTAAATGAAATGCCAATGGTGGGATAATCAGACTCACTGTTTTGAGTACAAGTGAATGCACAGGAAGAAACGGAAACCGCATTCTGGTCTAAAAGAGAAGCTCCGTTTGAAGAAATTGTCGGACCTTGGGGATTAGATAAGTCACAAATAAAAACTGTATCACCCCCGCTAAAAGAAGAAAAATTTATCGTATCGGAAATTGTACAGGGGCTATTTAATTTTTTTGCATCCCTGATCATTTTGGTCATTTGGATTAATGCAAAATTCCCGTTTTGCCGAACTGTAGTCAAGGCATTACTTTTATTTGTCCCTCTAAGGGAAGAGAAAAGAATACTGCCTATAATTCCTCCCACAAAAATAGTAACCGCCATAACAACCATAAGCTCAATTAAAGTAAACCCCTTGGGTTTACGAATTAAGAATAATGAATTATGAATGATGGTTTTTATTCTAGAAATTTTATTCTTAATTCTTAATTCCTTATTCATAATTCTTTTTTAGGGAGTTTGTATTACATTCACGTTCGAAAAACAGGATACCATGTTAGCTTCATGACAAAAAGGGTTTGCTTCGTTTGTGCATTTATTATCCGACCAAAAAACCCAAACCTGTACCTTCTTTTGACTATTTGCGCAAGACTCATCGACATAAACAACTCGAGAAAAAGGAGATACATTTTGTCCGCAACCCGAACCATAGGCGGTTAAATTATTATTTTGACCAAGACAATATTGACCGCTTAAATTATCAAAAGTCGCCCAATTGTCATTTTTTATTTTTCTCATTATTTCCATGCCTTCCTGCGCATATTGAGTTGCCAAGTTTTGGTTTTTACTGTATTGTGCGTTATTTAAGCCGGACAAGACAGATGTAGCTATGGCAGCAACTATTAACGCAGCCACCCCCAATGCTATTAAAACTTCAATTAAACTCTGGCCACTTTGGTTTTTTATTATTCTCATTAGCACGAATCCGGCCCCTCAATTGACCCAATATCATTTATTGTAACGCATTTCCCTTGTCCAAAACCATTTATTTTTGTTACACCTGCCTGGTTTACCCCTCCTGATAACACTTTAAAAGAAAACGATGTTGCGCTGCTCGTATCGAAAGTTATTCCTTCGGGCAATTTTTTCTTTTCAATAGCCGGGGAGATAACCTCATTTCCGCAGACAGCGTAAAGAGCGTAGTCATAATTTATTTCCGATGAAAGACAGACATTTGGGTCTAATTTACACAATCCAACTTTATATCCGCTAAGAACTCCCGTGCAGGAAGATGGTTTTACTTGAGATGCTGCTCGGGATTTTGCCAGATTAAGAATATTAACGACTTCCAATGAGGCATTTGAAACTTTTTGGGATTGATTGTAATTTATAAAAGCGGCAGTACCAAAAACAGAAAGTATGGCAATAATTGAAAAAACCAAAAGAAGTTCCATTAAGGTGAGGCCGTTTTTCATTGTTCAAAACAATATAAACGATAACTATTACTACAATTGACATACGAGCTAATAGTCCAAGCGTTATTCGTTGAACCGATAAGTCCATAATAACCACTATAGGTAGAGCTATAAGTCCAACCGATGCAATGATTTTGGCTAATTGTTTTCGTACCATCAGTGCCGGTTCCAGTCCAAACCCTTCCTGTACTAATTGTATTTCCATTCTCATTCCAATTGATTCCAGTACCGATAGGGCCAATACTCCCATCGGTCAAATCACTAAGACTATTTGCAACCACAACATTTGAATCAGTTACTTTTACGTATTTTGAATCGGTGATTCTGTCTTTAGCATTAACAGTTGCGCTGGAAACCCAAGCTTTCCAAGTAGCCCCTGCCGGCCCAAGGGTTTGACATTTCGCATCTGCTCCTGCTAATCCATTAGCTGATGAACCTTTAAGATTACCGTTGTATGTTGTGCTTGTTGCAAACACTCTTTTTGTAATTGGTGTAGGAGTCGGCGTTGGAGTAGGCGAAGGTGACGGAGTCGGCGTTGGTGTTGATGTAGGCGTAACTGTTGGAGTAGGCGTCGGCGAAGACGTTGGAGTAGGCGTAGGAGTTGATGTAGCTCCCGGAGGAGGTGTAACTGTTAAAGTAGGTGTCGGTGTGGGTGTTGTATCCGGCGGGGGCGTAGGAGTGATCGGCGGAGTTCCCGTAGTTACTGTTATACTGCCAATATTTCCAACTTCAATATATTTCCCTTCGTTATATCCGGATAAGGCCAATGAAATAGTTCCCGACCCTTCAACTCCTCCGGAAATGACTTTAAAAAAAGTGCTTTTGGGGGTTGAAACACCAAAATTTACACCGCTTGGGAGCTTTTTACTATCGATAGCAGGAGAAACTATGCTTTCATCACAAACCGCGTATAAAGCATAATCACTATTTGTTGATTCGGGGGGCACACATTCCGAGAAAGGCGATTTACAAATATTTAATTTATATCCGTTTAAAGTTCCTGTACAAGAAGATGATTTCACCTGCGATGTTGCCCTTGACCTTCCTACATTTAGCATTGTCACTAAGTCAGAAGTGGCATTATTTAAAGTTTGAGTTTTATTGTAGGAAATAAAAGAAGTAATTCCCAAAACAGAAAGAATGGATGATATTGAAAAAACAATCAACAGCTCAATCAATGTAAACCCTTCGGGTTTACGAATTAAGAATAATGAATTATGAATAATGGTTTTTATTTTCGATCTTTTCTTAATTCTTAATTCTTGATTCATAATTCCAGTCGTCACGGGTTTTGCAATGTATAGCTCCATTTTCCGCTGGCGCAAGTTCCCAAAGTGGCACAAGCGGCAATTGATTCGTTATTTGTTGCATCTTTCTGACTGTCATTAGTATTTTCCAAACAAGCTCTTAAACAGTAATTAGTTGCGGAGCCGTAGTAAAAATAGCTCCCAGCCGACGGATCGTTGGGAACAGTTTTAAGATAAGTTGATGTTACACAATCCGGACTCATTATTGACGAACTGCAATTAGCAACTGCCGAACCTGTTATATACCCGCCCTGATCCGAACGGTACATTTCTAAAGCCGACTGGATTTGGCGAAGATCGGATTTCCTCTGTCCGTCTCTTCCCTTTTTAAGTTGTGAAAGGGGATCCAGGAGGACAATTACTCCGGTAACCAAAATCGCTAAAATGGCAATTACCACCACCATTTCAACCAAGGTAAAACCCTTCTTAAAATTTTGAACTTTGAACTTTAATTTTGAATTTTGCATTTTGAACTTTCTATGGCGTTACGTTCGGACTCGAAACTCCATAATTACAAATTCCTCCGCAAGCATCTATATTAATTTCATTCTGTGTCAAGCTTTCACACGCTTTACCATTACTGCAAGTTCCCAAATCTTTCTCTCCTCTTTCAAGACTAGCATAAAGAAAGTAGCTCTGTCCATTAAGGCTTGAAAAATAAACATAATTTGATGTTTTAGGATCTTTTGGGAGCTTTTCAAGAAAGGGAATAAAAGACTCACCCCAGTCGGCAATGCTGTCGTCCAACCTGATTAGTCGATATTTTAAATTTTTATTTGAATACTTAGGATATCTTCCATTTACCTTATAAAAACGCTCAAGGGTCTGCTGGACTGTTATTAAATCATTTTTTCTTTTTTGATCATTCTCTATTTTAAATTTTTCCAAAGGATTTACCGTCTTAAAAACAAATCCTAAAATCACAATAAAAGTTACAGCCATAATTAAAATTTCTATAGAGCTGAATGCGTTTTTATTTTTTTGGCTTAACATTTTTGTTATTATGGCACTTCGCATGCTCCGTCACAATTCGAAGCACAATGGCTCCCTGTCCCCGAGGAAACAAGGTTACATCTTGAAGGCGGCCCTCCTGTGCAGGCATAATCTTTCGAACAGGGAGGAGTGGGGGACGGAGTATTTGTTACCGTTACTCCCGGAGGAGGAGGGGAAATTGACTCCGGTAATGTATAGGTTTTTACCGACTCACAATTTATGCTTCCTAAAATCCTGCAACCCCACATATAATCATCAGGCCGGTCGTAATTTATTGGTTTGCAATCAGCATCGTAATCTAAGGGCAAAGGACAAATCCGTTCTGTTACCATTTTCTTGTAAAAACTCCCATATAGTATTGACCACTGGGGACATTCTCCGTGAGCTTCATATTGATAATCCAATCCTGTTTCGGGATCTTTTGGAAGCGTTTTTAAATAAACACCATTTATAGTCAACTGTGAAAGGGAAGCGGGATAACATTGATGATCAATTAGATAAACCTCTAAGGCATTACTTATATTGTGGAGATCATAATACCTTTGTGAATTCTTTGCTTTTTTTATGGCAGCAAGAGGATTTATAAGGGCAAATATAATCCCAGCCAAAACAGCTAAAATAGCAATGACCAAAAGAAGTTCAATTAGGGTAAAACCCGGAGAAGAACCTGATTTCCAAAGAAAAAGCTTATGAGTGTTCCTAAAACAAGAAAAGGACCAAAAGGAACAGTTCCTCCTTTTAGCTTCTTTTTTCCCCATATAACTAGTATTATCGAAACTAAGGCTCCTGTCAAGAAAGCAAGATACAGTGCGATAATTATTTTTGGAAAACCCAAAAATAAACCCATTAAAAAGACTAATTTAACATCGCCGAAACCCATTCCGCGTCCCCGGGTTATCAGAAATAACAAAAGAAAGAATAGAAAGGCGCCCAGGGCGGAGAGAGAAGTATTTAGTATTAAGTATTTGGTATTTAGAATAATAAATAAAAGAGAGATAACAATTGCCGGATAAATGATTTTGTCCGGGATGATACCATATTTTAAGTCAGTAAAAAAAACAACAATCAGTGATGAAACTATGAATAGACTGAAAATTGTCTCGCGAAGCGAGATCCCGCTCTGCGGGAAAAATTGAAAAATGTAGCATAAGACAAACAGTATTCCCGTGGTTAGTTCGATAACAGGATAATAAAAGGAGAGTGGAGCTTTGCAGTATCTGCATCGCCCACTTAAAAAAATAAATGACAAAAGCGGAATAAGATCAAATGCACCCAGTTTTTTTTTGCACTTTTCGCAGTAAGATCGTCCCTTTAATACTGATTCATCCTTTGGCAATCTATCAACCAAAACCCCTAAAAAAGAGCCGACAAATAATCCAATTACAAATAAGACAAATGAGATCATTTTAATTATGGACAGGCATCGGTGGGGGAGACAACCTGACAAATTTTATAGCTTGTAACCTCAACGCGCTGGTAAGGGGTCGCCTGATATTTTCTCGACTTAAGAGGGGAGGTAACTATAATGATTTCACAATCTCCCGCTTCCGTAGTGCAAGGGTCTCCTCCTGATGCTGTAGCAACGTAATTATATGATGCACCATATCCGCTTGGCGGACTGGGATTTGATTTTAATTCCCCCCCGGTTACAATATCATCTATGCTATCAGGATAGGCACCGTTGTTTCTTAAAGAATAAGCGTCTGCCGCCCTGCCAATTTCTGAAAGGGCATTTTGAACTTTAACGTCATTCGCGGAATTAATTCTATCAACCGGATCCATACCGTATATAATCCCTGCCGCCAAAACTCCGAGGATCGCGATAACTACCAGAAGTTCGATCATTGTAAAACCGGCATGCTTTACCGACCTAAATAAAACCATAATTTATTATTGCCAGTTTTTTCTTTTGATGTCAAGAAGATGAACCCTTGTTTGTTTTAGGTTAGAGGCTATGGGCAAACCGTGGTAACGTCACTAGAGCTTGTAACTTTACAAGATTTACCATTGTCTGATCCATATCTCCAATAGGATCCAGTACCAAATTTCTTTGATTTTAATTGACCATATACCCAAACTTGGGCACAATTTGTAGCTTGAGTTAAATTATCACAACCTGTCGGCAAAACTGTATATACATAATCGACGTATCCAGAAGGTTTTGTCGGAACTACCTTTAAATCTCCATTTGTTACCAAAGCCCCTGATGTAGGCGGATACAATCCGTTATTAGACGCCGCATATGCTTCGGACGCTCTTCCCATCGTTCCAACATCGTTTTGAACCCTTGAATCATTTCCTGAATTTATTCTGTCAACTGGGTCAATTCCGACTAATACTCCTGCTGCTAAAACTCCGAGGACTGCAATAACTACCAGAAGTTCAATGAGTGTGAAACCTTGTTGTAATCTTTTTGCTATTTTCATGTTATATATTAACTAAAACAGATTTTTTTTATCTTGTCAAGGGGGCAATTTAAGGCTAGAACGAAGATGTTAGTTTATAAATGGGGGTAATAACGGAAATAATTAAAAAAGCAACTGCTACTCCCAAAACCATCATTATAATCGGCTCCATGGCAGTTGTAAGATTCTTTACACTTTGGTCAACTTCCCTTTCGAAATATTCGGAAACTCTAAGAAATGACTCGTCAAGTTTTCCCGTTTGCTCGCCAATTTTAACCATCTCAACCAGAATAGGAGGAAAAAGGGGATAAACGCTCATGGCATCCCCGATAGTTACTCCGCTTTCAACTCTTTTCGAAACACTTAAAATAGCATTTTTATACAATACGTTTCCGGCAACATTAGCAGCTTGAGAAAGAGATTCAACAACTAATGTACCTGAGCCAATAAGAAGACCTAATGTTCTGGAAAGCTCGGTTAGAATTGACTGCCTTATAAGCTTTCCAAAAATGGGAAGTTTTAAAAGAGTGCTGTCAACTATTATTTTTCCTCCTTCTGTTTTATGCCATCTTCTAAATAAAACCATAAAAACAACAAAAAAACCAATAATCAAAGGCCAGAAAGTTCGTGTAATATCAGAGGTTTTCATAACAATTTTGGTTGTTATAGGCAATTCGATATTTAAATTAACATAAAGACTTGTAAGCTGGGGGATAACAAAAATCATCATAATAAACATTACTCCGACCATACCTATTACAACAATTGCCGGATACATTAAAGCCGACTTGACTGTCCCCTTAATTTTGGCCTGCTTTTCAAGGTTGTCTGCCAGACGGACTAAAGCCTTATCCAAAAGCCCTGAATTTTCCGAAGCCTTAATAAGAGATATGTATACAGGCGGAAAAAGCTGGGGATATTTCGTTATGGCAAAAGAAAAAGTTTTACCTTCCTCTATGTCCACAATTACTTCGGATAAAATATCTTTTGTCGTCTGATTTTGGATTTGGTCTTTTAAAATCCTTAGCGCCTGCATAAGGGTTAAACCTGCTTCAAGCATCGAAGCCAGTTGCCTTGTAAAAAACAATAAATCTTTTCCTGATGATTTTTTAAGAAATGAAAAATAAAAAGAAAGACTTTGATCTTTTTTTTGATGGATTCTTGTCGGCAATAATTCTTTACTTCTTAAAAAAGAAGCTGCCTCGCTTATATCTTTAGCTTCAATTATTCCCTTTACTATTTTTCCGTCCCTCGTAACTGCTTTATAATCCAGTTTCATAGAGGTTTACCCCACTAATCTCAACAGTTCTTCTGTGTGCAAAGAATATCCTTTTGCAGTTTCCAGACTAATATCTCCCGCTAAAACCAACTGTGCCAGTGATGTCTCCAGGGTAATCATTCCGCTATCCGAAGAGGTTTGAATAATCGAATCAATAAGATGTGTTTTTCCTTCCCTTATATTGGTCGCCACAGCTGAATTCCCAATTAAAACCTCTACCGCCGGTATTCTTCCCCCTTGAATTTTTGGTAAAAGGCGCTGTGAGATAATCCCTTTTAATGTCGAAGCCAGCTGAATTCTTATTTGAGCCTGCTGATGAGGAGGAAAAGAATCTATAATCCTGTCAACGCTCTGGGAAGCAGAATTAGTATGAAGAGTTGAAAAAACCAAATGTCCTGTTTCGGCAATCGTAATGGCCGCAGAAATTGTTTCAGGATCGCGCATTTCCCCAACTAAAACAACATCTGGATCTTCTCTTAAAGCAGAACGGAGTGCTTTACCCCATGAATGCGTATCCTTACTTAATTCTCTTTGAGAAACAATGCTCTTGCCTTTTGGATAAACATATTCTATCGGATCTTCAACTGTCAGGATGTGAACAGGACGGGACAAATTAATTTCGTTAATAATAGAAGCTAAAGTTGTCGATTTTCCATGACCCGTTGGACCTGTAACCAAAATAAATCCCTGTTTTAAAGATGAAAAGCTATGCAAAACTTTTGGAAGACGAAGGTCTTCAATTGTTTTTATAGAAATCGGCAAAAAACGGAAAGCTCCGCAAAGGCCCTCTTTTTGATAATACGCGTTGACACGAAAACGGCCCAAAGAAGTTCCGTCTGGACCTTCAAAATCAACTGAAAAATCAAATTCCTTATTGTTGGTTAAAAGATCACGCTGTTCGTTGGTTAATAAGGAAAAAATTAAATTCTGGACCTCCTCCACTGTTAAAGCAGGATGATTAGAAAGAGGGGAGAGCGCACCGTCTATTCTCACTGTCGGAGATAACCCCGGCAGTAAATGCAAATCAGAGGCATTGTTTTGAATTGTTAAATTTAATAATTCATTTATCTCCATATTATTCCTGGGCGACTCTTATTACTTCTTCTATCGTTGACACTCCCTGTAAAACTTTTAGATATCCGTCTTGTTTCATGGTTATCATTCCTTCAGAAATTGCCTGGTTCTCTATTGTAGTACTGTCGGCCCGCTGTAAGACCAAATGAGCTATTTTATCTGAAACTGGCAATACTTCAAATATACCAATTCTGCCGGTATATCCTGAACTTCCGCATTCCGCACAACCCTTACCTTTATATAATTTAACTTCTCCCGAAGGCAAAAGATTTCCCAAAACAGCTTTAATGTCTTCGACTAATTGGGGCGGGGGAGAATACGACTCTTTGCATCGCGGACAGATTTTCCTGATAATTCTTTGTCCCAAAAGCCCATTCATGGTTGAGGCCAAAAGAAAAGTTTCAGCTCCCAAATCCATTAGACGAGGTAAAGCTCCGGCAGCGTTGCTGGTATGAAGAGTAGAAAAAACCAAATGACCGGTTAAGGCTGCTTGAATTGCAAGATCGTTAGTTTCGCTGTCGCGGATTTCTCCAACCAGAATAATATTCGGATCCTGCCGCAAAAAGGAACGAAGCCCCGAAGCGAAAGTTAATCCAACCGCAGTATTTACCTGAACTTGGTTTACTCCCGGAATCTGATATTCAATAGGGTCTTCAAGGGAAAGAATGTTTACTCTTGTCGTATTAAGTCTGGAAAGAACAGAATAAAGAGTTGTTGTTTTTCCCGATCCTGTTGGACCGCAAACAATAATTATACCGTGGGGTCTTAAAATCGCCGTTTCCAGATTTTTAAGAGCTGTTCCGCTTAATCCAAGCTCGGCCAAGGTGGGGATCCCGCCCGACTTCCTTAGAAGTCTCATGACAACTTTTTCCCCGAAAGTTGTAGGCAAAACAGAAATACGAAGGTCAACCTCGCTATCTCCGGCCTTAAAATTAAAACGGCCGTCTTGGGGAGTCCTGCGTTCATCGATTTTCATTTCCGATAAAATTTTTATGCGGGAAATTACCGCCTCCTGAACAGTTTTTGGCAAACTCAACCGGTCATAAAGAATTCCGTCAATTCTATAGCGGACCCTAACCCTGTCTTCCTGCGGCTCAATATGAACATCAGAAGCGCGGCTGGTAACGGCATACTCTAAAATAGTAGAAACAATTTTAGCAATAGGCGCTTCTTTTATAATTTGGGAAATTTGGGCGGTATCAATTGTTTTAGGCTTATCAAGATCTTCGGTTTCTTTTAATGCCTGACCGACTTCGCCGACCAGTTCTTGCCGGTACTGCTTGGAAATAGCACTTGTAACGTCATCGGGAGCTGCGGCAAATGACTTAATAATAAGTCCTGTTTTTTGCCTTACAAAAGAAAGAGCATCTAAATCAACAGGATTACCCATGGCAATCGAAAGTGTTCCTGATTTTTCGTCATACAAAAAGGGGATTAAATCATAGCGTTCTGCAACCGAGCGGGGAATAAAGCCCAAAGCCTGGGGAGAAAAAGAAGTGTTTTCCAGAGAAATAAAGGGAACTCCCAGAAGCTTTGCTCTTACTTCGGATATCTTTTCCGCCGGAAGAAGATTTGAAGACAATAAAAGGTCTTCGGCGCTTTTCCCTTCCGAAGCGCTTTTAACTTTTATATCATCGTAATCTTTTTGGGAAATTAACTTCTGGGCTAAAACGACATCAAGAAAGGACTGGGAATCATTGTTTCCGTTAGGCATTACTTTAATAATAGGAATAAATGGTTTATACTGTCAATATGCAAAGTCTTATAATAGCCTCAAAAAATAAGGAAGACGGCGAAATCCATATCCAAAAAATTTGCGCGGAAAATAATATAAACAGTATCGATGTAACTTTTGCGGAAAGCGAAAAATCATTGGGAATTGAGGAAGTTAGAAATCTTCAGAAAAACATTTTTTTAAAGCCTGTAAGAAGTCCAAAAAAAGCGGTAGTTTTAAAAAATGCCGAAACTTTAACTGTCGAAGCCCAAAACGCTCTTTTAAAAATTCTCGAAGAACCGCCGCCCGATACTATTATTATATTAAGCTCATTAAAAAAAGAGGCTTTTTTGCCGACGATTATTTCCCGCTGCAAAATAATTGAAATAAAAGTAAAATCTAAAGACAAAATTTCAGATGATTATTTAAATACCTTAAATTCACTTAAAAATTATGGAGCAGGGGAAAAACTAAAACTTGCGCAGGATTTAAGCAAAGACAAAGAAATCGCTCTTGATTTTTTGGAAAAAATGATTTTGACTCTAAGAATTAAAATGATTGAAGAAACCCAATATTCAAAAACAATAAGATCTTTTCAAGAAACCCACACAATTTTACAGACGACTAATACAAATCCCCGTCTTGCCCTCGAAAATCTCTTCTTGAACTATTGACTAAAATACTGTTAGAATTACAATTTGTATGAAGAAAAACATCTTGATCACAGGATCTTTGGCTTTTGACTACATAATGGATTTCCCCCAGACTTTTGAGGAAAATATTCTTCCCGATAAATTAAAAACGCTTTCTGTTTCCTTTCTTGCCCAAAACTTTTCTAAAAATTATGGAGGAGTAGCCGGCAATATTGCCTATAACTTAGGAGTTTTGAATCAGAGTTCAATAGTTCTGGCTTGCTGCGGACATGATTCTCAAACGTACAAGAACCATCTTCAGAAAAAAGGAGTAGACATAAGATACATAAAAGAAACTGATGATTTTACAGCTAATATGTTTATGATCACAGATAAAAATAACTGCCAGATAGCAGCTTTTTATCCGGGAGCAATGAGCAAAGATGAAGATTTAATAATAAACAAAATTAATGAAAAAATTGACCTAACCGTTATTTCTCCAACTGTTCCAAATGCCATGAAAAATTTTGTAAAAGAAGCCAAAAAATTAAAAATCCCTTATCTTTATGACCCCGCCCAGCAAATACCGCGAATTGATGTAAATGACTTAAAAGAGGGAATAGAAGGGGCGGAAATTTTAATCGGAAACGATTATGAATTTGCTTTGATTTCCAAAAAAACTGGTTTTTCCAAAAAAGATATTCTTAAGAAAGTAAAAATTTTAGTTACAACACTTGGAGAAAAAGGGTCTCTTATTGAAACCAAGAAAGAACAAATTAAAATAGGAATTGCCAAGCCCGAAAAGATTATTGATCCGACAGGAGCAGGAGACGCTTATATTGGAGGTTTTTTATCGGGATATGTAAAAAATCTTTCTTTAGAAACTTGCGGACAAATGGGTGCTGTTCTTTCCTCTTTTGCCATTGAACAATACGGAACACAAAAGCATAGCTTTTCAATTAATCAATTTAAAAGAAGATATAAAAAAACCTTTAAAAAGCCTATTGAGTTATGATTTGTCTTCTGGTACTATTGAAATCTGTTTAAAAATGAACAAATCTGTTGAATACGACGTAAAAGATTTAAAACTGGCAAAAGAAGGAAAGCTTAAAATTGAATGGGCAAAACAGCAAATGCCTGTTTTAAGACTTATCGAACAGCAATTCTTAAAAGAAAAGCCTTTAAAAGGATACAGCCTTGCCGCTTGTCTCCATGTAACTTCAGAAACCGCGAATTTAATAATCGCACTTAAAGCCGGTGGGGCAAATGTTGCTCTGTGCGCCTCAAATCCTCTTTCCACCCAAGACCCTATTGCCGCTTCTTTGGTTTCTGATTATGGTATTCCCACATTTGCAATTAAAGGTGAAAATGAAAAAACTTATTACAAACATTTAAATAATGTTTTGGATTTTAATCCCCAGATAACAATGGATGATGGAGCAGATTTAGTGTCGATTCTTCACAAAGAAAGAAAAAATCAAATAAAAGATATTATCGGATCAAGCGAAGAAACAACAACCGGAGTAATCAGGCTTAAGGCATTGGAAAAAGAGGGGAAACTAAAATTTCCGGTTATTGCCGTAAACGACAGCAATACAAAACACATGTTTGATAATAGATACGGAACAGGGCAGTCTTCGATTGACGGAATTATAAGAGCAACAAATATTCTTTTGGCCGGAAAAAACTTTGTTGTCTGCGGATATGGATGGTGCTCAAGAGGAGTTGCTCAAAGGGCCAAAGGCATGGGAGCAAATGTAATAATAACCGAAGTAGATCCGATTAAAGCTTTGGAAGCCTTGATGGATGGATTCCAAGTTATGAAAATTTCAAAGGCCGTAAAGATTGCCGATGTTTTAATAACAGCAACAGGGGATAAACATGTAGTCGGAAAAGGTGAGATCGATCAGGCAAAAGACGGAATAATCATTTGCAACACAGGTCACTTTAATGTCGAAATAGATATTGAACACCTTGAAAAAATTAAAAAATCAAAAAAAACTATTAGAAATAGTTTGGAGGAATATGTTTTGAAAAACGGAAAAAAGATTTATCTGTTGGCAGAGGGAAGATTGGTTAATTTAGCAGCAGCCGAGGGACATCCGGCCGAAGTTATGGATATGAGTTTCGCCAATCAGGCTTTAGCTGCAAAATTTATTGTTGAAAATAAAGGAAAATTGGAGAATAAAGTTTATGTGTTACCCGAAAAAATCGACAATTCAATTGCATCTTTAAAATTAAAAGCTATGGGAGTTACAATAGATACTTTAACTCCCGAGCAAAAGAAATACCTCTCAAGCTGGCAAGAAGGAACCTAAGCTAATGGAGGAGATTTGGAAGCGTAAATTTGTTTTGGAATCTGAAAAATATTCCTAGAAACTTTTCCCCTAATATTCTTGTAGGCTTCACGCCTATATACCCAATATTTCCTAGGACCATGAATAAGAATAGATTTGGCACTTTGTCGCATTGCGTCAAAGAGAGGAATGGATACAGGTCTATTGAACCATGGGATTGTTTTGCCGTTATTAAGGGCAACTATAAAATCTTCTTTTGAATGCCCCGGAAAAAAAGTTACTGAACAAGAAAGGTCTTTCCATGAATGATGTGAATCAGAAGAGCCCAGGTGGGCAATTTTTTTATTTAGGCCATTTTTCCCAGGAAAATATTTACAATTTCCCGAAAAAACTTCAACCCCAACAAGTCCCTTTTCTATAAGTTTTTCCATTTTTCTTTTGTTATTGCCAACCGAACCTCTATCAGGATGGGCAAGAAGAGCTACTCCTCCCTGATCAACTATCTCTTCAACAGTCTTCTCGTCTCCTAGAAAAGATTTTATGGGCTTCTTAATGCCATAAGCCAAAATGTGAACCGGCCGAATTCCTGGCTCTGACGTTATTTCTTGCCCGGGCAGAACATCGATCCCGTATCTTTTTCCTGCAATTAGGGCATCTACAACTCCATCCATATTATCGTGATCAGTAATACCAACAAGATCGGCATCTGCTTTTTTAGCGTAAAAGACGACTTCATCTGGATCAAAGCGGCCATCACTTGCAGAAGTATGACAATGAGGAAAAGCAAGACCCATTCTTCTAAGTCTTTCAACGGTGTTCATTAAGTTTTTAACCAGCTTGATTGTAGTTTTTGCCAACAAAAAAAGCAAATTTGTACTGGAAAATGCCTTTGATTTATGCTAAAATATAATTTATTGTTATGTCGACTTCTAAGTTAAAACCTAAAAAAGAACCCTCAAAAACTTCTGATTACACAGCAAAACACATCCAAGTACTCGAAGGCCTAGAACCTGTTCGAAAACGCCCGGGAATGTATATCGGATCAACCGACGCGATCGGCTTTCATGAATGTTTGCGGGAAATCATTGATAACGCGGTTGATGAAGCCTTGGCGGGTTTTGCCGGAAATGTCTGGATTATTTTAAATAGCGACGGATCAGCAACAGTTATCGACGACGGACGGGGAATTCCGGTTGACATTATGCCCCAGTATAAAAAGAGTGCTTTGGAAATAGTTATGACCAAACTCCATGCCGGAGGAAAATTCGGAGGCTCTGCATATAAAGTTTCCGGCGGTCTTCATGGAGTAGGTTCTTCTGTTGTTAATGCGCTTTCGGAATGGATGTGGGTTGAAGTTAATAGAAACGGAGAATTTTGGAGGCAGGAATATAAAGCAGGAACACCTACGACTTCGGTAAAAGAATATAGTGAATCAAAATTTTCACTCTCAACATTAACGTCCCAGCCAAAAAGCGGTACTATTGTAACCTTCTTTTTAGATAAAAAAATATTTTCCGTAAGTGAATTTGATTTTGAAATTATCAAAAAAGCCCTTCGCGAACGTGCATATCTGGTTCCTAAACTCTACTTTCATTTAATTGATAAAAGAGAAGGCAAAGAAAGGGAAATTAACTATTATTTTGAAGACGGAATAAAGTCTCTGGTTGAAAAAATAAATGAAAATAAAAATCCTCTCCATGAATCTATTTTCATCCAAAAAATGAACGGAAATATCGAAGTAGAAACCGCTGTCCAATACAATAACGGCTATACGGAAAATGTAGAAAGCTATGTTAATGTTATAAACACTGTTAACGGAGGCACACATTTAACAGGATTCCGCATGGCTTTAACCCGAGCCATTAATGATTACGGCAAAAAAATCGGCAGTTTTAAAAACGGGGAGGATTCAATTACAGGAGACGACACAAAAGAAGGGCTTACAGCTGTTGTTTATGTAAAAATGCCTCAGGATGAAATCCAGTTTGAAGGACAGACAAAAGGAAAACTCGGAAATTCGGAAATTCAGCCTTTAGTTGCCCAAATTGTCAAAGAGGGTCTTGACACTTTTTTTGAGGAAAATCCGCAGGAGGCCAGAAAAATTTTAGAAAAAGTTTATCTTGCTGCTAAAGCACGACTCGCTGCAAAAGCCGCCAAGGAAGCGATCTTAAGAAAAGGAGCTCTGGAAGGATCAAGTTTGCCGGGAAAACTTGCGGATTGTCAGGAAAAAGATCCAAAAGTTTCGGAATTATATCTTGTCGAAGGTGATTCCGCAGGAGGAAGCGCAAAACAGGGCAGAGACAGGAAATTTCAAGCAATTCTTCCTCTTAAGGGAAAAATTTTAAATACCGAAAGGGCAAGGCTTGATAAAATTATTGAACACGAAGAAATCAAAAATTTAATTATTGCTTTGGGGATGGGAATAGGGGAAACAATAAAATTTGAAAAACTAAGATACCACCGGATAATAATTATGACCGATGCCGATGTTGACGGCCAGCATATCGAAACTTTAATCTTAACTTTTTTCTTCAGACACTTACCCGAAATAATAAAACAAGGGCTTTTGTACGTTGCCCAACCGCCTCTTTACAAAGTTCAGCTCGGCAAAGAAATAAGATACGCTTATTCTGACGAAGAAAAAGAAACCGTCATTACCAGCCTTAAAAGCGGTTCAAAAAATAATTTTACTCCAAATATCCAACGGTACAAGGGACTTGGAGAAATGAATGCCGACCAGCTTTGGGACACAACTATGAACCCAAAAAACAGGATTCTAAAACAAATCGCAATCGGCGACGCCGAAGAGGCGGACGCTACTTTTACCATGCTCATGGGCGACGAGGTTCCACCTCGAAAACACTTTATTCAGACAAACGCGAAGATGGCTAATTTAGATGTCTAAGGAGGTGAAAGATAATGAATATTAAAAATTTACCGGCTGGAAAAAATCCGCCAGAAGAAGTAAATGTTTTTATTGAAATTCCTGCTGGAGTAAGTGTTAAATACGAACTCGACAAAGAAAGCGGAGCTATTTTTGTTGACAGATTTTTATATACGGAAATGGAGTATCCGTTTAATTACGGATTTGTGCCGCAAACTTTATCTGGAGACGGCGATCCTGTTGATGTGCTTGTTTTATCAAGCAAACCTGTTTCTGTTGGTGTTGTAATCCCTTCAAGGCCAATTGGAGTTTTAGAAATGGAAGATGAAGCAGGCCAGGACAGTAAAGTTATTGCAGTTCCTCTTGCCAAGCTTGATCCAAAATTCGCGTCATACAACGATGTCAATGATATCCCGCAGGATATTAAAGAAAAAATAAAATATTTTTTTGAAAACTATAAAAAAACCGAACCGGGCAAGTGGGTAAAAATTAAAGAGTGGAAAGGGAAAGAAACGGCGTTTGAGGAAATCAAAAAATCAATGAAATAATAATTTCCAGTGTTTAATTTTAAAAATTTAAGCATTCGGATTTAATTGAAAATTTAGAATTAGTGGTATGGATATTGGTAAATTACAAAAAACAGAAATAACAACCGAGATGAAAAAGGCGTATTTGGACTACGCCATGTCGGTCATAGTATCCCGGGCTTTGCCCGATGTTAAGGATGGATTAAAACCGGTCCATCGAAGAATACTTTTTGCCATGCACGAGATGAATCTTACCCATCAGGCAAAGTATTCAAAAAGCGCCAAGATTGTCGGAGAAGTCATGGGAAAATATCATCCTCATGGAGATTTACCTATTTATGATGCTTTGGTTAGGTTAGCCCAGGATTTTTCCATGCGTTATCCGCTAATTGACGGGCAGGGAAACTTCGGATCCATGGATGGGGATTCCCCGGCCGCCATGAGGTATACGGAAGCAAGACTGGCCGCAATCACTTCCGAAATGCTTTATGATTTGGATAAAGAAACTGTTGACGAAATTACCAACTTTGACGCAACATTAAAAGAACCCTTATATCTTCCCGCAAAACTTCCCAATTTGCTTCTGATGGGCTCGGAAGGAATTGCTGTCGGCATGGCTACAAAGATTCCTCCTCATAACCTTTCAGAGGTTATCGATGCAATTATCTTTATGATAGGACAAACAAAGTTTGAAACGACCAACCATAAGCTTACTTCCTCGGTAACTGTTGAAGAACTTCTCGAGTATATAAAAGGACCGGATTTCCCAACCGCAGGCAGTATTTACGACATTACGGAAATTAAAAATGTTTACAATACAGGAAGAGGAAGAATAATAATTAGAGGAAAAGCGGAAATTGAAGATATTGGACAGGGGAAATCAGCCATAATTATAACCGAACTTCCTTACCAGGTTAATAAAGCCTTACTTGTTGCTAGAATTGCAGAGCTGGCAAAGGAGAAAAAAATCGAGGGAATTTCCGATCTTAGGGATGAATCCGACCGTCACGGAGTAAGAGTTGTCGTTGAATTAAAAAGAGACAGCGCTCCAAGAAAAGTTTTAAATAATCTTTATAAACACACCAATCTTCAGTCTATTTTCTCGGCAAATATCGTTGCCCTGGTTGACGGAACACCCCAGACTCTTAATCTCAAAACAATTCTTGAGGAATATTTAAAGCATCGTTACCAAATTGTTAAAAGACGGTCGGAATTCGAATTAAGGCAGGCAAAAGCCAGACTTCATATTTTGGAAGGATTAAAGATTGCGGTTGAAAATATTGACGCTGTTATAAAAACAATCAAAGAATCAAAAGATCAGGAAACAGCTAAACAGAACTTAATGAGCAATTTTAAACTGTCCGAAATTCAGGCAACTGCTATTTTGGATATGCAGTTAAGAAGACTGGCTGCACTGGAGAGGCAAAAAATTGAGGACGAGTACGAAATGATTAAGGAAACAATTGCATACCTTGAAGATCTTCTTGCTCACCCGGCAAAAATTTTAACCGTTATTAAAGACGAGCTTTCAAAAATTAAGGACAAGTACGGCGATGTTAGGCGAACAAAAGTATATAAAAGCAAAGTCGGCGAATTTTCCGATGAAGATTTAATTCCCAATGAACCGACAGTCTTAACTCTTACCACAACCGGATACATAAAAAGACAATCTCTTAATAGCTTTAGAACCCAACACAGAGGAGGAAAAGGAATAAAGGGAATGACTACCAAAGACGATGACAGCATATATCGAATGCATTACGCGCAAACTCATGACAACATTATCTTCTTTACCAATAGAGGAAAAGCTTATCAGTTACGGGCATTTGAAATTTCCGAAAGTAGCCGTGTTAGCCGGGGAACAGCTGTTGTCAACCTGCTAAATATAGAACAGGGAGAAATAGTCGAGTCATTAATTCCCTATAAATCCGACGAAAAAGGATATGTTATTTTGACAACAAGAAAAGGGACTGTCAAAAAAACCAAGCTTTCCGAATATGAAAACATAAGAAAAAGCGGAATTTTATCTATAAAACTTGAGAAGGGCGATGAACTTGCATGGAGCAATTTAACAAGCGGGGAAGATGATATCTTGCTGGTCACAAAAAATGGAAAAGCTATAAGATTTTCCGAAAAGTCAGCCAGACCAATGGGGCGAAACACAATGGGAGTCCGGGGAATAAAATTGGGAGCTGACGACCAGGTTATCGGGATGGACGTTATTATAAAGGGAAGCAATTTTGACCTTCTGGCAATTATGGAAAAGGGTTTAGGCAAAAAGACTCCTGTTTCACAATTTCGTAACCAAAGCAGGGGAGGACAAGGTGTAAAAGTAGCTAATGTTACCCAAAAAACAGGAAAAGTTGTTTTTGCCCAAATTGTTCCGGAGGATAGCAAAGAAATAATTGTTACTTCCAAAAAGGGGCAGGTTGTAAAACTGGAACTTTCTTCTGTTCCAAAACTATCAAGGGCAACACAGGGAGTAATTCTTATGCGTTTTTCCAATTCCCAAGACAGCGTATCCTCCGCAACATGCATCGAGAAAGAATAAAATGATAATCAATGGAAAAGAAATCGCCCAAGAAATTATTAATGATCTTAAACAAAGACGAACTTCTGCCCATCTTGCCATTGTCTTAGTCGGCAATGATCCCGCTTCCAAAGCTTATGTTTTGCAAAAAGAATTAAAAGCAAAAGAAATAGGCGTAAAAACCACAACCTTGAATTTGGATAAAAATATTACCAATAATCAATTGCTTGAAACAATCGAACAATTGAACAATGATAATAATGTCGGAGGTATTATAGTCCAGCGTCCTCTTCCTCCCCAAATTAATGACGGAACAATTACTTTGGCAATAGACCCAAAAAAAGACATTGATGGTCTTCGACCTAATTCTCCCTACCCAATGCCCGTGTCTGCTGCAGTTTTAGAAATTCTTAAAAGAACCGAACCAAATTTTGCAAAAAAGGAAATTGTTGTTATTGGAAAAGGAGAAACAGGTGGGAAACCGGTGACTGATGCTTTAAGAAAGTTAGGAACAGATCCCAAAATTATTGATAGCAAAACAAAAAATCCAAATGAGTTGACAAAAAATGCTGACATCATAATTTCTGCCGTTGGAAAACCGGAAGTAATTAAGCCTGAAATGATAAAGAGGGGAGTGATTTTAATTAGTGTTGGATTATACAGAGGGGAGGATGGAAAACTGCACGGGGACTATGATGAAGAAAAAATAAAAGACATTGCTTCTTTTTATACTCCAACCCCGGGCGGCGTCGGCCCTGTCAACGTCGCCATGCTCCTCAAAAACCTAATTCAAGCTTCAAAAAATTTAAAATCCATCTAAGAAAATTTGCCTGTTGACAAGGATAAAAGAATAATTTAAACTAAAATTCCAGAAGCCTCTGCCAATTGGCAGAAAAGTTCTGGTTTTTTTATGGCATCAATAAACGAAAGAGATCCATCAGGCGGAATTGAGTGCGGTTACGAAACACCAGATAATATTTGTCCGATTGCTCGAAGCGAAAAAGGAGAAAATTGCAAATTAGTTTTTGAGTGTTTTAGAGTAAATACCAGCAATCTCAAGGTTCCGCCTAGTGAACCTGGTCAAAAATAATGACAGAAAGAGTAAGACATTGCAGATTTGAAACGGACAAAATATTCTGCGAAATTTCTGAAGAAGGGCAAAAATGCAGACAATTTGATGTTTGCGATACAGCAAATACCCAAAATGGAAACGATTTAACTGTCTTTGAATTTTGCCAAATGAATCCCTCCTGGGCAATTAATCAAGCACTAGCTTTAAGAGAAATTCATTTAGAAGCAAATCCTGACTCTAAGACTCCTTTTAGGAATATACATACTAGATTAACAAAATTACCACTTGTTTATATTTATGAACTACGAGAAAAAATTTCCTCAAATAACCGTTGACAAGGCCTCTTCTTTTGTTTATTATTAAAAATCTTATGATAATCGGTACAGTTAAGGAAATTAAAATAGGGGAGAATAGGGTTGGGTTAACTCCTTATGGAGCAGATCTTTTGGTTAATGCCGGACACAGGGTTTTGATTGAAAAAAATGCCGGAGTAAACAGCGGGTTTAAAGACGAGGACTACAAAAAAGCCGGAGCGGAAATTTTAGAAAAAGAGGATGCTTACAAAAAGTCGGAAATGATAATTAAGGTTAAAGAACCGCAAAAAGTCGAATTTAAATATTATCGCCAGGGACTAATTCTTTACACATATCTTCATTTGGCCGCAGAAAAGGAAGTAACAAAAATGCTTCTCGAGAAAAAAGTCACCGGAATCGCTTACGAAACAATTGAACTTTCCGACGGTTCGCTTCCCCTTTTAACTCCTATGAGCGAAGTTGCGGGTAGAATGGCGGTACAAGTCGGGGCATGGTTTTTGCAAAGATTAAACGGGGGAGAAGGGATTCTTTTGGGAGGAGTCCCGGGGGTACTACCCGGAAACGTTGTAATTTTTGGCACAGGAGTTGTCGGAACAAATGCCGCAAAAATGGCAATAGGTCTTGGAGCAAGAGTTACAATTTTTGGAAGAAATTTAGAAAGGCTTAGATATCTCGATGATGTTTTTGATGGAAAATTAAATACCCTTTCCTCTAATCATCTGGCAATCGAGGAGGCTTTAAAAGATGCGGACTTGGCAATAAGCGGAGTTTTAATAACCGGGGCAAAAGCTCCGAAAATCGTAACAAAAAAAATGCTTGGAAAAATGAAAAAGGGCTCGGTGATTGTGGATGTCTCCATAGATCAAGGAGGTTCTTTTGAAACATCAAGACCGACAACGCACAGCGATCCTGTATATGAGGTCGATGGAATCATCCATTATTGCGTAACAAATATGCCCGGGGCTGTTCCTCATACTTCAACTTTAGCGTTAACCAATGCTACAATAAAATATGCTTTGGATATCGCCAGCAAAGGATTAAAAAAAGCTGTCAAAGAAAGTCCTGAATTAGCTAAAGGAATTAATACAATTGATGGAAAATGCACTTATAAAGAAGTCGCCGATGCTTTTGGTTTAAAATTTACCCCTCTCCCGTTGCTCTAGCGCTCATAAAACACCTCTGCTAATTTGCAAAATCTAAAAAAACAGTTTATTATAACTTTAATGCAAAAAACTTTTTTAACTATCCTTTCTGTTTTTCTTTTGATTTTTCTTTATACAAAATTAGCAGGACCGATTCCTTTTTCCGTCCAAAGCGTTCAGACAAACAAGACAAATTTATTCTCAACGCAGGGGACTGGAAAGGCAACAGCAATACCGGATACCGCTCTTTTGAATTTTGGAGTTTCTAAAACCGCCCCATCTGTTGTCTTAGCTCAAGAGCAAAGCAATACGGCAATTAGTAAAATCGAGGAGGATTTAAAAAAACTTGGAATACAAGAAAAAGATATTAAAACAACAAACTACAGCGTTTATCCAAGCTATGATTATTCGGCAGGCAGACAAAATATAACAGGCTATACGGTTACACAAAACCTGGAAGTAAAAACTAAGCCTTTCGATAAAGTTAACACAGTAATCGACACCGTTACCAAAGACGGGGCAAATCTGGTTTCTGGAGTAATTTTTGTTTTGGATGATAAAGTAAAAAAAGATCTGGAACAAAAGGCAAGAATAGAGGCGGTTAAGAATGCAAAAGAAAAAGCTAATCAGTTGGCAAACGCCGCGGGAATTAGGCTTGGGAAAATTTTAGACATTCAGGAAAGTTCTAATGAACCAAGACTTGGACCTTTACCTATGGGAATAGGCGGAGCCCAAAAAGAGGACGAAGTAAAACAGACATCAATAAATCCCGGAGAAAGTACAATCGAAATAACCGTCACCATTTCTTACGAAGTTCTTTAACCCTTCGACTTCGCTCAGGGCAATAGTTTACTTATTTCCCGAATGAAAGGCTTCATGCACCTCCCGCAGTTGTTTGTTAGTAACGTGGGTGTAGATTTGGGTGGTGGCTATATTTTTATGCCCGAGCATTTCCTGGACACTTCTTATGTCGGCTCCGTTTGTTAAAAGATCTGTAGCGAAGGAATGCCTTAAAGTATGGACTGTTGCATCAACGGGAATCCGGGCGATTCGAACATACTTTTTAACTATTCTTTCAACACTGCGGACAGTTAGCCGCATTTTTTCTCCACTATTTTCCTCTATAATTTTTCCCGAGTAACGAATAAATAAAGGTTTAAAATTATCTTTTCTTTCTTTTAAATAACGTCCGATCCAATCCGCCGCCCGGTCGGAAACAAAAACAATCCGCGCTTTTCCGCCTTTCCCGATAACCCCGAATTCCCGCCGGTCCAAATTTATCCTATCCTTATTAAGACTGACCAATTCCGAAACACGAAGGCCGGTTGAAAACAAAAGCTCAATAATTGTCCTGTCCCTTATTCCTTCTTCTTTACTGGTATCAACCGAAATAACAAGACGTTCAACCTGTTCTTTTTCTAAAAACTTAAGAGACCTGCTTTCTGTTTTTGGCAAGTCAATTTTTGAAGGCTCCAGAGTTTTATAATCATTCTTTATGAGAAAACGTAAAAAAGAACGTAAGGCAATTATGTAATAGTTCTGGGTGACTCTTTTTAAAGTCATTCCTTTTTCATCGGCCCGATTTGCCAGATATACTCTATATTTTCTGACTGTCGCAAGATCCAAGTCGGAAATATTTTTGTCCTTTTGGTTAGTGGCGAACCAATTATTGAAGCTCGAAAGGTAGTGACGGTAGTCGCGGATTGTAAGTTTTGAGCAGTTCCGTTCGATCTCTAAATACTCTAAAAATTGATCTATAAGTTCGGGCAAGTTATTGGCCATATGTCAAAATAAAGCTTAAGATAAATCAGTCAAATTCATTTTGCGACGTGACTTACTTAATTGTACGACGTTGTATTAAAGTATGTCAATCTTTATAATTAAACCGTGAATTACGAAAAAAAATACCAAGATTGTCTTCAATATATTGAATCCTACTGGGACAAAATAATAAAAAAGCCAAAAAGGCAAAAGATAAAGGATAATAATTTTATTTACATTCCATATTATTTTTTTAGTCCAAACACCGATGATTTTTCCTATATGTTTTACTGGGACAGCTTTTTTATATTCAGGGGATTGATGGGAACAAAAAGAGAATGGATCCTAAACGAGATGGTAAAAAACTTTCTTTACCTATATGAAAAGTATAATGTTATTCCAAATTTCAATTCTCATGCTTCTGTGGGAAGATCCCAGCCTCCTTTTTTTTCTTCCATGATTTTGGATACATATGAAACTTTTGCCAGAAGAAATGGAATTAAAAATATTCTTAAAAAAGCCGCCAAAATGTTTTATAAAAGAACTCTTAATGCAAACAAGACATGGCTTAAAGATTCAATTAAACATGCCAAAGATGAATATCAAAATGTTTGGATTGATAAAGAAAAAAAATATCACCATTCCGTGGATGGCTTCATTCTTAACCGCTACGGAGACAGAGATTTGGGCTATGCTCATTCTTCCGAACTTGAATCGGGATGGGATTTTACTTCGAGATTTTATTCCAGGTGCAATGAGTTTTTACCAATTGACCTAAATACTTTGCTTTATAAATATGAGATAGATTTTGAAAAATCTGCCGCAATACTTGGGGACAAAGATGATGAGCTTCATTGGCAAAAAGAGGCGGAAAAAAGAAAGAACGAGATAAATAAGTATATGTGGAATGAAAAGGAAGGATTCTTTTTTGACTATGGATTTAAATATAAAAAACAAAGCGATTTTCTGTCACTGGCAGGATTCGTGCCTCTTTGGGCCGGACTGGCAGGCTTTGAACAGGCAAAAAAGACGGCCGAAAAATTAAAATATTTCGAAACTCCTTATGGACTAACCATTACCTCAAAATCTTCTCTTCCTCCGCAAATTGATTTATCAAAAATGCCTGAAAGGTATTTACCTGCATTAAAATCAATCATTGAACCAAAACAATGGGATTATCCCAATATTTGGCCTCCCTTGGAATATTTAACTATTATCGGACTTTTAAAATACGGCTTTACGGAAGATGTAAAAAGAATAATTAAAAAGTCTTTAAAAGCAAACGCTTATATCTTTAAAAAATACGGTACTTTCTTTGAAAAGCTAAACGGCATAAACGGAGATGCCGGAGCTGACTTTCATTATAAAAACCAGTCCGGCTTTGGCTGGACAAATGCAATTTTTTACCGCTATATTCAAATCCTTAAGTTTTTAGACGCTAATGAAAGTAAAATTAAGAATGCAAAAAAATTCCCCGTTGAATTAGATATCATTCACTAACAATAAGGACAAAAAAGTTGTACGAAATATAAAATTTCTTGACACTTTTGTGAAAAAAAGTGATATAATCCCACTATGAGCGACTCGAAAGCGGAAATATTTGTCGAAAAACAAGCTCCAAAAGTATCTCGCAGAGATTTCTTAAAAGGCGTAGCTACTGTAGCTGGCATTGGGGCAACTGGAGGATTAACTTTCAAAGCCATGGAAACACTTGCTAACACGAACAAATCAATCCAGGGACAATATCTTACTAGGGATAAGGAAGGAAAATTCCACGCTACTAATGAACCACAAATTGTCCAGGTTTCTTTCTCACCCACCTTGAATCCAGATAGTAAAGGCAAGATTACTTTTCGCCTTGGAAATCCCAATGAAGGCTCTGAAGAAAAATCGATGCCCCCCAGCGAAATAAAGACTCAATTCGCTGCAAGAATGGCAGGATCAGGTTTTAGTGGCCAGAACCAAACTTACGCCCGTATAGATGTTTTTAACCCAAATAGAAATGAAATGGAAAAAGTTGGAGTATGGTTCAAGCTGACTAATAAAGAGGGCCAGAATGTAGATCCTCAAGGGAATGTTCTAAAAGAAAATGAAAAACCTCGTTTCGCGGCTGCAAATTTTGCTTCAGTAATTTCCGAACTTAATCTTCAAACACCTTCGCAAAAATAACTTTACATCCTATAGTAGGGGACTGCGAACAGGTCAAAATATTAGCCCCAAATAGTAAAAACAGAGGACGCACAAGGCGGAGAATTTAGAATTTTTCAACAATTACCGCCGGAAGAACCTGAAAAAAACACCACTTCCCTCAAGAACCGAGCCTGAGTGACGTCGTAAAAGTATTATTGTGCGACACTATCAGTTTCTCTCCTCCTGCTGCTAAAACTTCTAAAAACCTTTGTTCCATTAAAGACCTCAAAGATTACAAGGCATATTTCAACAGGGAAAGTAACCCTCCTCTCTTAAAGAGCTGTAAGACAATTAATTGATTGAATAAACAGCGACAAGCATTCTATTAACACAATATGAGCGCTAAGACAGCTCTCTTCCCCGGAGTCCCGTGTCGCATTACGTTTAGATTGATTTATCAATCCAAACTCGCATTTTTAGCTTCAAAAATGCAATAAATGGACGTTCGTATTTTGTTAGATAAATCACAGTCTTACTATCAAAGTAGAGAGAAACGCGTCATCATCGCCTGGAAAAAAACTGTCTGCACCGTATAAACGCCCTTCCGAGGCGAGGATGTAGACCTCGCGAGGAAGTAAGCTTTGTACGATGTACGATGTGAAAAGTGGAGCAAAAAACCCGTGAAAACAAAAAGTTATCCACAATTTGCAGGTGAATTATATCCTATAATAATTTCCCGAATTGACTATATCAAACTACATCAGCTAGTCACTGCGTTTTCAACAGGCACACTCCTCCACTCCCCGCCTTCCAAACAAAAAAAGTTTTTTTTAAGTTCTAAAAAATAATTAAATTTATTTTATCGCCAGGAGGTAAAAAGAATAAAAACAGAGAAAACAATAAAGACCATCCAAAGGTACTCCCACATTACCCCTTTAAATAGCCTTTTGGAAAGCCAAACTTGAGACAATCCAACGGTTGTATAAAAAACACCGGTCAAAAAAATTGCTATTAGTGTCGGATTACTTGGCCAAAACCAGAGTAAAAGTGCAATTTCCATAAGTCCTAAAGTTAAAGTTAAAGACCATAAAACATAATTTCTTATTAATTTTTCAAGAGTAATCGTCCAAAGGCAAAAAAGTATAAGAAAGAAGGTAAAGGGAAATAAAGCTAAAACAGTCGGGATAATTGAAAGATGAAAGCTAAAAACAATATTGGAAAGAAAAAAGAAAGAAATTATAGAGATAATAAACGAAACTGTTTGAGCGGATGACAAAAGAGCAATGGTTCTTGCACTTGCAACAATAAAAATATTTTCAGCCAAAAACAAAGAATAAAGACCTACAGCATAAAAAAGAGTTGAAAAGATTCTTGTTAAAAAACGGGCTGGAATTAAAAAATAGAATAAGCCAAAAGCAAGGCTATAAAAGAAAGGCAGAATAAAAATAGCCCAAGAAAAATTTTCTCCTATATCTTTTTTATTAGACCATATAAGTAAAATGTCGGTTAGGATCGAAAGAATAACAGCTATAACAAAACCCGATCGTCCCAAAAAATGCTCTCCTAAAAAAAGAATCGAGGAAAGTATGGTTACGGCGATAACGAATTTTTGCCTTTTTGTTACGTTTATAGAAAATTTTTTAAAAAAACTTTTTCTTCTTTGCCGTAACTTATTCTTCATGGTCTTTTTAGTTAAGAAACTCTTCGGGGATATCAAAATTGGCATAAACATTTTGTACATCATCTATTGCTTCCAGTTTTTCGACTAAATTTAAAATGCTTTTTGCTTTTTCCTGACTTCCAATTGGAATAGTTGTAATCGGTTTGTAGATTAGCTCTGCCGACTCGATTTTAAAATTATGCTCTTTTTCCAATCTCTCTTTTATACCCATTAAGCTTGAGGGTTGAGTATAAACTAAAAAAACTTCCCCTGCTTCTTCCACATCCTCTGCTCCTAAATCTGCCGACAAAAGAAATATTTCATCCAAATTTTTATCGCCTTTTTCAATAGTCAAAACTCCCATTTGTTTGAAAAGATAAGAAGTTGAACCGGGACTTCCAAGGCTCCCTCCCCCTTTTTCCAAAATGTTTTTTATCTCCGGAGTTGTCCTTTGCCTGTTATCTGTTGTAACCTCAACTATCAGGGCAACACCAGAAGGCCCAAAGCCTTCATAAAGAACCTCATCTAAAACCCCCTTCTCCCCTTTTCCCAATCCCCGTTCAATCGCCCTTTTTATATTTTCCTTGGGCATGTTTACTTCCCGAGCCTTGTCAATAATAAGTCTTAACCTGAAATTGACTGAAGGGTCAGCAATTCCTCCGCCATGGCGAACGGCAATAGTCATAGCATTGGCAAGCTTTGTAAAAGCCTGACCTCTTTTTATATCGGTAACCCCTTTCTGCCTTTTAATTTGTGCCCATTTTGAATGTCCAGACATAATGGTTATTATACCTTTTCCTCATTGACTTTTGCAATAAAAATATAATAAAATTTCAAATTATAGTTAAATTAATGGATCCTCTAAAAACGCAAGCAATTGAAGTAGCGATAACGGGTGACTGGCAAACAGCCGTTTCCCTCAACCAAGAACTTCTAAGAAATAACCCGAACGATATCGAAACGCTTAACCGTCTTGCTTTTGCCTTCTCGATCCTGGGAAAAACTGAAGAAGCCGTTTCAGCTTATAAAAAAGTATTAGGATTGGATAATAAAAACCCAATTGCTTTAAAAAATCTTCAAAAACTTGCCGAAGGAGGCAAAAAGAATCTAAAAACCCCTTGCAAATCTCTTTCGGAAGACGTCGAAGTAATGTTTATAGAAGAAAGCGGAAAAACTAAAGTTATTGACCTAACCAATGTTGCCGAACCAAAAATTATCTCAAACCTCATTGCCGGAGAAGCTGTTGAATTAATAATTAAAAGGCTTAAGATTTTTGTTTTGGACGCAAATGAAAAATTCATCGGAATGCTCCCGGAGGACATTGGCAAAAGACTAATAAGATTTATAAAAAACGGGAACGATTACCAGGCCTACATTAAATCTATTGAAAACCGAAAAATTTCTATTTTTATTAGAGAAACAAAAAAAGCTGCGCGTTTTAAAAATGAGCCTTCTTTTGCTTTAAGCGGTAAAACAAAAAATCTAATCCTAAAATCAGAGGATCACGAGGATGAATCCTGAAAAATAACTCTCCCCTTCGATAATTTTTTCTTTATCTGATCTTTTATTTTGTTTGATTTTAATTGCTGCCAAAGAGAGAAAAAAGACCAAAGTAAAGAAATTAAAAAAATAATTAAAATTATCTTAACAAGCATTGCTTAAAATTTTTCTGACAAAAGACTGTCTTTTCCAATCGTAATTATTATATCGTAAATCTGATGGTCTTTCTCTTCCAAGTTTTTTTCCTTTTTGAATCCTAAAATTCTGCTCAAACGGCTAAGAGTGTAAGATTCTTCTGAAAATAAAATTTTGGAATCATCGGATGGCTTTCCGGTAACTACCGAAATAACATTCCCTCCGCTGTTTGCTATTAATCTTGCCAGCCTATTCCCCACCCCCTCTTTTCCGCTTCCATTAATTACCTGAATATTTATCTGCTCTTTTGAAATTGTATGATCTGAAAAAAGACCGGAAACAATTTTGTCGTTAATTAAAAAGTCTTCCTCAGGTTCCATTTTTTTAATGGTAATTTGGGATTGAGGAACAGTTTTTGAAAATAAATAAAGCCTTAGGTAATCTATTATCGTTAGTCTGTTGTCGGATTCTTTTTTAAAAACGAACAATGATATTCTGGAGGGAACATCGTTTGAATCAACATTATCAATACTGGAAAGAACAACATTGCCATCAACTGGAACTTGTACTTTCTTTTGAATTTCGGAAATCTTATCTTCCCTGGGCATTAGAAGGATAGAAATTGTGCCATTATCGGGTGAAAAAGAAATTAGTTCATTTACGTTGGAAAATGACGCGGCGATGGTAAAACGGTGTTTACCGTCAAACCCGCTTCTTTGAAAAACCTGAACCGACTTAAAAAGGAGAGAAAAAATAATAAGGGCTAATAAAAACCCGCAAAAAAAAAGAGCCAAATGAATATTCTGGCTTTTGTTTATTCTTTTTTTACCTTTCATTTTTCTTTTTTTGAAATGATTTCCGGCAAAACAAAGGTTGGACTATTTACTGAAACCAAACCGCTTTTTTTGTCTTTATCTTTCTTTGATTTTTTCTTTTCCCCTTTATAAAATCCCCCAAAGCTTCCCATAAAAAATCACCTCCTATTTAAATTTTAACATTTTTTCAAGAAATTCTTCAAGCTCTTTTGGCAAGAGGCTTTCATAAAAAATAAATTCTTTTGTTAAAGGATGGTAAAAACCTATTCTTGAAGCATGCAAAAAAACCCGGGGTAAAACTTTTCTGTCGTTTCTTGCCTGTTTTCTTCCTCCATACAAAGGATCGGAAACAATCGGATGGCCAAAATATTTTAAATGAACGCGGATTTGATGAGTCCGGCCTGTTTTTGGATAAAGCTCTAATAATGTATAGCTGGATAACGTATAGCCAGAAATTACTTTGTATTTCGTACTTGCTTCTCTTCCCCCTGACAAAACCCCAAATCTCTTTCTGTTCCATGGTAATCTTCCAACCGGAACCGTTATCTCCCCTTCTTCGAGACTAACCTTTCCATGAACAAGAGCAATGTATTTTTTTTCAACTTTTCTTTCTTTAAATTGTAGCTGCAGATTTTCAAAAGCCTCTTGTGTTTTTGCAACTAAAAGCACGCCGCTTGTTTCCTTATCTAAACGATGAACTATTCCCGCTCTCTTATAAAAATCAGTTTCTCGATCTATTTCTAACACCTGATCTTTGATTTTTGATCTTGATTCTACCCAGTCCTGAACCGTCTCTTCCCCTTTGGTCGTATCGGCTTTATTAACCGTCATTCCTGCAGGTTTATCAATAACCATTAAAACTGTGTCTTCAAAAATAACTTTCGGTTCCATAGCTGTATTCATTATATAACTTATTTCTAATTGATCAGGTATTATTTTTTAATTTTTTGGACTAGTTTTTCCTGTTTTAGAAAGAAGAAAACAGAGGCAAGAAAAATAAAAATAAAAAGGATAAAATCGATATTTATTGAAAAAGTAAAACCTCTCGGCCCTATAAGACTATAAATTATAGAAATAAAAGAAAAGGATATTAAAACTAAAAACCCCAAACTCCCCTCTTTTAACTCCCCTTTTTGCATTCGCGGAAGAAAAATCTTTGCAAAAATCCCCAGTACCAAAATATAAATTATTAGGAAAAACAGCTCTTTTGTTAAAAAATTTCTTGTTTGCAAAAAAGGAATATATGAAATCAAAAAGCCAATTGGTATAGCTGATAAAAAAGAGAGAAGGAAAAAATCAAAAATTCTAAAAATCGGCATTTTATTGTTACTAGCGTACATTAAAACAACTGCTATGCCTCCCAAAATTCCTCCCGCAAAAGAAAAACCCGGAAAATAAGGGAAAAGAATAAAATTAAATGGGTTAAGAAATTTAGGACTGAAATTAAAAATTACATAAAAAAGACGGGCAAAAAAAAGCGAAGAAAGAAAGACTAAAAACGCGAGATTAAAAATTTTTTCAATGCTTATGTTTTTCCTTGTTAAAACAAAATCCTCATGGGAAAGAATATAAAGAGAAAAAAGTGAAGTTATAAATGAAAAAATTAAGATGATAATTAAAAATTTATCCATTATTATTTAATTATTTTTAGTTTTAATATTACTCCTATAAATATAAGGGCACTTCCGACACCGGTCAAAACCGCAGAAACCCCCAGTACATCTGCCAATTTTCCAGCCAGAATAATGGGCAAAAGAGAAAATCCTCCGGCCAGCGCGTTTAAAATTCCATAAATTTTCCCTCTTATCTGATCGGATGTTCTTTCTTGTAAGACTGTATTTGAAGGAACGAAAATTAAAGCGTTGGCAATTCCTAAAATAAATGCCAAAAAAACTACAATATGCAAAATACTGATATTTAAAATTGCCGGTAAAAAAGAATTAATTGCAGAAATAAAGTCTTTTGATGCGACTTTTGACCCGTATGGTAAAAGCAAAATAGAAATGCCCCCAATCAAGACCCCCGCTTTTGCCATGCTCCTTTTTGATTTACCATTGAGAAAATTTCCTATGAATACAGCGCCGAAAACCATTCCTAAAGCCGCGGGGGTGATAAAAAGAAGAGGCAAATCGTTAATTTCGATCTCTAAAACCTGTTTGGCAAATCCGGGACCCAATACTGCTAAAATCAATATTAAAGTTTGGGAAAGCGTAATAAGAAAAAGCGACTGGTATATCTCGCGGGTTCTTGCAATCAAATTAAAAGCAACTTTTATTTCATTCCTAATGTCTATTTTAGAAGCTCTTTCTGCCTCTTTCTTTTTTGGTATTTTTAAAAAATAAATAAAGCCCGCTGCCAAGACAAAAAAGGAAGAAAGAAAAATAAAAACATTCCTTTCTCCAAAAATCATAAGGAAAGTTCCCGAAAGAGCGTATGCCACAAGAATTGAACCATAAATTCCCATTCCGAAAAGGGCATTAGCAGACAGAAGCTGATCTTTTTTAACTAAAAGAGGAATCACAGGTGTCTCGGCGGGAATAAAAAACTGGGTCACCATCGCCGTTATAAAGGAAAGGACGTAAATGAACATAAGGTTTTGGCTTGAAAAAGCAAGAGCAATAAGAATCCCAAAACGAATGACATTTGTCCAAAATAATACGCTCTTTTTATTCCAGCGGTCTACATAAGCTCCGGCAATAATTCCAAAGAGAATTGCAGGAACAGTAAAAGTCAAAACAATTAACGATACTGCCGTATTTGAATTCGAAAGCTTAAAAGCGAGAATAAGAAGAATGAAATTCATCATATTAAAGGCTATTTGAGAGAAGACTTCGGCGGCGAAAAGAAAGAAGAATTTTTTATTTAGAAGAACCGAAATAATTCTATTGCTCATACTTTTTCAGTATATTCCTTGGTTCCTGTATCTACCCGAACTTTATCCCCTATTTTTATAAAAAGGGGTACTTTAACTTTTATTCCGTTTTCCAAAAGAGCATCCTTGTATATGTTTGTCGCCGAGTTGCCTTTGACTCCCGGTTCTGTTTCAATAATTTTAAGCTCCATCTTTTGAGGAAGATTTAAGCTAAAAGGCTCTCCCTGCAAAAAACTAATTGAAAAATTTTCTCCCTCCTTAAGGAATTCATATCCTTCAAGTTTTTTAAGAGAAACTTCCATTTGCTCAAAGGAAGCCGGATCCATAAAAAAAGCCGAATCAGAATCTTTGTAAAGATATTGAAGGTCTTTTTTTATAACAGAAATAGGTTTAACTTTTGCCCCGTTAATAAAGCTTTTTTCTGTTGTTGCCCCTGTTTTTAAGTTCTTAACTTTTACCTTAATATTAGCTGACCCCCTCCCCATCTTTATGTGCTGATAAGATAGGGTTTGAAAAATCTGCCCCTGGTCCTCAAAAACAGTTCCGTTTCTTAAATCTGTAACCGAAATCATAAATTACCTTCAAAAAGCCTGCTAAGCATTTTTTGATTTGCAGAAGTATAAATATCTGCCTTAAATCTTGGTCCGTTTGTACAAACCGCAATCGTTAAAATATCGTCAATTCTTCCGCACCTTTTTTCCTCGTAAAAAAAATCAGCAATTATTCCGTCTTCAAATGAATTGCCTTTAAATATTACTCTTCTTGCTCCGGTTTCGGCAATTATTTCTCTTGCTCCTTCTGTTTTATCTTTTTCGCAAATGATTCCGTCGAAGTCTAAATCCAAAGCGATTGGAGCAACAGATTGTTCCTCATTATCGCTCAAATAATATTTTTTGATTCTCTGATTAGCCATCGAAAGAGCATCGTATGAGTCTCTAACTCCCTCAAGAAGAATTTTATCAATATCTATAAGCATATGCTTACCTACAGCGTGCCGGAATTCCGGTCTAAAGTTTCTTAATAACTCCTTTGAATTCTTTGTAGCCTCTCCTTTTAAATAAGGGACTAGATTTTTTGCATAAAATTTAACAAGTTTTCCTTTAGTTTTTGTTCGCATAAACATTTCTTTTGCTATTTTTATTTTTGGAAAACGAGTATCGGTTTCATCAAGATCAGAAATTATTATGTCTGCCTCCCAAGCCATTCGCTGAATTCGTTTAATTGATTCCGCAGTTGCTCCGCCATTTATTTTAACCCATGAAGCCCCCTCTTTCAAAAGCTCTTTATTTACAGAAAAAACACTTCCACCTCTATATTGCTCAAGCTCTGCAATTCTCATAATTTGAAATTCGTTAGAAGTTTTTTAGAAATTCAAGAAGCAAACGGACGCCAAAACCCGTACCTCCTTTTTGTCCTAATTCGTGTTCTTTTTCGTAAAATGCCGGACCTGCAATATCCAAATGAACCCAAGGCTTTTTGTCTACAAATTCCTCCAAAAATAATGCTCCTGTTATCGCTCCTCCATATCTTACTGAAGGAATATTTGAAATATCTGCAACTTCGCTTTTATTAAGTTCTTTGTATTCAGAAACCAAAGGAAGCTCCCATAATTGTTCCCCTGTCTTTTTTGAAGATTTTAAAAGCTTCTCTTTAAGATTTTGATCATTAGAAAAGAGGCCGGCAATATCCGTTCCCAAAGCAACTTCACATGCTCCTGTTAAAGTTGCCAAATCAATAATCTCGGTTGCCCCGTTTTTAATGGCATAAGTAATCGCGTCTGCCATAGTAAGCCTTCCCTCCGCGTCTGTGCTTAAAACTTCAATAGTTTTACCGTTCATTGATGTCAGAATATCTCCCGGGACAAAAGCTTTTCCGGAAATAAGATTTGGCGTAGCGGCAATAAGTCCCATGATTTTCATTTTTGGCTTAATTTGGGAAATTACAGAAAATAGCCCAAGCACCGCTGCAGCTCCGGCCATATCGCATTTCATTGTCATCATTGAAGATTCCGGTTTTATAGAAACTCCGCCGCTATCGAATGTTATGCCTTTTCCAACAATAGCTAATTTTTCTTTTTTAATTGAACCTGCGGGCTTGTATTCAAGATGGATAAATTTTGGAGGAGTATCAGAACCAAGGGTAACGCCCAAAAATGCTCCCATGCCCATTTTTTCAATCTCTTCCCTGTCGTAAATCTTGCAAGATATTTCATTGTTCTTCTTTGCCAAATCAAAAGCGATTTTTGAAAGCGAGCTTGGATTGATAACAGCCGCCGGTTCATTAACCAAATCACGGGCAAGTTTTACTCCTTCACAGATTATTTTCGCAGTCTCTATACCCTCTTTTATCTTTAAAGAGGAGCTTTTATTTTCTTCAGAAATTATAATACTTTCAAGCTCTTTTAAATTATCTTCCTTCTTTTTATATTTATTAAAAATATAATTTCCCAAAATAAATCCCTCTGCTATGCTTTGCGATTGAAGATAAATATCCTGATCTATTTCATTGCCGGAAAGAAGACCAAGAGCCAAAGAAGATAATTTTCCCCGAAAGACTCTGGCAAAAGTGGCAGTAACGCTTCTTAATTTATTCTGGTCAAATTCCTCTTTTTTCCCAAGCCCTAAAACAAAAATCTTAGATCCTAAAATCTTTTTTTGAGTGTCGAATGAAAAAATATTATTTTTTTTGCCCTTAAAATTATCAAAATTTAAAGAATCCGAAAGAAAGCCCTTGAGGGCTTTATCGATAAATAATAAATTTTTTGTCGGAATGTATTTTTCCCCTTCAAAAGCAAAAAGAATTATTCCGTCGGCAGAAATTTGATCTAAACTGTTTGAGGCTACCTCAAAATTCATATTCTCTTATTCTATCCGTCCGATAGTTAAAAATCAAGATACGTCGTGGTATAATATGATTTAATTAGCCGAGGTGGTGGAACGGTAGACACGCGGGTCTCAAAAACCCGTGATTGCAAGATCATGAGGGTTCGATTCCCTCCCTCGGCACTAAGAAAGATTGTTATACTTACCTTAAGAAAATGGCTATTTCGGAAAATGAATTATTTCTAGGTAAATTTTTTGACACCGCTTATATTGAAAATCCTCCTCTGGACAGTCTTACAAACCTTGAGGAAAAACTGAATGCTCAAAAAGAAAGAGGGGCAGAAGTTTTGTCAATTGGATATATTCCGAAAACAGAAGGAAGAGATGATTATTATAGTTTTGTAACCAACTACAATTTTAGCAAAAAAAGTTTTGCCGGACAAATTTCTGTTACAAAAGAAACGACCGAGCAATACCTATTGGAAAGGAAAGACTTTAAAGAAAGATCAGAAGAAATAAGAAAATTTCTTAAAGTTCAGCATAAGAATGAACATTTAACCCTTCCCATTTGACATCGATAAAGATAATGTTATACTCGCCTAAATGAAGGATCGGCTTCAAAGAACTGAATCTGGATACACATATGATGGTCGGGATGGCAGATGGGAAATTGAACAACCTATTTCTGTTGAAGAGTCTTACTCTATTGTTTCCCCTACTCATCGCATTTACAATCCTGAAGAGCTAAGGTTTAATATCTGTTCTTTCTGCGAGCCTGGAGAGGATTATGACGAAGAGGGTGATGAGGAGCCTGCTGAATACTGCATTCATGACCAAGACTTGCTAAAAGAAGAAAAACGCGCAAATGCTCTAAGAATTATTATTGAAAAAATTGATCCCATGATATAATCCATTTTGTGAAGAAAATAATTTTGGCTTCTCAATCCCCCAGGAGAAAAGAATTGCTTGAAAAAATTGGAACTAAAAAAATTTAAAGTTCTTTTTTCTTTTCAACACTATAAAAACGAACCCGATCTCCCCTGAAAAGAAGATCTATTTCCCCTGTCGGACCGTTACGGTGTTTGGCAATCAAAAGCTTAACAGGCATAGTCGGCATAAATTCTTCATCGGGCCTGTATAAAAACATAACTACATCTGCATCCTGCTCAATTGCCCCGGATTCCCGAAGGTCTGCCAGTTGGGGCTTTTTCTCTCCCCTATGTTCAACTGCTCTTGAAAGCTGGGAAACGGCAATAACAGGAATTTTAAGTTCTCTGGCCAAATTTTTAAGAGACTGGGAAACTATGGAAACTTCCTGAACACGATTATCATATCTTCTTCCCGGATCAACAAGCTGTAAATAATCAACAATTAATAATTTAATTTTGTGTTCCATTTGAAGTCTTCTGGCTTTTGTTCTCATTTCAGAAATAGAAATTCCGGGAGTATCATCTATAAAAATGGGTGCGTCGGCAAGCTGTCCCATTGCTTCGGATAAATTAGTAAAATCTGCTTCCGAAAGTTTTCCGGTTTTAAGCTTCCAAGCATCAACATCGGCCTGTCCAACCAACAAACGGTCAACTAATTCTTCCTGGCTCATTTCTAATGAAAAAATTCCGACTGGATTTTTTTCATTAACTCCTATGTATTGGGCTATGTTTACAACCATGGCTGTTTTTCCCTGCCCCGGTCTTGCAGCTAAAATAAGTAAATTACTTTCCTGCATCCCCGAAAGCATATTATCCAAGTCATAAAATCCTGTTTTAATTCCTCTTAACCCCGATCCTCCTTTTTTATGAAGCTCGTCTATTCTGTCAAAGCTTTGGGCAAGCGCGTCTTTAATCGGAATAAAATCCCGCAAAATGTGCCCTTGAGAAATAGAAAAAATCGAAGATTCAGCCTGATTTATAACCTTCTTAAGATCCTCCTCCGAAAAAGCCATTTGAGCGATATTGGAGCCGGCTTGAATAAGAGCTCTTTTCGTCGACTGTTCTTTTATAATAGAAGCATAATGTTCGGCATTCGCTGCGGTAGGAACTGTATTTACTAAATCAGTAAGATAAGAAGAGTCAATCTTATTTATTGTTTTCTTCTTTTTTAAGACAGCGGTCAGTGTAACTATGTCAATAGGCTTTCTTTCTTCATACAGAGAAAGCATTGCCTCATAAATTATGCCATTTAAATCTGAATAAAAATCTTTTTGTGAAAGAATCTGGGAAACTGCGGAAATAGCATCCTTATCAATAAGAATGGAGCCCAAAACACTTTGCTCCGCTTCTTCATCATGCGGAGGAACCTTTAGGTCAGACATACAACTTGCATTTCTTCGGGTAATTTTTCATTTTTAATCTGGAATTTAGAAACGGGAGTTATCTCCTTTCCCATGGACTTTGCCTGCTCTTCTGCTTTTTCTCCGTAAAGAACCACAATCTGGGGAGTTATTTTTGCAATTAAAGATTGATCTGCCAAACTCTGCGTATTAAAAACTACAATCTGGCTGCCGTCAGCAAGGTCTTTGTTTTCATTAAGAACTTCGATATTGGCTAAGAAAATTTCAACTCCGTCGATAATTGCTTTGTAAGTTAAGTAATTTCCAATCTGGGAAACACTTACCTTAATTCCCGAAAATTCGTATTCTCCCGAACCCTGAATCACAAGCCTGCATTCTTCAATTCTTTCTTTTTCTATCTCGCTACCCTTGGAAAGAACGACTATTGCATCCGCAGGAGTCTTAGTTTTAATATCTTTAGTCGGATCAACCACAAAAGATCCTTTTTTTCCTTTTATTTTTATCGAATTTTTATCAATCTTTTGTATTTCCATGCAATCAATCCTAACACAGCTTTTTTTTCTTGACAAGGGGAACTTTTTCCCTTATTATAAACCAATCTTATGAAGGCAGAAAAGATTGTAATATGTTTTATTGCCGTCGCTATAGGGATTCTAGTCGCCGGCGGCGCTTTTTATTTTTATCAGAAAACAAAGACAATACCCGATGTCCAAACTAAAACGACAACAATAGCTGCGAAACCATTACCGACCTCAAAGCCCTCTGTTTCTCTTACGGTTGAAAAACCAAAAGATGAGGAAGTTTTCGATAGCAAAACTGTAACAATTTCAGGGAAAACAAATCCAAAAGCAACAATTATTATTACAACCGATTCTAACGACCAAGTAATAAGTCCTGCACAAAACGGGAATTTTTCTACCACTCAAACAATCGAAGACGGCCAAAACCGGATCGAAATTACTGCCATTTCGGAAAATGGAGAAGAAGTTACAGTAGTTAGAACTGTAACGTTTTCAACCGAAGCTTTTTAATTTATGAAAAAATTATTTTTACTTTTTTCTTTTTTTGCTGTTTTTTATTTCTCTATTAATATGATCGCGCAGGCGGCAACTCCCTCCCCGACCAAGACTGTCAGCCCAACAGAAGCCCAGGATGAAAGGATTAAAAATATAATCGAAAAAGTTGCTTCAAAAGCGGCAAAAATGGATTTGGTTGAAACTAAGGGCGTTTTGGGAACCGTTACTGATATTTCGGATACTCAAATTACCTTATCCGATCTTTATAATAATACCCGTTTTATTGACGTTGACGAACTAACTAAATTCTCCTCACCATCGGCAAAAGGAAGTTTTGGAATTTCAGATATCCAAAAAGGTTCAAGCTTGGGAGTTTTAGGACGATACAACAAGCAGTCCAGAAGAATCTTGGCGAGATTCGTAGAAGTAACTTCGTTAGCCAAAACTGTCCATGCACAAGTGCTATCTATTGATGAAGAAAATTTTAGAATCCTAGCAGTTACCAACAAAAGGGAAAAAATTATGGTAGACATTGAAAGAATAACGAAAACTTCTTCATTCAGCAAAGAATCGGGATTAACAAAGTCCGGGTTTTCAAAAATTAGTGTTAATGAAAGATTCATAGCAACCGGATATGATGACCTAAATGAGAAAAACGTTTTAATTGCCGGAAGAATTATTCTTTTCCCGGAACTTCCCTCTTACCCAAATATCAACATCGATCTTGAAATTGTTCCTTCAACCGGCAGCGGAAAAAAACTGACCCCCATCATTAAGAAATAGTGAGAGGCATTAAATCACCGAAAGAAATATCTTCTATTAAAAAAGCCTGCGAGCTAACCGATGACGCTTTTAAACATATCCTTACAAAAATAAAACCGGGAATAACCGAACACGATCTCTCTTTGCAAATTCAAAGATTTATCAGGAAAAACGGAGCCCGTCTTGCTTTTAAACCAATCGTTTCTTTTGGAAAAAATAGCGCAGAAATTCATCATAAACCCAATAAAACAAAACTTAAAAAAGGACAAATTATAATGCTGGATTTTGGAACAAAAGTAGAGGGTTATTGCTCGGACATGACAAGAACTGTATTTTTTGGAAAAGCTAGTGAAAAACAGAAAAATATGTACAAGACCGTTTTTGAAGCTCAAAAAAGAGCAATTAATTATATTTTGAAATGTCATTCTGAACTTGCTCGCCTCGCTGCGAAGCGGGTTCCAGAATCCAGCCTGAAGGCAAAAGAGGTTGATAGAATTACCCGAGATTACATCATCTCCAAAGGTTATCCATCGATCCCCCATTCCTTAGGACATGGTCTGGGGAAAAAAGTACATGAAGGCTTTCGTCTTTCGCCAAAAAGTAAAACAAAACTTTTAGCAGGCATGGTTTTTACTATTGAGCCGGGAATATACATTAGAAATTTCGGCGGTGTGCGAATCGAAGACACTTTTGTGCTTGAAAATAATAGAATTCGCCAACTCACGTGCTCACCAAAAACTCTTCTCGAAATTGTTGTATAATAGATTTGTGCTTGAAGATTTAAAAAATGAAATGAGCCTGATCCGGGTTCTGGTGATAATGTTAATTGCCGCTGTTGGCATACATCTTTTTGGGATTTTCTGGCAGCTAATCAATATTTTTTCCGACATAATAATCATTCTAATTCTTGCCTGGCTTTTAAGTTTTGTTTTAGAGCCGATTGTTTATTCAATAAAAAATTTAACCCGCTTATCAAAGCCTTTTGCAACAGCTATAACTTATCTTCTTATTTCCGGAATTTTCGCCCTGATTATTTTTCTTTTAATTCCTCTTGTCACCCAACAGGTTCAAACTTTGATTGAAATACTCCCCAAGCATCTTGAATCAGCTCCGGCATTTTTAAACCGCTGGGGCGATACTCTAATCACATCTTTAAATAATTCTATTTCTCTTGTTCCTTCAGTCGCCCAATTTTTGTTTTCTGTTTTTCTTATTTTTATTCTCTCCTTCTATTTTGTTATTGATAAAGAGAAAATTAATAAAGAAATCTTTGATTTGACTCCCAAAAAATGGCATGATGAAGTCACTTTTATGCAAAAAGCCATTGATACTTCTTTTGCTTCTTTTTTACGTGTTCAGCTTACTTTCGGAATAATTTCCGGAGTCGTAACATGGATAGTTTTGCGGATTTTTGGAATTGATTTTACTGCGTCTGCCTCCCTTATTGCCGGAATTTTCGCGATTATCCCTTTAATCGGCCCGATTCTGGCTCTTATCCCCCCGCTTGTGGTAGCTTTTATTTCTGACCCGTCAAAATTATTTGCCGTTTTTATAATTCTTTTAATTTTACAGCAGTTTATTTTTAATGTATTGGGGCCGAAGCTTTTTAGCAAAGCATTTAAACTTAATCCTGTTATTATTCTTCTTTCTTTTTTGGTCGGAGCAAAAATCGCAGGAGCCATAGGCGCCATTTTCGCAATTCCCGTTTTAGGAGTTCTTGCAGTTTTTATAAAAGAACTCTCTCATCGTTTTATTAAACAATCATGAAAGCAACAAAAGAGATTATCTCTGTAATTGCCCATGATCTCAAAAAAGGCTGTACAAACCGATACCCCCAAACCGACACTACAAACGGACGGACATTAGATTTTTGCATTGATGATTCTGATTGCATGTTTAAGGGAGGTACTTATGAATTAAAGAAACCTGGAGTTCCCAATAATAATCTTGATCGTCCATTGAGCAAAAAAACTTGGTCGCTTTGTGAGATAGATAATTATACTCGAATTGGCCCTGTGGCAATCCCCATCCGAAAAAAATAGGCAAAATTTTACAAAGATAAAACTAAACAGTCTCGGGAATTTGTGAAGATTGTTCCAAGCCCTTAGTAAGTGCTTCTTTTAATTCTTGATAAATTCCTTCATTTCCTTTTGATTTCTGCCTCCACTGATTAATCTCATCATCCCCTACGGCAACTTCTTTTGCGTTTTCACCCGGAACATTTAAATTCTCATTTTCAAAATCTATGCTGCGTGGTGAATTCCTAAAATTTAAATCTCGCGTGTACTTATTAGAGTAGCCACCTGTAATAATATTCAATTGTCCAAAGCGCTCCCAACCCTTCTCCCCTTTAATTGTAAATTCTAAATGTCCTTCTTTAATTATGGCCAAACGATAAATATTTTTTCGCGTAGTCCAAATTGGACCATGATCAATACATCCTCCGGGAGATTCCCAAACCTCATGTAGCAATATCTCTTCTCCGACATGTCCTTTGAGTTTCTCTTCCAGTTGACTCAAGTTCGCTTCTTGCCTTGATACATTTTCCAGTCTAGAGTGCAGAATCACATAATCTAGTATTGGACTTCCTGTTGATTCCCCCTTTATAATTCGATCTTCTATGTCTCCAAATTGATCGAGAAAATTCTCTTTTTGCCGATTAGCTTCTTCAAAGCCAACTCTGACCTTAGATAAATCTTCGTGTAAAACCATACCAATAATATATAATTTTAAAAACTAGAAGTCAATATTTTTTTAAAATATACAATTTGACAAAGTTTGAGCATTATGAGATACTTTATAGTAATGAAAAGCGATAAGTTTGAAATAGTTTCTCATCACTCCGCTTAACGGCGGTGTGATTTTTGTTGCTTAAATTAGAATCCTACACCGCCTCACAGGCGGTTTTTTTGTGGATTTTATGTTATGATAAAAGATATGATTGAGCCAAAAACATTAAAGGGCTTTCGGGACTTTTTACCTAAGGAAGCAAAGAAAAGACAATACGTAATACAAGCCTTAAAAGAGGTGTTTGAGTCGTATGGCTTTGAGCCCTTGGAAACTCCCGCTTTGGAATACGACGAGATCCTTTCCGGAAAATACGGCGAAGAGGGAGATAAACTGATGTATCGGTTTGAAGACCGGGGAGGAAGAAAAGTTGCCATGAGATATGACCAAACCGTCCCCCTCGCCCGCGTTGTCGCTCAATACCAGAATGAACTGCCGATGCCATTTAAGCGTTATCAAATTCAAAATGTCTGGCGGGCGGAAAATCCGCAAAAAGGAAGATATCGGGAATTTCTTCAATGCGATGCAGACATCGTAGGACTGGATACTCCCCTTTCCGACGCTGAAGTAATGCTTGCTGCTGCAAAATCTTTGGAAAAGTTGGGATTCAAGAAGTTCAGAATTTTATTTAATAGCAGAAATATTCTTTATAGAATTATGCAAGAAGCTAATATTCCAGAAGAAAAATGGAATACTACTCTTCAAACATTAGATAAAATAAAAAAAGTATCATTAGATGATCTCGATAAAGAGCTCTCAAACAAAGGCTTAGGTGAAAAAACATTCTCAACAATATTAGATCCAGCTATTTTCAAAGTAACAACAAACTGGAAAAATGAAGATCCGCGTTTATCTGAAACGTATAAAAATGCTATTGAATTAGGTATCCCACAAAAAAATATTGACTTTATGTCATCAATTGTTAGAGGACTGGATTATTACACGGGAATGATTTTTGAGATAGAAATCGAAGGATACGACATCGGATCGGTTTGCGGTGGTGGAAGATATGATAAATTGATCGGAATGTTTAGTGGAAAAGATATTCCTGCAGTTGGGTTTTCATTTGGGTTCGACCGGTTGATTGAGGCAATGGACGAATTGAAACTTTTTCCTGATGATTTAATATCAACAAAAGTGCTTGTGACTGTTTTCAACAAAGACCTCCTTAGCAAATCGATAGACGCTTGCTCCCTGCTTCGTTCAAAAAATATCAATACTGAACTTTTTCTTGAAGAAAATTCTAATCTCGAGAAACAACTAAAATACGCAGATAAAAAAGGGATTCCCTATGTCGTAATCATTGGCCCTGAAGAATCAGCCAAAAATCTAGTCAAAATAAAGGACTTAAGAAGCGGAAAACAAAAAGAAATCAGCCAGGAAGAAATGGCTGAATGGCTGAATAGTTAAAATGGTTAGATAGCTATGCAACCATGTAACTATTTAACTATTTTATGAAGTTATCCAACCATAAGAAGGCTATTTTAGCTTTAATAATTGCGAATTTTATTTGGGGAGCTGCCTCCCCTATTTTTAAATGGTCGCTAACGAATATCGAGCCATTCACTCTCGCCTTTTTTAGATTTATAATCCCCGCTTTAATAATTTTTCCCTTTGCTATTAAAAACTTATCGGTAAAAAAAGAACATTGGATAAATTTATTAATGCTCTCGTTTTTTGCTACAACCTTAAATATTTCTTTTTTCTTTTTAGGCTTAAAAACAGCACCCTCTATAAATGCTCCTATTATTGCCACAGCAGGTCCTCTTTTTCTTTTAGCTAGCTGTTTTTTTATACTTAAAGAAAAAATAAAACCAAAAATAATTTTAGGAACTCTTATTGGCTTTATGGGAGTTATTTTAATTATTCTCCAACCTCTTTTAGAAACAGGACGAGACGGAGCAATTATGGGAAATCTTTTCTTTATTATTGCAACTCTTAGCGGAGTTTTACATGCAGTTTTTGCTAAAAAAATAATGCCTCATTATAAAGTGGTAACAATAACTTTTTGGACGTTTTTTATAGGATCTCTAACTTTTACCCCTTTGATGATTTTTGAGTCCCAAACTAAAGATTTGCTTGCGAATCTTTCAGTTCCCGGAATTTCAGGAATAATTTTTGGAGCTATTTTTTCTTCTCTAATTGCTTATTATTTGTATCATTTTGCTATAAAGAATATTTTGGCCCAGGAGGTTGGAGTCTTCGCATACCTTGACCCAATAATCGCGGTTATCATAGCCTTCCCTCTATTGGGAGAAATTCCAACGCCAATTTATATTATTGGATCAATCTTTGTATTTTTGGGAATTTTTATTGCCGAAGGCCGCATCCCCTACCACCCAATTTACAGATTGATCAAAGAAAGAAAATAAGGTATAATCAAACACATGAAAGCGAATATTCATCCACAATGGTATCCAGACGCTCAAGTTGTTTGCGCTTGCGGAAAAACTTATACGATCGGCTCAACAAAGCCTTCAATTCACGTGGAATTGTGCAGTAATTGCCATCCCTTTTACACAGGCGAACAAAGATTTGTAGATGCGGCCAGTAGAATTCAAAAGTTCCAACAGAAACAAGCTGTTGCCCAAACCTTTACAGCTAAAAAAGTAAAAAAACAAGAAGAACAAAACAGAAAAGACAATGCCCCAAAGACTCTGCGGGAAATGCTGGCAAGCATGAAATAGATCCTCTCCATGGATAATTATTTATCTGATCAAATAACAAAAATCGAAAACAAAATTAAGGAAGCCGAACAAATGCTGACTGATCCTGACATGGGTCCTTTGGCAAAAGAAGAAATAAAAACCCTTAATGAACAAAAAGAACAGCTTTTAAAAGCAACTTCGGATTTGGAAAACAGTCAAAGAGAACAAAGTGAAAACGAATCCGATTTGGACCAAAGGAATGTAATTTTGGAAGTAAAAGGGGCGGCTGGCGGAGATGAAGCAAAAATTTGGGGAAGTGAAATTCTAAGAATGTACTTAAGGTTTACCGAAATAATGGGATTTAAGGTTGAACAATTGGATGAAAATGTTTTAAAAATTGTCGGCCGTAATGTTTTTGGAGTTTTTAAATATGAAGCAGGGGTTCACCGGGTCCAGCGGATTCCGACAACAGAAAAACGCGGGCGTATTCATACTTCAACCGCAACTGTTTCTGTTTTGCCTGAACTTGAAGACATTGATTTACATATTAGCCCAGACGATATTGAATTCGAGGCTTTTAGAAGCGGCGGACATGGCGGACAAAATGTTAATAAAGTTTCTACAGCCGTTAGATTAAAACACAAACCATCAGGTATTGTTGTTACCTGCCAGACACAAAGATTTCAAGCGCAAAATAGAGAACTTGCCATGGAAATGCTTCGTGCAAAACTGTGGGAAATAGAGATTGAAAAACAAAATAAGGAAGTAAGCTCTTTAAGGTCAACCCAAGTTGGCCGTGGCATGCGGTCCGAGAAAATCAGAACATATAATTTCCCCCAAGACAGACTTACAGATCATAGAATCAATAAGTCATGGCATAATCTGGAAGGAATTCTTGGAGGAAACATTAATAATATTACCGAAGCAACAAAAGAAGGCCTTGAAAATTGATCTTTTTTTACTAGTTGACAAAATGGATCAGTGGTGTTATTATACGCACGGCAGGATGAAGTAGAAAGTTTTGTCGCAAGATGAAATTTCCGAAACATTCTGCTTTTTTGTGGCTTAGAAGTAACTAAGATCTTTTGATTTAAGGAATTCAAGCGCATCCTCAAACCCCTTTTCTTTAAGCATTTTCGCAACTATTCTTCCCCCCGCCAGATGAGGCAAAACTACATAATCAGCTCCTGCTTTATATAAAATTTTTGCGTCATCAGTATCTTTTGCCAGGACAATTATTTTCGCGCTTTTATTTGCGTTACTTAATCCTTTTATAAGCAGGAGATTATCTTCAATATCAGGAACTGTCGAGATAACAAGCTTTGCTTTCTCAAATTTTGCCCTTTCCAAAATATCCAAATCCGAAATGTCCCCAAAAAAAGCTACGACGTTGTCTCCTAAACCGCTTATAATATCGGGATCAAAATCAATAACTACGACATCTTCACCCTCCTCCCTTAATGCCTGCAATATGCTCTTGCCTACTCTATGGGCGCCAATTAAAACTACATGATCATTTAACCCATCGATAGCAGAAGAAATTTCCGTCTCATCCTTTTTCTTTTCAAAAAATTTAAGATATGGGGAAAATAATTTATATAACGGATTTAGGTGAACAATCATGTAGTTTGAGAATACAAAAGTAATAATTCCTGTTAGAATTATCGATGAAGAAACTTGATTAGAGATATATCCCAGACGATTTCCCAAAAAAATAACAACAAAAGAAAATTCTGAAATCTGGGCCAAAGTTATACTTGCAAAAAATGATGTTCTTTTTCTATGCCCCACTATACCCATAACAGCCATAAGGATTAAAGGCTTAATAATTAGAACAAAAAAAGAAAAACCCAAAGAACTCCAAATTACACTTTTAAAATTTTCAAAGGACGTCCCAAGCCCTAAAATTACGAAGAAAATAATAATAAAAAAATCCCTAAGACTTCTAACCCTTGCAACTATTTGATAATTGGCAATTGAATTTGCCAAAGCAAGCCCTGCTAAAAGGCCCCCGATTTCTATCGGAAAGCCGATTTGGGGAGAAGAAACAATTGCTGTTAATCCGAAAACCCAGGCAATACTAACCAGAAATAAAGTCTCTGTTGATTTGGCAATTGACTTTATAAGTATTGGAAAAACGTTTCTGCTCAAAAAGATAACAAAGCTAAATAATAAAACTCCTTTAATTATTACTGGCAGGAAATTTTCAAATGAAATTGGAGCGTTTCCCAACAGATTGAACTCTGAAATAAAAATCAAAACAAAAATTGCAAATAAGTCCTGCACAAGTAAAACTCCGATTGATATTTTTCCGTAAAGGCTTGTTAGATCTTTTTTATCGGAAAGAAGTTTTACGACCAAGATAGTGCTTGAGAATGTTAAAACAGTTGCAATATAAATACTCGACAGCGAAGTAAATCCAAATAGCGTAGCTGTAAAGAATCCTAAAACAAAAGTTAAGATGATTTGTGCCACTCCTATTGTTGCGGCAATTTTCCCAATGGAACGAAGTTCGGAAAGCTTTAGCTCAAGGCCTAACATGAAAAGAAGAAATGTTACCCCAAGCTCGCCTAATGTTTCTATAAATTCCCTGCCCCCAAACTGAAGCTGGCCAAAAGGACCGATAATGATTCCGGTTAAAATATAAGCTAAGATTAGAGGTTGTTTAAATAACTTAAAAATTAAAGATAAAATCGCCGCAAGAGAAAGTATTATTGTAATTTCAAAAAAAATATTTCCCACATAAAATAGCGTAGCAAATTTTTACACGATTAACAATAAATGCAATTCTTATTGCCTGCGGAGATTTGTTGTCCGTCAAAATTAATTGTTACTTTACCAATTCCAGGACTGCTTTTTCAAGCTGGGTGTCGTATTTTTTCTTGATATCCAAATTAACCTGAATATCGGGAGTTAGTCCCTTTCCGTTTACCCATGTTTCTTTGGGAGTCAGCCATTTGGCAATGGTAACATGAAGTCCCGCTCCCCCGCCTAAATCCTCAGCCTGCTGAATTGTCCCTTTACCAAAAGAAGTTTCGCCAATTAATTTTGCCCTTTTGTGATCCCAAAGTGCTCCGGCTACGATTTCGCTGGCAGAGGCGGAACCTTTATTGATCAATAAAATCAGAGGAATTTCCGTTAATAAACCTTTTCTCTCAACATTAAAATTTTTTTTATTTCCGTTACCATCATCCTGAATAACTATTACTCCGCTTTTTAAAAATTCAGAAGCAATAAAAGCGGCATCCGAAAGATATCCTCCGGGATTATTACGTAAATCAAAAACTATCCCTGAAATATTTTTTTCCTGACCGATCTGCATAGATAATTTGCTTATGGCACTTAACCATTCCTTATTGGTATTGTCCCCAAATTGGGAAAGACGGATATATCCTATCTTTTCTGTCTTATCTTTAAGAACAGGAGATTCTTTTAATGTGTCTATGTTTTTAATTTCTTTAACCCACGCCGTTACACTTTTGACAACAATAGTGTCCCTTACGACTTTTATTTCAAGAGGTTTTTCTTCGTTTTTATGTAAAATTAAAAGCGCTACTTCTGTCCCCTTTGGACCTCTTATTTTTTCAACTGCCTGGGAAAGCGTCCAGCCAAAAGTTTCTTTTCCGTCAACTTTAAGAATGGAATCCGAGGATTTTAATCCGGCTTTTTGTGCCGGGCTTTCATCCAAAGGCGCAACAATAATAATTTGCTTTCCTTCCATTCCTAATTCTGCCCCGATTCCCGAAAATGTTCCGGCCAATCCCTGCTTAAATTCGTCGTTCTGAACCGGCGGCAAGTAAACGGTATAAGGATCCCCAAGGCTTCCGACCATTCCCGAAATTGCTCCGTCTAATAATTTCTTAGGATCAATTACTTTTTTATCGTAATAAGAAGTTTCCAGTTTTTGCCAGACAGTCCAAAAGGGAGCTAGGTCTACTGCAGATAACGCAGTCGGAGGCTCACGGTTGATAATTGAAATCTGGGGTTTGTAGTTTGCCCATTCAAAATTGACTTTTGAGACCCCTATGAAATAACCCAAAAGAGAGGAGCATAAAATAATGATGATTGTTTGAAGAATTCTGGGCCTCATTAATTAATAAGCAATATAGTTAAACGAAAATCCTCTTTTAATGTTACACTACAAAGGCTAAAAGAGCCAGGTGTCTTGCTTGTTTTACAGCAAGGGTGAGTTTTCTCTGGTGTATGCTGCAAAGTCCGCTTCTGCTTCTTGGTACTATTTTGCCTCTTTCGGTCAAAAACCTTCGCAAAACCTCCGTCTCAACAAAAGAAGGGTCTTTTTTTTCAACGCAAAAATAACAATCCTTGGGTCTTACAATTTTTGAACGGTTTGTCCGTCTTACATTTTTTTTCATAATTTATTTTAATTTTAAAAAGGAATGTCTTCCGGAGCAACTTCTTCTTCGTCGCTTGAAGATTCTTCCGTTTTTTCCTTTTCTTCTTCTTTTGGTTTTGAAGTTTTTACCGGTTTTTCTTTTTTTGGAGCAGCCTCTATTGGCTGTTCTTCGACCAAAGTTTCTCTTGGGCCTTCGGCCGGACGTTTTTGGTCAAGAAGAATCATATCGTCAATTACTATTTCTGTTGCGCTTCTCTGTGTTCCGTCTTGCGCGTTCCAGGATCTTGTTGCCAGTCTTCCCTCAAGATAAACTTTTCGCCCTTTTAGAAGAAATTGCGAGCAAAGCTCTGCCAATTTATTCCAAGCAACAATACGATGGAACTCTACCTCTTCTCTTTTTTCTCCTGTGTCTGTTGTCCAGTTTCTGTTTGTTGCCAAGCTAAAAGAACAAACCGCAGTTCCGCTCGGGGTGTAACGTAACTCCGGATCTCTTGTTAAATTTCCGATTAATTGAACTCTGTTTAAACTTCTTGCCATATTCGTCTCGACCTCTTGAAGTGTGAATTTCTTGATATTCTTGATCTTGAATTATTGATTTCTAGAATTCAAGACGTCAAAAAATCAAATTCAAAAATATCTCACTTCCATCTTCAAATATTCTATTTAGTTCTTATTAACAGGTGTCTTAGTATGTCTTCCTGCCCAAGGATTCTTTTTTCCAAATCCTGGGGAATCCTATCCTTCGCCTCCAAAGAAAGCAGATGATAAATTCCCTTTACTTCCCTTTTAATGGGGTAGGCTAATTCTTTTTCTCCTAATATAGTTTCTTTACTTATTTTAACATCCAAAAGCCAATTCTTAATATTTTCCAAAAGTTTTTTTCTGTTTGCTTCGGTCAAAGATGTCCTTAGAATTAAAGCCAATTCATACACTCTCATAATGTTTAAATACTACCATATTTTCAAAACCTAAACAAGAGGCTGTTGTTTTTCAATTTCTTCCCATTTTCTGGGGACTAAAATTGGAAGAAAAAGATCAATAGTAACTCCTTCAGCAATCTCCTCAAGTACACCATCTGGAATTTCTTTAGCGCCTTTTGCTTTCAATCCTTCCTTAGTTAAATAGATAGTTCTTTCTATTTCGGCTCCACCTTCTTTAAGCGAAAACATATTTTAGAGACTATTTTTATTTATTGTATAACTTTTAAATCCCAAATCAATAGGTCATTTTCTACTGATTATACTTGACAGAAAAGCCTTAGTCTTATAATATTCAACCTATGATAGAAATAAAGAAAGCTGGCTATGACTGTGCCTTCTTGTGGGAAAATCATCGGCTTGATGATATTGAAAATAAAGCAACTTTGAGAAAAAGATTAAATGACATACGTCAGGAGGTTGGCCTAAAAATAAGTCAGACTCTTACATCCCAATTGGCCAGGAAAGGAGAAATCGAGCTAAACCCCTATGAGTTTTTAAGAGAGAGCTGCGGAATAAAAGAAGAGGACGTGTCTTTTGTTGTTTCCGATGAAAAAACTCTTCAAGGAAAAGAAATCGAACAAAATGATCCAAAAAGAATTGAAAAATTATCAGGTCTTTTTATTTTTAATGCTCTTAAAAATAACTTACAAAAATATTGGTATTCTAAAACTTACGCTAACATGCAGGAATATCAGATAATTACAAACTGCATGAAAATTAAAAAAAATTACAGCCTAGAGCAAGCTGAGGAAGTTTTTCGTAGAGCTCTCCTTCCTTCTGAACAGGAAAAGAAAACAATAGACAAGAAACAACTATATGAGGAAATAACAAAAATATCCCTAACTTATCCTGCAGAGCTTAATAGAACAGAAATTCTTGAAAAACTTAAAAAATTGGGAATAGAAATTACAGAGGGTCGGCTTGGAGGAATTATTTGTCTTTTAAGAAAAAAAAAGATTTTGAAAAGCAAATGGACAAATAAGCATGGAGAGATCCTTGAAGGATCAAAAGGAGGAAGAAAGAAAAACCCTGAAAAAACAAAAGCTATGCTGGATATTAAGAACAATCACAGTGAGTTAACGAATGGGGTTATTGGAGTGCAGGTTAGAAGATCAGATGAAAGTGTCAGAACAACATTAATAGAAAATGGGGTAAAAACGAAATAATTACTTTCCTATTTTAAATTCGACAACATCACCGTCTTTCATGACGTAATCCCGACCTTCCATTCTTGTTTTTCCAATTTCCCTAGACTTTTTCCATCCCCTGTTTTGGACGAAATCGTTAAATGAAATAACTTCAGCTTTTATAAAGTTTTTTTCAAAGTCAGTGTGAATGGTGCCGGAGGCCGTGATAGCGGTTGAACCGCGTCGAATGGTCCATGCCCGAGCCTCTTTCTCCCCTGCTGTTAAGAATGAAATAAGATTTAAAGTCTGGTAAGCTTTTTGAATTAATCTTTCCAACCCGGATTTTTCAACTCCCAAATCTTTTAGATATTCTTTTTGTTCCTCGTCCGATAATTCCGAAAGTTCCTGTTCTATTTTGGCCGAGATTGCAATCGTGTCCTCTCCAAAATTTTCTTTTAATTGATCTTCATCCACATTTGCCACATAAATAAAAGGTTTCATTGTTAATAACTGTAAATCTTTGATTGATGCTTTTTCCTCATCATTCAAAACGACTTCTCTGGCAAGTTTGCCGTCGTTCATCGCTTTCTTTAATTTTTGCACTGCTTCCCATCTAATCCCATCCTCCTTAGTTGCGTTTTTTTTAGGCGGCTGTTGTTTTTCCAAAGTTTGTAAGTCAGCCAAAATTAATTCTGTATTAACAACTTCCTTGTCGCTTTGGGGATTAGGTGATCCGGAAACATGGGTAATGTCCGAACTTTTAAAATATCGGACAACTTCGCAAATTACATCAACTTCCCTAATGTGAGAAAGAAATTTGTTTCCCAAACCCTCCCCCTGCGCCGCTCCCTTGACTAGTCCCGCGATATCCATGAATTTAACTGTTGCCGGAATTATCGGAGGAAGTTTGTCCATTTTATTTTCGTCCTTTTCTATTTCGCTAAGTTTTTCAAGTCGATCATCAGGAACCGGAACTATCCCGACATTTGGCTCAATAGTTGCAAAAGGATAATTCGCAACAAAAGCCAACTGCTTCTTCAACAGCGCATTAAATAACGTACTCTTCCCCACATTCGGAAGCCCAACAATCCCGACCGAAAGATTCATGTAATTGATTATATCAATTTAATAAAGTGGAACAAAGACCCTCACGCTTTTTTGATATAATCAGTGCATGAATGTGCTTTTTGCCGTTTGGGAACACGACCCTTTTTTTAAATTAGGCGGACTTGGTGATGTTGCTCGCTCGCTCCCCGGAGCGTTAAAAACATTAGACGTTGATATCCGCGTTATGATCCCCTACTACAAAGTCGTTAAAATGGGCAGAAATAAAAAAACAAAAATAGGAGTTTGCGAATTTTTATATGCGGGCAAAAAAAATAAAGTGGAAATATGGGAAACCATCCATCCCTACACAAAAGTTACTTCGTATTTTTTAAAAAATAAAAAGTATTTGGACAAAGTTACCCCAATGGAAACATGGGGATTTTTTGATAAAGCGGTTGTAGAAATTGTTAAAAACAACATTTTAGATTGGAAACCCGATATTATCCATGTAAACGACCTGCATTGCGGACTTATTCCCTTACTAGTTAAAAATGAAAAATTACCGGTTAAAACTTTACTGACTATCCATAATTTGGCATATCAGGGAAAAACATCTGTAGATATTGTTAAGCAAATGGGCATAAATCCCGCGCTTTGCAAAACGCTTCAATGGGAAATTAAAAGTAAGCAAATTAATTTTTTGCTCGAAGCAATTGTGCATGCCGATATTATTACAACAGTTTCGCCGACATATGCAAAAGAAATTCTTACCGAAGAATTCGGCTATGGACTCAACGATATTTTAAAAGGCAAAGAAGGACAGATCTATGGAATCCTTAACGGAATCGACATTGATTGGCGCCATACAACCCGCGACCCAGCAGTAAGATTTCCTTATGGACCATCGGAAAAACGCGTTGACGGAAAAATTGAATATTACGACTGGAAACAGGGAAAGTCTCTGGACAAGGAATTCCTGCAAAAAAAACTCGGGCTAAAAGTTGGAAAAGATATTCCAATGCTCTGTTTTATAGGAAGGCTTGCCGAAGAACAAAAGGGACTGGATATTTTGCACAGAATGTTAAGAAGAATCGACCAGACTAAATTTCAATTCGTAATTTTAGGAAGCGGAGAAAAAAATTGGGAAGAACGATATACATGGCTCTCTACGTTTTATCCGAAATATATTTCCTGCAATTTCCGTTTTGACGATACGCTCGCCCATCAGATATACGCGGCATCGGATTTTATTGTTATCCCATCCAAATACGAACCCTGCGGCCTCATCCAAATGATCGCCATGCTTTTTGGCACAATTCCGATTGCCCATAAAACCGGAGGCTTAAGAGATTCTATAAAAGAAGGTTACAACGGATTTTTGTTTTCCGCTTATAGCTCGGAACGTTTGGAAGAAAAAATTATGAGAGCGATTAACATGTGGAAAAAAGACAAACCCGCTTATGTAACAATGGTTCAAAATGCCCTAGCAACAGACTTTTCCTGGAACAAAAGCGCAAAAGAATACATATCTCTCTACGATAAACTTATTAGCTCTTCATAAAAACTAATATCCCCAAAATTCTTCGGATTTGATATTTTTTATTTCCAAGTCTTTTAGGATTTTTATAATTTCTTTAGTAAAAGCCGGCGGGCCGGAAACATAAAAAGTTTTGCTTTGATAGTTTTTGATATTTATCTTGACGAACTGCGAGTCTATTCTCCCCTTTTCCCCTTTAAAAGAAGGGTCTTGGGTCATGGTAAAAATAACTTTTACATCTTTATTTCTCTTTTCAATTTCTTTTAATTCCTCAAAAAAAGCAGTCGAAGCCTTGTCTTTGTTGGAATAAATAAGTGTAATATTAAAGGGTAATTTTTCTTCGGCGATAAAGTTCAGCATACTTATAAAAGGGGTTATTCCAATTCCTCCCGCCATAAAAACGAGTGAACGAGGCTCTTTAGGCAAAGTAAAATCTCCGGCTATAGAACCTATTTCAACTGTTGAACCCAATGGCAACTCTTTTAAAGTTTTTTTAAATCCGCTTTCTTCTCTAATTCTTGTTGTCATACTGATTATTCCATTCTGGTTTGGAGAATTAACGATGGAAAAATGACGAATATTTCCTCTCTGATCATCATATTTTAATTTGGGAATGGTTATAAAGAAATATTGTCCTGGCTTAAAATTAACTTTTTTCCCCAAAAGATCAAAAGTTACAAAAAGAGAATCTTTCGCAATTTCCTTTTTTTCTTTAATTGTTACTTTCATAAATTAAAAAAACGTGAAATCCCCATTATTCCGTGAATTAAAGCAAGGGTTACGGTGGCTTTGGCCATAAAAGGATGGTATTTAAATGGGACCCATTTTATACCCTTTCTGGTTGTATAGCCTATCGAAGCAGTTAACAAAAGAGAGATTAAGGTTAAAATCCCCGAGTACATAATTAACGGTTTTCCGAAAATTAAAAAATAGGCAAAAGATGATATCATACTATTAGATATTATTAGTTTACCATTATTTTTAAAAATCGAAAAGGAGGTGATAGTATGAAGAATATCTTGATAGTAATTATCGTTTTAATTCTTATAGGAGGAGCTTACAGTTTCTTTGCGGGACAAAATCAGACGGTAACAAAAAGTGTTGACGAAAGCAAAAAAACTGCTGAAGAAACAGTAAAAAATAACAAAGGAGAAACAAAAACTTTCGAAGTTTCGGGAACATCATTTGCATTCGACCCAAAAGAAATCAAGGTAAAACAGGGAGATACGGTTAAAATTGATTTCAAAGATACCGGGGGTTTTCATAATTTAACTATCGAGGGATACAATGTCCAAACAAAACAAATTCAAGCGGGACAAAGTGACAGCATAGAATTTGTTGCCGATAAAACAGGAACTTTTGAATACTTTTGCAATGTCGACGGTCACAAGGAAATGGGAATGGTCGGAAAATTAATTGTTGAATAGATTTAAGCTTGACATTTTGTTGAATCATCAGTATGATGATTTAACATGAAAAAGATTCTGGCAATTCTTTTCTCCTTTCTTTTCCTTTTCTCTTTCTCCATAACTGTTTTTGCTCAAAGTCCAAACGGAATTCCTGAAAAAAACGGAGATTACCAAGATCCGGATCACCCTGGATTAAGAGTCCGTGTTTTTGTCCACTCCCCAAAACCTTCAAAACCGGAATCAACTCAATCACCCTCGTTGGTTTGCCCAACACCAGATCCCGATTCGAATGCAGTTGTTCCTCCGGCAGGTTGGAAATTACCCTCAACCTGGACTTATACTCTAAACCCAAGCAGTGTCCCCTCTTCTGTAGGATCTGCAAATCTTGCAGCAATTACCAACAATGCTTTTACCCAGTGGACAAATGTGCTTGGAGGCAAAGTTACTATTTCCAAAACATCTTCCAACACTAGAACAGATAGAGCCAGATATGACAGACAAAATATAATTGCCTGGGGCAGGACTTCGGCTAGTGCCCTCGCAGTAACTTACACATGGTATTACACTTCCGGTTCACTGGCCGGACAGGCGGCAGAAGAAGACACAATATTTAATAAAAAATATCCCTGGTTTTGGAATTCTTTAAACTTTGCCTGTACCGACAGCAATTCTTATGACGCCCAGGATATTTTAACCCACGAAATAGGACATTGGTTCGGATTAAATGACACATATGACGAGGTTTTCATTGATAACACAATGTACGGTTACGGATTAAAAGGAGAAACTAAAAAAGACACTCTTACCACCGGCGACACACTGGGGGTTTGGGCCATATACCCTTAAATTAAACTTCTTTTCTTTTGAGGTTTCTTGCAGCCGGACCATTTATAACCTTCCAATTATCTTTTTGAATACTATTGACTTTCGTTATTTTATCTTTTAAAATCACAAGATCTGCCAAAATAAAATGGCCGGCACACCCAAAGAAAAAAAATTATTTCAATATGAAGACCCTGCCCGATCCCCTTTTGTCGTAACTATGCAAACACACAAAGTTATCCGACTTTTAGCGGGTAACTCTATTCCCGATTTTACACATGGAATAGACTATGTTCAAAACTACACTTTTCCTTATCTTGAAACAGCAATTAACAATAGCCAATTAATTTTTGATAAAGATGGGGTGATGCAGGAAAAAGTTGATCCAAAATCCAGGGAAGCGGCCGCACACGCTTTTGTTATTTTTGCCTGGATGCCGGATCTGACTTCGGCTCCAAATGTTTCTGCTTTAAAAGACGGTTTTTCAAGAAGAGGAATGCTTCGGGCACCTCAAAATCGCAAAGAATATATTACAAAAATTCGTGAAATGCAAATGGAGCTTTCGGCTTTTTTAAATAGAGAGGGTCCTTTTTCCAAAAATGGATATTTAAGAACTATAGTTTTCTTTAGAATAGGGGCTTTTCTTGCCCCTGATACAAAACTAACTCCCCGAGAAAGGAAAATAAGAGAAAGAGAAAATGAAATTCTTTCAAAGATCCTAAAAGATGTAGATATCCATTCTTTAGATTAAGCAGATGGAAACTCAATGGATGAGACTAAGTATTTAGGAATACGGTCTTGCCATTTTTTCCCTTCTCTCATTAGTCCTCTAATTTTTTCTCCTTCATAAAGATAGCGTTTGTAATAAGGAATTTCGTGAATAATAAATCCTCCGTTTTTAAAAATACTGTTAACCCAATTATTATTGCCTATTACAACACTAAATGATTGAACTTTTAAAAGAACATTTTTAAGCCATAAGTCGTCATCGGGAATATCCTCAAGGGCGATAATATTAATAAGTCTGTCCCCTATTTTTTCATGAATAAAGACTGACTCAATCATTTTTTTCCTTTCTTCAAACGAAAAGAGATTATCGGAATTTTTTACATTACTGCTGCCGATACCTATTATTACTTTGTCAGAAATCTTTAAAGCCTCTTTTATTAAAAATAAATGGCCGAGATGGAAAGGCTGAAACCGGCCGATCACCAAAGAGACTTTATGTTTTTTATTCATTAGGGGTTACTCCGTAGATTACAATCCTTGTCCCCGCTTTCTCCTGGGCATAGGTTGAATTACCCTTTATTGGAGGATCACTCCAGTAATAAATTTTTCCCGCGTCTTCGGTTCGCATATTCACACAGCCGTGGCTCATGGGATGACCGAAGTTATTATGCCAGTAGGTTCCATGCAGGCCAAATCCCCTTGCTTTTGGAGTCTCATCATTATAGAAAAACATCGTGTAGGGTACATTTGGTAAATAATAATAAGTGCCCATGGCCTTACTTCCCCCAGACATTAATGTATAACGAAGCTTGATCCAAATATAAAAAGTTCCGGTCGGAGTGGGCGCCCATTTCCCCGTTGAAACAGGAAAGTCATAAACAAGCTTACTTCCCTCGTAAGCGTAGAGATGCTGATTGGATAAGTTAACTTCGATCCTTTTTTCTCCGCTTGTTTGTCCTAGAACCTGGGGCACTGGTTTAAGAGCTAAAAATCCGGGAATTAAAACGATGTCTGAATGGAATTGAGCTTTTTTTTGACCGTCGTCATAGTTTCCAGATAGATCTTTAATGCAGCTTATGGAATTAGCGCAGAGCTTATCTGAATCGGATTGTTTTAAGAAAAAGAGACCGGCAGCCATCAGCAAAACGGCGGCAAGAAACCCTAAGAGTAAAGCCTTATTCTTTCTCACTACTTGATCATAATACGATTCGCTTTACTTGACAATAGGCTTATAGTGTGGTAGAATAACAATTCTATGTTAATAGCTTCTTTTGTGCCTTTATTGGCTTTTTTAGCTTCCATAACTTCCTTAAATACAGGGCCTGATGTCAATGTTTTGGCCTCAAAGCAGATCAGTCTTGAAAAACGCTATTCAGACAGGTACGTCAACGACGTTATGAAGGACAATATCCTGCTTAACATCGCCTATATGGATGGAAGGGTTAAGAAAGCTTCGGATATTAACTGGGCCCGGATCGAAAAGCCTTTCAAGGCCAAATTCAGGCTCGATCCTAACAAAACCTTTGCCTACCACGAAGATGCCTTACCTGAACACAAGACTGAAATCAGCCTCACAACTAAGGCTCACTTTAATTTCCAGGAGGGATTTAAATCTGATGGATATTTGGCTGGAGACGGAGTCTGCCATTTAGCCTCGCTTATATATTGGGCTGCCAAAGAAGCAGGCTTAGATGCTCACGCACCAACCAATCATGACTTTGCCCCAATTCCACAGATTGACAAGATCTATGGTGTATCTATATATAGTATGCCCGGACAAACCATAGCCAATGCCCAGCAAAACCTCTATGTTAAAAATAATAAAAGTGAACCTATCGAGCTCGAGTTCTCCTACGACGGCCACAACCTCAAACTCTCCATCTACGAGGAAAGCTAAATCTTGATTTTTACCCTCTGACCTGTTAGGATTTCCAAATGGCTGACAAAGAACTAGAAGACACTTGCATACATTCTGACGCCGCAAAAATCAGGATGGAAGACGGAAGAATTCTTCATGAAGTTGCTGCAAAAATGATTGGCATAAAGGTCGAAATAAAAAATTCATGGGCTCCAAGCGAAAATATTCTGGAACCCGTAGAGATTGTTGTATTCGATGCTTCCAGATTAGAAGAATTATATCTGACTGTATACGAATTAGTTGGCGGAAAAGAAAATTACGATAACAGATTCGACGGTTGTAAGGGCAGAAAAATGAAACCCGATAAAAATTTTAAGTAGGTTGAATTTTAAATATGGGATTAATAGAAAGAGCGAAAAGATTAGCTAGGAAAGGTTTTGATGATTTGGGAGGAACCCCTGTCAGCCCGATTGAAAAACCCGTTAAGGCTATTGATGAATCAAAACTTAATATTCCAAACCAGCCCGATCCGGATGAAAAAAACTTCGGTGAGAATCCTGGCCATGATGTACCAGGTATTTATTTTATAAAAGGAATTGCAGAAAAAGCACCCCTTTCTGCAAGAAGAGAAGCAAAAAAAGAAGGCAAAACAATTAAAAAAACCCTTCTTTTTGGAGCTTTGGCAGTAGGCCTTAGTGGAACCATTTTGTTAGTTTCTAAAGAAATTTATAATTCCAAAAAAAAGAAAAAAAATAAATCTTGATTCCCAAACTCCCTTATGTCAATTAGAGAGTTTACCAGCTTCCGCCCCCGCCGCCTCCCCCTCCTCCACCGGATGAACCTCCCGAAAATCCCGACGAGGAAGACGGAGCGCTTGTAACAAAAGCCGTACTCATCGACGAAAGCATGTTGTTTGTCCCCGCATAAAAAGCAACATTCCCGCTATACCACGAAGGACTGTAATTGGGATAAATTACTTTTAACTGCTCCATAAATTCCTTAATAAAACCAAAAGCAATAGCGTATGGAATCATTTGCTCAACAATGTAAAGATTTTTTGCCTGCCATGTATAATTTTTTTTCATGTTTCTAAGAAAAAATTTTAGTCCGTCAATTTTTAAATCCATTTCGTCTCCTAATTTTGTCCTTCCGTTTAATTTACGGGACAGATAAATCATGACCGCCGAAAGCATCGGTCCGCCAATAAAAAACACAATGATTCCAAAAATAAGTAGCAGGCTCATTTGAAGTTTTGGATTTTTAAAATAAAAGCCTCTGGCGATTAAAGAATTAAAGATTTCTTTTTCCATTAAATTAAACGTTATATAAAAATCTTTTCCTAAAGAAGAAAGCTTTGCTGTTTTTCCGGCTTCAAATAATTTATTTAATAATATTTTTTCAAAGATTTCTACATCTCCATAATCTTTCAATTTGGTAATTATAAAATCCTTATCTTTTCCAAAAACTCCCAAAGTTTTTCCTTTTTTTACCTGCTCGATCTTTATATATTTTCTAATTGCCAAATCAAAAAGCGTGGCAATAATATCACCTTTATCAACTCTGCAAGTGTCGTTGCTTCCTGCTTCGGCCGGTGTGATTCTTTTTCCGTTTCGATCTTTAGGAATGTCAAAATTAACAACAGGATTGCCAAGGCCTTTTTTTCTTTTGAATTTTAGGTACCAGAAAAAAAGAATCGGGGCGAGAATAATATTCAGCACTATTAAAACAGAAAAGACAATTACTTTAAAAATAAAAGGATTTGATTCTGAAGGATTTTGACTCAAAAGAATGCTTTTTGGAAAAGTATCTTTCGGAAATCCCCAAACCGCGCTTAAACCTTCATATGATTGCAAAGAGCTAATAGTTTCAACAAAAAAATCCTGGTTGGTCTGACAATTTTTTTCTTTTGAACCGGCCCTTCCTGTAAAACAATCTGCTTTATTCGGGGAAACCTCAAGGTCGGTTGACAAAAATGATGAAACTTTATGAATAGGAACTTGCCATTCGTTTCCTGTTATATTCCAGTAAATTTCATCATGGTCAGAATAATTACTGCCAATGCCATTTTCTACAGAATAAGAAATTGTATAAGCATGTTCCCCTGTTATCTCTTTATCCGCCCGGCCGATTTTTACAGAGGCCTTAGAAGAAGTTGAATTGTTAGAATAGTTTTCAATTAGACCGTCTCTTAAAACAAGTTTGAACTTTATTTCTATAACTCTGTATAAATCCGAACCAACTTTTGAAACTAAAGGGATGTCCCTGTATATTCCGTGTCTTAAATTGTCCGAAAAATCATAAACAATTTTTTCCGTTACATCCATTGTGCCGTCTTTGTGTACCACAATTTCCGTATCAAAACTTTTAATGGATTCAGAAGCGTTTGCTTTTAAAGGAGTAAAAAACGTGGCGAAAACAACCAGCGAAAGAATAAATAAAAACCTTTTCACCCCCCAATTATCCCACAAAATCTAAAAAAATGGCAAACAATTTTTGTTTTGTGTTAGAATAATCAAAACTTGATTAAACTCCATAGTTATTTTTTTTACGTTTTTTAATTGTCTTAATATTATGCTTTGTAATTATTGAGAGTGGTGAAGGTAACTTTTCTAAAGAAAACCACCCTATTCCATCGCATTTATGAGACTCCATGATTTTAGGTCTTTGTCCGTTTTTGAATTTGGCAACAAATGGGCTAGCAATCCAATGTTGTTTTTCATGGGGTATTAGGTGATTTACAGATGGAAGTTGTTCTATAATTTCTATATCTATTCCATATTCTTCTTTGATCTCCCTTTTAACAGCATCTTCAAGTTTTTCCCAAAATTCAACACTTCCCCCAGGTGTTTCCCAGCACCCTTTTTCATTAGTGGCTAATTGACTTCTTTTTGATAAAAATATCTCCCCTTTATTATTAAAAATAATTGCCCCAACTGATACGCCTATGTAATCAACTGCCTTTTTCACAATACTCCTAGATTTTTCTAATCTCCGTTTCTCCATCGTCAGTGTCTCGAATATCAAAGCCGAGTTTTTTGATTTTGTTTCGCAGTTGGTCTGCCAAATGAAATCTTTTTTGTTTTCGAAGTTCCTCTCTTTCTTTAACCATATTTTGAATTTCCAAAGGAATTTCTACAGGTTTTTTTGCCTGAACTTGTTTTAAGTTCAAACCAAGAACTTCATCCATCTTATATAGGCTATTTAGCTTCGCAGGTTTTGGATAATTTGACCTAAGCAAATCCCAAACAACAGCCAGTCCATTCGGAGCATTTAAATCGTCATTTAAAGCATCCATAAACTTCTGCTCGAACTCCGCACATCCCTGATTTCCTTCGTCCGCCCCTGAAATTTCTCCCCTTAATCTATTTAGCGCATTTTGAGCTCCTTCCAAAGCCTCCCATGTAAAATTCATCGGCTGCCTGTAATGAGTCTGCAAGTATAAATAACGAAGACTCATTGGGTCGAGTCCGTTTTTCATAATATCCTCAACTGTATAAAAATTTCCTAAAGACTTACTCATCTTCTCCCCCCCAACCGACAAAAATCCGTGATGGACCCAGTATTTAACAAACTCCTTACCGCTTGCTGCTTCCGACTGGGCTATTTCGTTTGTGTGATGAATTGCTATATGATCAATACCGCCGCTATGAATATCCAAAGTCGGACCAAACTCGGTCATACTCATTGCACTGCATTCTATATGCCACCCCGGAAAACCAACTCCCCAGGGACTCTCCCACTCCATTTGTCGACGCGAAGCGGAATCAGGTGAGAATTTCCAAAGGGCAAAATCGGTTGCATTTTTCTTATCCTCGACCATTTCTATTCTCGCCCCTGCTTTTAATTCTTCTCTGTTCTGCCCTGTTAATTTTCCATAATCAGAAAGCTTGGAAGTATCAAAATAAATTCCGTCATCTGCTTTATATGTAAATCCTTTTTCTTCAAGGATCTGGACTAATTCTATTTGCTGTTTTATATAATCCGTAGCATGCATTATTACGTCAGGCATTTTTATATTAAGTTTTTCCATGGAATCGAAAAACTGTTTTTCAAATTTTTTGGCAACATCCCAAACCGAAAGGCCTAATTTTTTTGCTCCTTTTTCCATTTTGTCCTCTCCTGTATCCGCATCGGAAGTTAAATGCCCGACATCTGTTATATTCATTACATGCTTTACATTGTAACCATTTGCAGTTAAAACCCTAACCAAAATATCATCGCCGATATAACGGCGCATATGGCCAATATGCTGGTAGTCATAAACAGTCGGGCCGCAAGCATACATTTTTACATTTGGTGGATCCAAAGGTTTAAATTCTTCAATTTTTCTTGTTAATGTATTGTAAAGGCTAATCATACGCTTAAAGTTAAAAGTTATTATCTAATTTTTACTTTTGAATTGCAATTTTGCATTTTGAATTTTAATTTTTGAATTAATTATCCCGATGTTCCTCTAAATTTTTCTGTTTTATTTGCTCTTTCAACAGCAATTGGCTTTTTCTTTTCTTCTTTTTGAGCAAATTCCCAACGCTTTTTCTTTTCTTCTTCGTCTAATCTTTCCACTCTCTCAGCCGGCTTTTCTTCCTGTTCTTTTTGAGGATTAAATGTCGGATCATAATAAGTATTTTTATGAAGCTCCATTCTAAGGCTTGTCATTTTTTGGATTTCTTCAGGCGATTTTTGGGGATTTTTTTGGGCAATTGCTTTCGCCGCTTGGGTTTGAGGAGTTTGGAGTTTTGGATCAGTTTTTCCGTACAAAGCTTTGACGATTTCTTCCGACTGATCCTTTTGATCCCCTGTTTGAATTGATTGCTGTACAGTTTTTGTCTGATCTTTTTCTGATCCCTGCTCTATTCCAATTTGTTGTTTTGCAACTTTTTTTGTTGCATCTACGGACTTTTGAATCGAACTTCCAATTTTTTTTGAAAAATCACCAATCTGCCCCAATTTTGAATCGGTCATAATCTTAATTATAGCAGACCGACCTTATCTCTTGCTTCATCAGTCATCCTGTCCGGTGTCCATACCGGCTCCCAAACCAAATCTATCGTCACTTTTTTTACTCCTTTTATTTTTAAAACAGCATCTCTAACCCAAGTATCAAAAACCATAGAAAGAGGACATCCGGGACTTGTCAAAGTCATTTTGATATTAATTGAACTTTTTTTCTCATCAATCTCCACATCATAAATTAATCCCAAGCTTACAATATCCACATCAAGCTCGGGATCAATAACTTTTTTTAATTCTTTAAGCACCCTCTCCTTGATTACCATTTAGTATTCACTTCTGCCTTCCATGGCGCGAAGGAGAGTTGTTTCGTCGGCGTATTCAATATCCGCCCCAACCGGCAACCCCCGTCCAATTCTTGTAACTCTTATTTCTTGTTGCTTGTCGCTTGTTACTTGTTGCTTAATTTGTTTCGCGATAAACATCGCCGTTGCCTCTCCTTCCATTGTCGGATTGGTCGCCAAAATGATTTCCCTAATTCCTAATTCATAATTCATAATTCTTTTAAGAAGCTGGTGAATATAAATTTCATCCGGACCGATATTATTAAGAGGGTCTATCCTTCCATGCAAAACATGATAAACGCCGTTGTATTTTCCATTTTTTTCAAGCGCCAAAACATCCAATGGCTGTTCTACAACGCAAATTGTTGAATGATCTCTTCTTAAGTCCTGGCATATCTCGCAAGGATCAGTTTCCCCAATTGTAAAACACGATGAACATAAAACAGTTTCTTTCTTTAAGTCCTGTAGTGATTTGGCAAACCGATCAAGTTCACCTTGCGGGACATGTAAAAGGTAAAAAGTAAGTCTCTGGGCGGTTTTCGGCCCAATGCCGGGAAGTCTTTCAAAAGACTCAATTAAGTTTTGAATTGCCTTGGGGATTTTCATAAATTGCCGGAAATCAGTTTGGCAGTTGAAAGAATTTCTAATTTTTCGAATTGTTTTTCTTTAGGAATATCTATTGTATCAGTAACAAAAACTTTTTCAACATCCGCTTTTTCCAAAATTTTTTTTGAATCATCCGAGAAAACAGCATGGGTTGCAAAAACAAAAATCTCTTTTACTCCTTTTTCTTTTAAGAAATCGCAAGCAGTCGCAATTGTTCCGCCGCTTGAAATCATGTCATCAACAATAATCGCTCTATCTTTTAATTTTCCTTCCACCTCGCTTGCTTCAAGCTCTCCCGTTTCTAAATTTCTGTTTTTAACAATTGCCGCATACGGCATATCATTCAAAATTTTGGAAAGAATTTTTATTCTTCTTATCCCTCCCATATCCGGGGAAACAAGAACAGTGTTCAATATAGCGAGCGCTTGCCCACTTCCCAGCATCTTTCTTATCTCTTCCGCAAATATCGGCAAAGCCGAAAGATGAACTAATGGGATATGAAAAGCCTGCTCGATTCTAACTGAATGCAGATCGAAAACAATTACTTTATTAATTCCTACCGCTTCTAAAGTTTCAACAATTACATCCAAAGAAACCGCTTCTCCGTCTCTAAAAATATGGTCCTGTCTTTGATAACCTAAATACGGGATTACTGCCGTAACCGACTTTGCCCCGCTTCTTTTTATGGCATCTGCAATAAAAAAAAGCTCCATGTAATTTTGATCAACCGGAGGAGAAGTAGGCTGAACAATAACACAGTCCTCATCAACTACTTTTTCCAAAACCCTAACTCTCCTCTCCCCATCCGGGAAAATATGAATCTCCAAAGACGAAAGAGGAATTTTAAGTTCTTTTGCTATTCTCTCTGCTAATAACTTATTAGAACTCCCCGCAAAAACCTTCACAAACCCATTCTACTATCATCTAAAAAACTAATCAATCCCATTATTATTTCTTTACTTACCAAAGGGATATACAAGGCATTGATTTATTGAGAGGCAATGCTATAATTGTTAAAGTTTTAGGAGGATTTTACATTCAACCACGAAATAGAACAACAATTATCATCGCCAGACGCTATTACTCAAATTGCTCTCGGTCTAGTTGGAAAACCTGCAGCCAGATACACGGCTCCAGATAAGGGACTAACGCCTAATGAGGGTTTTGATTGTTCAGGCTTTGTTAGATTCGTTCTCATAGAATCCGGCATGGTAATTCCAAACTATTTTTCCCCTGACGGACAGAGAAAATCAATAAGACATGTAAGAGAGTTCTTTGACCATTTTGGAGCATACATTACATTCGGAAAACAGCAAAAGGGTGATTTAGTTTGTTTTTCTTGGAAGGGATTATACCCCCAACATATAGGCATTATGATTAACGAAGAGGATTATGTCCATGCCCATACACGCGACGGAGAAGTTAAAAAGAATAAAATTTTTCAGAGACCTGTTAATAATCCAGTAGAAAATGCTATTTATCTAGTAAATCCGATTGGTTTTAAAAGACCGGCTGCACGTTTGTAGATCAGACACCCCTCGGGTGGGCTTAGGCCTGCCTGCCGGCAGGCAAGGTTGACACTTCTAGTCCAAAAATCTTCACAAACCAATTCTACTATCATCTAAAAAACTAATCAATAAGGAGGAAGCCTTCGAAGATTTTATTTCTTTATATAATATTTTTCCCTTTTATCAAAATCTGTTACGTATTTACCCTGCTCATTTTCAGATTCAAGAGTCCCTGTGAGCACACCAGGCGTATTTCCAATTGCCAACATGCGTGCTAAATCAGGTTCGGCCACTGGGTTTATAGGCCTTTCTTGTTTTTCTTGGGGAACTTCTATCGGCGAAGTATTTCCTTTTCTTCTGCCAACCATTTTTGAAATTCTTTCAATCATTGCTTTAATTATAACTCTAGAAAAATGATTGTCAATGATGTATGGGACATATGCATATGTATAGAAACGGAAATTTTAACAGAATTCCCCTCCTCTATTTCTATTCAAAAATAATTATCTTCCCCCTCCTAAAAGTCCGCCTAAACCCCCGCCCATTTGCGAGAGCTTTTTGGCCGCTACTTCCTGGGACTTTTTAATGGCCTCATTTACAGCTTCTTTAATGTCGTTATCCGAACGGCCCTGTGCTTCAATTTGTTGAATTTTCTGGTCTCCGGTAATAATAATTTTTACACCGTTTTTTTCTATTTCGATTATTTCGGATTGCAATTCTTTTTGAATCGCCATGGCCTGATCGCGCATTTTTTTAAGATCTCCTAATTGTCCTAATGGATTAAACATTTTTTACACCTCCTTTTAATATTATTGAAACTTCGACATTTTTCCTTGTAATATCTTTACAAACTTTTCCGATTATTTCCAGAGTCTTTCTTTCTTCCAGTCTTTCTTTATGAAATTTATAACCTGTTTCTATTATAAGACTTTTTCCGTCAAAACTTTTAAGAGAACATCCTCTTAAAACCCCTGCTACAGAATGATTATAAGGCTTTACCCCCAAAATCAACTCCTGCCACAAATCAATCTTCTCCCCGATAGATCGCTGCGAATTAGAGATGGGAGCCCGACCACTTGCATTTTTATCGCTGAAAAAAGCAGAACTTTCAGACGCTGAACTACGCTGAACCTGACTTCTGCTTGGCTTTGAGATTGGTTCTTTTTGTTCTGCTTGGTTCTGTGTGTACTCAATAATCGCCAACTCCAAGGGCAATTGGGGTAAAACAGCGGATTTTAATTCCCCGTGTGCTTTTGATAATAATCCGATCATTTGTTTTATATCCTCAATCCCTAATTCAATTTCTGATTCAGAAGTATTTACTCCTGCTTTTATTAATAGCATTTTGTGTAATTCATTAATCGTTTGCTCAATAAAAAATTTCATATCCATCCCCTGTTCGATAATTTTCGATATTAATTTTAAGCCTTGTTTTGCATCTTTCTTTTCAAAATACTCCAGCATTTTTGATATATGTCCGGCTTTGCCGGAAATATTTGTTATTTGAAATTTTTCTTCAACTATTTCTTTAGTAATTTTTTTCTTTCCCATAGAAATAGCCAATTCCTCAAGAATCTTTACCCCGTCCCTAAAACTGCCATCGGATAAAGAAGCAATATGAGACAAAACCTCTTTTTCGATTTTTAAATCCTCTCCTTTGACAATTCTTTCAAAAGACCGCACCAATTCTTCGGTATTTGCCTTTTTAAAAGATATGTGGAAACAGCGTGAAAGAATTGTCCCCGGAATTTTATGAGGTTCTGTTGTGCAAAGAATAAAAACGGCGTGAGAAGGCGGTTCCTCCAAGGTTTTTAAAAGAGCATTAAAAGCTTCGGTTGTAAGCATGTGGACTTCATCGATTACATAAACTTTTTTAGAAGCGGAGAATGGTAAAAGCCTGATTTTCTCTCTTAAATCTCTGATTTCATCGATGCCTCTGTTTGATGCTCCGTCTATTTCCAACACATCCATGTTTGTACCGCTTGTTATTGAAGTGCATTGTAAGCATTTATTACAAGGCTCTACGTTAGAATTATGAATCATGAATGATGAATTATGCTTTTTTTCTACTTGTTCCTTTTTCCCTTTATTCTTAATTCCTAATTCCTTATTCCTGGCTTCGCAATTTAGTGCTTTTGCTAAAATCCTAGCGGCTGAAGTTTTTCCCAAACCCTTAGGACCTGTAAATAAAAAAGCATGGGGAATATTTTTCCCGGACAAAACACTGATAAGTTTTTCCCTTACATTTTCACTGTCCAGCTCTTTTAATTTTTGCGGCCGATACTTAAGATAAAAAACCATAGCTTTCTCTTATTAATCATGGTGTATTCCAAGTAAATGAAGCACTCCATGATTTACTAATTCGTCAATTTTGTCATCAACCAAAACCTCTTCTTTAGCGGCTTCATTTATAACCTGCGGATAAGAAACAACAACATCGCCAAGCCGCAAAATCTCTGTTGGCATCAAAGCAGGCTCTCCTTCTGTTAAGGAAAAAGATAAAACATTTGTAGTCCCATCTTTTCCTTTGTATTTTCTGTGAAGTGCACGCATTTTTCGATCCCCTACAATTGCCACCGAAATCTCAACATCTCCGGAAACAGCTTGCTGTTTTAAAACCTTTTTTACAGTTTCCGTAATTCTTTTTCTATTAACTTTATAGCGGCTTTCAACAAAGATTAAAACTTTAATCTTGTCCATAAGTCTTCCTCATTCTGCGTGCATCTTCTTTTTTTTGTTTTCGGGCTAAAGATGGCTTAAGGTAAAATTCCCGTCTTTTTGCTTCCTGCAAAATCCCTTCAGATAAAACTTTACGGGAAAACTTTCTGATAAGCGTATCATCACTGTCACCCGGCATTTTTTTAACAACTACCATAAAACACCTCCTTCTTATTCCTCTTTTCCCCACGGACTTGTTAAATGAATGTGCAAATGATTTATAATCTGTGCTCCGCCTCCATTTATTACCACTCTATATCCCTTATTTTCAAGTCCTTTTTCTTTAATCATTTTTTGTAAAACATCTTTCATTTTTCCCCAAGATTCATTATCTAGCAGATCCGAAAAATCCTCAATGTGAATTTTGGGAACGATTAAAAGATGAGTCGGTTTTATAGGATGAATATCCTCAAAAACCATAACATCAGTATCTTCATAGGTAAATTCTTTCGGAATTTCCCGATCCCTTATTTTACAAAAAATACAACCAGCCATAAATTTCTAATTATTCTAATTTCTAATTAACCTAAAAAAAATCCCAAATCCCATTTTATTAATTGGGAATTGTTTAGAAATTAGGTTAATTAGATCAATTAGGTCAATTTATATCGCTCTTAGCACTTCTATTATATCATTTAAGCTTAACCTCGTTGCCCGCATTTTCGGATTTTTAACGCTTCCGTTTAACAGCATTTTTTTAGAAATATGGAGAAACCAGGTTGCGCTAGGATCCATTTTTTTCATCTTCTCATAAACTAAAGTCAAATCAATCTCAGCGTTTAGTTTTTTCTCTTCCGAATTAGACGCTAATTTACTAGACCCTAGACGCTTCGATGGTCTGGCTTTTACCCTGACATATCCTTTTCTCGGATCTTTTCTCACGACAATCGAATAGCCCATTTTTTGAGCCAGCTTTACAACCGAATCATTAATTGTTTCAAGCCCCAGTCCTTTGCCAAAACGGGTTTCAAATTCAACCCCTTTTTCTTTAATTTCCCTCTCCGCCCAAATCCTGTTTTCGAAATTATGCAAAACAGCATCCAGACATTGCATTATAAAGTCAATATAAAAATCATCCTGGTTTGGTTTTTGAATTTTTAAGCCGTCTAAGATTCCTAAAACAGAAAATTCATGATAAGAGGCCAAGGGGTTATCCCAAAATATTTCTTTAAAATGGTCTACGTCCACAACCACTTCAACCATTCTCTCAATTGCTCCCATTTTGTCCTGTACTCTTTCTGAACTTTCGGCTTCGAATCTTGAACTTTCGGCTTTTTTAATAAACTCCCAAGTCAAACTCGCCGCGCTTATTGACGTATCATCCGTATCATGATGATCCAACGGTCCAAATCCCGTATCAACATGAATAACTTCATCTCCATTAATCTCCTCTATAGCAGATTTTAGGTTTGAGGTTTGAGGTTTTAACTCTCTAATTCTCTCTCCAGCGGGAACAAATCTAACCTCCGCTTCTTCCCACCCCTGTAAAAACTTCTTGATAAGCCAAACAGAAGCAATAGCATCCAAATCTGGTGAATTATGAGCAACAATTATTCGCATAAAAATCCTTTTCAAACCTTAACAGTATACCCTTTTTATAAGCTAAAATAAACCCCGAAATGATTTCAAATTGAAAATTTCAAATTTAAAATCAATAGTCTTGACAATCGCAGTAAACTCCGGCTACTATTGATATATGGATCCAAAAACACCTGCCAACCTAGATCCAAAGCTTAAAGAAGTTTATGAGCGCGTTATGGGAACGCCTGTCTCGCCGAGTCAAGGCGGGCCGACTTCTGCTCCAATTCCAAAAGCAGATACAACTCCTCTTCAGCCTCCGGAAGAATCAGAGCTGCCATCTCAAACTATCGCAGCCGCCCGAGCCGAAACTCTGCCTGTTACTCAAACAACTCCAACCGAACATGTTACTAATCAAGAAGCGGTTCCTCACCCTTTTCCAAAAACTTCTTTTGTGGCAAATCAAGTAAAAACCGGCTCAAATATAATGCCTTTAATTATTGTGGGGCTTATAATTTTCTTTGCAGGTTATACAATCTTCTGGCTTAAATTTTTTAATATAAATCTTATCCCTCTGCCTTTTTAAGCTTCTTGAGAATCTCATCTATCGATAAAAGCTCTGTTTTTTCTTCATCTCTCTTCTTTAATTCTATTTTATCTCCTGATCTTTCCGATACAACCAAACGTATAGGAATTCCGATTAGGTCGCAATCCGCAAATTTTTCCCCCGCCGACACGTTCCCCCTGTCATCATAAAGGACTTCAATCCCTGCATTTTCAAGTTTTTGGTATATTTCATCAGCAAAATTCCCAACACCAGATTCCAAATTATGAATTGCTATCAAGTGGACATCGTATGGCGCAATTTCTTTAGGCCAAACTATTCCCCTATCATCGTGATGAACTTCAACAATTGCGGCCATGGTCCTTTCAATACCAATTCCATAGCACCCCATGTAATATGGTTTTTCTTTTCCATTCTCATCAATAAAATTGGCATCTTTCATTTTCGAGGAATAATGAAATCCCAGTTGGAAAATATTGCCAACCTCAATTCCTTTTTTGCCAATAAGAGGTTTTTTATCTAAAGATAAATACCCTTCTTTTGCCAAAGCAATATCTCCCTCGATATCTGGCTTATAATCTCTATCAATATTCATATTTAAAAGGTCCCGATGTTTTTTATTAGCACCCCCATAAGCATTTTTTATTTCCCTTAAAGAATCATCGCCAATAATAACTAGATCAACTTCTTTCCCTATAATTTCTCTAATGCCGACAGGAGAAATAAATCCAGGCTCTGAATGAATTTTCTCTCTTATTTCCTCATTGGTTGCGTGTCTTAACTGATAAGCTTTTACTAAATGCATCAATTTAACTTCATTAACATCATAATCTCCTCTGATAAGAGCTAATATAAACCTGCCTTTTTCATCTACAAATAAAACGTCTTTTATCTGTTGCCATAGAGGTTTCTTATGAAGATTTACTCCATCTTCCATTGTCGTCCCTCGCTTAGCCTCTACTTCTTCAAGAGCTAATAATTCATCGCCAATATTTTTTTCTTCTTTAAAGAAGTTGGCGACATCTTCGTGGGCCGCATAATTTCCATCCCCCGTTGTTAAAAATTTGCTCTCCCCTGCATTTGACTCAACAATAAACTCATGACAATATTCTCCCCCAATATAACCATTGTCTGATTCGACAATAATTGTTTTAAGACCCAAATTCTCAAAAATAATTGTGTAGACTTTTTTCATTAGCTCATATTCTCTTTTAAAATTTTCTTCGGTTGCGTGAAAAGAATAGGCGTCTTTCATTGTAAATTCTCTGGTTCTCAAAAGTCCTCCACGGGCTCTTAATTCGTCGCGGAATTTTGTTGAAAACTGATAAAGATTAAATGGCAAATTTTTATAGCTTATTTGGAATTTACGTACTAAATCAACCAGCATCTCCTCGGCTGTTCCTCCCAAAACAAATTCTGTTTCATTCCGGTCTTTGACTTTCATTAACTCAAAGCCTACCGAAGCTGTTCGATTTGTTTCTTCCCAAAGAGCAATAGGATGAAGAACCGGACTCATCATTTCCTGGGCGCCAGTATTATCCATTTCCTTTTTAATAGCCTTTTTAATTTTTTGATTGATACACAGTCCAAGAGGCAAAAGATAATATCTTCCGGCCGTGCTTTCCCGGATAAACCCTGCTTTATAAAGAAGTTTGTGGGAAATTAAAGCGGCATCTTTTGGAGCATCTTTAACTGTTTTTCCAAATAATTTCGAATACCTCATATTTCCGAGTATAGCATATTTAAAAAAGATGTTGTATAATTTCTCCCTATGTCAAAGACAAAAGAAGGGTTAAATTTTTACAGAGACAAAGATGGGAAAACCAAGAAAATTTCTTTTAACAATCCAGCCCTATTAGGAGTTCAAGCGTGGAAAGAAATTATTAAATATCAAATTTTCAATGAAACAGAGTTAAGGGAAATAAGAATTAAGCAAGGAAAAACCGTTTTGGTGCTTAATCCTTATGAATTAAAAAAAATTAAGAAATCTTCTGTGGCTGTTAAAAAAAAATTCCTAGATGAGACTACAACAACTATTTCCCAATCGGATCAAGTTATCATTGCGGATGTTACTCCAAAAATAAGCTTTATAAATCTTTCTGCTCTAGAAATAAAAAGAATACTTGATGCTCAAATAAGAAATCCAGAAGGAGAAATATCTTGTATTAAAATAGACTCTGACAAAACTATTCTCTCTACAGAAACGTTTATCCCCTATAGGGATCAAAAGTCCGAGATGAAATCTTCTCTAGAAAACCATCGATTAAGAATGGAGCTTGCAGACAAAGTAATTGTACAATATAGAAGTCCGCAAATCCAAATATTTCCTGCCCGTAAAACTTGACTTTCATAGATGTTATTAATAATAATATAATATGAAAATAATCGAAAGAGCTGGACAATTATCTGATAAAATAGCCGGAAGAGAAAGTTTAATTCCTGCCGAAAACCAACTTGACTTTCAGATATTTAATTTGATAAAAAGAAAGTTATGCGGATAACAGAAAGAATTACTGGCCTACAAGGAAAAACTACCGTTGAAGAAAAACCTCAAGTAAAGATGAAAGAAACTCCCCTTTCTAAGGATGCAAAAGCCATAAAAGAGAAATATATTTTAAGACAGGAAAAAATTCTTTTTTATGAAACCAGCTTAAGAGGCCCCGGAGATGAAAATAGATTATTAAGCCAGGCAGACGATGCAACTGCTAGATTTCTTTCCACCGGCCGTCTTTTTGATGTAGTAATTCAAAATAGTACATGGGAGGAAGAAGCAGTAAGGGTTTTTGGAGAAAAAAATAAATCTACCTAATTTTACTTCCATTTTTAACTTCTTTGTCTGGAGATAAAAGAACACATCCGCCATCTGCATCAGCCGCCAAGAGCATTCCCTGGCTTTCCAATCCCCGAATAGTTCTTGGTTCTAAATTAACAAGAAAAGGAAATTGTTCCCCCACTAGGTCTTCCGGATTATAAAATTCCGCAATCCCTGAAATTATTTGCCTAATTATCCTTTCTGAACTTTCCTCTGAGCCCTTTTCTGAAGGACCAAAATCAACTTCCAATTTTAAAAGTTTATCTGCCTCTTCAACCTTTTCGGCAGTTAAAACTTTCCCTATTCTAATATCCAACTTCTCAAAATCCTCAAAGGCAATACTCATATTTATTTCTTTTCTTCCATGTTATCATAATATTCCTCCACTCTTACTCGTCTGGCTAATTTTGCAAAAAAACTGCCTAGATTAGAATACCTTCGATCCAGTCTTAATAAATTTCTGCAAAAAGACAAGCTTCTAACTAATTCTTCTGTTGAAAAATTTTTTTGATCTGGATTAAACTCTTTTAACTTAGCCTCATTTAGGCAAAAAATAAATTTTGTTGCCCGAGCCAATTGAATACTTGAATTTGAACTGGGTCCGTTCAAGAAAGTTAGTGGGTTTTCCAAATCTTCTCTTAGGTTGAACTCTAAACGGCTTAATTTTTTTTCATCCCAAGACAAAAGAGGATTAGAAGCCGTGTCGATAGAATTTAGTACATCGGATATATAATCTTTAATCGATTTTATATTCTCCCCAGTAACTTTTGGGGATTCTTTGGAAGAATCATTTTTTACAACTATGTACTCCTCCAAAGACGTTTCTTTAAGAGAACCATATGCGTCGATATGAAGAAGACGGATTTCTTTTTTTACCATTCGGGTCTTTAGGATCTGATCTGGGACTTCAAAAGAATTTTCTTTTTTATCTTTTTTTGATTTTTGTGGTTGATTATTTATTAGGTCTTCAAAACCCTCCTCTGATTCATAATTCATTTCAGGAGACTCCGATAGCGGAAACTCCCTCCAAGGAGAGTCTTCCAGAAAAAGTGTTCCTCTTCTTTTAGAGAGAACCGTATCAAGAATACTGCTTGAATCCTGAACTTCTCCCAAAAAGGGCTCAAGATTACTATCTTTTGCTATATCCTTTAATTTATTTATTGTGGTCTGATAATTATATCCCTTATCTAAATGAAGCATTACTATCCCTGTTATTAAAGCATGTTCTGGATAAAAATAGTTATTTAAATTTCCTGGACAGTTTGTTCCTTTTTTAACTTTTGAGAGTATTCCCAATCCTTGAAGCCTATGAATAAAAGCTGTGCCAGAAGCCCCCAGTTTTAGAATCTTATCAATATTTCCTGCTGATAATAAGTTTTTACCATTTCTCCCGGGAAGTCTTTCTAACGCAAAATCTTTAACTGCTGCTCCAAGAGGTGTTTCAAAAAACCTACCTTTGAAAACCCAGCCTTCTTCTTTATCCAAAACATCCCTTTCTATCTGAGGGACTGTTGATATTCTTCCCTCCATATCCCACATATTATACATTAAAGAAGAGACTTTTCTTCAAAGACTATATCAGTTTTTTTAGGGCGTGGATGGTTGAGGCTTCTTTAAGATGAGTTTTAAGATTTTCTGCCTCATCCCAAATATTATTAAATGCTTTTTTCATGATTTTTTCAAGCTCCAAAAGAACTGCCTCTTTTTTATATTTTTTACCCTCAAGATTCTGCCTCCACTCAATATACGAACCCGTTACTCCTCCTGCGTTTGCCAAAATATCCGGCACAATTATAACTCCTTTTTTTGTTAAATATTCATAGGCTTCATACGAAACCGGCCCGTTGGCCATTTCTATTATTATTTTGGCCTTTATTTTATGCATGTTGTCTTTGTTTATGACATTTTCCAGTGCGGCCGGAACCAAAACATCAACAGGGAGTTCAAGAAGTTCTTCGTTGGTAATCGGTTTTCCTTTTGTTAAATCGCAAACTCCTCCCACGCAATAACATCCGGCTACCACTCCTTTTTCTTTTTTACATTTTAAAACCATAGGAATATCTAAATTTTTAGATTCGCTATTTCGCTCTGTTATCGCTCCTTTTGAATCGGAAACAGAAATGATTCTAAATCCTCTTTGACTTGCAAATAAAGCAAAATTATATCCAACATTTCCGAATCCCTGTATTGCCATTGTGAGATTTTTTGGGGTAAGACTAAGCTTTTTAACTAATTCAAGAAGAACAACTACACCTCCAAATCCTGTTGCCTCTTCCCGCCCAGAAAGTCCATGATCCATATTTTCTTTTCCTGTAAAAGCGGCAAAAAGCTCGTTGTTTTTTAGATTTGTCTTTTTCTCTTTTTTTACCCTGATATATTCATCCGACATCCAATTTATTATTTTGGAATTCGTATTTACATCCGGAGCCGGAACATCCAAATACGGACCTACGGCATCTAAAATCGCGCGGGAATAACCTCTTGAAAGAGATTCAAGTTCTTTTTCGCTTAAAGTTTTTGGATCAACAATTATTCCCCCTTTTGCTCCTCCAAAAGGCACTCCAACCACAGCGCATTTTAAGCTCATCCATAAAGATAAAGTCATAACTTCTTCCTGGCTTACGTTTGGATGAAATCTTATTCCTCCTTTATAAGGACCGAGTTTGTTATTATGCTGAACCCTAAATCCTCTAAAAGTTTGGACTTCAACCTCAATAATTCTATTTGGTTCTAAAAAATCTTCAACTTTCTTTAAGTCCTGACTAAATTTTTTAGCTATTTTAAGAATTGATTTTTTTGTCTGGCTAAAAAGATCATTATTTTGCATATGCTTTAATAAAACGAGAACCCTGCCTAATTGTTACTTTTATTTAAAAAGTCTTAGGAGATCGCGAAAGGTAATAAGGATAATAAGAAATAACAACAAGGCCATACCGATTGCGTGAGCGTAGCTTTCGAATTTTTGGTTAACTTTTCGTCTTGTCGCCATTTCTATCACAATAAAAAATAAGCGGCCGCCATCCAATGCAGGAATTGGTAAAATGTTAAAAACGGCCAGGGAAATAGAAAGTAATCCGGCAAGATTAAGAACTTGCAAAATCCTCTCTTTAAAATCGGGGATTTTAACTATACTTCCAACCAAAGAATAAATTCCAACAGGCCCGGCAACCGTATCCCCCAAAGGCGCTGCTGTTTTTTCTTTAAGGGAAACCCCAATAAGTTTTCCAATAATTTCGAAATTATAAGTCATTAAATTCACAGGATGCGTAATGCCGGAGAAAATCTTTTGAGCAGGAGTTTCATAATTTAAAATCGCCGTTTGTACGGAAAAAAGTCCGACTCCCAATGCCCCTTCCCCTTTCGGAGGAGAAATTCTCGGTGTAATTTTGGTTTTAAACGTTTCATTTGTTCTGGCATCCTGCCACGTAATTTCAATTTCTTTTCCCTTATTATTATTAACATAATTTATAAATTCCGTGAGTTCTTTTATTTTCACATTATTAACTGAAATGATTTTGGAAAAAGGTCTTATGCCTTCTTTTTCTGCCGGTGAATTTTTAGCAACAGCCGAAATCAAGACTTGGGAAACATTTTCCTGATTAACAAAAATAAATTTATGCGGAGATATAAGAGGAAGTTCTGTTTTAAAATTTGAGATTGCTAAAAAAGTGTAGAAAATTACAATAGCCAAAATTGTATTCATTAAAACTCCGGCAACAACAATTGCCGCCCTCTGTCCCGCAGGCCTTGCAAAAAAAGCTCTATTTACATCTTTAATATTCGATTTCTGATCTTTTATTTTTATTTTGCCGGACCCTGCCTCATCTTCCCCGTAAAGTTTTACAAATCCTCCGATCGGAAGCCAGTTTATGGAATAAACAGTTTCTCCTCTTTTTATTCCAAAAGCCTTAGGCGGAATTCCAAAACCAAATTCCTCAACTTTGATTTTTAATTTTTTGGCAACTAAAAAATGACCCAGTTCGTGGATTAAAACTAAAACAGAAAGTATCAGAAGAAAAACAATAAATGTTGTAATCACAGAGTAAAGTTTAGCACTTTTTAAAAAGCTTCACAAGCATTTTCTAGCTATAGGTTTGATCAAAAAATTTTATTTTGATATAATCGCCGAATCAAAGGACGCTCTTTGAAATCTTTTCTAGATCCGATCATTAGCGATCGTCATTTAGAATTTTACCTATTCGGGTAAATTTAACTGCTAATCATATTTCGCGATTATCATGTTGAATTTACTCTATATATATATTCACCCCTAGCTATCTTTTTGTCTTGAGATTTTCTCAAGTTAATAATATAAAAAAATAAAAAAGGAGACCTGCAATGCATTTCGTCGAGATAGTCGAAAAACCAAGTCAATATACTTTGACTTTCTTTGGCATTGCCTCTAGCGATGTAAGTTTTGAGTTTATGCTCTTGTTTTTCGGATTGTTCTTTTCTTCTCAAGCTTTAGTCGCTATTGGCTACCTAACAGATTCCTTGAAGTTTTTTGTAAGAAAAGGGCCAAGTATGTTCACGTCTACTAATCTATGTATTCTTTTGTCGGCGCAATTTATAGTCGCTCTTATTTTTCTTTCCCATCATGTCTTTGGATTCCCCGATATCCATCGTTCCCCTCAGTTAGTTACTGGCCAGATGATAAATATCGATTTCTTAAAATCATCAATTATCGTATGGTTAATTTTTATCCTAATAGAGGGATTCGGACATATTGTTTATAAGAGAACTACAAAAGGATCTATGATCATCGCCTTATCCATATTGCCTCTCTTTCTAAACCTAATAGTTATAGCTTCTCATAGAGTTCTTGGGTTTCCGACAGTGATCTATTGATCAAATAAAAAGGGGTGAAAACAAAAAAGGAGCAGGGTTTGCGATTTAGGATTAAAATCCTAATTTCTTTCTATTTCGCTTATCGCAAGCCTTGCTCCCCTATCCTTTAAATCTGCATTAAATCTTCTTCTTTTTTCTTCCCTATCGCTTCGATTTCCCCCATCACATCATCTGTTAATTTTTGTATTTCTTTTTCCAAATGTGTCATTTCATCTTCTGAAATTGCTTTATCGCTAGATTGCTTTTTAATTTCGCTCATTGCTTCATGACGAACTTGCCTAACCTGAATTCTGCCTCCCTCAAGTTTTTGTTTCATTAAATGAATAAGCTGCTGCCGTCTTTCTTCAGACAAAGGCGGTATTGAAATACGAATGACTTGACTGTCTATAGATGGAGTAAGTCCAACATTTGCTTCCAAAATTCCTTTCTGAATTTCTCCGATTATCGAGGCGTCAAAAGGGGTAATTATTAAAGTTTGGGGATCCGAAGAATGAATAGTTGCCAACTCCATAACCTTAAGCCTTTGAGTCCCACCGTAAGCATTAATTGATATGTGTTCGACCAAAGAAGGAGTAGCCCGACCCGTTCGAACCGTCGAAAGATCGTTTTTTATAACCTCCAAGACCTTTGTCATTTTCTGCTTAACTTCGTTTACCAAGGAATCCATAAAATTAAGGTATCTGCATTGGTGGACCCGTATATCTTATTGGATTTTGACGCGCACTATCAAGAGCCTCTTTTAAATCCGTAGGCGAGATACCCCACTCCATTCGCGGCATTTCTCCTCTGTCAAAAATTTCACCCTCATTCCCTTCAATTACCAATTCTCCAGTCAAAGGTCTTAATGCAATTTCAACTGCATTACATTCGTATTGGCCATGTGTTATTTCTTGCAAATCCCATTCCAACATTTTATACATAGATCCGTCATGGGATATCGATAAAGGCATTAATCTTGCATCTGGATAATCTTTTTTTAAATCTTCAACCATTTCGCTTAAAAGAGACGAGACGCCCATTTTTTCTAATAACTCTTCTCCAATTTTTAAAATTCTATCTTTGTAGCTATATTGATCTTCTTTTGTATAAGGTCTTGATCCTTTTGTTTCTATTGCCATTTTTTTCACCCCTTCCTTCGGGCAGTTAATCTCCGATTTCGAATCTTTGAAATCTTTTTATTACAACGTTTTCGCCGATTTTGGCAATTACTTCTTTTACTAAACTCTCCATAGTCTTAGAATTATCCCGAATATACTCCTGTTTTAAAAGTGTGTCAACGTTTTTTGGATTCATGGCTGCAATTTGCATGGCAATTTCGTGGCCCAAATTTTTAAATTCCTCTGTTCTTGCCACAAAATCGGTCTCGCATAAAAGCTCTATAAGAACTCCGACCCGGCCGTTTTGATGTATATAGCTTTCAATAATTCCCTGCGAGGTTTCTCTTTCCGCTTTTTTCGAGGCTTTTTCAATACCGTGTTTTTTTAGCCAATCCAAAGCTTTTTTATAATCATTGCTCGTTTCTTCAAGCGCTTTTCTACAATCGGCTATTGAAACTTGTGTTTCCCCGCGCAATTGTTTAAGCAATTTTATGTCAACCATATATTGGAATTATGAATCAAGAATTATGAATTAGGATTTACTTTCGAAACTTTACTTTTTTTCTTAACAGCCGCTTTTTTTATTTTTTTCTCTTTCTTTACTTTCTTTATTTTTTCTTTTTTATCCTCAACTTTTTCTTTTTTAAATTCTGCTTCCCCCTGATTCTTAATTCCTAATTCTTCATTCACTTTTACATTTTTTCTGCCTTCTATCCAGGAATCAACTATATGGTCAATAATAAGTTTTAACGAACCGACTGCGTCGTCATTCGCCGGAATCGGATAATCAATTAAAGCCGGATCGGCGTTTGTATCAACGATCGCAACTGTTGTAACCCCCATTTTTTTAGCCTCTTTAACAGCTAAATCTTCCATATGACTGTCTATAATAAATAAAGCGTCAGGAATTTTTTCCATGTCCGTAACTCCCCCGTAAAAACCGATGAGCTTTGATTTTTCTTTATCCCAAAGACCAATTTCTTTTTTTGTGTACTTTTCCCTTTCTTCTTTATTCTTTAATTTTTCTTCTAAGTTTTTAAGTTTTTTAAAGTTTTTGGCAACCTCGGAAAGATTGGTTAGAAGTCCTCCGATCCAGCGGTTTGAAACATAAAATAAACCTTTTATTTTATCCTCTTCTTTTGCTTTTTCAAAGGCTTCAGCTACAATGGTTCGGGCTTGTCTTTTTGTCCCAACAATAATCAAACTGCTTCCCTCTTTTTCAGCTAAAGATTTAATAAATGATGCGGCTTCGTCCAGTCCTTCTTTGGTTTTGGCCAGATCTATAATGTGGATATTGTCGCGGGCTTCAAAAATAAAATCCCGGGCTTTGGGGTTAGATCGTGTTACCTGATGTCCAAAATGACACCCGGCTTCCAATAATTCTTCAAGGGTTATTTCTCTCATATTGTTTCCTTATACCACCACTTACTATTATTAATTCAGGAAACAGCAGTAAGTGTGTAAGATTAAAGTAAATAATATCAGATTCACTTCTTTTTTGCAAGTAATTGGAAACCCCGTCGTCTCTAAACCGCGAGCGTTAAACAAAGCGCGTTAAGTTTTGCCGAATGAACGATTCAGGGGGATTCCTCAGACCGCGAAGCGGGATTGAGGAAGGGGTGAAATCACCCGAAGAGTGAACGAGGCAAAATAGCGCGACTTTTCAGCTCGCAAGCTTTTGGTACTTTTGGCAGCAAAAGTACAAAAAATATTGACACTTAAGAACTTTAATAACTACAATAGTAAAGGATGAAAAACTCCAAAGGTTTAGCAGAAACTCTTTTGCTTATTGTTGTTGTAATCGCGGCTATTTTTTTAGGCGGAGGGTTTCTTTCTACCCGCCAGCCAGCAACTGATTCAGAAGAAGTCGCTGATCAGCTTTGCAAACCCCTTCCTATAACAGAAAATTCTCCTTCAATAAAAGCTCCCTCCTACACTCATGTAAAAAAAACTCCCCAGCCCGATGTTTTTGAATCAGATCCTAACAGTCTTTTCCCAAAAATAAATCCAAATGACCTAAAAACTTTTAAATTAGTAAAAGCAAAAATTCCCTTTCTGATTGCCCACAGTACTTATTTTTCTCCTAATGAACTTAGATCCACAGGTCCAGATGCCGGAAGCCTTAAATGCCCCAATATTGTTGTTTCTTCGGACGGAAAAGCTCATCATCATTTTTGCCAATGGGTTCATGATCCTGTTGTTCCAACCCCAAATAAAAGCAAAGCACCAAAATATGCAGTTTTGTATCCTGCTTCCTGGTCTGGAAGTCCTGGGTGGAGTTCGGGATTTAATACTGGTTCGGAAGATAATCAAATATTTTATGCTGATTATCAATTAATATTTCTAGCTTATCTTAATCCTGACAATACACTAGCAACTTTCGACGGAAAAGATAAAGCCGGTAATGATGAAAAATTTACAATGATGGATGTTTATCAGCAAGTTAAAGATGACGATCAGAATAAGGCAACTGTAGAACTGCCAGAAAAAGTTTTTGATTGTCAAAAAGCTGTTGATGAAGGCGAATTTACTATTATAGATGGAAATAAAGATGGCTCCGGCAGAAAACTCTTACAGCTGGAAACCTTTGTTCCGACGCGCTTTAGTGTTGAAAGAAACTGGTATTATCCGATGTGCAAACCGGCTATATATCTTTATCCGGAAGAGAAAACCGAAGTTAGTGTTCGCCTTGCTCCCAAAGGTCCTTTAACTTTTACTCTTCCCTCTTATCCTTCCCAAGGATGGGATGTAACTGCAAATCCTGACGGAAAAATAGAATATAACGGTGCTTTTTATCCTTATCTTTATTATGAAGCGGACATACCAAATAGCTTATTAATAAGTAATAATAATGAAGGCTTTGTCGAGTCTTATGAAAATTTGGAAAACTTTTTAAATATTATTCTTCCCAAAATGGGCTTAAATGATAAGGAAAGAAATGAGTTTACAAAATATTGGTTAAACGTTTTGCCAAAATCAAATTATTATTTAATAAAAATCGTTCCAAAAAATGTTTTGGATAACATATCTCCTTTAATGATTGAGCCAAATCCTGATAATATTATTCGGGTGATTCTTTATTTTGAGGCTTTGGATAACAAGATCGAAATTAATCCCCCGATAATTAACACTGTAGAACGTAAAGGTTTTTCCGTTGTCGAATGGGGCGGATTATTCAAAAAAGATCCTTCTCAAAACTTCTCCTGCTTGATGTAGCTTTCCTTATCTTTTAGGCAAACCAACCATCGGTATAACAGCAGCGGCAAAAGTCAATCCAGCTCCGAAGGTCGCCACTAAAACAATGTCATTACGATTCAACTTTCCTTCCTCCCATGCTTCGCGCATGGATGTAGGAATAGAAGCTGCTGAAGTATTTCCATAGTGACCAATTGTTATTATTACTTTTTCCATCGGGAAATTTAACTCCTCCACCGCAGCTTTAATTATTTGCAAGTTAGCCTGATGAGGCACAAATAATTTAACTTCTTCTAATGGAATACCAGTTTTTTTTAAAACCTTCTTCGACAATTCAACCATCCATTTTACTGCCTGTTCTTTTATTACCTCTCCCTCCATGTAAAGACCATGTTTATGCTCTTCAACAGTTTTTCTGCTCGCTGGTAGACTACTTCCTCCCGCAGGAACATAAAGTTTTTTTGCATATCCTCCATCGCCACCAAATTCAAAAGCCATAGCGGTTGGAGCACCTTGATCAGGGACGACTAAATCAACGATCGTTACTCCACCTGCATCGCCAAATAAAAGTGCTGTGGCGGCGTTTCTTTTGTCTAAGAAGAGACTTGTAGTTTCTACACCGAAAGCAGCCTGCGGACCACCTGACCCATAAGGACTACTTAAATCTGTAACTGTATTAGCAAATGCTTGAACCCAACCTGTACAAGCAGCGCCTACATCATATACACGAACTGACGTTGGAAGACCGAGTTTATCTTGAACAATTGCAGCTGTTGTAACCGCTAAATAATCAGGGGAAGACGTACCAAAAACTAAGGCTTTTAATTGATTTTTATCAGTCTCTGCCATCTCAAGTGCCTGTTCTAAGGCTTCTACGCCGAGATCAGATGTAACTTGTTTTTTCTTTTCTACATGACCCCTTGATTCTATGCCAACTTGCCCCATTAGCTTTGCCACTGCCCTAACAGGTCTATTTAGATACTTAGCCGTATCCTCCACTGTAAGATTTACTCTGCCTCGAGATTTTCCAATTCCTGTTATTGCCGGAATTCTTCCGTCACGTTCTAGCATAAATTAAGATACTGGCCATCCTAACACGAAAAGACGTTTTTTGTCAATAATTAAGGGGTTTATGCGAGTATGGTAAAGTTAACTCTTTAGAGAGAACTATAAGTTTTGAGTAAAAAACTATGAGATTCCGGGGACGGGAAACTGGAGAGAAAATTCTTTAACTTTTTTTCCTATTCTACCCAATTGAACATTGTCTTCTCTGTTAGTTAAAGCCTCATCGATAAACCCGGCAATTTTTTCCATTTCTTTTTCTTTCATCCCCCTTGTTGTAATTGCAGGAGTCCCTAAGCGAATTCCGGATGGATCCAAGGGTTTTCTTGGGTCAAAAGGGATCATGTTTTTATTTATAGAGATCTCAACACTTTCCAGTGCATGCTCAGCTTCTTTGCCCGTAATATTCTTACTTCCAAAAACGTCAACCAGCATTAAATGGTTATCCGTTCCGCCGGAAACAATCCTGAACCCCCTCTTTTGCAAAAAGGAAGCTAGTGCTTTTGCATTTTTAATAACTTGAGCTGTGTATTTTTTAAAAGGTGGTTTTAACGCTTCCCCAAAAGCAACAGCTTTTGCCGCATTAATATGATCATGTGGGCCTCCTTGAACTCCTGGAAAAACTGCTCTATCGATATCTTTTGCAAATTTTTCCTTACACATTATAATAGCGCCCCTCGGACCCCTTAATGTTTTATGAGTCGTTGTAGACACAACATCAAAATAACCAACAGGGCTCTCTAATTGCCCTCCGGCAATAAGACCTGCAACATGAGCAATATCTGCAAAAGTAAAAGCTCCGATTTTGTCGGCTATTTTTTTAAATCTTTTCCAATCCATGTTTCGGCTGTAGGCCGAAAATCCGGCTAATATCATTTTTGGTTTTTCCGAAAGTGCTATTTTCTCTACTTCATCCATATCTATAACTTCTGTTTTTTTGTCGACAAAATAAGGAACGATTTTATAAAGTATTCCTGAAAAATTTAAAGGGTGTCCATGAGACAAGTGGCCTCCCTGATCTAACGAAAAACCCAAAACTTTATCTCCCGGTTTTAAAAGAGCCATATAAACCGCAAGATTAGCAGGACTCCCGGAAAGTGGTTGGACATTAACATGTTCTGCGCCGAAAAGTTTTTTTGCCCGCTCAACTGCCAAACTTTCTGCTTGATCAATTACCTGGTTTCCTCCGTAATATCTTTTCCCAGGATATCCTTCTGAATATTTATTTGTTAAAATACTTCCCATTGCTTCCAAAACCGCTTTAGAAACATAGTTTTCGGAGGCAATAAGCTCGATTCCTTCTTTTTGTCTTTTTTCTTCCGCTTTGATTATTTTGTAGATTTTGGGGTCGGTTTTTTGAAGGCTTTTCATTAGTTTATGAAAGAATCTTACCAGCAACTATTTTGGAAATCAAGAAGTATTTTGCTTTGTAAGCTAAATTGGCCTATAATAGAGATATGGCAGGAGAAAAATTAGGCAATGGCGGAGAACTTTATGGAATTCAAAAGGATATTTTATCCTCTAAAGAGAAGCTATTTTCCCTTGTCCCAGTAATCACAATTTCTGGACTCCCAGGAACCGGAAAGACAAAAATTGTTGAGGAACTTTCTGAAGTACTTTCCATGGATTCAATGAAAGTTGGAGACTGGGTGAGACAATGGCTTAAAGAAGAAAGAGGAGAGGATGTACTTGGATATGCGCAGCGCTCACCAGAGGATGACAAAATTGTTGATAGAAGAACAGCAGTAAAAATCAAAAATTCAATTCTGGGAAACAAAAAAATAATAATTGAAGCCCAGCTCGGAGGGTGGATTTGCAAAAATGTTTTGAATGACGGACAGTTCAAGAAAAACGGTAAACCTCTTGCTTTTACCATTTATCTAAAAGGAAATAAAGAAATAAGACATAAAAGGGTCTGGAAAAGAGAGCATAAAAAGAATCCTTCTTTAACATTAGAAAAAGTAACCGAGGAAACAACAAAACGTGAAATTGAAGATCCAAAAGCCTGGGCTCTTGCCCACCCTCAGCTAACAAATAACAGTCCCCATAGTGAAAATTGCGTTGATGATTTAGGGAAACCTGTTTATGACCTGGTTGTAGATACAAGTGACTTATCTGTTAAAGGAGTTTTGGCTTGCATACTGGGTACAATGCTGGAAAGAGGATTGCTGCAAAGAAACCTTCCTTTACCTCCCAGAAATCTTGCAGCCTAAGATCTTCCTCTTCCATTTATTCCAAAAGACGGATCTGTTAAACTATCTTCGGCTTTGAAATCTGACCTTATTTTTTGCTTAACAACAGATAAATGCTTGTGACAGACAGGAATTTGCTCAAGCGCATTAATGCGAGGAATATCAAAATCCAAGGTTAAGTATGCCGGATCTCCGCACTTTATATCCCCCTCAATAATTCCTTCACAGGTTACGCCGTATACAACTATCCAATTATATGCGCGCTGACCTGCTTCACCTTCTCCAAAATCCTCCCTGGAAGGGGAGGGAAATTCACCGTGCAGAACTTTTTTAAAATCCAGTTCTTTCATTGTGCCCTGACATTATATAGCAGTTGAACGTTTTTGCAACTATTTTTCCAAAATCAGAAATTTCCCTTTATATTCTCCCGATTGAAATTCTTCTTCACTTTTAATTTTCTTAAAATCAGAATAATCCGGGAAAAAGGTGTCGCAGCCAAAGTCCCCTTCGACAAGGGTTAAATAAATTTTATCTACCAGATTTTTCTCCATTGCCTCTTTAAAAACCTGTCCTCCCCCAATAATAAATACCTCCCCTAGCTTTGCAAGGCCTCCCCTTGCGAAGCTAATAGCCTCATCAAGAGAGTGAACGATAACAGCTCCTTCTATTTTAAGATTTTCATCTCGAGTGATAACAATGCTGGTGCGGTTTGGGAGAATTCGGCCGATTGATTCAAAGGTTTTCCTACCCATTATAATAGTATGCCCAAGAGTTATCTCTTTAAAATGTTTTAAATCCTCCGGAATATTCCATGGTAACTTACCGGCCTTCCCTATTCCTCTTTTTTCATCAATCGCTACGACAATACTAACTAACATAATAGTATTAAGTATACAGTATCAAGTATTAAGCATTCATTCCTTTAGAGCTTTTTATTAAACCAAACAAAAGTTTATGGACACTTATCGTTGATTCTGCAATATTATCAAAAACCTGTTTATTCAAATATCTTAAGTCCCTTGCGATAAGTAATTGATTTTGAAGTTCCGTTGTTGACCCTAAAGACATGTAATAGAATCGTGCTTTTTCTTTACTTGTTCTCCTCGAAAAACCTTCAGCTATATTACTAGTTATTGACACGGCGCACCTTCGCATCTGATCGACTAGTGCATAAGATTCTTTTTGAGGAAATATAGAAGTTATTTTGTATATTTCTAAAACCAGCTTGTGACCTTCTTTCCAAGCAATAAGATCCGTAAAACTTTGAATCTTTCCCATACTTTATACTCAATACATAATACTTTATACTGTCGGCTAGAAACCTCCTACAACCGTTACTTCTGCTTTTATCGGAGGATGAGGATCATAACCTTCCAAAGTAAAGTCTTCATACTTAAAATCATCTATATTTTTAACTTTTGGATTTAGAATCATTTTGGGAAAAGGCCGAGGTTTTCTTTTTAACTGCTCTTTTACCTGATCGATATGATTTCCATAGATATGTACATCGCCAAAAGTATGAACAAACTCTCCCGGCTTAAATCCCCCAACATGAGCAAACATCATCGTAAGCAAAGCATAACTTGCTATATTAAACGGAACTCCTAAAAAAACATCCGAACTTCTTTGATAAAGCTGTAGCGAAAGTTCGTTTTTATCATTAACATTAATTTGAAAAAACGAATGACATGGAGGAAGTACAACGGATTTTTCCCGGCTTGCTGCCATTTCATAAACAAATTCAGGATTCCAAGCTGCTACCATAATATGCTTTCTTGTAGGAGTTTTCTTCAGCTTATCAACAACCCATTTTATTTGGTCAATCACTCGCCCGTCACTTGCTATCCATTTCCTCCACTGCCTTCCATACACCGGTCCTAATTCACCCCATTTTTTCGCAAATTTAGCATCTTCTTTTATTCTTTGAACAAACTCTCCCTGACTTAAGAACTTTTGACTTTTGACTTTTGACTTTTGACTTTCTATGAAGCGTTTGTACGCCCACTCATCCCAAATATGCACCTCATTATCAACTAGATATTTTATATTCGAATTACCCTGTAAAAACCACAAAAGTTCATAAATAATTCCTTTAATAAAAACTTTCTTTGTCGTAAGAAGAGGAAAACCTTTTGAGAGATCATATCGGCATTGCCTGCCAAAAACACTCTTTAAACTTATTCCGGAATTAAACTCTTTCTTCTCATGTCCGTTTTGAAGTATATCCCGCAATAAATCCAGATATTGATATTCCCCTTCTCTGTAGTTATTTATTTTCATACCTGTTTTTCTTTTTTCTTTGTTGTTACTCGTCCTCCCTGCCATTGGCCGCGGTAAAGTGAACCTCCGCCTTTTACTTCATGAAACTGGATGTGAACAAACCGTGCTCCCATTTCTATTGTTACGGGAACAGGACCTCCATTAATAAGACCAAATGTCAGTCCTCCGCTATAACCGGGATGGACACTGCCGACCCGAAGAAAAAGACCGCTTCTGTAAGTAGTAGAACGGGGGGTAATATTTGCCGCAATATTTTTTGGAAGATTTATACTCTCGATTGTTTTAACCAAATAAAATTCTCCTGGTTTAATTGTAATTGCCCTTTTATCTCCTTTTTTGTAGCTTTGAACTGTTTCAATTTCCGGAGTTTTTCGCTCTATTTCTCCCAAAAAAGCATCTCCTTTTATTGTATAAACTTCCCCCAATCGCAAATCAAAACCCGCTCCTTCGGGATTTGTAAGCTCTCTTTCCGACAATCCTTCAACAAGTTTTTTTGTTTTAACAAGCTGTAATAATTGTTTCGGCCCAAGTATCATAATAAATTAGAATTTTTGAAGTTAGATCCCCTGATGTCTTTGATCTTGAATTTTTGATAATTTGATTTTTGATTTCAAGAATTCCAAAAGTCGAAAACTCAAAATCAAGAATTTCCCATTTCTAACTTCGAGATAATCTCGTTGGTAACTTCCGTTACCTTCCTTTCTCCGTCAATTATTGTAAACTCTTTTAAGAATTTTTCAACAAGGAATTCATATCCTTTTATAACCGGTCCGATTTTTTCTTTGTCTTCATAAATTTCTTTTGCGTCATCTTTCTTATTAAGCCTTTTGATAGAAGTTTCAAGAGAAATTTTTAAGTAAAAATTAAAATCCGGAACAATAAATTGGTGATACATGGACAAAATAGACTGAGCAACAAGCAATTGATCTGTGTCTTTTAAATCGTACTTTCCTTTCGTTTTATCTAAAATACCATAAACTACAGCCGACCAAAAACATCTGTCCGTAATAACAACTTTCCCCTGTTTTAACGAGGGAATTACTACTTCTTCATGATGAATAACTCTCTCTGTTGAAAATAAATATTGAAAAGCCTGATCAGGCATTTTTTCTTTACCAAGCAAGACTTTTTGAACAAGATCTCCTACTAATCCTTCTTTACGAGGCTCCCTTGTGCAAACAACTTCTTTACCTTTATTTTGAAAATATTGACAAAGATTTTTTGTCTGTGTTGTTTTTCCGCAGCCATCAATTCCCTCAAGAGAAATATATGTTCCAGGATATTTATTCCTTAAAAGCTCTAAATCAAATTCAACATGATACTTCATACTTCCGGCCCGTTTTGAATAACGTATTTTGCGTTTTTCTTTTTATTATATGGCACCTCTGCAGGACTGCTTAACTCTTCAAAAGTCATAGCGCAAATTCTCATCCCCGGATTTAGTGAAACTGCAATTCTTCCCAAATTTCCAAGCTCCAAAACCGCTTTTCCATCCCATCCCGGCTCAAAAACAGAAGCTGTTGAATGGACAACAATCCCCAAACGGCCTAATGACGAACGGCCTTCGAGGCGGCCTAAAAGATCTGGAGAAATTTTTATATTTTCCAAAGTTGATGCCAAAACGAAATCTCCGGGATGAATTACAAAACTTTCCCTGTTTTTTATAACAACTTCTCTTGTTATCTCATTGCTGTAGTCTTTTTTGGATGGATTAATGTAGGGGTTTTTACTATGCTCAAAAATCCTAAAAACATTTCCTAATCTTAAATCCAAAGAACAGGAACCAAGCTGGGTTTTTAAATCAAGAGGAGGGCTGATTTTTATTCTTCCGCTTTCTAAAGCTTTTTTTAAGTCCCTGTCAGATAAAACCATGTGACAAGTATAACAAATAATTTTTCATTTGCCATCTACCATTTTCCAATATTGACTTTTTTCTGAATTCTCTGTTACTGTATAAGAAAGGATGAATCCGCTAAAACGGTTTTTTCAATTTGTTGGAAATCCAAGCCATTCAAGAACTTTAGGTATTTTGGCGATTTTAGTCATGGTCGCCGCCGTTCCCCTAACCGTTTATATCGCCCAACAGCGCCAGGAAGTAAGACAAAGAGCGCAAACTGCTGTCGAGACAAGATTCTGCCAAGATCTTGAAGTCAATAGCACTATACCGGTTAAAGGTGGTCATGATCCGGCTATTCATAAATGGAAATCTGATTGTTCAAAAAGCTGTACAAGTAACAGCGATTGCCCTACAAATGAATTCGATTCTGCTAATGTTGCCCCTGCTGAAAGCAACTGGTGTTATGGTTTTGCAGATGGATCTAAATGTTTATTATTAGTTAGAAAAGTCTGTCAGACAGGAACAGAACCTGCTTGCGAACCAACTCTGTCTGTTACAACCCTTTCGGCAAACCCTACCAGTCCAGCAAAATCCACTGCGACGACTATAACTGCTAACGGGCAAGGGAATCCTATTAAAATATACATCTCTTCTGTCTCCCCCCAAGGAGCAAACCCGCCACTTGCATCAGGAGGAGTTTATTCTTCCGGAATGACTTTTGATTCAACAAAATATTATTTTATTGGGTCCACAAATCCGGTTGCTCAACCTCCTACAACAACAATTCAAATAACTTCTCCTTCTACGGCAGGAACATATTATCTTTTTGCTAATGCTTACGATAAAGAGCCACCGACAAAAACCTGCAGCTGGGACAATGTGCGCTACGATTTAAATCCTAAAACTAATAAAGGAGCGTGTACTAATGAAGGCGTTGTCCCTTTCGCTGTTGGAGGAGGAACTACTGGCGGGGAGAAAATTTGGGTTGGGGGAAAAGTTACAAACAGCAAAGACAGCACAAAAGGAATTAAGGATGTTGAAATCCAAGTCTATAACAACGATGCACCGGCTGGTGTGGAAAAAATACAAAAAACAAAAACTGATGCAAATGGAGCGTGGCATGTGGAAAACCATGTTGGATGGGGAGACACATATGCTGTTTGGATCACCGGAAATTTGGCTAATCCCAAAACAGCTCCCCCCGGGTTTAACCCTCCGGCAAAAACGACAACCATAGAGTGGGCTTGGGACAACTGTTTACTAAGTATTCCTGAAAACCCAGAAAGTGGTGGAAACGAACGCTTAAATTCTCCTTCTTATGAATGTCAAAGAGCCGAACAGACAAATAGGAAAGACTGTTCGGGTCCAGACGGATCAGGAAATATAAACACAACTTTAAGATGTAATTTTGCTTATGATCCTGCTCCCTTCCCTGACGCAAAAATTCAATTTGACAATACAGATATTCAAACAAGATCAAAAAATATTTCTGCGGGACAAACTATTGCTTTTAAAGCAACTCTTCATGCCAATCAAGGTACTCTTTCTTTAGGGGAAATTTGGGTTGCGAAAAAAGAAGGAACCGATACGTCATTTTGTCCAGGAGAAGTTAAAGACAAGTGGTGCGCAATAAAAGCAGAAGTAATTACCGATGGCTCTACTACTAAAGCCATTACTGGATCGTGGGTATCGAAAACTACAACCCCTCCGGGGGAATATTGGGGGGTTGTAAATGCAAAAGATACTTTAGGAGGAAAATGCTCCGGCAATCCCTTAGATCCCCTTCCTGCAGACTGGACAAAATGCGATCCAAATAATTTGGACAAGCTTACTGTTGTAGTCGGAGCTGCAGCACCCACATCAACAGCCACCGCAACACCAACAGGCGGAGGAGGCGGAGGAGGCGGACCAACAGCTACAGCCACATCTGTCCCACCAGCAACAGCTACTGCAACTGTTCCTCCTCAAGCTACAAGCACCCCATCCCCCACTCCTACATTTACTCCGGGAGGGACGCAGCTTGCCTTTGAGCTGGTTCTTCAAGGAGTCGGACCAAATGGAGGAAATCAGAATCCAAAAAAACCGGGAAGAGAGCTTAAAGTACAGGTTTTTGACGTAAACAATAAAGAAGTAGCCAATAAATCTGGGCAAATTACTTTTGACTCCCAAAGCCAGACCTTTAAAGGCACTGTAGATTTAGGAGTAATTCAATCAGAATCAAGCAAATTTGTTATTAAAGTTAAAACAAAACGTTATCTTAGAAAACTTATCGACGGGGTAACAACTTTAACTCTTGGCGCTTTGAATAAAATGCCCGTAACCACCATGATTGTCGGAGATATTAATAACGATAATAAATTAAATATTGAAGACTATAATATTTTAGTCGGCTGCTATAGTGATAAAGCAAATACAAGCTCATGTACCGACAAAGAAAATGCCGATCTGGATGATAACGGTGTCATTGACGGGATTGACTATAATCTCTTTGTGCGAAGTCTTTCTGTACAAGAAGGAGACTAAAGAACGATAATAAAGGTTGACAATTAGAGAAGGATCATAAATAATAAATAATGAACATGTCAAAAAGAACCATTGCCTTAATTGCCCTATTAATAGTTGCTACCGGTTTTCTTTTGGCTCTTGCTATTACACCCCAAAAACCAACCACTACTACCCAATCCCTCTCTCCGACAAAAATTCCGGCTATAGCCGAGTCCATTCTTTCCATTTCTCCGAATCCGCTTGTTCTTACTACAGGTACAGCAAAACAAGGAAGTGTAAATATTGAATTAAATAGCGGAAAAAATAAGGTAACAGCTGTACAGCTTGAGCTTTCCTATGACCCTTTGGTTTTAAAAAACGTTGAAATTAATACTGCTTCTTCGGGGGCCGGTTTTTTTGAAAGCCCCAACGTTCTTCTTAAAAATATAGATGATAAAAACGGAAGAATTACTTTTCTTTTGGGAATAACTCCTACCGGCAATCCAAAAACAGGAATAGGAACCGTGGCTGTCCTAACTTTTTCTGCTCAATCTAATACACCCGGACAAACAGAAATCAATTTTCTTCCAAAAAGCCTGGTTACGGCAAACGGCATTACCTCTTCTGTCCTAAAACAAACATTACACGGGATAGTTATTTTTGAAGGCTCAACCCCCACTCAAATTCCATCCAGCCAACCGACGCAGTAATGATATTTGACAAAGTACCACTAATTACATTATCTTTAAAATATGGAACCTCAAAATGATGGAAATCGTTTAAGTATTTTTAAACGGCAGGCACGGATTTTAAGCTTACTAGCGATGTTTCTTATTATAACCGCTATTCCTTTTACGGTTTACGTTGCCCAGCAAAGACAAGATATCAGGCAAAGAGCAGCCTGGGACGGAGGATGGGGATTACCCTCTCTTCCCCCGAGACATTTATCTATAACCCCATCTATATCTCAAGCTATAACACTAACTCCAACTGCAACTTCAATCCCTACTTTATCTCCAACCTCAACTCTTACCCCAACGGGAACTATAACGTTGACTCCAAGCCCAACAGGAATAATAAGTCCTACCAGTTCTCTTTCTCCAACGGTTACATCTTCTGTTTCTCCGACTCCAACTACAACTGCCGGAGGAACACAACTCGCCTTTGAGCTGGTCCTTGCGGGAGTTGGGCCAAATGGAGGAAATCAGAGTCCCAAAAAACAGGGAAGAGAATTTAAGATCCAGGTTTTTGATATTAATAACCGGGAAGTTGCAAATAAATCGGGAAACTTAACTTTTGACCCACAAAGCCAAACCTTCAAAGGGACGATAGATTTAGGATCTTTATCAAGTGTTCTTGGGGATAAAGTAATAGCTCAATGGGGAGGATGGGGCGATTGGAATATTACAAGACATCCTTCTTCGCCTACGCCAACTCAAACCGCAGCTACACCTACTATAACTCCCACTCCAACTAATAGACCTTCCGTAACTCCTACTTCTCCCCCTTCGGGAGGAACAGGAAACTACATTGTAAAAGTCAAAACAAAGCGTTACCTTAGAAAAATCATTAATGGAGTTACTACTCTTAACATTGGCACCTTAAATCAAATGCCCGTAACCACTCTTGTTGTTGGAGATATTAATGATGATAATAAGTTAACTATTGAGGACTACAATATCTTAGTCGGGTGCTTTGGAAGCAAGGCAGATTCAAGCTCTTGTTCTGATAAAGAAAATGCCGATCTGGATGATAACGAAGCCATTGACGGAGTTGACCTAAATCTTTTCCTCCGAAGCCTTTCTACCCAAGAAGGAGACTAGAGTTTTTCAATTACCCAATTTTCCCCTTCTCTTTTTACAAACACAGGAATGATTTGAATAGTAGGAAATATTGAACGAATAAGTTCTGCTGTTTTTAAAATGTTTTGTCTGTGAACATCGTCCCCAACAGGATTTCCCGCACAATCTTCGTGTCCATGAACAATAATACCTTTTGAATGATGTTTTAGAAGTGAAATGTTAATTTTTTCTTTAGTCGAAATTAATAATTCCTGGTTTTCTTCTTTCGGTAACAAACCAACCAGCCCTGCTTCGGTAATAGTATCTCCATATTTTACCCCAAATACATTTTTACCGAATTCTAAAACAGCCATTTGAACTCTCCCATCCATACAACCAACTGAAGTAAAAAAACTTTCTCCCGGCATTGACATAAAAAGATCATACAAAAAAATCCAACCCTTTGCAATTGCATAAATCAACCTCTATTGTTATAATATAGGCCTTTATGAACATAGAAGTTGATTCAATAAGTCATGAACCTAAATCAGAACAAAGAGTTTATACGCCTGAAGATTTTGTCCGTGACAATCATTCATTATTAGCTGATCAAAACAGAAATACTTTCTCTTCCCTGCGAAACAACGGAGAACTTTTTCTGATAACACGCTGCTCCGATGCCAGAGGGAATATTCCTGAATTGAATTGCATTGATATTTCTAACATTGCCACAGATGGGCCACAGCAGCCCTATCAAAATCTAATAATTGGCGCCGGAGTAAAAGCAATCATGGAAATGACGCATTTTGATGGGGAAAAATTTAGATTAGGACAACATCCAACAGGATGCGGAGGGCTTGAAGCAAAACAACTACAACTGCTTGAAGCACCATCGGAAAAGGACATGAAGAAATTTGGTTTACCAAGATATGTGGAGGCGATTAAATCACCTGATCCGGTTGTCTTAGCTTATTACAATGCTCAAAGCATTGCATCTCACACTACGAAACCAGTTATGGCTGCTATCCAGGACCATGTTAGCGGCATTATTTATCCTTTAGCAACATTCCAAAACGATGACGGAGAAATTATATCGAGAACAAAATTACCAACCAGATACATGTTTCAGGATCAATATGATCAAAGAGTTATATATAAAGAGGGCATCCCTATCCTTAGCTATAATAATTTACCTGAGGTATTTAAAGAATTCCTGGATTTAAACCAAAAACAAATTTCGGATCTGGAACTCAAGTATTCAAACTTGCATGAAATATTAAGAGTCCAAAATCCTCATTTTGTAATTGTAACAACAGAAAAAATGAATGCAAGAGCAAGATTTCCTGAAATCCTTAAAGAACCTGGATCATATTTTCAAGTTCATATTCCAAGAGACAAACAAGAGCAAATAATTTCAATTGACCCAAAGACAATCGAAACGGCTTTGGAACAAATACAGTACCCTATTGAACATTTTTCTAAAGTAGACACGATTTTAATAGAAACAAGCGATCTTGCTCAGTCAAAAAAAATTGGGTCCGCCTTAATAAGAGCTACGTGGATGCAAAATTGGCAAAAGAAGCGACAAAACCATCAGATTTTCACTGCCGAAAGCCGAGTCGGTAAAATCGTAAGACTTGAGGAATTTAAATAGTGGGTCGGGATGGAATCGGACCATCTACTTCTTCATTATCAGTGAAGCGTTCTACCGGTGAACTACCGACCCTTTCTCAATTCTCTATTCTATCAAATCCCAAACTTCTTTGGGAACCATGTTTTTTTTAAGTTCTCCTTTTGGCTCCCAGACCAAACAATTAAGTAAAATCTCCTGAATCAATCTTAGTTTCCTTAACTCCCTCAAAAGCTTTGCTCCTTTTTCCGGATTTATCCCTACGAATTTATAATAAAGGGCAACAAGTTGATTAAGACGATTTGAGACAGCTTGATAAGTAGCAATAATTTTCCCCTGTCTTGACCTTTTCTGATAAGTTTTAAATTTTTTAAGATTTTGCCACTCTCCGGCTCTGATCTCGATATCCAAATCAAGCTCTTTTTCAGAAAATCCTCCATTCCCTTTTTCTCTTGAACTTTCTTTTTCGTACTCCATAAATTTAAATTCTAAATCTCAAATTACAAATTTCAAATAAATTCCAATTCTTAAATCCAAAATGTTTTTATTTTGAACATTTAAATTTTGATATTATTTGGAATTTGGTATTTTGGATTTGTAATTTATTTTACAATAAGGCTATCAATCCTAAGATTCCGGCAACAATGCCTCCTCTCACGACCCATTTTTTCATTAAACCTTCCTTAGGTTGTCCTTCTTTCATGAGGCGCGGAGGAGATTCGAACTCCTGAATGGATGTTCTGTCCTGCGGAGCAGGATCTAGCTCCGCTAGACAGACATCTTTCTTCGCCTGAGGTGCGGGGGGGATTCGAACCCCCGAATACCTGTTCTGCAGACAGGCGTGTTGAACCACTTCACCACCGCACCATTTACTCTAAGCTAGACTTTATCTGTTTTTTTAAATCTGTTTTTGCTTTATGTAATTTTAATTGTTTTTCTCTTTTAGTTGCATCCTGTTTGTTTTTATATGCTTCATAATAGACTAATTTCCAAGGAGCATATCCCTTAGTTGATTTTACTCTTTTACTATTATGATCTTTATATCTTTGTTTTAGATCATCGCTGAATCCGATATAAATGTCACTATTCTTAAGACTTTTGAGAACGTAAGCATAAAACATATCTTATGTTCTGTCTCGCGAAGCGAGATCTGGCTTCGCCAGACAGACAGCTGTGTTAGCTACTTTCCTGCGGAGCAGGATCTAGCTCCGCTAGACACCACCGCGCCGAGTCAAACTCGGCTGGAACGTTTGACGTTCCGCCTTGGCTATCAAAGTTTAGCAAAATACCCACAAAAAATCCACCCTTCGACCCGCTTCGCCAATCGAGGCGAGCAAGCTCAGGGTGGAAATTTATGTAGGAACGAACCAGAAAGTGGTAGGAAACTAACCCCGATTTTAATCGGGGTATAAGAATAGGATTCGTCCGATTTGAGTCGGACCAAGTGCTATTCACTTCACTTGGGTGTACTTTTTTCCTCAGTTACCAGTCGCTAATTATAGTGACTAGTCACTAAGTTTCCGTACCTTCTCTCTTTCATATCCTGAACAATTCGTTAGAATTGTCGAAGGATTTTTTAGAAAGGAGGTGATCCATCCCCAGCTTCGGCTAGGGATACCTTGTTACGACTTAAGCTTCATCGCCAATCTCTATCTCGACCCTAATAAAAGGACCTTCGATAGCTACCGACTTTGCTGCCTTGACGGGCGGTGTGTACAAGACCCGAGAACGTATTCACCGCAGCTTGCTGATCTGCGATTACTACCAATTCCAACTTCATGGGGGCGAGTTGCAGCCCCCAATCTGAACTGAGGCGAAATTTCAGAGATCTGCTTGCGATTGCTCGCTTGCTAAACTCGTTGTTTTTCGCCATTGTAGTGTGTGTGTAGCCCAGGGCATAAGGGCCGTGCTGACTTGACGTCTTCCCCTCCTTCCTTCCCGGTAAAACCGGGACCGTCTCCAATGAATATTTAACATTGGATGGGGGTTGCGCTCGTTTCCCCACTTAAGGGAACACCTCACGGCACGAGCTGACGACAGCCATGCAGCACCTGTGTAATCATCCTTGCGGATTTCCCAAAGTTTCTTT